>Ga0233439_10000045_pt1 | contig 187204 bp, 193 predicted proteins | sample SI_123_September_6_FD_182713 | JGI IMG/M metagenome (GOLD analysis project Ga0233439, IMG submission 182713) | Seawater microbial communities from Saanich Inlet, British Columbia, Canada - SI_123_September2016_100_MG | ecosystem: Environmental > Aquatic > Marine > Inlet | place: Canada...
GAAATTTGAAGAACCGAGCCCAAAAGAAATTCGGGCCAGAGGAATGTTTCTTTGGCCAGTTGGAGAGATTGTAGAACCATGCAATATTGCTGGACTTCGAGTTCCAGAATTATATAGTGGGGAGTACAGAGTTGATAATATTTCAAATGAGCGCAAAGGAAATAAAGATATCATTACTTACCATCTTGTACCTTACTGTGCGAATCAAGAAGAGCAGTATGATCTTGCTTCAAAATAAAAATACTAAAGAAAAAGTGCGGACGGCAGGGCTCGAACCTGCGAAGACACTAAGTCAACAGATGGCTCAAAAGTATTTTGACTAAAAAAGCCGCATACCCAAATGTTTTGAGTTTGGACTCAATAATAACCTTAGTTAAAATTGAACTGTCCCATTTGACCACTCTGGCACGTCCGCGTAACATTGTGTTTAAATCAGTTTTTTATAAAGATTCCTACAACAGCTATCATATCTTAGCCACACCCCACTGGTCAAGGAGGAAGAAGATTAAAATATCCTTGTTTCTAAACAATGCATATCATGAATGTGGAAATTTCAGAGATTCTAGGCGCCTTCACTGGTGACGGATGGATAACAAGTTCACTCAAATCACTTTATATTACAGGTAATTCTTCAGAAGAAAGAGAATATTATGATTATTTTCTAGGGCCTCTTTTCAGTAAACACTTTTCTAAGGTGACTCCTAAAGAGTTTATTGATTGGAAAGTATATGGGATTGGATGCCACAAATCAAAAATAATTTCTAAATGTTTATCTCTTGGATTCCAAAGTGGACCAAAGGCATTAGTTGCAAAAACTCCACATTCAATTTATAACTCACAAAACAAAGAAATTAAGATTGCATTCATACGTGGATTTTTTGATACTGATGGATCTATTTGGTTTGATAAATCTAGAGCAAAAACCACTATCTCGCATTGGAAAAAGAAATATCATTATAGTCCAAGAATTACATTAGGATCTTGCTCAAAAATATTGCTTGAACAAATCCAAATTATGTTAACACAATTAAATATCAATTCTAAACTGCGTCAATCAGCCAAAAAAGGGAGAAAATGTAATCGGAATATAAATAATTTTTATGTTTTAATTATTCAAAAAAAGGAAGATATTCTTACCTGGATAGAAACCATTGGCACCAATAATCCAAGACACCAAACACGAATCGATGTGTGGAAAATACACGGTTTTTTACCTCCAAGAACCAGTTTTCTTCAGCGAAAACTGATACTGTCTGAAAAATTAGATCCTTATTCAATTTATGTTTGATTATATCCCCACTTGAACTTCCATAGGAAAAATAAATTAGAAATAAAAATTAAGAAAAGAATTATTGAATATTCTTCAACTGAGACTCAATATCACGAAGCTGATCTTCTAACTGGTCCAACTCATGCTTTGGTTCTGGTGCACTAGATGCTGCAGGTAAACTCCTTGGTGCAGGTGCTTGCCTTGCCATACTAATACTCTCACTACGAATTTCTCCTTCTTCAAGTTCATGCTGCTTCTCAATACGATTATGTTCATCAGCTTCAGTGATTGCATCTAACTTTCCTTGAGGGAAATGTGCCTTCATCTTAGTTCCAAGTAACATGTTTAATTCCTTTAAATCTGTCTTTAAAGAAGTGAATAAATGAACTTTATCTTGTTGAACTCGTTTGAATTTTTCATAACTTTGCATGAACAAGATTACTTCTCGAAGTGTTTCAAGAAGATCTCTTCTAAGTAAACTTGGTTCATTAACTTGAACCATATAACCTGGATCTTTAACCTTAGCTTTAATGGTCGAAGCTCTTCTTTTGTGAACAACTTTCTTACTTTTTCTTGCACTTCTCCTTCTTACTACCATAATTTCACCAATTAACTGTCAACCTAATAATGTTCAGGTTCATTCAAAGTGTGATCAATAAATTCTATTTTTTTCTCAACTTCAGCAAGTGAATTTTGCCACTGTTCCACTAAAGAATCTTCTTCATTTTTAAGGTCGTGAATCTTAAGAAGAGTCGCTTTTGCATCATCTACTTTACGTCTTACAACCTCGATTAAATCTAATACATCGCGATATTCATCAATTTTTACAAACACTGGCATTTTTTCCATCTTAATCACCTTTAATTTTTCGTTTCTACAAATATTGTAATTTTTATTCATGAGCAATTATGAACTAAAAAGAATCCGATCAGAGTGTAACACTTTATCGTGAACCTTTCGCATTGTTTCTTTTAATCTCATAAAATGCTTCTCTTCATTGTACTCAGCTTTTTCTAAGGATTTACCAAGAGAATTCATATGTGATAACTCTGAATGCAAATCTTTTAATTCACCTAAAATTCTTTTGTACTGAAGTACTTGAATATATTTATAATCTTGAGAAGACCTTCTAGAAGCTACCCTTGGAGTTGTAGGTAAGCCAGTTCCTAGTGGTTGAACTGGTATTGGGCCTGATTCTTGATCCACCATATCATCATGAGGTGCTGTACCAGAATCTAATTGACCCCAAACATCAGTGTCTAAAGCATCAGGACTGTCACCCATCCCCATAACATTTGGATTGTCCATCCCAATTGAAGTTGAATCCAAACCTGCAGCTTCTTTGAACTGATCTGGTTTTAAAATAGTGCCCTCAGAATTGTTTGTTCCAAAACTCAGTGATTTATCATCTTGCAAACTAGAAATTACTCTTTTCTTTTTTTTACGACCAAATAACCATCCCATATTAAAAGGAATAAACGCAAGATTGCTTTTAAAACTTTGTTGAGTATTTCAGAATAGTAACATAAGATAATATAGTTTACTTTATGCTCCTTTTTGGTATCTTAGCTGCTTTTTCCCACATGTTTTCAAAATAATTTTCCAAGACAGAAATTAAGTTTTTGTTTTTACTGATTAGATTCAATCTTTCTTCTTGGTTCCTAAAATCATCAACACCCAAAATAAACTCAGAATCGTCTTTTACCAAAAAAGAAAGAAGTGCCGCCATTTGTTGCCTCAAAAATTGCAGAATATGGGTTTCAATTAACAGAAGCACATATTGTTGGATTGAAACATGTCGAAGGAGAGAAAGATGACTATTCTCCAAAAAGAAGAACTCAAACTCCACTTGCAGCATTTGCACACATCTGTGATACATGGAGTGCTAGAGGGTGGCCAAACTTTCCAGCTACAGAAAATGATCCTTGGAAACATGGTTCTTGAACCTGAGTATGTTAATATAATCGACTCAGTGCATGAGTGATATACCTACATTTTCCCCTAATGCGGAGCCAATATTAACAAACTCATTCCTAGGATTTTTATGGTGGATTGGAAAAAAAATCTCTGGGGATCAATAGCGTTTTTATTTTTATTTTGTCTTTTCATCCCTGCTGCACTGTCTTTTGTAGAAATAAATGAATTAATGTACAACCCAATTGATTGTAGTGATAGTAAATGTGAATGGATTGAATTATATAACCCATTGAATGAAACTGTATCTCTTGAAAATTGTAGCATTGACTCAAAACAGATTGGAAACCACAATATCAGTAATCAAAGTTATGTGATCTTGGTTCGTGACAGAGAAAACTTTATTGGTAATTTTGGTTATAATAATGATAGTCCGATTATTGAAATGTCATTTAGTTTATCAAATAGTGGAGAAAATTTGGTTTTGGAAGGATCTGATTTTTGTAATGACTCGATAAATTATTCTACTCAGATTGATACTGCAAATGGGAATAATTATAGTTTAGAGAAGTTTAATGAGAATTATTGGAACAAATCTTTTGATTTTGGAGGGAGCGCTGGTTCAGTTAATTCAATTTTGACACAAGAGGATGTTCTGATAATTAATGAGAGCAATAATTCTTCTGATTTAAATGGTTCAACAGATAGATGCGACTTTGATTTACAACTTTATTTGAACAATAGTTTAACCTCGTCAACTGATTTTGCATTTTCAGTTGCAGTTCAAGATAATTTTGATAGTGAAAATAATGTAACCAATAGTTCACACTCAATTGTTGGAAAAATTATAAACTTTGATGGACAAATAATCAAAGAATATTATCCTTTGACAAATCAAAGTTACAATAAGTTAGAATCTTTTTATTATAGTCCTAATTTGGAAAATGGGATCTATTTTTTAAATTTTGAAGTTGAAGACATAAACTGCAATGATAGTGATAAGTATAACAACAAAAAATCAGGAATTTTTGCAATCAGTTCTGAGATTAGTGAGCAGATAAATTTGTCAAATGCACTTCCTCAATTATGTGCTACTGAATTAGGAACAGAAAACACTGAACCAGTTCAAGAGGTGGGCCAAACAGATTCTGGTGGAGGGCATGGAAGTAATGGTGATAGAGTTAGTGATACAAATAACTCTGGAGATTCGAGTGAATCCATTCATTCAAATAGTAGTTTGATGATAGACAAATTTGATAACGAATATCAATTTCTAGAAGTGCCAAATAAAGTATATGAAAATGAAAAAATTGATTTGGAAATTGCAGTTAAATCAATGGATAATAGTGCACATGACTATTTGGCTCACGCTTATCTTTACAAAGGAGCTTTTTGTTATTCTTGTAACAATAAAAGTTTGGAGCGTGATGAAAATAAAATCTCTTTTTCAGTTGCTGTTGATGAAGTTAATTACCAAAAATTTGAGTTGATTTTAGATAAAGAGATCAATCCAGGAGACTATAAAATAAAAGTTAAATTTCAAAAGGATGACCGCAAAACATTTGATGAGATTACAACAAATATTTCCATTGTCAAAAGAGAAGAGATAATGGAAAATGTTAGTAATGGTTCAGAAAATAGTACAGAAGTATTGGATTTGACTGCATTTGATCTGCCTGATAAACAACAAAATAGCGATACTGGGTCGACTGTAGATTTGATTGAAAGTGAAGAATCAAGTGAGGATGGTAATGAATCTGCTACAAGTGAACCCAACACTAGTTCAAGCTCATTTGGTTCTAGAATAACTGGTGCAATCACAAACCCCTTGGTTTATCAATCAACAGGGAGTAGGGCGAAACTATTGGTTCCAGGATTAATTATTGTTAGTTGTTTGGTGATGATGATCTTAGTTTGGAAGAAAAAGTTCTGATGATTCTTTTTACAGAGATATTTCGTAGAAATCCTTAAAAAGAGTTCTTTAAATAGAGTTATTATGACAACTATTGAGTATGGGGCAACAATTGAAGTTTTAGGGAAACCGAAGGAACATGTAGAAGGGATGTTGAAGTCAATTTTACAAAAGCTCAAAGAAGATGATAGATTCATTCTAAAGGAATCAAAAGTGCATGAAGCTACATTGCAAGAAGGGACTGAATTATTTGCAACATTTATGGAAGTAGAATTAAAAACTGAAGGTGTTGATAACATCACTGGTTTTTGTTTTGATTTTATGCCCTCTTCTATTGAAATCGCAGCGCCTTCAGAATTAAAACTGAGTGCTGCAGATTACAGTGCATACCTGAATGATTTGCAAGCAAAGTTACATCAAGTCGACATGCTCGCAAAACAGATGAAAATGGAGCGAGATATGAACGCGAGTAACCTGGCTGCACTCCTGAAGAACAATATTTTAGTTTTGTTGAATAATAACAAATTAACAATTGAACAACTTGCTGGGTTTACTGGAGTCAACGCAGATAAATTAGCAGATTATTTGGACAAATTAATTGATATGGGCAAAATTGATTTAGATGGAGAGAAGTATACTAGAATTCAAGGCGTTTAATGATTGATATTTTTTATTTTTATTTGTTTGATTAAAAATATTTCTGTAGTTGATGAAAGTGATTCAAACTAATTGATCTTCATCAATAACAGAGTCACCAACTGTGGTATCATCACTTTTAGCTGCAAGCATTGCAGCCTCTATTTCGTTTCTGGTAATAGCGTCTTTTTGATGCGCTTCTTGCATTCGCTCAACTTCATCAATTTCTTTATCGAGTGCATCTGCCTCATTTAGAATTTCATCTGGAACTTGTTCTAAAAATGCTTTCTTAGCTTCTTCACTTGGAAGATCAAAATATTGAAAGAATTTTTTGGTTAATCTTACCCGATAAGTTCGGCCAAAACGCTCTTTGATTATGAAACCTTGTTCGACTAATTCACGCATATGTTCATACGCAGATGAACCCCTCATCTTCACAATTTCAGATTGGACAACAGGATATTTCCAAGCAATTACTGCCAAGGTTTGCATTAGTGCACCATCAATTTCTGTTGATTCTACAATACTACTTACAAGTGGAATGTATGCATCACGCACAGTCAACTTCCACATCCCGTCCTCGCGATGATTAATTTGTAGAGAATGATCTCTTTGAGCGTATTCTGTTTGAAGAATGACCAATTGTTCTTCGACTTGAACAATTTCAGATTCAGTAAGCGATGCGATTTTTTCTGGGCTAATCTCTTTTCCTACCGCAAATAGTACTGCTTCGATTTTTAGTTTTAATTCTTCCATTATTTCAAAATTGGGAGTCTAAATTAGCTTTTAAATCTTGTGGCAAATAATCAATTTATTGTGGATCTGTTGAGTGAATTTTTGGAAAATGAGAGAATAAAAGTTTTTTGTGAATAATTATCACCCAATCACCACAACCTTTATAAAGTAATTTCGGCCAGTTTTGATATATAAATAAAGTCTGTTTTATAGAGGAAAAGACTGAAAAACTATTTTAAAATAACAAAAATGTCAGACCAAAATTCTCCACAAAATCCTTCGACTGAAGACGCGGTTATTGCCGAAGTATCAGTTGTAGAAAATGTTGCGATCACTGAAGAAAATCAAGAAGAACACGAAGGTGAATCTTATGATAGGATCATCCCGAATCTAATTCAAGATGAAATGAAAAAGGCATACATTAGTTATGCTATGGCTGTGATTGTTGGCCGTGCACTCCCAGATGTGCGCGATGGATTAAAACCAGTTCATCGGCGAATTTTGTATGCAATGCAAGACCTTGGGATGTACCACAATAAGGCATCAAAAAAATGTGCAAGAATTGTAGGGGAAGTTCTGGGTAAATATCACCCGCATGGTGACACTGCAGTATATGATGCATTGGTTAGAATGGCTCAAGATTTTTCTTTACGTTATCCATTAATTAAAGGTCAAGGGAATTTTGGTTCAGTTGATGGTGATAACGCTGCGGCTATGAGGTACACTGAAGCAAAACTAAGTAAACTTGCTGAAGACTTACTTGAAGACCTTAGTAAAGACACAGTTGATTGGAGAAATAATTTTGATGACTCTCTTAAGGAGCCTGCAGTTCTTCCAAGTAAAATTCCAAACTTATTGATGAATGGGAGTAGTGGGATTGCAGTTGGAATGGCAACTAACATTCCACCCCATAATTTGACTGAACTATGTACTGCAATTGTTGCATTAATTGATAATCCTGAATTAGAACTTGACGAATTAATTAAAATTATCCCTGGGCCTGATTTTCCAACTGGAGCAGATGTTTATGTTGGAGGTAGCTTGAAGGCAGCATACGCAACAGGAAGAGGAAGAGTGATTATTAAATCCGTTGCCACAATTGAAGATGAAAAAAGAAAAATTATTGTTTCAGAACTTCCTTACCAAGTTAACAAATCTAATTTGATTAAACAGATTGCGGACCTGGTGAAGGACAAAAGAGTTCAAGGTATTCGAAATATTAATGATGAGTCTGACCGTGATGGGATTAGGGTTGTAATTGATTTGAAAAAAGATGCTGATTCTGCTGTAGTGTTAAACCAACTCTACAAATTTTCTAATTTGAAAACTTCATTTAGTTTGAACATGCTGGCGTTAGTTGATAACGCGCCGAGACTTTTGAGTATTAAACAATTTCTTGAAGAATATATTAAACACCGGAAAGAAGTTGTAACAAGAAGAACACAATACGAACTTAATGAAGCTGAAAAAAGATTACATATTCTTGATGGTCTTTTAATCGCATTAACTAACTTGGATGCGATTATCCCAGCTATTCGTGGCAGTCGCACTGTTGAAGATGCGCGAAATTATCTGATTTCAAATTTTGAACTGTCAGAAATTCAAGCAAGAGCTATCTTGGATTTGAAATTACAAAAATTAGCTGGTCTTGAAAGAGAAAAGATTTCAGGAGAACATGCTGAACTGATGAAAATTGTGGAAACTTTGAGAGGTATTTTGGCTTCTGAGGAAAAAATTTATTCTATCATTAAAGAAGAGATTGGTGAAGTTTCTGAAAAGTATGGTGGACCAAGACGTAGTAAAATTGTCTTCAACGAAGACGATACTTTAGATATTGAAGATTTGATTGAGGAAGAAACAGTTGTTTTAACTAAAACAAACAGTGGTTATCTGAAAAGAATCTCTCTTGATGCTTACAGAACTCAAGGACGTGGCGGAAAAGGAGTTGTTGCAACTAACATGAAAGATGGAGACTTTATTGATGATGTATTTGTCTGCTCAACTCATGCATGGTTATTATTATTTACTAGTTTTGGAAAAGTTCATTGGATTAAAACTTACCATATCCCTGTAGGTTCTCGTCAATCGCGCGGAAAACATATTTCTAATATTGTAGAATTTAGAGAAGGTGAAACAATTAGTGCGCTAATTCCAGTTGCATCACTTGAAGAAGAAAATGTTGAAGGGTATGTAGTTATGGCAACTGCTAGTGGGACCATCAAAAAAACAGAACTGTCTTCGTTCTCCAAACCGAGGAAAGGTGGAATTAGAGCGATTCAGCTATTAGAAGATGATTCTTTAATCGGAGCGAAAGTTAGTTCTGGTGGAGACAATATTATCTTGGTTACAAAGAAGGGGCTTGCTAATCGATTTAGCGAGATTACAGTTAGAGCGATGGGAAGGAGCGCTCGCGGAGTTAGAGGGATCAGGTTAAAAGAAAACGACAAAGTAGTATCAGTTCTAGTTTCTAATGAAACTTCAGAAGTACTAACTATCACAAAGAAAGGTTATGGTAAACGGAGCGTAGTTACAGATTACCGACTTTGTAATCGTGGCGGGAGAGGAGTAATTAATCTAAAAGTTACTGATAAAAATGGGCCTGTTGTGGATGCAAAATTAGTTACAGGCGATGAACAATTAATGTTAATGAGTAAAGAGGGGATTGCAATTAGAATTGCAGTGACTGGAGTTCCGACAATTGGTAGGTCAACTCAAGGTGTTAGAGTTATGCGATTTAAACGAGAAGACGATATGGTTGCAGCTGTTGCAATAATCAGATCAGAACATATTTCTGAAGACAGTGAAGATATAGATGAAAATGATGTTGAAGGTGTAGAAAAAAAAGAGACTTTAGAGATTGAGAGTTCAGTTGATAATGAATCAGCAGTACAAATCGAAGAAGAGGAAGCGGTGGAAAATTCAGAACAGACAGAGGAAGCCCCAGAAAATGAGCCTAGTGAATAATAATTCTAATGAGATTAATTCTTATATCGCACTTTGTAAGCCCGGATTGGCTGAGTATTGTAATAAAGAATTAGAAGAATTTCAACAGCAAATTGAAATTACTAATATTTTGAAAGATACTGAGTCGGTTGTTTTTTCTCTTAAGAATAAAGATTTGTTAGAAGTTTTTCAAAAAATATCTATTAGTTATTCTCTCTCAAAATTGATCTGGCAAGGAGAAGACCCAGAACTTGTAAACTCTTTAGATGTTGAAACTGTTAAAAAATTGATTTTGGACATAGTTGATTTTTCAAACACTGAAAAAAAGGAAAGTTATAATTTCAGGGTTTTATGTGAAGGTATCTCTGGGAATGAAAATAGAATCCAGTACTGTTCAATTGTTCAAAAAGCCTTAACTATTTTATTTGGAAAACAGGGTATTAAACTGGTTGTTGATTATAAAAATCCAGAATTTGTTTTTTCTTTAAGTTTGGAAGATGCTACAAAAACTAAAAAATTCTCATTAGGATTGAAATTGCATCAAAAAGAATTAGATAAACGTGAATGGAGAGTTTATACTCACAAGGCTTCGTTTAGAGGTGATTTTGCAAGTACTATTTGTCAATTGGCAGAGATTAAAAAAGGAGATTCGACCTTATTCTTGTTTTGCCGAGATGGAGCAATAGCTATTGAATCTGCCCTTCAAAAAAATAACTTCCCAATCAGAGAAGTTTCGAAAAGCTTGAGAAATTATGTCACTAGTGAAAGTGTTATGACTAAGGAAAAAATTAATCAAGATACACAGAAAATCATCTGCCTTGACGATGCAGGTTCTAACATTAGGGCAGCTGTTAATAATGCCAAAATGGCAGGGGTTAATCACAAACTAAAGTTTGAACTTGTTCAATTGGATGAAGTGGATTTTACTTTAGATGAGCAGAGCATAGACACCGCAATTGTTCATATCACTGGAAAGGATGAAAAAAGGATTAATGAAATTTTTTCCCAGTTAAACAAAATTCTAAAATCAGGGGCAAAGGTTTTATTCATCACCCGGTCAGGATTTGAAATTGAAGGAGATTCTACTTTTTCATTAAAATGGTATAAACAAATTTTACGGGGAAGTGGCTTTATTCCGCTCTCTTTACTGATTAAAAATTAGACCATTTTGTTTGAAAAATTGTCAAATCTAATGTTTATACACAGAATACTGACAAAATAACTGTTTTTGAGTTTCTAAGATCGAAAACTTTAGTAAACTTTAATAAGTTCTTTTTCTATGTTTATAGTTATGATCATGAATGAAGAATGGGCTGCGAGAATCCGTGATTTTTTTAGATTTTCAAGAGAAGAGATGATCTCTCTTGGAGTTGTTATTTTAATAGGTGGTTTTCTGTTCTCACTTCGTTTTCCAGGAGAAATTTTTACAATCCAGAGCTGGACATACCATTTTATCTTAGCAGCATTGGTTGCTGCAATTAGTATTGTAATTAAAACTGCATCACAAAAAATGCAGGCACTCAAACATGGATATTATGCTGAGTTTCATATTGTTTGGATAGCAGTGATTGCGTCACTTTTGATTGGGATTTTTAGTCGAGGATATCTACCAGTGTTATTTTTTGGTGCTATTTCAACTAGTTTTATGGTTCGTCAAAGATTAGGAGAATTTAGATATGGGTATTCTTTTGAAGACAACGCGAATTTGATTTTAAATGGAATAACTACTTGTTTAACCTTGGCAACAATATTTGCATTAGGCTCTTTTTTGTTCCCAGACAGTTATTTTTTCACTACAGGAATTATTTTTAATTTGGTTCTTGCTGCATGTACATTAGTTCCAATTCCGAAAATGGATGGTTTAGCATTACTTTTTGGAAGTAAGTTCTTATTCACAGTTGGAGTTGGATCAGTGATTTTATACAGTCTTTTATTATTATCAGGGACTAAAATAGGATTAGTTCTTGCGATCATGATCGGAGTTATTAACAAAATTGTTAGTCTACTTTGGACTGCATAAGAGAGGTGTTAAAGATGGGAAAAAATGGTATTGATTTAGTTGCGTTTTGGCCAGAATATTTGGCTGGTGCAGTTCTATGTTTAGGATTTTTACTTGCATTATTCTCTCAAAGCCCAGTAGTTGCGATATTCACAACTGTTTGTATAGGCGCGGTTGCCGCTAGAGTGTTTTTTGTAAAAAGGGCTGAACAGCCAATTGGACCATTTGTGTTAATCATCTCTGCACTTGCAGTAGGTTTAATTTCAGGGATGTTTTTTGTGAATCGGATCTTGATTATGGTTTTGTTTTTGGGGAGCTTTGCAATTTCATATTACTTGCATGACAAAAAAATCATCAAAACGTTTAAAAGTAAGGCCTTCTTAAAGTGAGTTATGATAGAAGTTAGCTGTAAAAGTATTGTTGTGAGTCGAAAGCCAGGTAAAGATAAAGATGGCCTTTGGACTGCACTAATTGGATTATTTGATGAGAATAACCCTCACTTGAAAGCTAAAGTACCTTTTAAATCTCTAGAATTCGAAGATATGATTAAAGTTAGATTTCGAGACTTGCGTAATATTAGCCTATATTTAATGGGCAATGATTTAGTAATTAATAACCTAATTAGTTTGCAAGTTGAAGTTGATGAAGGGAAAAGAATTCTAACCTTAAGTGGCGAGCAAGAGTTGTAATAATTGTAAGTTCTTTTTTAATTCGTTAATGTTCTTTATAACATTAAACTCCTAACCCATAAAAGCACTCAAACCTACCTGACGATCCTTCTCTTTACCAAACACCACATCAATATTTAATTTTAGAAGGTTAATTGTTTCTTTAAGATAAGGAGAGAAATCATACTCATCACAAAGGTCAAGCGACATCTGCACATACTTAACAACAGAACCTTGCGAAATTGTAAAAATTATATTTCCTTTAGTGCACTCGGTACAGTTCATAGAAATTGGTGGCCTTCTGTATTTAGTGTTACAAGTTGTACAACGAAAACCCTGCATACTAAACTTACGGAAATTTCCTTTAATATCCGCTAAAAAGTGTTTACGAATAACTAAGGCTGCAACCAGATCCATATCAACCGCTCTCACCTTTTTGGCAATATCCATTTGGCCAAATAATTTCTCCTTCATACTTGGAAGAGTCTTATACGCACTACATTGGATTCCTTTATTAAAATCGTCAACATCGTGAGTGAAACCAAAATCTTCATATTGATTTTCTTTACCAACTCTATCATCAAGTTGTTCAATTTTTTTTTGGTCAGGACCATACTTTAACTCCCATGGTTTTTTCATCTCTAAAGCTGCCTCATAAAGTTCTAGTGGGTAATTCCACATTACATCAACCCCTAAAACTTGATCGTCAACTTCTGCTGGAGATAATACTGGAGTTAGAACTAACGCAGCATCCATAGTAGAACCCCTGCTAGAAGGCAAATATTCTTTGGAAAAATTGAGAAGGCCATCCATTAAAAGCATCACTGCAGCTTCATCTCCATCACAATCTCTACGCATTCCTGCATGATACATGGGATGGGCCAGTAAACTTTGAGTCTGAGAAAAACCAATAATTCTACCAACTGTTCCAGCTGAAATGTGTGGAGCTAGTCCTATTACCAAATGCCCAATCAAATCCTCTTGTTTTTCAGCATTATAAAATGGTTTCATCTTGTATAAATTCACCATGATTTCGTCAATAAATTTTGTGATTCTGAGTAGAACTTTAGAAGATGAATCCTCGATAGCATCATAATTTGGAAGGACTAAGTCTTGTGGTTTCATCTCCAAAACTTGATTAGTGTCAGTTAATTCTTTCCCATGAATATCTTGTGTGTAACCAAGTTCAATTAATTTTTTTATAGATGTTTCAATTTCTTTTGGTTTGAAATGAGTTAAAGGTAATTCAGTGCAATCATACCTAGTCGTTCCATCTTTATTTACTGCAACCGAATATTTTGCCCGATAAATTCCCTTGATCAAATTTTCAGGGATCTTTGCTTTGTTTGAAACACCTTTAACACCCTTAATTACATCAGGATAAATTCGGAGGTTCAGTTCTTTTAGGACCTTTTTGAAATAATCTTTGATGTTTAAGTTACCATAGGCATAATCGTCAGAACGATTGTCTTTAGTTTCAAACAACTCACCATATTGCTGTTGAAATTTGATTAACCATTCTTTATTGAACATACTTTTGATCGTCCCCTTTTCTAAAGCTGATTGAAAAGTTTTCATCCGTCCACCCTCTTCTCCCACTGGAAATAACACATGAGGTTTACCTTTCATAGAACGCATTTTAGATTTTTCTGGACGACCCATCCTGGCACCAATAAAGGTCCCGGCCTTATCTTGCTGGATTACACTGTTGATGCTGTTTAGATACTCAAGAGCATTTTGGCAATCTTTTGACTTTATTGGATCAATGGCTAAATTTGAAAGCTGTTTTTGAGAATTTAAATTGAATAGTTTGAGGATTAATTTTGCTTGATCTTTTTCTAAAACTAAATTTTCCTTATCTAAAACCAAATGAGGAATACCTATTTTTTCTAACAATGCTTTTCCTTTGATTTGTACTGATTGGGATTCGAATAAAGGAAGGATTATTTTTTCTGTTGTTTCTGTTGAATGTATTTCTTCTTCACTGCCTTTTACTCCTTGTATTTTTCCAAGTTTCAAATAGCTGACAAGGGAGTTTAAATCTGAGATATTTAGAAGTTTCCAATAATAAGAATAATACGAGTGAAGTGCCACATGGTACTCCTTAGAAATTTTTAATGCTAAATCTAATTTAGGATTAACATATAATGGTTTTTCAACGGAGTTTTGAAATTCAGTGATTTGTTCTGTGGTCAGTTTTAGTTTTTCTTTAATTTGTTCAAAATTTAATTTTTCCTTTTTGTCAAAAGCTTCTTTCCCGAGAATGGCTTTTTGTACCTCAAGAGACCACCACTCAGGACAATAACCTGCTGGAACTAGTTTATGTCCATTCTCACTAAAGTCGCCATAGTTAAATAGGATGTCGCCCAAAAATAAAACTTCGTGGACTTCCTTCACAACTTCTTTTGCTTCAGCTTCAGTGTGCAAATATTTTACAGTCCCATCTTTTAAAATTACAGTCGGACCATCGATTGTGTCACACAAGGTGATTGTAGCTGCCTTTCCTGGTCTTTCTACTTTTAACTGAGTGCCTACTGCAATATAATCTTCAATCACAATTAAACTAGCTGGATTCATAGCAGCCGCTGAAAATCCAGAAGTTCTTCCACGACCATATCTTAACCTTAGGCCACCTGGTGCCATGGGATGAGTAATAACTGGCCGACCAGCTACAATATCTGCGATGAAAGTGTCGTTAGCCCTTAGAACTTCTATTTTCTTTCCGTCTTTTCCAAAAGCATCTTTAGACGCTGGACCTTCCTTCGCAGCACTATGTTTTGCATGAATTTCTTCCTTTAGTTTAATGAAGTCACCCATGAATTCCCAATCCAAATCGTAATCTTTTCCCCATTTTGATAATCTTTTCCAAAGTTTTGGTGACTTCTGACAAAGCCCCTCTGCAATAACAAGACACATTCCTCCTCTGATAAGGTTTGTCTCGATCCTTGGGATATCCTTATAGTTTGATACCTCAATTCGTTCAGTTGGATCACCATCAACTTCAATTGGTAAATGTTCTACCATAAATTTTAATTCTTCATTACTTGGGCGGTATTGTAAATTAGTAACCCGGTCATGATAATCATTTACTTCAATCACATAACGGCTTACTTCTTTTTCAGTTGGATCCCAAGGTGCATAACCCATTTTCACCCTAACATAATCTGCAAGAATTACTGAAACTGAAGACGCTGTACCTCCTGCTCCTCTAACTGGGCCAGCATATTGCAAAGCGAAATATTCCTTACCATTATCTCTTCTTCTTTTGAGTTTTAAACCTACAAAACCCTCTAATGGTGCAGCTACAATCCCAAGCGTTAAGTACGCAAAACCTGTTCGGATTCCAACTTCTATTGCTTCAATTTTAGTTGGGAATTTACAAAACTTTTGCTGTGCGATTTCTTCTGCAATTCTAAACCCAACTCGCCAATCTAATAAACCAATTTCATCTTCTAACTCTTCAATACGTTCTGTGATCCCTGCACCAAGTACTTGTGGGGCTACAATTGAGATTAATCCAATTACTCGCTCTGCCATAGAATTTGCTAGCATAATCTCCACATCATCATGAGGATCTAACCCTTTTTTCCTGGCTTCCCTGGCAATTTTGTAAGAGTGATCAATCTCTTCACGCATTTTTGCAAAATATTTATGCATCGATTCTGACGCTACAATTTCCATAAAGTATATACCTCTATTTGGCTTTTTAAGGATTCGCCGCTCTGAACCTAACTGTTGGGTTCTATCCTCTAAAACAGCTATTCTCTCATTATTGAACCAAATAATCTCCAAAAATGATGAGCGTTTTTAGTTTATAAATAATGGTGGTGCTTGACCAGTGGGTTGTGGGTAAGGAGTTGTGCGATGTATGGTTTCTAGTGGTTTGATTCAGAATTAAAATAAAGTCCGGTGTTCTTGCTTTCGCCTGTTAACATAAACTAAATGGCCGTTATGTTTTGTGAAGTAACATTGATCAGAATATGCTGTTTGGTTGATGCCTGCTATCATATTTACTTTCAGCATTTTTGATGTAACTTCATCCAGTTGTTTTTTTGTGAAATGCATGTTATGATCATTCGCTAGATATGCGATAGTTGGAATTCTTTTTCTTTGGATTATTGAGAACAGTTCAGTTTGAGTGAACCCTCCATTTAAAAGTAAAATTCCCTTTGAAAGATTGATTGAAGCAACTGAATTTTTTGGGTCAGTGGTTCGTTTTAGTAATACATTCAAATCTTTTTTAATTGAAGATAATGCTTCTACAAATAAATCCCTAACATGTTTTGGATTCATTTTTTTGCAAAGTTCTAAATATCCTTCTGGTTGGATTGGGCTTCTTCTGTGTCCAATTCCTTGCCAAATTAATGGGTTCTTGTGAATATGTTGGAGAATTAAATAATAATTTCGATAAGGTTTATTTGTGGCATAGTACATATCTAATCCCTTAACAAATGAAGTTCCCTCTAATTCCTGCCGTAGTTTTGCTTGACCACGATATCTCTTAGGGATCAATTGATTATCAAAATAAGTAATATTGTCTGAAGTGTAGTTGATAACTAATGAAAACTGGAAAAAGTTTTTTTCTTTTGCAAGTTTTAGCAATTGTTTGATGTTCAGATTATTTTTTTTACTTGCGAGATAAATTGCTTTGGAAAACGGATCTGAACCAATATAAAATGCGTTTGTCTCTTTATAATTATCATAAAAATGAATTCCGTCTGCTTTGTCTGTTGAAATTTTTATCTCGTTTGTACCGAAAATATTCATTAATTCTTCATGATGAGACACCGCATATTCAAAAGCTTTTTTGTATGGTTTGAACTTCGCGATCCAGCCAAGATAATTTTTTCTAATCCAAAGTAAATTTTTAATTATATCTATAATCTCAGTACTCCCATGTCTGGCATCTCTTAAGCATAGTTCTGGAAATTGATCCATGGTTCCTGCAAAATCTAACATATGCCCTTTATCGATTGTAGACATTATTGGAAATAACAGCAGGCCTCCCACTTTCCTGTTTTCATCTTTGATATATGCACTCCACCTTTGGTGTTCTTGGTAGCCAAAGGAAATTCCATCGGTAACTCTCCTGCTAAAATCAGCTGATGACTGTTTATCAGAGAAATATTTTTTCTTTCGGATTAAAGTGTCTAGTGGGCTGGCAATAACTCCATCCTTGAATAATTTTTTAGTATTTCCTCCTGGGAAATAATGGCTAACAAAGCCTGGTGTTGCAAAGGAAGGAATCTTATCTGGGTTCATACAAAGAGCAGGAAACTTGCTAGATGAATTGAAGATGAGGATTGTTCCTTTTGGAACCTTGAAATAAATATTACATAATTGGTCAAAGTCTTTTTCTGATAAAACTTTTCTTAAATGATCTTGATTATTTTTTAACATATCAATCCATTCACTAGCGATGTTCTTGGTGTTGGTGAATGTATTCCAACTGAAATTGTAGCCAAGACAATGATGATTGTCAAAAAAATAAGCTTTTTTATGGAACTGTTCTGCCCTACCTTTCTCTAAAAAATATTTGAACATTGGAATTGATTTAATGTAGGCAGTCTTAACTGCACATTCTCTAAAATATCCTTCAACACCCAAGATTAATTGATGACTGGAGTTGAAGTTAGTATCTTGTTTTACTTTTGTTTGATGGTCTTTAATGACATTCTTGACTTCTTTTAGTAAAGCTAAAAGTCCCATGGCAGCAGCATGCGCTTGCCCTTCTAAACTCCCAACTTTCTTTGTATCTTTTTCTTTGATTGCTTTGGCTAATTCTCCAGTGTACCTGGAAAATTCTCTGATTAAAGTTGCTGAATGGACCCTAACTTGTTCTGAAATGTTACGAACTTTTTGTTTTTTAGAGTTATCCAAATGAGATGATAATTTATTTATTTCTTTGAATAATTTTCTTTCATCTGTTACTCTGCGCCGCTCTACTCTGCTGATTCTATTTAAATTTCGTTTTTCATCTTGGAATATTTTTACTACAAGCGATGCATGCTCTTGTATTTTTTTGTGATCTTTTTCGGAGAGCGCCTTTGAGCCATCCTTTATGGCAGTTTCAATTTTTAGAATGTGTTTTGTTTCTTCAATTAATTCAGATAATAATGATACTTCAAACAGTAAATCTTTCTCTTCTTTAAATTCTAATTTAGCAGCTTTTTGAGAATCCATTACCATCAAGATCTAATAATTAAATTTAGTATTTAAATATTCACTTGTAAAATTGAGTTATTGTTGAAAAAAATAGAAATTACTATCAAACAAAACGTAAAACTCTAACTTCCCTGGTCTTCAAATTTACTACTGGAACCCGTCCTGGTTCAGGATTGTGTCCAAGCTTTTCTTGGAAATCAGTTTTAGATTGCCAACAACTTCCACAGATCATAGTAACTGCTTTATAATTTGCAACACTACTATAATGGATATGCCCAGAGATCATAATATCTGGAACTTTAGTAATTAATAGAGGGTCAACATCATAAGCTGGAAGATATGGCGTTGACTTAAAGGCAGGAGCTAAATGCCTGCGCTTTAATAAAAATTTCATAATTAAATCTGCACGGTTATATCCTCCATTATTTCGAATACTATCTACATTAGCTACATAATAATCAAAACTATAACCATGATACATCAAAACATTGATACCACCAAAATCAGGAGTCTTTGCGATAGTAATTGTGGAAGGATTAGAAACTAATTCTACGTTTTCCATTGCATGCAACTCCTCAGTATATTCTTTGTAGAAAACTGATTGAGGTTCAGCTAAATGAACTAAATCATGATTACCTGGACAGATGAAAATTTTCTTGTCTTTTGGAATTTGTTTAATGAACCTGGTGAACTCATCATACTGACCTTTCATATCCAAGATTGTTAATTCTTTATGTTGATTAGGGTAAATTCCGATCCCGTCAATTAAATCACCTGCGATAAATATATACTTTACTTTATTTGCAAGATCTTTCTGTGCATCACTTCCAGTCTCTGCTTTCAGCCAGTTCATACACTTTTGAAACTCTTCATCTAAAAAATTATTACTACCTACATGAATGTCTGAGAGAAAAATAGCATATTCTTCTTTCGGTGCTTTTTTAAGATCAGCTGAGTTTGGGACATCTGGCCAAACAAATTCGGATGCAAACATGATGTCACCAGAGTTGGACCCAGAGATTCCAATCACTTCATCAAAAATTAATTCTTGAGCTTGTGCAAAGGCGGCTTTATTTTTTTGAGAAACTATTACTTTGATATGACCAGTTAAATCTTCAACTGTGATAATATAATTATTGTTCCTGGTGAGTGCGATATCATATACAACACCAATGATTGCGCAATCTTCCTTCTCTTTTTTTTGTAATACTCTACTAATACTAGTAACACCTTTCATTTCAGGATGTGCACGAATTATTTTCTCTAAAAATTTGTAACGGCTCTTAAAAATCCCTGCAAAATCTTTTACTTTGTATTTTTTAGCGATGTGGGCGTAATTAACAACCACTTGATATGATACATCTATTTGCTGTTCTTCTTCTAAAGGTAAATCAAATTTTTCATTTAATCCTTCTTCAAACATTGTTCCTGGTGAATCAAAAGAAACTTCAACGCCACCTGGTTTTAACTCAGTTTTAGCTGCATGAATTGTAGTTGTAGTTCCTTGTGTTTGAATACTTGATTCAATTGCACCTGAGAGAGAAACTGCACCTGTATTTTGAAGATGGGATTGATACAAATCCTTCTCTTCTGGAGTTTGTAAGTCGATTCTGTGAGTGTCTAGATTTTTTGAGTCTATTAATTTACCATCGTCTAATTGAAGTGAAATGTCTTGATTGTCTACAACCAATAAATTGTTTTCCTTTCGAATTTTTTCAATCAAAGTTCCATCAGTATCAGATTCAATCTGGTTCATCATCTCCTTTGTGACTAAAACTCCTTGAGCGAAGAGTTTTTCGATTAATTTTTCTTTGGATTCCATTTTAGTGTGTATTTAGTTTAGTTAAATTATTATTAAATTCAAAAATGAACTAATTATTCATTTTCAAAGATTTCTCAATTAACTCTTGAAGCTTTATTTTCATCATCTCATCAAGGGAGACACTTACTTCACGGGTTCTACCATACCTTCCTTTGGAGATGATTTTAGCATTAATTATTCCAAGCATATCAAACTCAGCTAGAATGTCAGAGATACGTCTCTGAGTTAAAACATTAAATTGGGCCTTTTTACAGACTTGACTATAAAGTTCATAAATTTCTCCTGTGAAAAATGGACGCTTGTTAGGAGTTAATTGAAGGATTGCATACAATACTAGTTGAAATTGTTTTGGTTGACTAGTTACTGTATTAACTATCTTATCGGACTCTATTTTTTCTTCAGCCTTATCTAAATGGTTAAGTGCAACTGTTTTGGAATTTTCACGTTCTGCTAGTTCCCCTGCTACTCGAAGTAAATCAATTGCACGACGCGCATCACCATGCTCACGAGCAGCGTAGGCAGCACACTTCTCAACAACACCAGGTTCAACAACACCAGGAGCAAATGCTTGCTCACAACGTTGTCTTAAAATATCTTGAATTTGAAGCGCATTATATGGGGGAAAGATTAACTCTTCTTCTGATAGAGAAGATTGAACCCTTGGATCCAAATTTTCTGCAAAAACTAAATTGTTTGAGATACCAATCAAACATATTTGAGATTGTTTTAACTCAGCATTGATACGAGTTAAGTTATAGAGCATTTCATCTCCCATCTTTTTAGTTAATTGATCGATTTCATCTAGAACCAGTAAAACAATCTGCTTCTTGGAATCTAAAAGAGAATAAAATATATTGTAAACTTCATCTGTTGGAAGACCGGTTGCTGGAACTTCACGGCCAAATGCCTTAATTATTTGAGCAATTAAACGATATTCAGTGTCTGCTACCCTTTTTAGTTTGCAGTTAACATAAATTGATTTTAATGGGATCTCTCTTTCTTTGGCAATCTGATCCATTGATTGTAATATGTATTTTATAGACAGAGTTTTACCAGTACCAGTCTTTCCATAGACAAAAAGGTTTGAAGGGCGTTCAACTCTTAATGAAGGTGCTAGAATATTTGCGATCTCACTAATTAATTCTTCCCGGTAAAGAATTTCACTTGGAACATAGTGGGAAAGTAGAAGAGCCTTGTTTGTAAACAATGATTCACGTTCTAAAAAATGTTCAAAAAATTTTTTCATCTTTTTCATTCTACACAGTTACCCCCTCATTTCTCATGGAAAATAATTTAATTTTAATTCTGAAACATGTTTTTTAGGTTAAATTGCATATAACGTTGCCTTTTACCTACCTACCCTATCATTTCCAGTGGAACTTCTTTAAATATATATCGAAAACAAAAGAGAGGTCTTTGAATTGTGTTATAGAAACAATGATGAATGAACAGTAAACACCGAGTATAACTAAAGTAATATGTATTTTGTACATGATTGACTGGTTTGAGATATATTTTTGAGTAGAGTTAAATGCAATCATTGTGTTGGATTAGGTCAATTTCAATTGATTAGGATGGATTGGTTGTTTTGAAAAAATTGTTTTGTGTTGTTCGCTTTTTTAGTTGGTTTGAGCATAAACTCAGTAAGAAGTTATTGAATGTGAATATAAATCAAATTGGTATTTGTTTTTTTTACTATGTGCATCTTCTTCTTCTGTTCTATGCTTTGCTACTTTCCTTCTACTGAACTTTTATGATTATTATGATTATTATTATATATTATATTATTATTTACAATATAGTAAATAAATATATATATATAAATAAATTAAAATAAAAAAAAACAAAAAATCAAAGGTAAAATTTTGGTTTAGGAAGAGAAATAGAGGAAGCTTCAGTCTTAAAGGTAATTCTTATGTTTAGCGCTTTGTTTATTTTTTGAATTGAAGACAAAAGATTATTTCGTTTTTCTTTTAATGATAAAGGTGTTTTTATTTTATCTAATTAATTATATTATCTCTGTTTGATTCATGTTTAAGTATTGTTTTGTTTTTTGATGAAATACATTTAACATAATAGTATTGAACCACATTCATTTTTTTCTTTTTTGCTGCTTGTTAAATGCAATTGTCTTTAAGTAGAAATTTTTGTGCGTTAGATGATTTTGATTTTTTCACTTTTTTAAAATAAGAGTTTCCATCGGAAGTGGAGGGGTAGGGATGTCTGATGATACAATTTATATTACTCAATGAATAAGATCTTAATAGTTGTTTGCAGAAATGAATTATCTAAAAGTTAGTTTGTCTTAGGTAGTTTATAGTCATTTTGTCCTCTATAAACAAAATAAAGCTCGTTTGTATGTATGATTGCATATAACGTTTGAAATAGCGAATAATCAGAGATATATCTCACGTTAAATGAAATCAGTGAGAATTTGGCTTTGTTTAGTAATTTAGATCAATATGTTTGTCTGTTGTTTATGTTTGATAAATCTATAATTAAGATGTTACTATATGTATCTAGTTGAGTTAGATTATTATTTATGCATAATTGTTTAATGATGTTGTAGTTACTATTCATTATTACTGTTTATTATTAGAAGTTTTTTGTAAAGTAGATATAGTCATCTGTTTAATACTCACAATTAAGTCTTCTTTATTGGTTATCTCTTCTAAACTAAACCATTTAATCTCTTCGCTTTCATGGTTTTTTGAATTTATGTTGTAATTTTTCTAATTTATTTTTTAGTTAGTTAACAAAGATTTTATAAACAAAAATACATTAGTTATTTGTTGATGGTTCTAGAATCCCTATTCAATCCGTTTGCAGTTAAACGTAAACCGTGGGAGATGTTTGTAGCAGGTGTGTTATATTCATTAATAGGATTATTTTTAGCATACATTTCTTTTAGAGATTACGCTGGATTATTGTTAGTATTCATCATAGTGATGGCTGCAATACCCCTAGTATACACTGCTATCAAAAATGAAGAAGAAATCGATATGCACGTTAAGGGAGAATGGAAGATACTCAAAGAACATAGTAAAGTGTTAATCTTCTTAATGTATTTTTTTATTGGAGTAGTAATTGGTCTCACTCTCGCATACGTTTTTTTACCATCTTCAATGGTGACTGAAATATTTTCTATTCAATCCCAAGCAATGGTTGATGTACAAGGTAATGTTCAAGGCGGAATCACTTTGTTTGGATTGTTCCAAGGAATTTTTGTTAATAACATGAAAGTTTTATTGTTTTGCTTAGTGTTCTCATTTTTATTCGGTGCTGGTGCGATATTTATACTTACTTGGAATGCGTCGGTAGTTGCTGTTGCTATTGGTAATATGATAAAAACGAATCTGGCAACGGTTGCATCAGAAGTTGGATCGGTAAACATGTTCAATTACCTGAGTATAGGGACTTTTAGTTTTATGAGGTTCATGTTTCATGGATTAGTTGAAATCGCAGCATACTTTATTGCAGGGATAGCTGGGTCAATTATTTCAATTGCAGTAATTAAACATAATATACAAGAAGAATCTGTTTTATATGATAGTGTGAATTTAATTTTACTCAGTGTTGGGGTATTGTTTGTTGCAGCATTAATGGAAGTTTATATCACACCAGTGTTCTTTGGTTGGTAAGTTTAAACTTTACAAAGTATTAAAAAGAGCCTTAGCCCATTATTATAGATGAAATTTGAAAATGTTGCTGAGAATGTAGTCATGTTCAAATACAAAACTCGTTTTGAGAAAGATTTTCCTTATTATTTAATAAAACATAAAAATGGGAATTTTCTCATTGGTTGTCCAGAAGAATTAACAGAAGAGGTTTCTAAAAAGATCAATGAGATTGGTGGTATTAATTTTATCTTTATTTCGCATCGTGATGATATTGGGTGTGTAAGTATGTATAAAAGAAAATATAATGCAAAGATAATTATTCACAAATCAGAAGCCAAATTTATTTCTGATTGTGAGGTAGATATTCCTTTCACTTCTGATACTTTAATTGTTGAGAATGTTGAGGCAATACATACTCCAGGTCATACACCAGGAAATTCTTGTTTGTATTTCAAAGATTATGGTTTCCTTTTTACTGGAGATCAAATCTGTGTTAATGAGGCAGGAGAACCATTTGTATATTTGATAAAACATGGTACAGATAATGAGAAAATTTCAGACCAAGAGGTTGATGAAATATTGAACTCTTTAAAAGAGAAGAATTTTACTAAGATATTCTCTTTGTTTGGGATGGTCCTTGAAAATGCTAAAGAAAGGCTAATGACACAACAAATATCTTAAAATTATCTACTCAAAGAACTTTAACTTTACCTGGAACATTCTGAAAAATCTTAAACTTAATAAAAAAAAGTGGAAGAAATTAATTCCACAGAAATTTGTATACTTTTCCAATGATGTAATCTTTAATACTTGGCTTTTGAGTTGTATCATCACTGTTTTCTATTGCTTTACCAGATAAAGAAGTTTGTAGCCATGCTGGTTTAATTGCTACTAATAATGAATCTTCTGATATTTTGGAAAGTACAGTTGCATCTTCATTTACCATTTTGTAAAGAATCTTTTCCTTTCCATTTCTTGATATTTTTTTTTCAACAATAAGGCCCCATTCAATGTCTGAATTTGGCCCTGAGTAAACATTAACTCCTTCTTTGCTTAGAAGGTCGTAACCAACAGTTTTATCCAAAGTTAACATGGAAAAACTCTCACTGTCTAGTTCCACAATTACATCAGGATTTGAGTGTTCCTCATTTTTATGAATATCAATTAATCCAGTGGAATCAGTTGTAGCGTATCCATAATAACCGCCTTCAACATTAAGTTGGATTACTTTTCCTTGAAATGAGGAAGGGATATCATAAGGTAGGGTAATTCTGTTAATCCTGAGTGAATCAAAGTAAAATGATTTTAGGTTTTCAGCACCTACTTCTCCTTCAAAGAAGTCTGCTGTGATAAAGTCTGATTCAAATAAAGAGTTAGCTGGTTCAACTCTTGGTATATCATCAAAGCTATTAATTGCTAAAGTATTAATTGATAAAAGAATAGTAAGAATAGTTAGGAAGGTGAATATTATTGAAAGTTTTTTGTTTGTCATGTACTTAGTGAATATCCATAAGTTTTTAAGTTTGTTTATTCTCTTTTTCATGATGGTTAATTATTATAAATTTCGTAAGTTTTTTGTGTTTTTGTTGATTGTTAGTTTGATGTTTTTGTTTGTTGCTTGTGGTGATTCTAAAGAAGATTATGACATTGAGTATTTAACCAGTTCTGAAAAGGCAACTGTTCGTGAATCAATTGAACTTGCTGAAGAAATGGTTTATATTGCTAAGTTAATTGCAGTTGATGCTGATTCCACATTACTATTTGATTATAATGGAAGAGAAGGAACAAGCCATTTTGCAGATATGCTTGATGAATCAATTGAAGTTTTATGGGAATTTTATGAAGATGATAAAATTTATATTTATACTGTTACAAATGAAGATTCTACAGAAACAGATTCTTCTTGCCATGCAGGGGGTATTGGTATTGGAGAGATAGGTATTAGGGATACAACTTTTGATGAAGGGATAGAAAAAATTGCTGACTGTTTGCCACATGAAGCAATTCATATTTTGAATCAAGAATCTCACCCTAGTTCTGTTCAGGAATGCAAAGAAGGAATAGTTGAAGGGGATTGTACTTATGAAGAATATGTTTATTTAACTCAGCGTTATAAAGATCCTGCTTATTTGGCTTCAATATTTTTTGATTTGCAAGTAGCTTATTTAGATGGTGCTCTTGAGGTTTTATTTGAGAGTCATTGTCAAGATGCTTTTTTTTCAGGACAAGATGAATTAAGGACATATCAGACTGAAATCTATGATTCTTTTTATGCTGGAGATTATGAGGAGTGGGAATACGAAGCAGCCAAAGCTCATTATTCTGATACCTTACTACCTCAAGTAGTTGCCGAGGTAAATGAAGCAGCTGAAGTTGATTGTTCCTTTTTTGCATCTACACTCATAAATTATGGCCATGAGTATTTTGATATTACGGAAGAAGAATTAGGTGTCCAATTTGAAAATTTAGGTTTTTGCGACTCAGGTCGTAACGCTTGTTTAGATTATCTTGAAGAAGTATTTGATAGTGATGTAAGGTTCAATCCTACTTGGCCATCATATGAAACATCGTCAACATCAGATGATGGAAGATCAGAAGAAGGATTAGAAGAATAACTCGCTCAAAGAACTTTAACTTTACCAGGAACATTCTGAAAGATATCCCCAGATTCCATCATTTTCTTTAGAAGTTCTTCAGTATTATCAAATTGAGATTTAGTAACTACAACCTCTAAAGCAACACCAGGGCCCAGATCAAGTTCAGAAATTAATGACATTAATTCAAGATAAGGATTGTTTAAATTTTTGATAGGTTCTGTTGTAGCGTCAACCGAAGTGATATTAGGTTTTTCAATAGTCACTGGATTTGGTTTTGTAACTTTAGTTTTTTTTGGAGTAATTGTTTCTTTTACCTCATGAGATACAAGTTGAGATTCAATCTTAATTTCTTTAGATTCTAAGTTCTCTTCTGATTTTTGTTCTACTTCAGAAACTTTTTCTTCATTTGTAATCTTAGTTTGCTGTGATTGTAAAATTAATGCACGATGTCTTAACCACCTTGCTGGAACTTTTTTGATCACTTCCGCTGCAATATACCTCTCAGCATTATACTCACGAATTCGACCTACAACAATTACTACAGAACCAATCTCAATTTTTTCTAGACCATGATTCGCATCAAAAAATCTCAGACTAATAATATCACTACCATCATCAATTTTTAATACATTAATTGAACCTAGTGATTCTTGCATTACAATAGTCCCAATTAAATTGACACGAATAATTTGTAAATCATTATTCAATTTTAAATAACTAGCAGAATTCTCATCTCCTTGGATATACTCCCCATTATATAACTCAGAAATAAGTACAATTTTGGCTGCTGCCCTAAAACTTTTCTTCTCTGCCATGTTTTATTTAATTATCATAATTTTTGGATAAATCCTCTTTTCGGTTCAAATATATCTCCACTACGCCTTAATTTTTCTAAAACTCCTTCAACATCTTCGGAGCTGATATTTTTATTAGCAGCTTCTTGAATAATTAACTCAATTGGAATAATACGCTCCTTTGTTTCGGATTCAATAGTGTTAATCACATCTTTGATGATGCTGATTTTACTTCTCTGAGTAGAAGTTATCTTACTACTAATACGATCAATATCAATTTTACCAGTTTCACTGTCTTTTGCAATTTGGTTCAGACAATAATCAATTAATTCAATTGACTTAAGGGCATCTTCACGGGTAACTTCTGTTGCTAATCGCAATTTAGCACTTGCTTCAGCCAACCGTACAAGTGCTTCAAGCTGCCTTGCAGTAATTGGAACTGAGGAAACACCTCCTTCTTCAGCTGCACCACTGTTTCTCATATTTATATAATATTTTTTGATCTCATCGATTGCTACATCACTTAAATGTGGTTTTGCGACTCTACGAACATACATAAAATATTTTTTGAGAATATCTGACTCTACTTTTGCAACAGCTGCATCAGGATTTTGATGTAATTTTAAAATAAATGAAGCCAACTTGTCATCTTTTTCTCGACCAGGTTTATCTTTAATTGGAAAAATTAAATCAAACCTGTTAATTAAAGTTGGAGGCAAATTAATTTGATTCGCAACCAAATCATAAGGGTCGAATCTTCCAAATTTAGGATTTGCAGCTGCAAGTAAAGTTGTTTCACATCGCAGAGTTGCCTGAATGTTTGCTTTTGAAACACTCACTGTTTGCTGCTCCATTGCTTCATGCAGAGCGGACCTATCTTCTTTAGTCATTTTATCCAGCTCATCAATTACCGCGAACCCTTGGTTTGCAAGAACTAAAGTCCCAGCTTCTAAACTCCAACCACCTAAGAACTCATCTTTAACAACTGATGCTGTAAGCCCAGCTGCTGATGCTCCTTTACCTGAGGTGAATCTGGCTTTTGGTGCTACTCGGGTTATCCTCTTTAATAATTGAGATTTTCCAGCTCCAGGATCCCCTATTAAAAGCATGTGAATATCTCCTCTGGTCCTTACTCCATCTTTACGTTTTTTGACACATCCACCCGCTAATTGCAACACCAATGATTCCTTGATTTTATCATGACCGTAAATTGATGGAGCAATATTACTTGCTACATAATGTAAAGCATTTTCTCTTTTTGCAATACTCATTATTTCTTCTAGCTCAGCTTCACTGATTTTCATATTACTTGGATCATCATCAACAGGTTCAATATAATTCGCTTCTAAAATTAGATCATACTTAGTAGATTTCCCACCACTACGAAGCTGAATTGGAACTTCACTTACCCAACCATATAATTTCACTTTTGTCCCAGGACTACTCTTACGTTCAGTAATTGGAGTAACTAAATCCCCCTTTAGAAATACATTAATTCTTTTTGGTTGCGCTCCATCCAAATCATCAGGAGATTCTTCAAGAACTAACCCTTGACCATCAACTAATTCTTTACTAAGCTCTTTGAATTTTCCTTTTCTTCCACAACTACACCTAGTTGGTTCTTTGTATTTTTGATCTAATTGAAGAACGGTTAAAACATTACCACAACTCGGACATTCAAACTTTGCAGTTGATACATGAGGTCTTACATCTGATTTTTGCCTTACAATACCATAACACCACAAAAATTTTCCAAGATGTTTACTTCTAACTTCACTAATTTTAATTTTTAAGGAGTCAGGCATTCGTTTGATTCTAACTGCGAATTTGTCTAATTTTTTTGGTAAGTCAAACTCTTTGATTGCAATTTCGGCTGCCTTTAGAACTTCTTCTGGGCGCTCTGTTAACTCTTCGGCTAGTTCAGTATTAAACTTCAATAATTCAGAAAATTCAATTACAAGGGATTCTTTCCCTTTACGATTGGCCTCTAAGAGCTGAGCATGATAATGCTGTTCAATAAACTCCTTGAAAAGCCTAATCTGCTCACTAACTTCAAGCCCTATTTCCTGATTTTCTGATTCTGATAACTCTGCCTCAACCACAATTGTGTTTAGAACGCTGAGTTAATAAAAAAGTATGGGAAATATAACCAATGTTTTAGATTACAAGTATAGTAGATTATGTATATTAGAGAACTACAACAAAAAGAAAGAAATTAAGAAAAATTAAAATATTTTTACTGATTAAGAAGTTTTTCTAAATTCACAATCAACATATCAGTTGCTTCATGAACTTCTTGTTCTGTTCGAGTCCCAGTACAAACAATTTTTCCATTACTAAAAAGTAAGAAGGTTGCACGTGTACCACGAAGTTTGTGAACTAAACCTGGAAATTGTTCAGGTTCATATTCAGTGTTAGGTAATTTTAACCCTAAAAAGTTTAAATTTAAAGCCATACCTATTGAACCTGAGGCTACAATGTTTTGAACAGTAATCTCAGGAGTAATAGTCACATTAATATTCATTTTTTTCAAACTTTTAATGATGCTTTTGATACTAAGATCAACATCACTAAGAGTTCTTGCTCCAGTACAAACAACCTTCCCAGATGAGAAAATTAAAGCTGAAGTTTTTGGATCTTTAATTCTAAGTACTAGACCAGGGAATTGTTCAGGGTTATATTCAGTGTTTGGCAAAGTCGCTGCCATTTTTTCCAAAGGAATATCCTTTTCTAAAGCAGTAGAAACTACGATGTTTACAATCTGGATTTCTTTTTTACCCTTTTTGATTTCTTTTTTACCTTTTTTAATAGGTTTTAATGATTTTGCCATTGAAATTCCCCCACAAATATTTGCTTAGTAATGATTTCTATTTATAAATGATACTTGTTTTATATTTAAATAGTACTTTATAAATACTTCGTTAAAAAATGCTTTTTACCAACCCCCTTGTTTCCTATGGAGATAGGCAAAATATCGCTCTAAATGAGATTATGTGCCAAAATATCACTTTAAAATTTAAGGTACGAAAACTATTCGAAATTAAGCGATTCTTTTATAAAAACTCCAAATAAAAAAGGAATATGACAGATAAAATTCAATATTCACATATACTAGTTAGAATTGCTAGTGAAATATTTTTGAAAGGAAAAAATCAAAATTCCTTTGTAAATAAGTTGCGTGAGAATATTAAGAAATTAACTGGCCAAAGCCAAATAAGCAAAGGACGTGGAAGAATGTTGATTCCTTTTTTTGAGGGACATCAAAAATTACAGCGAGTTTTTGGCGTTCATTCATATTCACTGGCAGCGTTTATTCCCAAAAAAGAAGATTCTGATGAAGACATAATTAATAAAATTCAACATAAGGCGATTCATTTGTTAGAAAATGATAAAGGATCATTTCATTGCCGAACAAAGAGAAGTGATAAAACCTTTTCTAAAACTTCAGTTGAAATAAATCATCAAATTGGAGAATTTATCGAAGAAAAAAACAAAAATTTAGTATTCAAATTAAAAGGCCCTGATATCGTCATTGGAATTGAGATTAATGAAACAGGGGCCTTTGTTTACAAAGACAGAGTAATTTGCCCAGGAGGTCTGCCAGCAGGAATTGAGGGAGAAGCAGGAGTTATGCTTAAAGATGAATCATCATTACTTGCAGCACTTTTAATGATGAAACGAGGAGTTGGAATTACTTTAATTAAAGAAAGGAATTGTGAAGTTTTGGATTTATCCTTAATTGAAGCGTTTAGCCCAAGACCAATTAAAATTGTAGAAAATGTTGAAGCTTATATTGAAAAATGTAAAAGAAGACCTTGCGTGATTGTAAAAAAAGATATTGTAGAATCTTTGATCGAAGAAGTTGATATTGATGCTACTAAATCTGAACTTGCAATTGTTTATCTGTACCCGCTTTGTGCGTATTCCAAAAAACAAATTCTTGAAGAGGTTAAAAAATATCAAAATTTAATTCTCTAATTGATTAATTAGAGATATACCTGTCATATAAAGTTACGGCACTCTCTTTTGTTTTTGCTTTAATTAAAGCCCTACCATCAGAGAAAACAGTCAAATTACCAAAACGTAAACTAATCTCATCAAGAATTGTTTCAGTAAATTCTGATTCTATTGTTTTTTGTAACTTAACTAAATCGATCTTGGTTTCACGGGAAACTTGAAACATTCCAGAGGAGCAAAATCTGACTATATCTTCTTGGCCTTGGACCTTTAGAGAGGGAAATTCATTAGAGCAGGTTTTACATCTTGGATCTTTTTGTATATCAAAGTTCCGAAGAGAAATTGTTTTTGCATCATATGTGAATAATTTATTTTTAAGATTAGATATATCTTGCCCAGTTAAGAATTGAATTGCAATATTACTCTGCATTGATGCAATACTTTTGGTTACAGCACCAATAACTCCTGCTTCTTGGCAAGTTTCACCATTTGCCTTTTTTGGCATCTGGCAACGTAGACACGCAGAATCTGCTGCGATAAAAGAAAACATACCACTCCAACCAACAGCTGATGCGAAAATCCAATTAATCATATTTTTTTTAGTATAATCATTAATTAAAAACCGAGTATTCATATTATCAGTACAATCAAGGACCAAATTAATTTTATCTGAGATGGTCTGGCTGATATTTTTGGCACTTAGATGAACTGGCGCAATTTCAATTGTTATCTCTGGGTTAATTTCCAACAATCTTCTTTTAGCAGCGACAACCTTACTTGAAGATATATCTGAATTTGCAAATAAAGATTGCCTTTGCAAGTTAGATAATTCTACTACATCGCGATCAATTAATAGAATTGATCCAACCCCTGACCTTACCAGTAACTCAGCTGCAACTGTACCAAGCGCTCCAACTCCTATAATCGCAACCTTTGCAGATTGTAATTTTTCTTGCCCTTGCGTTCCGATTAAAGGAATTTGCCTAATATAACGGCCATTTAATTTATTCATTTTTTTGATCCTCAAAAATCGCTTTTAATTTACAAGCATTACATTCCATTAAATTACTTGGTTCAGAACAAGTAATGCATTTTTTTGGGGACCCATTAGTTTTTCCTTTAGAAATATTTGCAAGTTCCCTTTCTCTTAAAAGAGGCATCATATCTAAAAATGATTTAACAATTCCATGTTTGGTTCCTTTATATTTCGATTCTAAACTGTTAAGAGAATCTCTGATTTCTGCACGGTAACTTTGCACTACATTAGGACATTCAGTATACTCAACTTTCCATTTTTTTAAGAAAGTGTACAACCTTGTTTCTTTTTCTGAGCACAGATATAATGGTTTGATCCGCCTTACAAATCCTGCCTGATCTGAAATTCCACTCATTGGACCAAGTTTGGCTGCAAGTTTTGTGTTAGCTTTACAGATGTTCATCATAATTGCTTGTGCTTCATCGTCTAAATTGTGTCCGGTAACTAATTTTGTAGCATTCAGTTTTTTCGCGTATTTGTTCAACAAATATCTGCGCCAAACACCACAAACATTACAAGGTTTTTTTCCAGTCACCTTATTAATTTTAGGGTATGCGATATCAAGGGTTGCACCTAAATGCTCTTTATCTTTAAAATTTGCAATAGTCAATTCTACATCGTGATCATCACAGAATTTTTTTAGATCCAAAAGAGTCTTATCACGATAATCAGCAATTCCCTCATCAATTGCAAGAGCAGTGATAGAAGCTGAATTGATATTTTGTCTTTCTAGATATTTTTTAACTAGATAAAGAACTGTGAGGGAATCCTTCCCGCCGCTGGTGGCTACACAAATTTTATCATTTCTATCAATTAATTTGAATTTTTGAATAGTACGAAATACTTTGTTTTCAAAATAAGAGATAAAATGAGTTCCACAGTATAACCCGTGCTGTAGTTCAATCACTGCTTTTTTTTCACATTTGCTACAAATAGAAATACTGTTCTGTCTGCCTTGATGGTTATTTCCTTTAGACATATTATCCTCCACTGATCACACTGAGGAAAATGATTATGTCTCCATCAACAATAGAATCAGTAGGGAGCAAAATTTCAGCATTTCTTGCAACAAGAACAGTTTCAGAATTAACAGCAAGTTCTACTAATAAATCTTTGACAGTTGTCGCATTTGTTGTCAAATTAGTGGTTGTCCCTGCCTTTTCGTTTTGTACTGTAATTTTCATATTTCACATCCCACTCTTCCATTAATTGGCTAAGTGTTTTGATCTATGTTCAATTTAGTGGGCAGTTTTTTAAATATTATCTACATTTATGGTAATAACTTGAAAAAACATAAAAAACATGTAAAAAATAAGTCTGTAATCAGAAATGAAAATCAATTACGTAGTCAGATCGAGAGACCAAATAAAGAAGCTATAACTGGTGCTGAAGAAATTCACCACAAAGACTCTTTACACTATTTAAGAGGTGGATTAGATCAAATTACATGCAAAATTGCTACCAAAAAGAAGAATATTATCGGATTTTCGTTTAAATCACTAAAAAAGATTAATGACCCAATTAAGCAGGCTAAAATTTTGGGAAGAATGCAGCAGAATATGAGGCTCTGTGAAAAATTTAATACAAAAACAGAGATTTTGGGAGATTTATCATTAGATTTTCGGGCGTCGTTTGAAAAATTCTTGAAGAACAAGAAGTAAACCTAGAACAAAGGTTAATTTATATTTATAAGCAAAAAAATCATTGTTTCGAAAAATTCTTAAAGGGATCAAGCTCTGAGGATAGTTATGGACGAGACCAAAATGTCAGCTAATTTAGAAGTTGAAGAAGAGACTAACACTAATGCTGAATTGAACTCTGGGATTACAGCAGAGACAAAGGCAGAAACTAAGGAAATGACTAAAGATTTTGATCCAAAAACAATTGGAATTGCAGTAGTTGTTTTACTTGGTTTATTTGTAATTGGAGTTGGTGGTTTTAGCGCCCTTGATTGGATGGGTGAAACCGTAACAGGCGCAGTTACTACTGACGTTAATTCTGATCTAGATATTTTGCATGCAGAAAACAGAGCAGGAAAATTGGATAATTCTGAAGGATACATGTATGAAGATTTTAGTTTTGTATTTTACGATGAGCTTTGGTGGACAGAAATTGTAGTCCATTATGAAGACCAACCAACTATTATTGTGGTGCCGTTACATAACAGCCCAGAAGACCTTTTAGATGTCCCAGTTGAAGGAAAACTTGATAGCGAGTTCAACGAAGTTGCAGATTTATATTTAGCAATTGACCCTAAGGTGTCTGACCAACATTATTCACTTGCAATATCAGAACTTAGTTTTAATATTGTAAAAGGAATTGGAAGAAAGCCAATTGGATCTTGCAGTGAAGAACATGAAGTTTGTGTGGGCAGAGAAATTATTAGCTGTGAAAACAATCCAAACAATTATCCAGTTTTAGAATTAGTTTATGATGAAACACTTGAATTTGGAACAGTTGAATATGATGGAATGTGCATGAAAATTTCAGGTAGTGGCGAAGAAATGGTCCGTGCGGCTGATAGATTACTTTTGAACTGGTATCAAGTTATGAATTAATTTTTTTCTTTTCTTTGTTTCTTTTTAATTTATCATCTATCACTCATAGAGATAATCTCATTGAATTCATTTTTTTCTACTGGCATGACACTAAGGCGGTTTCCACGTTGGACAAGTTTCATCTTGTTCAGTTTTGGATTCGCTTTTAACTCATCAAGGCTAACAAATGAATTAAATTTTCTTTCAAATTTCAAATCAACTGATGTCCACCTTGGTTCAAAAATAGTAGATTTGGAGTCAAAGTATTTTGATTTATGATCAAATTGTTCTGGGTCAGCAACCCCTGGATGAAACACAGAAACAACGCCTGCAGCACCAGGAGGCTTACAATTACTATGATAAAATATTACCTGGTCACCAATTGTAAATTTACGTAGGAAGTTCCTGGCCTGATAATTGCGGATACCACCCCAATAAATAATATTCTCTCTTTTCATATCATCTATTGAAAATTCTGTCGCTTCAGATTTGATTAACCAATATTTTACCATTTAATTAGAATAAAAATTATTATGTTTTAAGTTTTTTGATTAGTTCCACTGGTTGGAGTTTTGTTTTGATGGCAGTTTCACTGAACTGTGTTCTCCATGTTCCCTTAATATTAAGGAGCAGCTCATTTGTTGGAACTTTTATCTTGTATTTTTTTGCTAATATATGGCTGTCAATGAACCCTATGATATTTGGATTTTCTGCCTCAGTCTGTAAAGAGCGGAGAAGTTTGACTTCTGAGTTGAAATCATTTTTTTTGATTATAGTTTTGATGAATGTTTTGTCATGCAGTGGCCCTGTCCAAAGTGGCCCTGCAACTTGGAACTCTTTGTTAGACTTAGCTTCCCAATAATTTATTTTACTGATTTTCGATTCTAAAGTTTTTGGGTTATAAAGAAAATATTGGTGCTGTGTTTGAATATTGTTGCATTTTTCTTTTCCACTAGATGATTGAAAAAATATTCGGTAGTAATGGTCTTTATGATAACTCAAAATAGGAGTTAATGCTTTGCCAAATTGAACTCCTTGAAGCTGCACCTTTCTGATCAGAATTCTAAGTCCGAGCTCATGCATTAAATGATTTTTTAGTGGAGATGCCCAGTACTTCCTTTTGCAGGCTTTCGGATAAGTTCCAGCTAAGGCAGCAGTGTCTGTTGCGGTGATTGCAATAATTCCTTTCCTATTAATTCTGGCAACTACTGCTGCTAAGAATTGGTTTGGCGAACCAAATGGATCAAGATCAATGTAGTCGAATCCTAAATTGTTTAAGAGGAAGAGGTTAGCGTCTTGGTTGTGAGTTGATACTTTTTTGGAGTTTAATTTATTAGTTTTTATTGATTTTTGGAAATCTTCGATGAAATTTTCTCTGATATCATTGACTGCAATTTCTGAAATATTTTCTGTGGAAATTTCGTTTAAGATCCTAAGTGCACGGATTCCAGAACCAGCTAGAGGGAGCCCGATTTTAATTGGCTTATTTTTTATTTGAGTGAAGGATTTGATAGCATTGATTGTGATGTTCCTGTGAGAGAGCATTTTAGGGTTGTAGAAAGTCCCCATAGCCTTGGAGACTGGATCCTTTGGAATTTTGATATCTAGTTTGATGTTCGCTTCTTGGACCATGTTTGTTCTAAAATCAAGTAACATTTAAAAAATACTACTAAAAATACTATTGTTATGGCAGTTCGAAAGATCCTAGTTACAGTAGTTGGTCACGTAGATCACGGAAAAACTTCTCTTCTTGATAAAATTAGACGAAGTGATGTAACAGCGGGAGAAGCTGGCGCGATCACTCAAGCAATTGGAGTTTCTATCATCCCAATTAGAACTATTGAGAAAGTTTGTGGGAAATTACTTGATCATATGAAAGGAAAAATTACAATTCCTGGTCTGCTCACAATTGATACTCCTGGCCATGCAGCTTTCACTTCACTTCGAAAAAGGGGAGGATCACTTGCTGATATCGCAATATTGGTTGTTGACATCAATGAAGGATTTAAACCACAGACGATTGAGAGTATCGAAATTTTAAAAGCAAATAAAGTGCCGTTCGTAATTGCAGCAAATAAAGTAGATTTAATGCATGGATGGGAATATGATACTAACAAAAATTTATTGCAAAATATGTCTGGGATGAGTCACCAAGCACAAGGTGAATTTGAGAAAAAATTTTATGAATTAGTTGGACAATTCCAAGAACATACAGTGAATGCTGAAAGATTTGATAGAGTTCAAGATTATACACAGCAATTTGCAATTGTACCAATTTCAGCACATACAGGACAAGGGATTCCAGAATTATTAATGGTATTAACTGGCCTTGCACAAAAATTCTTTGAAGCGAAGTTGGAAATTTCAATTGATGGGGCTGCTAAAGGAAGTATTCTTGAAGTTAAAGAAGAAAAAGGATTAGGCCTTACACTTGACACTATAATTTATGATGGAACTATCAGAGTGAATGATGTTTTAGTAATTGGATCACTAAATGGTGCGATTGTGACTAAAGTTCGAGCATTGCTTGAACCTAAGGAACTTGCTGAAATGCGAGATAAAAAAAGCAAATTCAAAAATGTGAAATCCGTTGTTGCAGCAACTGGAGTAAAAATTTCTGGTCCTAACATGGACGGCGCGATGGCAGGAATGCCAGTACGTGCTGCAACTACTAAAGACAAAAAAGAAATTGAGAAATTGAAACTTGAAGTACAATCAGAAATTGAGGATGTATTACAAGAAACTGAAACTGAGGAATCAGGAGTTATGATTAAGGCAGATACCCTTGGTAGTTTAGAGGCCATGAAAGTTCTACTCGGAGATAAAGGGATTCCAGTTGCGTTTGCAAGTTTAGGAGATGTGAGTAAAAAGGATTTGTCAACACTTGAATCTTTGCGCGATAAAGACGAGTTCACAGGAGTCTTACTTGGTTTTAATGTGAAAATTCCTGGAGATTTGGCGATTGCAATAAAAGAGAAGGATTTGACAATTATTAAACATGATATAATCTATAAAATATTCGATGATTATGATCTGTATACTGGAACTCTGCAGGAAAAAATTGAAAAAAGAGAACTTGCAAATTTAACTAGGCCCTGTAAATTTTCAATTATGCCAGGGTATGTTTTTCGACAAAATAATCCTGCAATTTGTGGAGTGGATATTGAAGTTGGGCAAATCAAAAACGGAGATGGCTTGATGACTATCTCTGGAAAATCTATGAGCACAGTTAAGAGCATGAAAAAAGGACAAGAAAACGTAACACGGGCAACTCAAGGAGACCAAGTTGCGATGGCAATGCCTGGGCTCACTGTTGGGCGTCAAGCAAAGGAAGGCGATTTTTTGTATACTGATATCCCTGAAAATGATTACGCTAAATTGAAGAAATTGAAGAAACATCTTTCTAAGTTAGAAGTTGATTTAGTGAAAGAAATTGTGGAGATTAAGCGGAAGGATAATCCTGTTTGGGGAGTTTGAGTTTATTTTTGTGCTTTGATCATAATTGCAAGGGGTTTGTTTTCTCTATATTTTAAGTAAGGATATTTTTCAACAGTTTTTTTATTGGGAGTGGGTTCTAGAATTTTCGTGATCTTAAGTCCAGTTTCAGTGATTGAATTTATTAAATCTTGAACAGTCCAATGGAAGTCTGTATATCTTGTAACTGATCCATCTGGTTTTTTTGAGACAATCTTGAATGGAAAACCACTTTTGAAGTAATTGTATTCTTTTTCAACTTCAACATTTGGGAAATTAGTTTCTGGAGCAAAAGGATGAATATCTCCTACAATTAAAAACCCATTTTCTTTGAGTAATTTTTGTGTTTGTTTGAATATTTTTTTAATTTTTGATAATTCCGAAATTTCTAAAATTACATGTTCTAAAAGAATAACGTCAAAAGAATTATTTTCTAAATTAATTTCTTCAGAACCATCAGCAACAAAATATTTGATTTCTTTTTCTTTGTTTTCGCTTTCAGCAGATTTAATTTGTTTTTTTGAAATATCAAATCCTGTACACCTAGCTCCTTTTTTATTTAATATTCTGAGCCAGTATCCATCTCCACAACCAATTTCAAGAATTTTTTTGTTTTTAACATCACCAATTAAATTCATTAAAGCTGGAGCAATAACATATAATTTACTATAATTTGGTTTTTTAGCACTTTTAACCTGTTCTTCTGACCATTTGTGAACTTTCATATTTCTAGCTCTGAATCTTGTGTGTAGTTGGTTGATTTTTGCAGAGCAAGATATGCCTTATGTAACTCTTTACCAATGTAGGCTGCGTGATCAATTCTAGAAACAATTCCTGCTTTATGAATTTCAAAATAAATATCTTGGGGCTTTTTTCCTTCGAAAATACAGTCAATAATTCCAAGCTCTTTACAATGAGCAAGTTCGAGAATCTGCTTTTCCTTATTTATTCTGATTAAAAAATATCCCTTTGGATCCATTTCCCAATCTGCAATTTCATCGTAATCTCCAACAATTACCGGAACAGAATCCAGTTGGTCTTTGTTGGAAACTCCAGTTGGTTTAAATTCTTTTAAAACTTCAGATTTACTCATTCTAACCTGAGATTTGATCTTACTACTTTTGAACAGTTTTTCATTAAAGGCATTTAGGCGCTTAATTTTGATGTTGAGCTTGTTTTCTTTGATGAATTTTTGAACCCGTTCTTCTTTGATTGGTTGATCGTAACCTAAACAAATGATATCTGGTCTGATTTCAAGAATTATTTGCATCTCGTTAGATTCGTTTCCAAGTTCTACTTGATCAACAACACTGAGAGCTTCTAAAAACTCTTTTCTAAGATCTTCTGGGTAAATTGGGGCAACACCGGTGTTTTTAGTGATAGTTGAGTCTCTTGCTACCACAACTATTAATCTGTCACCATTGGATTTTGCTTCTTCAAAGAACTTAAGGTGCCCTGGGTGAACTAAATCGAATTTACCGGCTACTAGTACTGTTTTCATCTAAGCTTGTGTTAAAAGGCTCATTTTTAAACTTTAGTATGAAACTATAGAATTACAAGATTTTTTTTAATCTCTTTTAATAATTGAGGAAATTGAAGGAACCCAGATTCTTTATTGAAATGACCACCATTATCAATAATTTTTAGATCTGCATCAAGTTTCTGTTGTAACTCATTTGCTTTTTCAATTGGAACATAAGGGTCATTGTTAGAGTGGAACATAATTATTTTTTGGCAGGAAGATCTTATTTTATTGAAGTTGAATTTTCTGTCTGTGAAAGTTTGATTAATCTGGTCAAATTCAGGGTTACCTAAGAGACCTAAGAATCCTGAGACAAAGAAGCAGACAGATATTTTTTTGTTAGATTGTTGCAGTATATCTAAGATGAAAGCTGGACCTAAACTGTGCCCGATGAAAATAGTGTTTTGATCAATTTTTGCTTTGTGTTTAGAAAATATTTTTCGCCATGATTCTAAGGATTGATCAATTGGTGTTGGAAATTTTGGGACTATTAATTCGTGCCCTAAAGCTTCTAGCTCTGTTTTAAGCCAAGGGAACCAATTTTCGTTCGGGTTACCAAAGCTGCCGTGGATGAGGAAGATTGTGGTCATTGAGGTGTATTAAGCTTAAACTTACAAAAATCTTTGCTTTTTGAAGTTCTTAGATCAAAGATCTCAGTAACCTTTATAAATAGGGTTCATTCCGATCCTCTTATGAAATCAACAGTATGCATCTCAACTAAAAAACAAATTGTGAACGATTCAGGAGCAGTTAGATTCCCTTGCCCTGGATGTGCTGACTATGAGATTGTTCGAGGAACATTTGCTCGAAAAAACGCAATCAAATACCACTGCCCATCTTGTGGATTCACTGGACCTAACTAGGTTTTATTCTATTTTTAGTTCAACAAATTTAAACTGAGAAAAACGAGGTATAACTATGTCTAAAGCAATAATTACATTTAAAATAATGCCAGAGAGTCCTGACACTGATCTTGAATCTATTAAGGAAGGCGCAAAAAAAATCGCAGAAGAAGCTGGCGCAATCGGCGAGATGCTGGTTAAAGAAGACCCAATTGCTTTTGGGTTAGTTGCAGTTCTAGTTTTAGTTATGTACGAAGTAGATGGTGCAAACTTTGATGTGATTGCAGGAAAAATGGCAGAACTAGCTGGAGTTAATTCAGCAGAAGTTGCTAAGATGGATTTGGCTTTAGGGTAAAATCTTTTTTATTTTTAATTTCTTTTTCTAATTTTTATTTAATCATTAATTTATTATTGGCTATTTTTTAAGAATTCTCTAGCTTTAAACAAAATAGCAATTGTTTCTACGTTATTGATTTTACCATTCATACACCATTCAATTGCTTGGTCGAATGGAATTTTTAGAAGTTCAATTTCTTCGTCATCATCTTGATTATCCTCTCTAAAAGATAAATTTTTGGCAATAAAATAACTATCAACATGTGGGCCAGTAGAAGGATCTATCTCTAAACTACCTAACTCAATGAACTCTGTTGCAACAATTCCAGCTTCTTCTTGTAACTCTCTTTTGGCGGCTTCTAATTTTGACTCGCCTTTTTCTAATCCACCTCCAATTAATTCTATATTGTAATCTTGGATGGGATAACGATATTCTTTGATTAGGTAGACATTGTTTTCTTTATCAATAGGTAAGATACAAACCCCATCCATTACCTTGATGTAAGTGTATTCTCCTTTGTTCCCATTTGGATTAATTACTTCATCAAAATAAGTATCAAATATTTTACCAGAATGAATCTTTTCACTGGAAACCTGAGTCCAATTACCTATTTTGACCCCCTTCGTTTCCGATGGAACTTTAGTCATTTTAGGTTCATTTTGAACAAGACTAAGTGTTGTTTGCTGAACCTTTAGTGTTCCTTTCTTGGAAGTAATTCTATTGTTTTTTTCATTGACCACAAAAGAAGTTCTAAGGAATTGCTCAAGCACATGGACATTAGTTGTACTATGTTTTGTAATATCATTAGTTACAATTGAGGAATTTGGAAGTAGAGCCATATAGATTAGTAACTGATCTGCGAGGTAATGATCAACAGCAGCCCCTGAATCAATAAGTTGTTTTAGTTTTTTTGCAACACCTTGGCCAATTTCTTCAGAAGAAACACCCTTCTCAATTAACATCGAGGAAGCTAACCTGATGCAATTTGTTGGATTAATATCTCCGTTTTTACTATGTACAGTCCAAAGTAAAAATTCTCCTCCTGTTGAAAGAGCAGGAAAATAACCTTTATCGATACTTACAGGGATCCTTAAATTTCTAAAACTGGTGGTTGCAGCAGCCTCAACACGCCTTGCAACTTCAACGTCGGAAAGATTTCTTGAAGAATTAACAAAGCCTTTAACATATTCTAATTTACCTTGACTTGTGAAATCAAATTTTCTAACTCCAGTTGAAATTTTTGAAATTAAAGACTGAATATCACTGAACTCTTTTAATTTGAATTTTGGAGTAATTTCTAAAACTATTTCTCCACCACCTTTTGGATAATAACCTCGCTTAGTTACACTAAGAGTTAGTTTGTTTGCAAAACGTTGAAGGTTTGGTAGCAGAATAGATTGTAAATAATCAACTGAAGCTTGCCATTTTCCACAAGTACCTCCCTTGATTGTAAGAGTGACTTTACTCGGTGCGAAAAGACAAGGAGGGAGGACTGCTTGTAAAAATAAACTAATACTACCTGCAGTTTTGATATCAAAAGTGTATTGGCCAGATTTTATCTGACCTGGATGAAACCAAAATTCAGTTGTTCCAAGTTCGATTGGACTTGTTTTAGTGGTTGGTGCTAATTGTTTTAATGCTTTGATTGCTTCAAGATGTTGGGCCTTGAGCCCAGTTTTTGGCCTTCCACTTCGAATATTTTTGATTTTGAACGGTTTTTGACTAAGCATGGATGAAGCTAAAGCAGTTCTCACCAATGCTCCGCCCCCTTCACCAAAGGACCCATCCAATTCAATCATTTGTGCCATGTTCTTAATTTTTAGTTTTTTAGTTTTTTTTTTATTTTAAATTTTTGAATTTTAATTAATTTTATTTTGTTGGAAAAATTTTCTAGTTTTAAATGCAATGATTAGACCGTCACCAACATTTAACTCTTTGTATGATAGACCACTATTTTCTAGATCCTTGAAGAAAGTTCCAAGCTTAGTTTTGTGAGAGATAGTATTGTCAATGAAAATAGCGCCATTGTCTTCCAATAAAGGAATGCTAAGTAGGAGAAATTCACCATAATCTGGTTTATGGGCGTCAATAAATATACAATGGAATTTTCTTTTTTCTTTATTAAATCGTTTTAAGACATCAAATGCATTTGCTTGAATTAATTCTATATTATCACTAAGGAGACAATTTTGGACAGCTTCAACTATGAATATTCTGTCTTTTTCAATAGTTGTTACATGGTCAGCTACAAGTGAGAAATTTAGTGCGGAATATCCAATGTGCGTTCCAATCTCTAGAACTCGATGGAAATCACCTTGGCGGATGTATTGCATGATTAAATGCAATGAATCTTGTTTTACGAACCAATCAGTACGTTCAGATTCAAGTTCTTTGATTTTGGCAAGGACTGTCTGTTGAGGCATAAGAGTTCGGATTTTGGGTACTTTAAATGGGTTGCGGCGCAATTATCTGAATCTAAGCCACTGGTCAAGTATAGATAGCCTTTAAATATTTATTTAATCATAATTAATGAATTAAAATGAATACGAAAAGACAATCTGAAAAAAGAAAAATAATTAGAGATTTCATTGTAAAAAATCCGACCTGTACGTATCTTGACATTAAAAATAATACAAAAATCAAAGTTGAAAGAATATATCAAAATATGCCTGCAGCCTTTCTTGATGCAGGAGTAGCATTACCAATTAGATATTATAAACGAAATAAAGATAATCAAAAAGAAGAAGTAATCTCATTTTTAAAGAGAAATCCAGGAGCGACTGTTATTGAGATCCAAGAAGTCACAGGAGTGAATATCCCAAGAGAGTTTGGATCTATTAAAGATGTTTACAAATTGGCAGGCGTTAGATATCCTGAAAGAGAAGTAACTAGTGGAGTCATGAATCCAGATGTCTGCAAAAGAAGCATTCTTTTTGAAAAATTCGTTGTTGATGAATTTTCTAAATATGGAGAAGTGTTTCCAAAAGTAAGATGTAATAAAGGCATTACTGATGCAATTTTTGTGAAAGATAACATCAAATATGTAGTTGAAGTTAAAGATTTTAGGGGAAGAAATAACATCACTAAATCCCAAATAAAACAGATATTAAGGTATATGAAAGATTTGGATATAAGGGAAGGTTTTATCGTTTGCCCTGAAGAAAGCTTCCCAAAAAGGAATAATAGCAGAAATCTTTTTATAGGGGACTTTAAGATAAGAATAATCTCACCAAAAGAAATTTGTGGGGGCGTAGTATAACGGCTAGAATTTCGGGCTCCAGTAATGGAGCGATGAGTCACATTGTGGCGATGATTAGCTTTCTAGAAGATACCTGACGATCTGGGTTCGAATCCCAGCGTCCCCACTCTTTACCTCACTTTCACTAACTTTTAAATACAAATTCTTCCTTCCCAATAATATGAATCAACTGAAACTAATCTCTAAATTACTTAGAGCCGAACAATGGTACAAAAATAGCGTTGTTTTCATAGCTTTATTATTTTCAGGAAACCTATTTGATAAAGAATTGTTTCTAATCACTTTATTGGCATTTGTTGCCTTATGTTTAGTATCTTCAGCAAATTACATAATTAATGATCTGCGAGATAAAGATAAAGACCGATTACACAAAATTAAAAAATTTCGACCAATTGCTGCAAAACTGATATCAGAAAAATTTGCTAAATTTTGGATTGCAGGATTGTTGATTTTTGGTTTCGGGTTATCATATATTTTGAATCTGTATTTCTGTGTGATGATAGTATTTTTATTTTTGTTAATGCAAACATACACTTACTGGCTTAAACATTATTTATATTTAGATGTATTTATGATTTCAGTATTTTTTGTTTTGCGCGCCGTACTTGGAGCCTTTGCAATTATGGTCTGGATTTCTCCTTGGTTGATCATTTGCCCTTTCTTTTTGGCGATATTTTTGGCTGCGAATAAAAGATATGCTGACCTTGCGATGGATTCTAAAAAAGCAGTTAAAACAAGATCTGTACTGAAAAAATATTCATTGTCAAAGGCGAAGAGGTTGGTGAACATCGGCGCTGTAATGTTGATTTTCAGTTTTACTATTTACTCTTTGCAGAAAAACCTGTACTTTTTGTTGTCAGTTCCAGTTGCAGCCGCTGCCTTGTGGCGTTACATGCAATTAGTTTTTTCGAATTATAAAATTGGCATACAATCAGAATTAGCTTTAAGAGATTGGAAATTATTGATATTAAGTGTTATTTGGGCTGCAATCATCGGAATAGTTTTGTATATATAACTTCAAAAAATTACAAACAAATATAAACAGAATTCCTCTTCTTCTTTTTGATGGCGAATAATTGTGTCAGTTGGTGCAAAGAAAATTCTAAAATGCTTAAAGCAACTGCAGTTCTAACTGGAACTGTGATTGGTGCTGGAATTCTTGGAATACCATATGTTGTTGCAAAAACAGGAATGCTATATGGTTCAGCTATTATTATCATAATTGGGATTGTGTTTTTATTTCTTAATTTATTTTTAGCAGAAATTTCACTTCGAACTAAAGGAGATCATCAGCTCAGTGGGTACATGGAAAAGTATCTTGGACGTTATGGAAAGATCGCTATGACATTTTCGATGATGGTTGGAATATATGGTGCACTGACAGCGTATTTAATTGGAGAGGGTGAATCGATAAAAGCCTTGATTATGCAGATCCCAGGTCTTAGTTCTTTATTACCAGGGATTTTTTTGGAACCAATTACCCTTAGTATCATATTTTTTGTAATCTGTACAATTATCGTTTCAATGGGCGTTGAAGAAATGGGTAAAGCTGAGCTTGTTGTAGTGGGTTTTATGTTACTTGTTTTATTGTTAATAAGTGCGTTTTCAATTCCAAAAATACAAAGTAGTTTTTTGACTTATTCAAATGCTAAAGAGATATTATTCCCACTTGGAGTGATTATATTTGCCTTCATTGGATCAGCTGGGATTCCAGAGATGAAGGAGATTCTTAAAAAAGATAAAAAGAAATTCAAAACAGCAGTAATCATTGGCACTATAACTCCGATTGCATTATATTTATTTTTCTGTCTTGCGGTAATTGGAACAGTAGGTATTGCAAACTTTGAAAATTTAGCGGCTAATGAGAGAATTGCAACAATTGCGCTTGGATATTATATCGGACCTATTATGGGGGCGTTTGCGAACATTCTTGCAATTCTTGCAATGTTTACTTCCTTTATCACTTTAGGGGTTGCCTTGGTTGAGATGTATAATTACGATTACCATATACCAAGAAGTTGGAGTATCATTTTAACTGTGTCAGTTCCATTATTTGCACTATTGTTTAATCTGACAACTTTTATTTCGGCTCTCGCAATTACTGGAATATTTGCTGGCGGAATTGATGGGATATTGATTGTACTTGCATATTGGAAAGCAAAATTGCTTGGGAAACGTAAGCCAGAATTCACAATGGGTAAACATAAATTTGTTGGTTACACAATTATTTCATTGTTCTTGTTTGGAATGATCCATCAATTGTATTATTTGTTTTTCTGATCTTTAATTCGAAGTTAATCATCCGTTAAATGCAATTATTCCAGTATCTCTTCATCTCAATTAAGGAATTGTATTATTTTTTTGTATATTTTTATTAGTTTTTTTTGTATATTTTTATCTAATTTTAAAACGAAGGTTTATAAAGTTCTCGACCATTTATCTATTAGATTTACCGTGATGGTTGGGACAAAAATTATGCCTGAAGCAGATGGTTTTGCTTCTTCAAGTAAAGATTGGTTTGGTTCTTCTATTTTCGGATCTAAACTTTTTCAACTATCTTTATTATTTTTAGTTATTTTCTCTCTATTCTCAATATCTGTTTTAGCAGACACCGAAGGATGTTATCTTTTTACAGGGGGATCAGAAGACTATCTCTGTCAAGATAATGTTTTAGAAAGTGATGCAGAAGCTGATTGTGATTTATATGGGGCTGATTGCGATTTCGATTCAAAATTTATTGCAGGAGCGTCCTGTTCTGATTACCCAGAAGTTTGTGAAGAAGTAACATGCTCAGTTGATTGTGATTCACACAGCATTGGAAAATGTGAAGATCTTGGTGGAGTTGAAGTAACTGATCCTGAATATGATTTATGGTGCAGCGAAGGTTGTTGCTCAGTTGGAAGTTTTTGTGAGTACGTTGACCTTCGATATGATTGTGTTGATCGGGCACTACAACAAGGATATACTGAAAGTGACATTTATATGGAAATTGGAGATACTGATCCAGTGTCTTGTCAGACAGATATTTGTGGGATCACATTAAGTAGTGGAACCGTTGGAGGATATATTCTAGATGGAACAACTGGACTTGCAATTAGTGGAGCCACTATTGAAATAAGCAGCTCAGTTAGTGACACAAGTTCTAGCGACGGATATTTCTTTTTTGCAGATGTCACACCTAACAGTTATGTTTTACAAGTCAGTGCATCTGGCTATTCTAGTACCAGTTCGACTGTTTCAATTGGATCTGGAGAATCCCTTGAAGTTAATTTTAGTTTGGCTGAAGCAGGAGAAAGTTTCACCATTGGTGGAATAATTCATGATAACACAGGTTTAGAAGTATCTGATGTGAGTATTTGTTTTGAAAGTTCAGCTGGCGATGAATCATGCACAGTAAGTGATAGCGTTGGAGTTTACGGTGTTTTTGATTTACAAGCAAGCGACTATACTATCACAATGACAAAATATGGATACTCCACTACCACTGATTCTCTTTCTGTGTCTGCGGATGCAACTCACAATTTAGTAATTAATTCAATTGATTTTCAAGGAGTCTCAGGAATAACCTTACTTGATGAAAATGGAAATGGTCTGTATGATTCCTCTACAGAAGATGTGATTTATGGCGCTTCAATTTATGTTGATGGAGTATACCAAGGTAATTCACAGTATTCAGGTGGAGACTATGAAGTTTATCTTGAGGAGGGAGATTATGTTATCCATGCAACATATCAGGATTATGCGAGCGGAGAGTATGATATCGCAGTAACATCAGGGGTAACTGTAGATTTAGATTTATTACTTGAAAAAGAAATTGGTGAATGTAGTTATGGTGAAGAAAATGATCAAAAAGCTGTAGAAATATTTGACGGAGTTACAAGTCAAGGAGATCCAGAGATCACACTTAGCTGGGCAAAACCATGTGCAGAAGTTAGCGGATATATTATTGAAAAAGAAGGAGAAGTATTTGGAGAATCATTTTCTCCACTTGCAATAACAACAGTTGACACAGACGTGGAATGGGGAGAAACTTATACTTATTCAATTGTAGCAGTTTATACTGATGGGCCACTTGACGAACCAAGATTTAGTGAAAGTGCAACTGAAGTTACCGTGACTCTTGGAAGTTTTAACTGTGAAGGGCGAGAAGTTGGTGATACATTTTGTGTAGTTGGCGATACCAGCTCTGGTTCTGACGAAAGAAAATCCGTATATACCTGCAATGAAAATAACGATATTTTAGTCAGTAGTGATTGTTCAAGTTTAGATAACGAAGATAGTAGCTTTTTTTGTAGTTCAGCATCTGACAGTTATGCGCTTTGTAAAGACGCCGGAAGTTGTAGTATATTAGGGCAAGCTGCTGAACCATTTGGCCTTTATTATTCAAGCGAGAGTTGTTATGGCGGTTTAGATAGTTCTGATGGGTATGAATCATTTTGTTATTATGATCATGCTGAGTCTAGTATTGTTGATGCATGTTATTCATGTGAAGAAGTTACCAACTGTTTTGATTATATTGGACAGGAAAGTTGTGAGATTAATAACTGTCTTGGCGTTGGATGTAGTTGGATTGATTCAAGCAATACCAGTTTAGATTATGGAATTACCGGAAGTGAAGGATTTTTAGATTCAGGATACTTATTTCCTTCAACACTTGAAACAGGACATGGATATTGTGCTCCAGATGAGTATGGAGAAGATGAAGAAACAGGTTTTAATGATTATTGTGGACTATGTGGGCCAGAAGCAGATTTATTTGAAAACAGCTATTGCACTGCAGATGTTTGTAGTAATTTAGGTCGATGTTTTGCAGATACTGAATTAACTGCATGTGATACATGTGGAGATATTGCAAGTAGCGAAGCAAACTGTTATGCCTACAACTCTGAATTAGAATGTACTGGCGGAGATGCAATTTCAATTACTACAGGAACTGTAAGCGGCTCAGCAGATAGTTGTTCTTGGAATAAATGTAGTTGGCAAACGCTAAGTACTGATGATGAGTCTGGTGATAGCGCAGTTAATGGCTATTGTTACAAAGATGGAAACGCCGACACTATTGATGATTGTTCAGAATTCAGTAGCGGAGAGTATACTGCATGTATCAAAGATGTGTATGCGCCAGTTACAAGTTTAGATGTAGAATATTTTGCTATTGTTTCAACTACCTTCTCCAATATTACATTTTTGGGAGTTGATGAAGCTAATCCAATGGGGCAATTAGGTTACTGTTTAGCAAGTAGCGAGACTAGCGATTGTACTGATTTTGAATATGTTGATTATAATGGACTGGAACCGTCTGAAGAATTAATTGTTGATATAGTTGCAAGTAGTTTTCTAGAATCAAGTGAAATTGATGGAGTCAGTTATGTTCTGAGATATTTCTCCTTGGACAAGTATCTTAACCAAGAATCAGTGCATGAAACAATTGTGTTTATTGATAACCATTTACCTGAATATACAGTTGAATGGGAAAGCTCAGTTGACGGCGACATATCTGAACTGATTGTTTATCTTGGTGATTTGAATGAGGCTATGAGTTGTGACTTTGGCCTTACTGAAGTGTATCCTGCTGGCGACATTTTTGAATCAAGTGTAGGGCGCGATGAAGATAAAGATGCAAGCTTCTCAGATCTTGATGGAATTATTTACAATTTAACTGTTGCTTGTCGTGATGATTATGGGAACATTGGAGAATACGATGAAGAGATTGTTTTTGATTTAGAACAAGATATTACTTTAGTCTACCCAGAGTATGATGGAGTGGTTGCTGAAACTAGTATCGAATTTGCAATTACAACATTAGTCTCAGCTAGTTGCGAATTATACGATGTTGAAAGTGGTGCAAAGGTAGCTGATTTTTCAAGTTTGGATGATGCTAACAAAGAACATAAAACAGAACCAGTAGGCGGATTCTATGAAGGAAATTACGCAGGAACAGTCAAAGCTGTTTGTGTTGAGTCTTTAGATGGAGATGTTCTTGAAGATTATTTTTATTTTAAGGTAGATTTTACCGCACCAGAAACTCAAATAGTTCTAACTGAGGGAGAGAGAACTGAAGAACCAAATGGATTTGGATGGGAAGAATATTTTGTGGAAACTGTTCAAGTCGATTTTAGTTGTGTTGAAGATGATGGTTTTACTTGTGCGAATACATATTATTGTTTAGGGGATGGTTGTGAGTACGCAAGCGCCGGAGGGTATATTGAGTATACTGAAAGTGTAGAATTGGTTGAATCTACTGAAATTTGTTATTACTCAATTGATGAAGCAGGTTCAGTTGGATACCCTGATTGTGGAGAAATATTAATCGAAGGATTTGGAATTATTTTAGTTAGTCCAACACAATATGTATATGAGGGAGAGACTTGGGGAATAAGTAATATTGCAACATTTGATTGGGAATTAATGACAAAGATTGATACGAATGCCTGTGCATTTGATTTTAACTCTGGATTTGACATGACTGCACAACCAGAATATAAACAAATTTCGAGTAGTGATGTTGGGGATAATTATTATTTATACAGTAGTTTTCCAGGTGATGTTCTTGAATCATTTGATAAGGGTGGTAGCATAAAAACATTGTATGTTGCATGTCAAGATTATTTAGGCGAAGTTGGACCTGATCAAAAAATGAATTTAGAGTATGATCCTAGTGCACCTGAAATAAATGATGCATTCGCTGAACCTGATTCATTGAGTGAAGGAGTTGAAACTTATCTGTTTACAACAACCGACGACAAAACTCTTTGTAAATTTAGTGATAATAGCGAAGGAAGTGGAAGTTCAGAATTTGATACAATGGAATATAGTTTTCCTGGATTTGAACTAGATGAAGGCAAACAAGAATTATTCATTGACCATGATACTAGCTTCGGATTTAGTTTCTCCGGGGCATCAAAGGATTATTTACTAAATGTTCAATGTATGAATGGTGCTGGCGATTTATCTGCGGTTGAAGAAATTGACTTTAGTGTTGATTATTCGATTTCAGGATATATCGCATCAACAAGCCCTAACGGATATATTAGTGATACTGATGTGACATTAGAAGTTGTTACAAGCAAAAATGCTGAATGTAGTTATGATGAAATTGTGATGGAATCAACTGGTGGAACTACTCACACTCAATATTTAGGAGTACTCGAAGAAGGAGAATACCAATATTTGATTGTCTGTAGTATTGAAGGAAGTGATAGAGAAGGGGAAGCTGCATTTATTATTGATTTAACTGCACCAACTGTAACTGAGGTTGACGACGGAAGTTATTCTTGTAGTTTAGATACTGTATCACTCTTAGTATATTCTGATGAAGATGCAATTAGCAGTTTCTATTATGAACTATACGAAACAGGAGATGTGGTTGGGGTAGATGAAAATGATAGTACTAATGTTTCAGACCTGGATTCTTCAAGTGGAACATTAATTTCAAGCGGTTCAATGCCAGCAACAGAAGGGACAAATATTAGTGGACTTAGTTTAGTTGAAAATGGAAGCTATTATTTCTCAGTTTCAGTTACTGATGAAGCAGGAAATTCTGGCGCTGCATTATCAAGCAACGGATTTGTTGCAGTTCCAAGTGACTCAGTAAATTGTGCTAGTGATGAAGTAGCCCCAGAAATAACAATTAGTACTGAAGGTAGTTGTTCTGGAGAAGCTGCAACTATAACTTGTTCTGATGACCTTGGTTGTAGTAGTGTATTGTATGGTTTTGCAAGTGATTCAAGTTCATGTGTAGCGGATTCAACTTACTATGGTTCTGCAATTAATTTTGAAAGTTCTGGATGGGTGTGTTATATCGCTGAAGATGTGAACGGAAACAATTTAACTGGTTCAGTAAAAGTAACTGTTACTGATGATGATGGAGATGGAGTTTTAAACAGTTGTGACGTTTGTAGTTCTACAACTGCGGGTTCTGCGGTTGATTTGGATGGTTGCGGTTATGGACAAGACCCTGACACTGATGATGGGGATACAACTGACACTGACAATGATGGACTTCCAGATAGTTGGGAAAATTTGTATGATGAAATAAGTTGCCCACTAAATTATGCAAATAGTGATAGTGATTCTGATGGTGTGTTAGATACTAATGAAGATTATGATGATGATGGTTATACTAATTATGAAGAATACCGAGCAGGGTATGATCCTTGCGTGTTTGATGGGAGAACCGTAGATCCAGGTACTGATCCAGATCCAATAATAGATGATGACCCAATTGATCCAAATGAAGAAAAATCACTTTTAGGATTGGTGTTTTTGTTAGCTGGTTTATTACTAATATCAGGTGGAGCTGGTGGATTGTATTATGCTTATGCTAAAGACCCTAACGGGAAAGCTGCAGTTGCACAATTTTTTGGTGCAGGAGTTGGATCTCTTGGTGGACAAATAGCCACTACCAATGGATATAGGAGACCTACTAGAAGTAGAAGAAGTTCTAGGCAAATTAATACTGGTGAACTGCAAGGGCAACCAGCTAAAAATTCTTGGATGCAAAATTTGAGAAGTAGCGTTGCTGGGCTTGGAAGAGCGAAACAAAAAAAATCAAGGAGAAAAGAACGAAGTGGAATCTTTGCTGGATTTAGTTCAAGAACTCAGGGATTTCCTCATTTTGATGATGTACTCGGATCCCGTAAAAAACCAATGGCAAAATTAGGAGATTTAACTTCAAGGTATGCTGAACATAAAGAAACTGTGAATAAAGGATTAAAATCACACGAGAAAGATCTGTTCGCCAAGTTAGATACTATCACTGAGCGAGCAAAAACACATCCTTTAACTGAAGTGTCTTCACCTAAAGAAGCAAAAGATATTTTCAAAAAATTAAAAGAATTAAGTGATAAGAGGAAGTGAGGATGGGATCACGAAAAAAAGCAGTGAAAAAACAAGGTTTTTTGAGCATTTTTCCAAAAGGGAAAAAGGGGATGGGTATTGGTCAAGTATTTGCATTTATCGTTGCAGGACTCACTTTCGCATTTGTTTTAATTTTTGGATATGGAGCAATAGCTGATTTTTTAGATAAAGGGGAAACTGTTGAATTTTTACAGTTTAAAAATGAACTTGAAAGTAGCATTAAACAAATTGCCTCAGAATATGGGTCAGTTAGACAAACAACATTTTATCTTCCAGGAAATTATGAAGAAGTGTGTTTTATTGATTTGGATGAGCCCTACGATTCTTCGAGCGAGCTTTGTAGTCAGAACATTATTGCGTGTGATGTTTGGGAAACAGCATCTGAAGAAGGTGGATACACTGCAGCTGATGAAAATGTTTTTCTGGAACCTGCAGCACCGGTTGCAATTAAAGTTTATACTATTGATTTAGATGAAGAATACCTCTGTGTCCCAGTTCAAGGGGGAAGATTCACTTTGAGGTTAGAAGGAAAAGGTTCAAGAACATATGTTACTGAGGGGTCTTAATTTTTTTAGGATAAACGATGACGAAGCATAGTTAATTATTAATTTTTGAATGTATTATTTTTAATTTAATAATTTTGATTTAAAAAAGAAGATGGCAAATAAAAGAGGACAGTTAACACTTAGTTTTAATTGGATATTCGTTTTAATTGCAGGAACAATGATTTTACTATTTTTTGTTGGAATTATTATGAAACAAAAAACTGTATCAGAACAAAAATTAAATTTTGATGTGGTAACAGTAATGGATTCAATATTAACAGGATCAACTGTTTCCGAACAAACCATAAATTTTGTTGATATCAGTGGCCTTTCAGGATTTGAATTATTTTTTGATTGCGAGCTTGACGATGGGGGCGGGTATGAAGATATATTTGCGCAATATGGAATCACAGGCACAACTGCAAGTAGCGAATTACCAATGCAAGTTTTATTCGCACCCAAAACAATGGAAGGAAATGAAATGATCACATGGAGTTTACCTTACAAAATGCCGTTCAAAGTAATGGACTTATTAATGGTAACTTCAACTTCAATCAAATATTATGTAATTGGAGGAAAAGGTTCGGACTTTAGGCACGATTTGGAAAATGCAACCAGTGGGTTTACAATAGAATTTATCTCCGATATTTCTGAAATTTCTGCAGTTGGAAACTTGTTCCATGTGAGGGTGATTGATTTAGATGGATCCACTTTAGTTGATGGCGCAGGAGTTCCAGAGGAATTAGCTAACGCAGGAGTTGGGGTTGTAACTGGAGTTTTAGTCGGATCAACACTTGGGCAAGTAGATTATTTTACAGCTAGCGGCGATAAATGGAATAGACTAACTGGTGCTGGATCAGTTCCGATAATTGCAACAGGCCTCTTTGAAAAAGAAGCTTCTCTTTATGGTGCATTATTTGCAGCAGACGATGAAGTGTATAAATGCAATATGATGAAGGCATTTAAGAGATATTCAATTTTAGTAGAAATATATCAAAATAAGCTTGATTCGCTCAGCGCGTATCATGCATTGGATGGGCCTGGTGCTTCCAAAACATCTTGTAAGGGATTTTTATCGGATACAACTGGGAATAATATGGAAGACACTTTGAGCTCATTATCTGGAGAATTAAGCACTTGTATCGAACATGGATATGATGACTGTTTGCAAGTAGAACCACTTGCAAATCAACTGCATGAATTAAATGCTAACTTAAGAGCAGACACTTGCGAGAGGTTGTATTAGTTGTGTGTGGTGTATGTATTAAAATTAATAGGTAATAATAATGAAAAAGATGAATAAAAAAGCACAAATGCAAATGCTGGAAACCATTGGGGTAATTTTCATTTTTTTCGTATTAATCCTGTTTGGATCAATTTTTTATTTTAAATTTCAAGAGATAAGTTTTCAGAATAAACAAGAAGAGTTACTTGCGCAATCTGCTATGGACACTACATTAGTAACATTATTTCTCCCAGAAATTCAATGTAGTAGAGGAGATTCTGAAGCCGAAGATAACTGTATTGATTTAGGGAAAGTTAGGGCACTGCAACAAGTGCTGAAGGAAAATCCCAAATATTTGACGGATTATTATTTTAACCTTTTCAGTTATGCAAATATATCTGTGACAATGGTGCATCCTGTTGAACATTCATGGACAATTTATGAATTTGAAAAAGTAGGAGTTTACGATAATGGGTCTGAGTATTCTGCTTGGGATAGGAAGGAAGCCACATATTTTGTGGTTACTCTTCGCGATGAGTTGAAAGGAATAGGAGAAAATAATGAGGAATTTTACAATAAAGAAATTGTATACGGGTTTGGTTATCTGACAGTTGAGGTGTTTAGTTAATGTTAACTTACAAAACAAAGCTGATTTTCGGGTATAAAATTTCTAAAAAAGCACAAGCAGAAATGATTGGTCTTGTAGTGATTGTGATCATGATAACCCTTGGAATGCTGTTTTTAGCAAAGTTTGCACTTCAAGAGGAACCAGCTAAAAAAATTTTTACTCGCAAAGGGCTTGCATATAGCACAATGAGTGCAGTAATGAAAACTGAACTTGAATGTATAGAACCATTTGATGTGGATACTCAAGAATTAGAAGTACAAGATATATTACTTGAAGATTGTGCCAAATACAAAAAACCAAACTCTGGTGGGAGTAGTGATTATCCTTGTAATGGGTATTCGAATAGTTGTGATTTTTTGGAAGCAGAGCTTACTGAGCTTTTGAGCAAAACATTAGGTGTTTGGCAAAAAGATTATGTCTTTTCTTCAATTATTGTTGATGGCACTACAGAAAAAGAATTAGTTTTAGTTGACAGTGGTGGGTGTGGATATTCATCTGAGAGAGATAGCAGTGGATTATTTCCAATATATGTTAGTGACGTTGGCTTAGTTGAAAGTGTTTTATATATCTGCGAGTAAAAATAGATTATTTTTTTCTTCTCTTCCCCGTAACGTTTATATACGTTAAAGCATTGTTTCTCTTGTATATTTGTATTAACAAAAGTATAAATTATAATCTAATATTTGATATTAAATCTGAGGTGGAATAAATGGATCTTATAAAAAAAATATTAAACTCAAAAAAAAGTCTAAACAGCTCTTTGGTGCCAGCTGATAAAAAGGGACAAGGGCTTTCTTTAACAGTAATAATTGTAGCAGCACTTGCATTAATTGTACTAGTTGTGTTAGTATTGATCTTCACTGGAAGAATGGCAATTTTTACTGACGGCCTTGGAGAATCAGGCGCAGCTGAACTTACAAAATACAAAATCACTTATGGTGATTGTCATCCAACTAGTACTCAAGAAACAGTTTTCTTGAGTGATATGAAACAAGCTGCAAATGATAAATCAAACACTGCAGAATTAGAAATCTCCGCACAAGAAGATTTTGAAGATGTGATTGATGATTGCCGTGCAGCAGGTCTCGATGAGAATTCATGTGAGTTTGCAGGTTGTGATTGGAATTAATTTATTTTTTTAATCATTTTTTAATTATTTTTTCAATTTTGAATTATAGAGGATACAATGAATATTAGAAAAATTAGTCGTAAGGGGCAGTCAAACATGTTTTGGATTATTATCGGAGCTGTGATTGCACTCGTTGTAATGATCGTATTACTATTACTTTTTACAAGTAAAACCAAAATCCTTGAAGGAGGAGTTTCTGGATGCGAAGGAAAAAGTGGAGAATGCGTTGATCCAGATATTGGATGTGGCTCTGGAACACTAGAAGCCCCATTTGAGTGCAGTAATCCATCATATACATGTTGTTTAGGATTTGGTAATGACGACGATAGTTTATCATAATTGTAGGTTTGAATATGTCAAAGAAAGGAGTCAGTAATGCAACCATGGCACTTATAGTCTCAATACTATTGTTATTGATTATTTTTGGCTTTTTTATGTTGAAGTTAAAGGGAATTGGATCAACGTTTGGTTGATTTTATTTATATTGATTATTTTGGTGAATGGTAAGGATGGATAAAATGAGATTATTTTCTGGACGCAAAGGTGCTGAGATGTGGCAGCTGGTTTTGATTATTATTAGTATTATCATATTAATATTTTTGATGATTTTTTATGGACAAGTCGATGATAAAATTGGTGGCGTATTTGAAAAATTCTTTGGGTGGCTATAAAAAATGGGATTTAGTTTACCATTAAATAAAATTGTAACATATGTGATCATAGCGTTCGCGTTGATATTCACAGTTTTGTGGTTAATTGATCCTGATGGAGGAGTCTTATCAGGGTTAAAAGAGATCGTTATTGAAGACTTAGATGCAGGATTTGGAGTAGAAGAAGTGCTAGCGGACGAAGTTAGTATTTCAGCTGAGCATAAAAAAGAAATTGATTCTATGAGTGCAGCGTTTAAATCTATGTTAAGAGATGAATTAGCAGATAATTGTTTTCACCATTTTAGTGGATTTACTTCGTTTGACAATCAAATAGAAATTATTATGGTTGAAGTTGGCGAAGACGTATCGGTTGAAATTAAAGGAGGCCCTGAAGCAAAGCAAGTATATGATAGGTATACAATTGAAGATATGGGCCTTTGTGTAGTTCAAGGAGATAATGGAGAAGATTCAAACTTTTATCATCGGTTTTTGAAAGATGATACCCTTGACCCAATTTTGTATCAAAACGAAGTGCCCTTTGATGTTACTGGACCGTACTTCAAAGAAGTTTCATCATTAATTATTTCATTTGATTCACCCTGGTTAGATGTCAATAAGAACAGGATTAATTTTGGAGAAGGTTATGTTGATTTTGATGGGGATGACTGGTTATTTTCTCCAGATAATAAAAATATCTGCTTCTTTCCTACAACCCGTGGTGGGAATGTTTGTCAGGCAGGCACACAAACAGGTGGATTTATTGACAACGATTGTTTTGAAGATAAAAGTGGAGACCTTTCATCAATTGTTGATGAAAGATATAAAACCACAATTCCATACAGAAGTCAACATGGATCGTTAAATAGTTGTTGAGTGAGTAGTAGATGATAATTTGAAAAAAGAGAAGATGAAAATGAAATCTAATAAAAAAGCAGAGAAAAAACGTGGTCTTTTGAGCTATTTACCACAAGGGAAAAAAGCGATTGGAAACGCAGTAGTAATCTCTTTGATATTGACCTTATTATCCTTTGGACTTTTAGCAATAACGATTTCAAAAGCGATAGCCGAAGGAGATGATTTGGCGCTTGAAACTGCTTGTCGTCAAAGTATTAATATTCGCGCATCAACTGTACTTTGGGCAAAAAGTACATTTCTTGAAAAAGAAGCACAATTAAATTTGGTGCCGCCACTATGTACAACAATCGATAAACGCTTGGAAGGAAGCAAAGAAGAAGTGATTGAAGAAATAGCAGATTTGTCTGCTAGATGTTGGTGGATGTTTGCAGAAGGAAGATATGATGAAATTCTGTCTGGTAATGAAGATAAAATTGGACAAATGATGGGAATGACCAAAGGAGAAAATGATTGTTTTATCTGTTATTCATTGCTGATGGACGAAGATGATTTTGAGGGAGAAACAAGTATTCCTGGAAATGAGATCATGGATTTCATGTTTGAAAATGAATACGGAAAAGTAGGAGAAGGTGTAACCTATTTTGATTATATACAAGAGTTTGGTGGTCCAGGGAGGTTCTACAGTTTAGCAACTTCAGAAAATGGGTCTGGGATAAATTCGGCAATTGAAGCTCGTAATGCTTATGCGATTGTATTTGCTGCAAAAAATTCAAAATTACCTCAGGATGACGATGTATTTCTTGGTATCGGCGCTGCAAAAATTGCAGTTGGACTTGGAGGCGCATTAGTTCTTGGCCTGGCAACAGGAGGGGTTGGATGGGTTACAGTTGGAGCACTTGGTGTTGCAACTTTAGTTACAGCATCAGGATATTCTAATGTTAAGGCGGTTTTGTATGATGGTGATAGGGACGTTAGTTCAATATATCTAGATAATTTACGTGAAGCACAAGCACATTGTCATGAAGGAGACTTAGGTGGAAATTAAGATGGCAGTTTACAAACTCAATAAAAATAAAAGACAAGAAAAAAGCTTAGTTAATTTTTTTAAGCGACCTTCTAAGAAGGCACAATCACAAATGTTTTGGATATTAATGGTTGCAATTATTGCAATCATTGCTGCAACCTTTATCATTCTCTGGTTTAGAAATAGTGGTGGTGCAGCTTTTGGAAGTTTAGATACTACTATTGATAAATTCGGAGATTGTGATAATGATGATATAGCTAATTATTTTGATGATTGTCCATGTGAAGTTGGAGTTGCCGAGTTTGATGGGTGCGCGGATGCTAACAAAGTGGATGAATGCACGGAAGATCAGATAAAAAAATGCGCAGAGTAAGTTAACTTATTTTTTGGTGAATTTAATGGTAGGGATCTCAAGTAAGAAAAAAGGACAAATCATGACCGCGTTTTTGGTTAAAATGATTCTTGCACTTATGCTTCTTCTTGCTTCAACTGCGATGATTGGGTCAATATTTTCAATTTTATTGGATCAGTCAGGAGAAAATTTTGCTGATTTTACTAGTGATTTGGAATTTGTAGGCATGCACGATCCAGGTTACAAATTAAGTAGTTTGTTAATTTTAGATGAAGGGTCAGCATTAGTTTATTTTGAAGGAGAAGATTCAGTGACATTAAGATCTGACTATCTGGTTGAAGTAGATTCTTTTGGTGAGCAACTTGGGTCTAATAATTTTGAATTTTTAAGACCTGGTGGATGTTCTGAATTCTCAAGTGAAGGTTGTATCTGTTTATACCAAAATATTATCACAGAAATCACCAACACAGAACGAAAATCAAGCGCATTAGCGTTATTTGTAGGCGAAGCAGAATTTCACACTTATTATTCTGCAACTTCCTCTTCAATTAGATGCAGTGCTAGCGATGTTGGTTCAATGTCAATTACAAGTTGTAATTTAGGAACCGCTAACGAAAAAACAAAGAGTATTGAACAAAGCTGTGAAAATGGTTTTGTGATTGAAAGAAATATTTTGGGTTCAGATGTAGCAACCATGTTATTTAATGAAAGAAGGAGATCAGTTTTTTTAGAATCTAATGACAATGGGTTATATGTTGAAGCACAGAATGCATACAATGGCCCATCTCCATTGGATGCAAAAGAGATTGACGCTGAAGAATCCCTTCCTGAAGAAGTACAAGATTTGTACGCAGAAGCTTCATGGGGAGGACCTTAATTATGACATTTAGGGGAAGTCTATTTTTATCAAAAAAAGCACAACTAGGAATTGTTTTCTTAATGGGGGCTTTAGCATTACTTGCTATTGTAAGTTTGATTTTTTCGATAGCACAAAAAAGTGGAGATTCTGAAGAAGTTGTGAAAGCAGTATTTGCTGAAGAAGTAAGGCTTGCTTTGAATTCTTTGATCAGTGTGCCAGGCGATGGGTTAATTCAGTTACCGCAAAATGAAGACTATAACATTACTGAGTTTACTGTTTCATTGCATAATGGATATGTAGAAGTCTGCAGTAGTTGTGAAATAGATTATTTCACTGCAAGAAAAGGTTTCCATTTGCCGGAAGATTATGAAGCAAGAGGAACAGTTAAAGAACAAGAAATTATCTGTTTGGTGAAAGATGCTAAAGTTTTACGGTTAGAGGACTGCAATTAAGATGGCGCCCTCAATTTTTCGATTGTTTAAGCTTAACAAAAAAGGAGAAGCTAATGATGCCAACATCCCTGCTGTTATGCTCTACTACATGATGGCCTCATTTATTATTGTAATATTAATTTTTGGGTTTGCATCAATTTTAACAGGATGGCAAAATCAGGTGTCGGAATTTCCAGATGAACTTAAAGGAGAAATAATAGCTTTAAGATTTTCACAAAGTGTTGATTGTTTTGCCTATTCAGATCCAGTTTCAGGTAAGGTGTACCCAGGAGTAATCGATTTAGAGAAATTTAAAGATAGCAGAATGGATACATGCTATTTTACTGGAGTTGATGGGCAGGATTTTTTTCAATTCGAATTATCTCTTCCAGAGTATAAAAAAACGGTTGAAACAGATAATAATTATAGAAATCTGATTGATCATACGATTGAGAAACAAATATTAGTTTACGATGAAGGGAAATTTGTACCGACAAAATTATTTATTTATGTACAAACAAGAATATGATTAAAATTCAACTGATACAATGAAACTAAAAATATTCAATTCAAAGAAGGCTGCCGTTGGGAAGGCAATGGATCTGATTTTGTTAATACTATTTAGTGTAGCTGGATTTTTATTAGTGAATACCTTTTTTTTACAAGCAGCAGAAGGCGGAGTGGAAGGATTAACTACTAATGCCTATGAAATTAAATCAAGTAATGAAGCATTGTCAATTTTAATGGCGCCGATAAGTGTTGATTCAGGTACTGACTCAAGACTAGAGGTCCCTTTGTACCAAATACTCGCAAGCGGTAAGGAATCATACAGTTACCGCACAGAGATCATAGCACTATTTGATGAATTGTATGGAGAAGATTTGTGGTCAATTAGAATTTGTAGTGATGATATTTGTAAATTAGATATGCATACAGCAGGGGATGGCTGTTATGATAGTAGTTGCCAAGTAAATAATATTATTCAATCATACAATGCTTATGTGTATGACAGTTTGGATTCAAGATCTACTAGTTTAGATTATATCACAGGGAAAGAAATAATTCCATTAATCAATTTGGATGGAGAAGAAATTTATCTTCACATAGTTTTTGTTGGGAGCGTGATTTGAATGGTGAATAGAAAAAAACTTGGAAAGAAAGGAGAAGTTTTGCACTATTTGCCATTAATTATGATGTTAGCATTAGGGATATACTTAATGTTCTTTATCTCATCAAACACTAAAGAAGCAATTGAAGAAAAAGGAGTTGCCAGTTTAGAATTTTTAGAATTATTTAGAGAAGTACAAAAGAGACAGTTACAAATCGAATATACAGGACAAAAAGTTGCAATTGCTACACTCAATGATTACTTGTCTGGAAAAGTTTCGGGAGATTGCGGCGAGATGGATGGAGTTAGGTTGTTAATTGGGCAAGAAGATTATTGCAGATTAACAGTTGATGAGTTTGTAGAAACTTTTGGAGTAAATTACAGCCTTGCTTACAACGAATTGTATCCAACTGAAAACATAGTTACTAGTTTTATTGGAAAAGACGAGAATAAAGTTACAATGAATAAATCCTTGTTCATCAAAGCTCCTGAACAAGATTATATCTTTTCTTATGGTGGAATGAGTGGAGATAATATCTTACATGGAATTGCAAGTAAAAAAAATGAGTACATGAACGAAGGTGTTTTGGCAAGTTACTCCATTGAACCATCTTTTGATATTCGGCTAGATTTGGAACTTGAGGATAATTTCAGTAAATTGTTTAGTGATAGTATTTCCCTTGTATCAGCTTGCGCAAATTCATTGGTTTTACAAGATTGTTTAGACCAAGAAGTAATTGGAAACTCAGATTATTCTGAATGGGAGTATGGTGTTTGTGAATTTCAAGGATATAACGAAAAAAATAGAGTTGCGACATTTTGCGTTGAAAGTGAGATGCAGGTGTTCAATTCCGGAATTGTTGAAACTTTGAAATATTCATTTGCGCTTGATTTTACGCCATTTGAATCATTTGTAGTTGAGAATTTACAAGTAAGTTATGATCCGTTAGATCCGCTACTAGGTTATGATTTGTGGTTTGATGCACAGGACACTGCTAGCTCATATAAAATTTATATCACAGATTACGCGATTCCTGACTTTATCGGATCAGCAGATGAATTCGAGTTGCAGCGAATTAATAGCGACACTTTCGAATTTGTAGAAATCTCTGTTGACAGTTTAGATGCTAATTGTCCTGAACCACCTGTAGTTGAAGTTGGGTATAGCTGTGCAGACCAGGTTCGTTATGTATATCCATTGGATGCCTTGATTAGTGGAGAAACATATTATTTTGCCGTTACAAGTTTAATAGGAGATAAAGAATCACAGATTAGTGGTTTTGAGACTAATTGATTAATGATCAGTTGATTAAAAGTTATGAATTATGAATTATGATTATTTTTTTCTTCTACTTTTTCTTGATTTTAACAATGATTGTAATTAAAACGAAAGTCAATACTACTCCCATTATAATCAAGTAGGTAAATTTGTTTGATTTTTTTGTATCATCTGTGTCAGGTGTTTCAATTTGATCAAGGAGAAAATCTTCTGAAGTAGTAGTAGTAGTAGTATCCTCAGACTCTGATAACTCCGCCATGATTGAATCTGTTTGGATGAAAGAAGAGATATCAATAGTTAGTTTTTTGTTGAGGCTTAAGTCGTAGATATTTATTGTTTCTGCCTTTTCGAAGTAAGGCAAATAAACTGTCTGAGTAGATTCATTGAGAATGATGGTCCCGCCACCATTAATTTGCCCATCCTCATTTGCAGTTTCATAAAACAATTCCGTTGGGATATCAAATGAAGAAATATTTAACAAATCTCCATCGGCTGAGAGTATTTCTGTTAAGTATTGGCCTTGGGTGTTAGTAATATCTTTTGGACTTGGTTCTACTGAAATTGTGGAGTATGAAAGCTCTTCGAAACTGTATTGAATTTCAATTTTGTAATAATGATCAGTGTCAGCTGAAGCAAATGTTGCAGTAATAGTAATAAAAGTAATTAGTAGTAAAATAAATATATTCATTTTTTGGAAATTAATTGATTTCATTAAGGGGCACCTACTATTTTTTTATGATCTTCTGTTGTAATGAATCCATGCTCCCATAATAAATTTATCTTTTGTTCATACCTTGGATCGTATTGCTTGCTATCTGGGTTAATTAAGGGAGCGAAGAAATCGTAATCTTTATCTGCAATTGGTTCAACAAATGTAGCAATATCTTCGCCAACTTTAGTACAACCATATGCCCTGGTACAACCATTTTTTGGGCCATCAGAGTCATCATCCCATAAGACATTACTAGTTGAAGAGATCCCTTCACCATATATATCTCCAGCAATTTCTTCCCACTCGTCAATAAAAGTGTTTTCACCATGGATTATTTTATCGCGGATCCCAGCAAATTCTTCCTTTTCTTCATCAGTTAATTCTGTAACTTCCTCATTGAACATAAATGTTGTCCACTCATCGCCATATTTTTCTTGCAGATCATATTTGTTTTTTAACTCAAGGCCTAAAACTCCTAATTTCATTAGATTTTCTTGCCCATTTGATTCATCGTTAAATGTACCAACATAAGTGTGGACAGCTTCATGATATAACGTGTTTGGGTCAACATCCGCTGAAAGAGTAATTACTCCACCCAACGCACAGCCCACCGCGTTAGGACTACCACAGGATGCCCCAATATCTTTTTCTGACACTATAATAACTCCATTGACACTATTTTTCACAGCAGTAGGGAGCTGATCTAATTCTTGAGAAAAGATATACAGCGAAACTGCATCAACAGATTCAATTGATTCAATTTTAGTTGATTCCCTTATCCTAGTTGATGCCATATCAAAAACAACTTTATTTGTCGCTAAATTTTCGGTACATTCAACACATTCAAAAATCTCAGACGGACTATTGGAGGGAAGAGTATAAGTTTGATCAGAGTTATCAAAAATTATTTGGTGAGGTGAAGAATCTGTTCCTAAGAGATTGTTTTCTTCTTGGTCATATAATTGTAATGTAAACGGAACACTTCCGCTTGATCCAAACCCATATGTTTTTATCTTAGATTCTTCGACATATACATTTGATTTTCCATTTCTTACATCACCATTACCAAACATTTTGACAATTGGAATTAAATCGTTCTCTCTTTGAGAGATTTGAATGGATGCAGAATTTTTCACATCGAATTCTAGGCGATCATTTTCTTCAAATGTTAAAAATGGGTTTTCTTCTTGGAATTTAAGTACACCTGCATTTGCTGCAAGTAAAGTTCCAGATTCTTGATCCATTGAAATATATGATCCTAGGTGTTCTTCGCCATCAAAATAAACATTCACATCAGAGCTTCTTGAATACACTTGAACTCCATTTATTTTTGTTGAGAAGTCATCTTTTTTAATTATCATTTGTCCATCTTTGAATTGGATAACTCCACTGATTGTGTTTTGATCAATAATAACTTCTCTTGGTTCTTTATCAAAAGAAAATGACCCGTCTGCGTTAGCTGCGTATGTTTCAGGGGCAATCATAAGGGTGACATCATCACCTTCAGGGATTTCTAATTCAGTGGAGCGCGTAGGAAAATTGATTCTTATCTGGTCTTTTTCTACAGTAAATTTAGTTCCAGTTGGATAAACTCCTGGAATTGTTACGGAATCACCATTGCCGTGTGTAATTCCGGTTTCTGAATAGCTGCTTTTGGTTTTTTCGTGGAAATCGATCTGACAAGAAACACAACCTTTGTCAGCTAGATATTTATCACTATCAATTGCATCATGATCTAAATTTTTGTGATCATAATCCACCTCATTGTAATCTAAATTAACATAAGCGTCCCAAGGTAATTTTTTGTAAAAATCATCATTTGAATATAAATCAGAATTTGAGTAGTCAATTTTTTCCCAATCTACATTTTTCCAATCCCATTGACTAGGGTCAGAATTTGAGTAGAAATCAGTATCTTGGTAATTCGATTTATCTGCGTAATCAAAAACAGGATCTTCTGCGTGGGAAATTACAGTTAAAACTAACATGATTATTAAAAAAGTACTAATCACAGTTAATTTTTTATTCAAGGGATTCGTCCTCTTCAACTTCTTCATTTTCAAAGTTATATATGTTAATAAAACTAAATTCAAAATCTTGATTGTTTATCTGAGTGATATTGTCAGTAATTCTAAATAATACTTGGTCATTTTCAATGAAAGCAGCATAAACTTTCAAATCATTGTTAATTGCAAGTTCCACTACACAACTAAGACAAATTGCCTTTGGATCTTCTGTTTGTTCCCTTAATAATTCTTCAACGACTTGGTAAATTACAAATAAACTAGATTTTGTTTGGATATTAAATGAACTAAGCTCTTGAGTTGTATCTTCGATATTAATTGAGATTGGATAATTAATGTCAAAATTGATATTATCTTGATTGATAGTTGTGGTCGTTGTGATACTACCTGTCTGAATATGATAACCTTGTTTTTCAAAAGAAGAATAGTCTCGAGTACAAAAGAATAATTCACTGTTAACATATAAAGATAGTTGATTTTGAATTTCTTCGATTGAAAGCAGATGATTTTCGGAGATATAAAAGAAATAAGGGAGATAAAGGTAATCATCTGATTCAGATGGCAAATTATAATATCCACCATGTTTGCCAATATAAAGAATAGCTTGATTTGTGACATCTTCAATACAAGATTCAACAAATAACTTAATTGGAGCAATATTTTGACTAGAATCTTGAATGTCAGATTGCTCTGAATCCAATTTTTCTTGGTTTAAATCAATGTTGGTCAGAATGACTGTGGCAATAATCAAGGATAAGAATAAACCTAAGATGATGAAAATTGTGACCTGTCCCCTTCTTTCCATATAAAATAAGAATATTTTTTAGTTTATAATGTTATCTTAGGAGGACTTCTGTTGTGTACTAGCCAAAAACTTATAAAGCAGATTGAGGCAAGATTCTATTAGTTCAAGTGATCAAATAGGTACTTGAAAATAAGGATTAAAAGTATCATAACAAAAAAATATCTGATAATAATAAGGGGGAGATTATTATGTATAAAATACCAGTTTCTGAAATTAAAGCAAAAATTGTTGAGAGCGGAAAACTTTCAGCAGAAGAATTTGATATCAAAGTAAAAGCTAAGATTAACGACCTATCAGGATTAATTAGCCAAGAAGGGGCAGCTCACATTATAGCAAACGAATTTGGAATAACTTTTGCTCCAAAAGAAGGAGAGAAAATTCAAATTAAACAACTAGCTGCAGGGATGAACAATGCTTCAGTACTTGTTAAAGTAATTCAAAAATGGGAAGTTCGAGAATTCGATAAAGGAAGTTACAAAGGAAAGGTTTGTTCTTTATTAGTTGGAGATGAAACTGGCTCAACCAGATTTACTCTTTGGAATGATCAAGTTGATGAAATCAAAGATGTAAAAGAAGGAGATACCCTTCTAATCCATGGAGGATATGTAAAAGAAAACCGAGGAAAAGTTGAATTTCATTTAGGACGTGGTGGAACTTTTGAAGTGAATCCAGATGGACAAAGTGTCGGAGATGTTAAAAACTCAGGCGGCGCAGCTAGTGGAAGTTTTACTCGAAAACAAATTACTGCCTTAGAAGGCGATGAAGAAGGAGTAGAATTATTTGGAACTGTTGTTCAAGTATTTGATCCAAGATTCTTTAATGTACACCCGGAAACTGGTAAACGAATGTATGATGATGATGACAGCGGTCTTGAACCTGCAATCTCATATGTGATGAATGTAATTTTAGATGACGGAAGTAGTACCATCCGATGTGTGTTCTGGAAGAACCAAGTGAATAGTTTACTTGGTGCGGATGAAGCACGAATGGGCGGCTATAAAGAAGATCTAAGTACATTTGAAGACGAAAAAACTGACTTACTTGGCGAACAAATTGTTTTACGTGGTAGAGTTAAACATAATGAAATGTTTGATAGGTTAGAATTTTCTGTTCAATTTGTTGAAAAAGCAGATCCTGAAAAAGAAATTGCTAAAGTTAAAACTGAAGCTGTAGTTTCAGAAGAAGTTGTTGCTGATGTAAAAACAGAAGAAGTAGCTGAAGTAAAAGAAGAAGCAGTAGCAGCTGAACCTGAAGTTGTAACTAATGTTGTCCCAGAACCTGCTGCTAGTTTGGATGAAATTCCTGCGGTCGAATCAGTTGAAGCTGAGGAAGTTGTAAATTCATCAGTTGTTGTTGAAGAAGAAGTGATCGAAGAAGCAGTTGTTGCAAGTGAAACTGTGGAAACTCCAGTTGCTGAGGAAGTTGTTTCTGAGGCAAAAGAAGAAGTAGTTGCAACAGAAACAGTTGAATCATCAGAGGAAGCAAAGTCTGAAGAAAAGGCAGCTGAGAAAAAAGAAGGTTCTCCAGAGATCATTGAAGAAGAAGTGATTGCTTAAGTTTATTTTTTTTCTTATTTTTTATTTTAATTTTTTCTGATCATATTTTTAATATACTACTATATCCAGAAGGTTTTTATTCTTGTCACCTTTATTGATAAATTATGTTATTCGCAGGACACATCTTAATGGGAACCTTGTTCTTTCTTGTTTCACGAAACTGGCTGCTTGGATTTGGAGGAAACGAATTTTTACTATTTTTGATTTTGATTTTTGTGTCATTGCTGCCAGATATTGATGAGAAACACAGCAAAGTAAACCGGTGGAGTGGAATTATTGGGAGGTTTGTAATTCATGTTTTTAAACATCGAGGAATTTTACATTCAATATTTTTTTTTGGAGCCGTTGCTTTAGTGCTGTCTTGGTTGTTTGGAGAGGCGTACGGTGTTGCAGTGTTACTAGGATATTTTGCACATGTTTTGGCCGATGGAATTACACCCATGGGGATAAAACTATTTTATCCATTCCCATGGAAATTTTCAGGCCCGATGAAAGTTGGAAGTTTAGTTGAGAAATTATTAACTTTAATATTGTTTTTAGCAGTATTATTGCTTTTTTATAGGATATATTTTTAGATTTTTTGATATAATCAACATTAGCTTTATCAATAATAAAACTTTAGTAATTTGGATGGGTGTTATTTGGGTTAGATTTAGAAAAATTATTTCTAAAGGAGGAATTTTTTGGAATTGCGTCTTACTGTTATTATTACTGACAGTAGTTGTGTTTGCAAAGGTTGACGGCGCGGAAATTGACTCTGATATCAATGCAGCATTTGATGAACTTGAAATTAGTGGATCTGAAACAGTTAGAGTTGTAGTTGTGCTTAAAGATGAATCTGAATCTAGCGCGGTTGCTTCTTTTGGAGTTGAAAGTGGAGAGTTACAAGAAACAGTTGATGACTTACAAGAAGGTTTTTTTGAAGAATTGTCAACTGAAGTTGTGGTGCTCCGAGAATTTGAAGAAACAGCGATGATGACTTTAGAAATCTCAGACGAATCTACTCTCGATGAAATGATCGCTACAGGGAAAGTTGCTGGCGTTTATTTAGATCAAGAAGTGTCAGTTGAACTTGATGTCAGCGTCCCATTAATTAATTCTGATGATGTTTGGGCATACGATTCAATTGGAGATGGAACTGGTTTATCAATGACTGGACTTGGTGAAACAATTTGTGTTGTTGATACCGGAATTGATTATACTCACCAATTTTTTAGCGGAGGATGTAATCCAACAAACTATTCCAAAACTGGAAATGAAATAACCTTGCCTTCTGTAGTTGAGAGTGGTCATCCCTACAATAATTCCCTTGATGTAACTTACACCATAAATTATAGTGGCTTTGAAAATATCTCATTACACTTTGTAAATATTAGTTTGGAGGCGCCGAGCGGAGCTGGCGATACAATTGATAGAATTTATGTTTACAATGAAGATAATGAAACAATAGCAGTTTACAAAGGAGACCATTCTGATATTTGGACCCCACATTCAAACGGTTCTGTTCTTTATGTTAGGCACGTAACTGATAGCAATACAGTTGATGATGGTTTTATCATTGATAAAATTTTGAATGGAACTGCCAACTTGACTATGAACTGGTCCAGTTGTTCAAAAGTGATTGGGGGCTATGATATGTACAACAGTGATAGTGATCCAATGGATGACCATAATCACGGAACACATGTTGCTGGAATTGTGGCATCAGACAATGAGACTTACAGAGGAGTTGCACCGAACGCAAGTTTAGTTGCGTTAAAAGCACTTGATTCGAGCGGAAATGGTTATGTTTCAGATGTTGCAGCGGCAGTTGAGTGGTGTATGTCAAATTCAGAAGAACTGAATATCTCTGTAATCAGTATGAGTCTGGGCGATGGAACAGAAAATAATGCAGTCTGCGATGCTGGTTCAACTGGGATTATTATGGGTGGAATAATCTCAAGAGCGAATGCGAAAAACATTTCTGTTGTGGTAGCGACTGGAAATGATGCACACACTTCTGGAATTTCAGGTCCTGCTTGTTTAACAGATGCTATACCAGTTGGAAGAACTTCAGATGACGATTCAGTTTTTTCTAGTGGTAATAGAGGTAATTTATTATTATTGATGGCACCAGGAACCAGTATTGTTTCAGCGAATTTAGGTGGTGGTACTAGAACTAGCTCTGGAACTTCAATGTCAACTCCACACGTTGCTGGGGCAATTGCACTGATGAATCAATACGCAAAGGCAGCTTATGGAAAAGTTTTGACACCAGATACAATTGAACAAAAACTGTTTGACACAGGAGTTAATATTGATGACATATCTAGTAGTTCGAATAATTATTCTAGGATTAATGTGCTTGCAGCCATTCAACCATTTTTGAATTATAGCTCATCCTCGGTTGCTAACGATTCAACTGATACTGATGGCTCAGTGTTTGTGAATGTAAGTAGTGATGTTAACTTATCAGCTGCGATTCTTGAAGTTGATGATGGAAGTTTTACAAACTACACTATGGTAGATGAAGATGAATCAAGCGGAGAGGATGGTTTGTTTTTTTACAGTTATACCTTGGCTAGTCTGAGCGCTAATAACTATACCTTAAAAGTTTATGGAAACGATTCACTGAATACATTTGGAGAGAGTAATTTGCGTTTGGTTGAAATTGATTTGAATAATTCAATTACTATCAGTAACCCAAATAATGGGTCTTTTCACAAAGTGGGATTTAATTTTTCAGCGCTTGTTAGCTCAAGCAGTAATTTATCAAGTAGCAATTACTCTGTGATTAATTTAAGTAATAGTGCAAGCGTTCAATTCCAAGAAAACTTTTCAATTAATTCTGCGGATCTTACAAGTTATAACTGGTCGGAACTTTTGAATATCTCAAACAGCACATTTTCTGATGGTAATTATTCTTTACTTATTTTTGGAGTAGATAATAGTAGCACAGTGTTTAATGGGACAGTAGAATTTACAGTGGACAAAACTGATCCAATTGTGAGTTCAATTGCGTACAGTCCTGAACATATTTTTACAAGTGATACTATTCTCTTTGAAGTAAATGTGACTGAAGATAATTTGAACGTAAGTTTAGTTATTTTGGAAATCAATACTTCATCTGGGTTAGTCAATTATACAATGCTTGAAGAAGTTAGCGGCTCTGCGACTTATAATTTTAGTTTTGATGCATTTAATAATCTGTCAGGAGGATCCAATATTAGTATGCAAGTTTACGCAACTGATAAAATTGGAAATATTGCTAGCAATTCATTAGCATCATTTGTAGTACAAAATAGAGCAGCTGGATCATTGAATATTACAGGGCCTGCCAATAATACAGTTTTAGAAGTTGGGAATTTAACTGATTTTGTTCTTTTGTCTTCAGATCCTGATAATGACAGCCTAAGTTATGTTTGGAATTTTTCTGATGGAAACGACACAGGAACTTTGGCTAATCAGAGTTATGCATATGTTGCGGAGGGAAATTATACGCTTCGTTTAATTGCAAGTGATTTGAATAGTAGTTTGAATGTGACCTTGGATGTGGTAGTAAATGATAGTACAAATGTGAACGTTACATCAATAAATTATTCTAATCTTTCTATTGATAGTGGAGAGTTTGTAGAGCAAAATGTAGAAATTTTGGTTTTTGATTATTTGAATATCTCAGCTTTGAATTTGTATTATAATCAAACTGTGGTGACTGACAATAATTCTTTAGAGTCATATGGTAATTGGACATTTGGAAATTTTAGCGAAGCTGGGACTTACAATTTTACTTTGGAATTAATTGATAATTCAACTAATTTGAATGCAGTAAATTATACTAATAATTTTACAGTGACAGTTAGTTCTTCTTCTAGTTCATCTTCTAGTTCTAGCTCTTCTTCGTCTTCTGGTGGAGGAGGAGGTGGCGGCGGCGGTGGAGCTTCAGCTTCTAGTAGTAGTACATCTGAAAGTTCAGATAGCGAAACAGACAGTTCTTCTGAATCTGAACCTGAATTAAGTGAAACAGAAGAGACTGAAGACTTGATTGAAGAGAGCCCATCTAGTTCTTCTTCAAGCTCATCCTCTGGAGGGGCAGGAAATTTAGCAGGAGCTGGAGCTGGTCTTGGGTTAAATTTGTTTTCAGGATTTCAAACGCTTGGTGCGAAAATTTCGGGATTTTTTTCTAACCTGTTTTCAGGAGAAGAAGAAAATGTGGAAACTATAGTAGTTGATGAATCTGAAAAAAGCGGAATTTCAACAACTCTTATATTTTTTGGGGTTTTAGTAATTTTAATATCTCTATTGGCTACGACATATTTGCTTGTAAAACCTAAGGGTGGGTATTAAGAAAATGAATAAAGTCGACAAAATTCACCGTGAAATTGCACGCGAAGGAGCTAAAGAAGTAGATCATCTACATCACATTCATAGATGGTATTATCACATTGGTGTGAAGATGTTGTCTTTATTCTTAGCGTTTTTGATGGTGATGTGGATTGTTGCAGGTTTTCCAGTTGGTGGAATTATTCGAGGGCAAATTGAGTCTAATGCTCTTGAGGATGGCGTGTTGAAATTGGATGAATTTACTGTTGAATTCGAAGACGTAATACTATTTGATTTATTATCACTTTATTATCAAAACGAAGGACAAGAAATTAGCGTTTGTATGCAAGGCGAGTTCGATTCGAATTTGTTGCTTAAAGACAAATATTTGATTACAGATTTGTATGTTCCTGAGATGTATGTGCAGTCGTATTCGCATGTATCTTTTGAGAGTTGCAGTTTTGATACTTTGATCATGTTACACACTCACCCCTACAAAAGTTGCCTTGCGTCTTCAACTGATCTTTCTACACTTGAATCATCGCAGCGTGTGAACCCAGATTTAGTGATGCTGGTGATGTGTGAGCCTGGAAGGTTTAGTGCGTATCGGTGATTCTGAGGGGCACTTATTCACTGAGTAGTGGCAAAGCTTATAAATGGGTTTTAATCTGAACTTCTTATGAGATTTGGACAAACAGAATCAAAATTAGAAAATGGAAAACCAATCATTGGTTTAAGACGAACAATTGAGAATGTAGTAGTATTAGGTGCATTTAGTACTGTATATCTTGGGTGTCATGCAGCAAATAAAGCATTGAACTTGGTTTCAAAAACTAGATATGATTTACTTGGAGTAGCATATAAAGTAGTTCCTGCAGATGAAAATCACCTTTTTGAAACAATTGCAAGAAAAGGAAAATATGAATAATTTTTTTTTGATTAATTTTTTCCACTATTTTATTTTCTGATTGGAATTTTTAAGGTAATTAATAATGTATGATAGAACAATCCACTGGAATGATTTGCCAACAGGCAACATAGTTGGTTTTGGTCGAGAAGGCTTAGTTCTACGTTTAAATGAAACTGAATCAATTAAGGTTTATTCTCCAGAGCGGGCAATGTTTGCACAGCAAGCAATGTATAATGCAGAAAAGTTACTTGGTTTAGGATTTTTAGTTCCAAAGCCTAAAGAGTTTGTTCGAATTAATTTGTGCTATGGGGCAAAGTTACCTAAATTTGATTATAAACATGGTTTAAGATTAGATTCAGTCTCTGGAAGTGTTAGGAGTGTACCTGCTGTGATTAAAGAATATTTTGATGGCGATGGGTTTGGGACAATTAAACCAACATTTGATCAGTTGAAAAAATTAAGAAGTTATTTAGACCGGTTAGATGAAAATGATTTGTCTTTTTATGAAGGAATTAACTTAGATTACATTGCTTTAAAAGATGGGCGAGTTGGTTTGGTTGATTGTACTACTTTAGTGAGCAGAGAAAATTTTGATCCTTTAAATGGAAAATTTGATTATTTTGATGAGGCAGTTTCTTCTTACGAAGGAATTGTTTTAGATAGTTTGAAACAAGAGCTTAGAAATAATGGTCATCTTGATTTTTCTACACATGCAAAATTATTTGCATTGAGTCTATACAGAACTTTTAAATCATAGTCTTTGTTCTATTTTTCTTATGGAAAAAAGCGAAGCTGAATGGAAAAAGCAATTAGATTCTGAAAGTTATAACGTTTTACGAATGAAAGGAACTGAAGCCGCATTTAGTGGAAAGTATCATGATTCGAAAGCTGAAGGAATGTTTGTTTGTAAAGGCTGTGGATTGGAATTATTTTCTTCAGATACCAAGTTCGACTCTGGAACTGGATGGCCAAGTTTCTCTGAAGCCAAAGATTCTAAAAATGTGAAATTGATTACTGATGGATCACATGGAATGCAGCGAGTGGAAGCTGTCTGTGCTGGTTGCGGTGGACATTTAGGGCATGTGTTTGATGACGGCCCTAAAGAGAAAGGCGGAAAAAGATTTTGTATTAATAGCTGTAGTTTGGATTTGAAAGAGAAATAGTTAATTTACCTAATTTTTCCATAAAAATGAATCCTTAAATGAAAACTTTTTTAAGGGTAATTTACTTCTTTTACCTTGGATGGCGATAAAACGCAAGACTAGTAAAGTTAAAAACAAGGTTACTAAAACCAAAAGTAAGGTTAGTAAAGCTAAAATTAGAGCTAGTAACAGAAAGATTAATGCTAGTAAGTTAAGAAGAAACAGTAGTAAAACTTCTAAAAATAAAAAGCTACCACATCATCTAAAAAATACTGTGAGAGTACATGGTAGGTTACACGACATTGTACATGTACACGATAGGAAGGGGAAAAAGCACAAAGTTCTAAAACCACTTAGTGTAGAGTTTCATGTTCGAGACGCCTTGCAAGTAATACTTGGGGCTGCAGTACTTGCTGTACCAGTTGGATTCACTCAAGAAGTTTGGGAGATGGGAGCAAAACTTTCTAACTTGAACATCTTAGTCTTATTTTTGATCTCTTTATTATTTATTAGTTCTTTTATTTATTATTCTTTTTATATTCGAAAATTGGAAACACACCTTGGAATGTTTTTTTTAAGACTGGGTTCAACATATTTATTGTCAGTTATGGTAGTTGGAATAATTCTTTGCATTATCGGACAGGTTACATTTGAAACTGGATGGTTGATTTCATTAAAGAGAATAGTATTAGTTGCTTTTCCAGCTTCAATGAGTGGAACCGTGAGTGACAGTTTAAGATAATTCTTTTTTTATTATTCTAATTTGAATAAGTTGGTCAGAATCCTTTATATTAAAGGGCTATTGCTAAGGATCTATGTTAGATATAGTTCAAATCATTGGCGCTAAATACTCAGTTAATTTAGGGGTTTCTGAAAAGGAGAGAGCTAACAAACAAACAGTAATTTTGGATTTGTCAATGAATGTAGATATTTCTGTTTGTACAAAAAGTGATGAAATCAAAGATGCAGTTAATTGGTCTGAAGTAAATGCTTTGATTAAAGAGTTAGTTGAATCTAAGGAGTATAAATTGCTTGAGAAAATGATTGAAGAAATTTCTGAATTGCTTTTGAGTAATTTTCCCGTTGAGAAGGTTGAATTGAAACTTAAGAAGCCAGCTGCACTTTGCAATGCAGAGTACACTGCAGTGAAAATTGTGAGAACTAGGAAGTGAGTAAATATTTATTTTGCAGTTTCTTTGTGTGGAGTTGTTTTTAAACCATATGCAATCGCAAATGGTGATAGAACAGTCCCAACAGCAAATCCTACTGTTTTTCCTAATGCACTAACTGGTTTGTTGATATGGTGAAAATATAACTCGGTAGCTGCATGCCCTGCGTGTCCAGGAAAAAGAAGATCATTTACTCTAATGTCAGTTTTATTACTATACATGAAAGTATTTCTAAGATTTTCAATATCGTTTGACTCTCTCATGACTCTTCCAAGTTGATATCCTGTGAATAAAGAAACTCCTGCAGCTTCTTTGACAGTTTCGTAAGCAGTTCTAGTTACTGGCTTCATCTTGTCTTTTAGAGATTTTGGAATAATATGGATTGGATCTTTTCCTTCAAAATTTTCAATTAAATTAGCGTAATCTTCAGAATGCTCATTTTTATCAAGAATTGGGGCAACTTCTCTGAGATATCTATATGACATAACATCTACTGTGACCCATTTTTTAGCTGCTCTATCAATAATATTTGTTAAACCCATATAGTTGTTTTTGAGCTGTTTCTATAAAAGGATATCTGTGGAAAATGAGGTAAACAGCAGAATATATCAATAGCCACTGGTCACTAACAATTTGTTCCAAATTCTTATAGCTATTGGCAACTACTACATAAGCCACTAGCCACTGGACAAGTACGGATAGCGTTTTTATACAAGTTTTCTAAATAGTAATTCTGTAGTCAAAATTGATTACAACTCCCGGTTCCATAAAACCTGTGGAACTGTTGAAATAAGAAGCGAAAGCAAAGGAGCGAAACTATGACAGAAGCAAAAATACAAACGCAAGCAAAAAGTTACAAACAAGCATCAATTGTCTCAAAAGACTTTGTAGTCTCTGAGTCAGAAAAAGGAAACTATCCTAAAAAAAAATACCGGGCGGGAGGTGTAACTGCAACCGTTTGGACTAATTCTTATGTTAAAGATGGAAAAACAGGAGAATATGATACCATCAGTTTGGAGAGAGTGTATCAAGATAAAGAAGGGAACTGGCAAAGTACAAATACCTTAAGATTGAACGATTTGCCTAAAGTTAATGTTTTAATGCAAAAAGTATATGAAGATCTAGTTCTAAAGGAACAAGAGTTATTCCACTCTGAACAAATCGTGTCAACTGCAATTGCAGGAGGGGTGGAATAAATGGCCGAGGCAAAAATGCAAGAATTAGAAATTGAAGAAGATCAAGAAGAACCAATGATGGAAGTTACTAGTCTCCCAGGAGTTGGTGCTGCGACTGCTGAAAAACTGCAAAGTGCAGGATTTCATGATATGTTAGCTATCGCTGTAGCTAGCCCAGGTAAGCTAGTTGATGCAACTGGAGTTAGTGAAGCTGTTGCTCGTAAAATTATCAATGCTGCAAGAGATTCCATGAAAATGGGTTTTGAAACTGGTATGGATGTATTGAAAAAACGGCAAAAAGTGATTAAAATATCTTGTGGAGCTAGCCAAATTGATACTTTACTTGGCGGAGGATTCGAAACTGGTGCCATTACAGAATGTTTTGGAGAGTTTGGATCTGGAAAAACACAAATTGGACATGTGCTGGCAGCACAAGTATTAGCTAGTGATCCAGAGGCAACTGTAGTGTATATTGATACCGAAAACACATTTAGGCCAGAGAGAATCAAACAATTAGTCGAACCACTTGGACTTGATTATGAAGAATCTTTGGCGCGAATAATGGTTGCACGTGCTTATAACTCTGACCATCAGATGCTACTGGCTGAGAAAGTTGAAACTTTGATGGCTGAGCAAGGTAAAAAAGTTCGATTGGTTGTAGTTGACTCATTAACTGCACATTTTCGAGCAGAGTTTATTGGACGTGGAACATTGTCTGAGAGGCAACAAAAGTTGAACCGTCATATGCACACATTGGGCAAGCTTGCAAGCAGTAATAATATCTGTGTGTTTGTAACTAACCAAGTAATGTCAAAACCAGATCAGTTTTTTGGAGATCCTACTACTGCAATTGGCGGACACATTGTAGCTCACGCTTCAACTTTTCGAATCTATCTTAGAAAGGGAAGGAAAGGAAGTCGGGTTGCAAAATTAATAGATAGTCCAAACTTACCAGAAGGAGAAGCTGGGTTCTTTGTTGAAGAAGCAGGACTTCGAGATTTTTGATTTTTTTCTTTTTTCTTTTTTTATTAAAAAAGCATATTCATTCTATATCTCATTCTTTGAATTGATAGAAGGCTTTAAAAAGCAGCTTTACTCCAGAGCAAACATAATAAATAAATAATCAGTTGAGGCAAAAGTTATGAATATACCAGTAGTAGAAGGCAAAGAATATGATGTATCAATCCAAGCAGTTGGAGGAAAAGGAGATGGAATTGCACGAGTACAAGGATTTGTTGTTTTTGTACCAGGTGTAAAAAAAGGCGATTATGTCAAAATCAGGGTAAAAAAAGTTCTTGAAAAAGCAGCATTTGGTGAATTAGTTGAGAAATTAGTGAAACCAGTTAGAAAATCTAAATTCACAGAAGTTAATGTGGCAGAAGAACGCTACGAACCAAGAATCCCTGATAAAAAATACGATGATTCAGAAGATTTTGGTGAAGATATCGAAGATGAAGATGATTTTTAGCTAATTTCTTTTTTTAATATTTCTTTTTTATAATATATACAATATATTTTAATCGTGGTAGTTATTTCAGAAGTTTTTTATGCAATGCGAGTATTCATAGATATATGCTTAACATAAAGCGCTTAGGACTCTTGACCCTACTTCTTCTTTTGGTAGTTGGGATCATAGGAATTGTATCTTTTTCTGGTTTTGAAGATGTTAGTGTAACTGGTGCAAGCGTTGTAACAATTGATCACGTTGATGCAACGGATTCAGTAGAACTTGACGATGATTGCGATGAAGAATCAAGTGATGATCCTGATTGCAATTTAGAAATTTCTTAGATAATTTTTTTGCTTCTCACAAAAGTTATAAGTACTTTTATTATATCTCATTGATAACAACAAATAATACTTAGGTGATGATAATGACAGGTGTGGTATGGTTTTCTGAATTAAATAAAGATTCAATTGGAATAGCTGGCGGAAAGGGAGCGAATCTTGGTGAAATGTTTAACATTGGGCTACCAGTACCAGATGGATTTGTAGTAGCTGCACAAACCTATGGTGCATTTTTGGAAGAAACTGGTCTGAATAAACAGATTTATGTCGAATTAGAAGGCCTTGATGTAAATGATACTGAAAAATTGCAAGCTGTATCAAAAAGAATAAGAGAAAAAATCAGCAATGCAACTATCCCTAAAAAAATTGTGTCGGAAATAGTAGATGCATATGAACTTCTTTGTGCAAAAGTTGAAGGCGGAGCTTCCGCGTTAATTGATCCAAAAGATATCTTTGTTGCAGTTAGAAGTTCAGCTACCGCAGAAGATTTACCAAGTGCAAGTTTTGCTGGGCAGCAAGCAAGTTTTTTGAATGTTAAGGGAAGTGAAGAATTAATTCGCGCTGTACAAGATTGCTGGGCTTCATTATTTACAGCTCGGGCAGTATATTATAGAGTACAACAAGGATTTGATCATAACAAAGTTCTAATTGCTGCAGTAGTTCAACAAATGGTGAACTCTGAAAAAAGTGGAATTATGTTCACAGTGAATCCTGCAACCAATGTTGGTTCTGAAATGGTAATTGAAGCTGTGTTTGGACTTGGTGAAGCAATTGTTTCTGGAAGCGTAACACCTGATACTTATATTGTAGATAAAGAATCTATGACGATAAAAGTCCATGAAGTGAAAGAGCAAAAATGGGGATATTACCGTGACTTAGAAACTGGGAAAACGGTAAAAAAGGATGTTGCACATGAGAATGGAGCTAACCAAACAATGCATGATAAAGATGTTTTAGAATATGCAAGGCTTGGGAAAAAAATTGAAGCGCATTACGGACGACCACAAGATATTGAATGGGCGATGGATAAAGGAATACATTATATTGTGCAATCTCGGGCTGTGACCACATTTAAAGAGCATAAGAAAAAAGAAGTTTCTGTTGAGTCTACTGGCACTTCTGAGTCAAATGAATCTTCTGAATACGATATGAACGAAGTAGTATCAGAATCATCTGAAGGTGGCGTTAAAGTATCAACTCCAATTGAACATGGAAGCGAGTTATTATCAGGAGATGTTGCATGTCAAGGACTAGTAAGCGGACCTGTTCGATTAGTAAAAGATATGCACGATTTAAAGAAAGTTAAGAAAGGAGATATTCTAGTTACTGGGATGACAACACCTGATATGGTCCCAGCTATGCAAGTTGCAGCTGGAATAATTACTGACGAAGGAGGACTTACTTGTCATGCAGCAATTGTATCACGTGAGATGGGAGTACCTTGTATTGTGGGAACCAGGGAGGCAAGTTCTACTTTGAATTCAAATGATGTTGTAACAATTGATGCTTATCATGGGAAAGTTTATGCAGGAAATTTACATTTAAAATTAAAAGATAAACATCAAGAAAGTGGAGCGATTGTTAACTATTCTGAATTGCCAACAACTAAAACTGATGTGAAAGTAATTTTAGGAGTTGCCTCACGAGCCCAAGATGGAGCTGAGACTTTAGCAGATGGTGTTGGTTTGCTTCGGTTAGAGTTTATTATTGCACAAGGTGGAATACATCCAGCTGAACATGTTCGCCGAGGGTCACTTAGTTCTTATGTCGATTTATTAGTTGAACATATAGGAAAAATTGCTCGCGCGTTTGGAGATAGGCCAGTTTGGGTTCGATGTAGTGATTTACGTTCAGATGAATATCGTGGTTTAGAAGGTGGTGACAAAGAGTTACATGAAAGTGATCCAATGATTGGCTGGCATGGAATCCGTCGTCTATTGGATGATGAAGCGATTTTACGTGCAGAATTTATGGCAATTAAGAAGTTGCGTGATGCTGGAGTTAATAATGTTGGGATAATGATCCCTTTTGTAATTCGAGCTTCAGAAGTTGCTGATGCTAAAAAAATATTTGAAGATGAAACTGGTTTATCTGCTGTAGATGAGGTAGCGTTTGGTGTAATGATTGAAACGCCGGCTGCTTGTGGAGTAATTGAAGAGATTTGTAAAGTTGGAATAAGTTTTGTTTCTTTTGGAACAAATGATTTGACTCAATTGACTCTTGGAATTGATCGAAACAATCAACAAATTAGTAAGCTGTTTGATGAGATGCATCCAGCAGTACTTTCACAGATAGCTGATGTAATTGCTGTATGTAAAGAACATGGCGTTGAAACTTCAATCTGCGGGCAAGCAGGAAGTCGTCCAGAGATGGCTAAATTTTTGGTGGAACATGGAGTTGATTCAATCTCTGCTAATATTGATGCTGTGGCTAAAATTCGTCGAGTTGTTGCTAAGGTCGAAGAAGAAGTTACAAAAGAAGATTAGTTTGTAGTTATTTGTTTCTTTGATTTATTTTTTGTGTTATTCTTTTTTTTCTTTTTTCTTTCTGCTGTTTTTTGTAAGGGATTCTTTGGAATTTTTTGCAACTTAGGCAGAGCGTTACAACTTTACCTCTTGAAATTCTGATTCTAACGTTCTTGCTTGGAACTAGATAAGTGTAACAATGTTTACAATATTGGCGTTTTTGAATGAGGGGGATGCTTAGTCTGAGTTTCATAGCAAGTTTTCTTGCTAAGAAGACATATCTGTTTGCTAAAGATTGATTCTCTTTGTGTTGTTTTTGTGCTTGATCAAAAAGAGTTACAATTCTCTCTTTTGCAATCTTCTTTTGTTTGTTTTTTGGGATTTTGGGTTTTGCCATACTAAAATCACCTTTTTAAATCTGCTTTCATCTCTTCCTTTGCAATCCTAAAATATTCAGCAACTTTATTGTTTCCTGATACACGGGATTCTGGACCTAATGTGTAATATATTTTTTCAACTTTTGATCCCCAAGAAAAATCACCTTTTTCTTCTTTGATCTCATCCAGTAAAATTTCTCCTGTATTAACACCTTTTGTTAAATGATAATAGATACTTCTGATATGAACGGGTGTAAAAATCTCATTGTAGATTTGATAAATAGAATAACCATATCCCTTCTTTAGATAGAAGAGGATTTCAATGATATTTTGCCTGATAGGGCTTTTAGTCGGACGTCCACGAGCCATGATAATAGAATAAGAATCTAGTTTTTATGTGTTTAGGAAAAAATGTTGATAATATGGGTAATATAGAAATTAGAAATTTAAAAAGAAAAAAAATACAAAGAAACTAAGAGTTTCTAGTACCACCTTGTGGAAATAAAAAAAGGTTTTAGAAAACCCACCCTAACATCGTTTTAAACAGCGGAAATAATAAGCTGAATAAAAGAATTAGCAAAAATACCATACTAATTCGATGATATGTTTCTTCACCTTTAACTTTCCCTCTCCACTTATGTAAGAAGATTTGGGTCATTTTTCCACCATCTACAATTGGAAGTGGTAGTAAGTTAAATAGCCCAATACCAAAACTCAATAAGAATAACCACTTTAGGAAGTTACGAACCCAATCTAATGTGTTATACAAAACTAGAGAAGAACCTGTTGAAAGTTCTGGCTTAACATCTACTTCATTGGAAATTATTGAAATACCCATAAATGATTTTCCAGGATTTTCTGGGTTGTCCGCTAAAGTTAAATTGTAATCAGTAGAGGTTCCTTCATCAGTTGTGGTTGTGACTATGATCGTGTCTCCTGGACTTGTACACTGAAGAACATCTGCAAATTCTGCAAAGTTAATTGTTTCTTGGTTGTTGATTGCAGTTATCGGAGTGTTTAGAGGTAAACCTGAAAGTTCTGCTGGGTAACCACCTTCAATATAATCTTCAAAAACAAATCCTTGTTCCTCAAGCATACTATTTTGAATTGGCATTACACAAAGATTTAGTACCAGTATAGCTATTAATGCAAGAACAACATTTGAAATTGGACCAGCTGCTAAAACTGAGTATTGGATAATGTCAGACTTTTTATCCATTGTCTTTTCATCTGGTTCAACAAAGGCACCAATAATTGGACCAATAAGAACTAGTCCAGTTGATTTAACTTTGATGTTATGCGCTTTTGCTACAACCCCATGAGAAAATTCATGTACAGTTGCGATGACAAAAATTGCAATTAACCAATGCCAAAATGGTAACACTCCAAGTCCTGGGATATTAATCCCTGGAAGAACTAGTGCAACACCATTAGCTGCCCCTGCTACAAATAATAATTTGTAAATGTTTTGAATTAAGATAAATGAAATCATGAAAAGTCCTATGATTCCAAGACCAGTTGATAGATAACCAAAGAGGATTACCCATTCACGAAATTTAGTTGCACAAGTTTTAATGAATTTTAGACCCCAAGAAGTTCTGTAAAGCATAATGATCTTTGCTTGGAAGTCTATTTTTTTTCTATGTGTGAAGACTAAAATTGCAACAACTAAATAGAAAATTATAATGTATTTGTATTGAAGTATCAGTTCTGTTATGTTTACCATCAAAGTCTAAGAAGAAGGATTGGAATTTAAAGGTTGCTATTTAATACAAGTTTTTCCATAGCAGAATATTCTATTGTCGAAGGAAAAGGATTTACAAAGTAACCGGTAGGACTAAGATCACTACCGCCGTTGTATAATAATAAATCCCCATTTGATTGTTCAATAACTAAATCTGGGATCTTATCTGAGTCAATGTTGCCATGATACCTTGCAAGTTCATAAGAAGGGTCGTTAAAGGATAGACCTATTACAGATAAACCTAATAATGTGAAAGAAGAACCAATAATTATTTTATCACTTAATCGGAGATCTTTAAATGAATCTGAAATGTAATTAATAATTGACATGCATTGAAAATTGTTTTTGTTAATATAAAAGTTTCTGTAGACAGTTAGTTATAACAAAATAAAGATTGATTGTAGTTTTTGTTTAGAAAAAATGAAGTAAAATAATAATAAAAAAATAAGTCAGTTTACTTTTTCCTTTTCGGTCGAAGTTTAATAGATCCGCCTTTTCCGCGACCTTTAATCTTACCTGCAATAACTTTCAAAGGGTTAGCTCTGATTTTACGCTTAGTTTTTTTGTCGACGAAAATATTCTTAAATAATCGTGCATCTGCTTCTGGAAATTTTGCCATTTTGTATTTTTCTCCTGTTTGTTAATTTTTATTTTGATTTTTCCAAAATTGTTTTGGCACTTGTCAGACCGGGCCATTCCATTCGACTGCGCCTTGATTTTGATATGTTTTACATAGTCAAAATGCTTGTCGAAATTCGTTGGTTTTTTTCTTTATTCCGGTAAGGGACAAAGGCCCTAACAATTTTGTTGTTGATAATTATTTAACTTGCTTCATAACTTTCAAACCCATTAATTCCCAATAAAGGACATTTTTACCTTCAGCAACTTCTGCTTTCAGTTCATCTGGGATTTCTAAATCGAATGTTTCGAAACTTTCACCATCCATAACACTTGCCTGGTTACCAGTGATACCTAAAACTTGAGCAGTTTTCTTCTCAATGATTGGTGCTTCTACTTTATCGTGACCTGGCATAACTAAGTTTCTTTTCTTTCCATCCAAAAGACCAACTGCCATCATATTAACTTTAGCGTGACCGTGTTTTCCTGGACGTGAGGTTGTGGTGTCTGTTACTTTACAAGCATGACCATCAATTATAATAGTGTCTCCTCTTTTAAGTGAGCCAACTGAAACCATTTTTTTATCGTACATTGTGAATTCCTCCTCAAAAAGTTGACCTTGGTCAACCTCAAAAATTTAGTTAAAATTTTTGTTGTGTTATTTATGTGTATATTATGAATTTGCTTAGAAATTTCAAGCTACCTGTTTCTTTTTATATCTTTTGGAGCAAAAGGCCCTATTTGAATAGAAAAAGATCACTTTTCAGCAGCCAAAGTGATATCTTTGTCAGTTACAGTCTTCCTACCTGCATGCTGAGCAAATTTACTAGCTTCCGCTGCAATTTCCATTGCATGTTTTTCTAAGACTTCAGCAAGTGCTTCTTTTGCAGCATCGGAGACCCGATGAGCACCAGCTGCTCGCATAATCTTATCCATCGCATTATGTGAAATATACCTTTTTTTTGCCATATAGAGCAAGAAATGGCCTTTTAGTTTTTAAATCTGTCGGAAAATAACTAATAATTCAAATTAAATTGGTTAAATAAAACTGACTTAAGAAAAATATATATACATTGAAAGTGGAAGGAGATTTGGAATGGTAGAAGATACAGTTAAGGAGTTAATATTAGATTTAAGAAAATCATGGGATTCAGATTCCGAGATGAATTTATTGTATACTTTACTAAGAAGACATAATTTGTATAATAAAAGACATATTTTTAGGGGAATGGATATTACTGGCGGAAAAGAGTTGCTGTTACCTTATTTTTCTATAGGTAGAGAGTTTGATGCATTCACAGTGAGTGAAATGAAGGAACCAGTGGTGCAAGAAGCTAAAAAAAATGTAATTGCTTATGCAACTAAAGAAGGTGAACATAGAAGCGGTGGAATTGTAGTGTTTGAAAAGAATAAGGTAAAAGGTCATATTCTTGGAGGCTATACTTATAATATCGCGGCCCCAGGAGCAGTAAAAGCGATAATTCAAATTGTTTGGTAAAAATCACACATGCATATTTCTTAATCTTTTAACTCGCTCTTCTGTTGATGGGTGAGTTGAAAATAATTTAAAAAAAGATTTGCCACTGAATGGGTGATGAATAAACATATGAGCGGTTGCTTCAGTTGTACCTTGTTTTCTTAAAGGATGATGTGAAACATTCGCTTTGATTTTTTCTAACGCGCTTGCTAATGAGTATGGGTCTTTGATAATTTTGGCCCCAGTTTCATCTGCTAAATATTCACGGCTTCGACTGATTGAAAATTGAATGATCATTGCCATAATTGGGGCTAATACTGCAAGTGCGATAAGTTCGATGATATTGTTGTCATTTCCACGGCCACCAAATCCACCGAAAATTGCTGACCATCTGGCCATCATTGCAACGTATGAAATAACTCCTGCGATGGTTGCTGCAATACTGCTGATAAGTATATCTCTATTTTTGATGTGCGCAATTTCGTGCGCTAGAACTCCTTTAAGTTCGTTTTTGCTTAAAATTTTGATAAGGCCAGTTGTTACAGCCACAGCTGCATGCTCTGGATTACGTCCTGTTGCAAAGGCATTACTTTGTTCAGAGTCGACAATGTAGACTTTTGGCATCGGTAAATTTGTTTGGGAGATAATTGATTGAACTAGTTGATAAAGTTCTGATTCTTTGTTTTTGTCAGCTTCACGGGCTTTGTACATTGCCAAGACAATTTTATCACTCCACCAATAACTAACGAAATTCATTCCTCCAGCGAAAATTAATCCGATTAGAAGTCCGGTACGTCCGCCGATTAAAGCTCCGATTGCTAGGAGGATTCCAGTTAGTGTTCCAAGCAGTAAAGTGGTTTTGATTTGGTTTTTAATTGACATGTTAGTTTGATATTAGTTTGATGGTTTAAATGTTTTGTGGATAAGAGAGAGGTCATTTTAGGAGCGAGGATATTTTGAGAATTTTTTTTAACAAAATGAATATTTTATCCCCAATTGTTTATAAAAAGGTTAAGTTCTAAACTAATATGGGTATTGAGTTAATGATTGAAGATTATTCTTGGAACAAAAGAATGATTAATAATTATCAAAGTTTTCATGAACTAAATACTGCAGCGTTAAAAGGAATTTATAATTTAGACCAAGATGTTTTGAAATCATTAAATGAAGGTGTAAAACCTATTGGCCTAGATTTTTCTGATCAATACCAAGGGATTCATGATTCTATAATCTCAATGATTGCTATTGCTGATCATCCTAATTTTGATTCTGAGAAGAAATATCAATCTGACAGATTTGTATTTAATTTTCAAAATTATTCTGAAATGTTGGAAAAATTAGATGGTAAATTTAAACCAGTACTTGAGCAAATAAAAATGAATTGTCAAATGGGGTATAATTTAAGAGATTCTCGAGTGAAGGAAGTTCACAATGAGTTTAGAGCTATTCTTTCAGGCAGAAGTAAGGTGGATCCTAGCAAAGTTGACACTTTTGAAGAGCTGGTTAGGAATGTACATAATCATTTTTATGATAATTTTAATAATATGCTTTTGCGGCGAAAGCCAATTCCTAGCATATTTGGATTTGGGAGAAGTACTGTTGTTTATTTTGCCGTAGATGGAGAAACAATAAACCCAAAGATGCAAAAAGTTGTTGACGCTGTAAATTCTGTAGATGATTTTAATACTGGGTTTCATAATTATGGGGAAGAGCGATGGGATATTGAGGGTACTAATAAATCAGCAATTGTGAAGAATGTGATTGGAGGGTTATTTACCGATGCAAGTGCTTCGATTGTAATGGCACCAAGCCGATCTAGTGATGATAAAATAGATATGCAAATATTTTATGATGATTCTAAAGAACGTTATCGAATTTCTTGGCATTTAGGAACGAAGGGACATATTAGTCAACGTAAAAGTGATCTTATATCAAAAGTTTTTAAAGGAAATGGTTGGTCTTACAATAAAGATTATTGGTCTGAGAAAGATGTTGAAGGTAGAATAGATGTTAGTGAAGGAGATTTAGTTGGAGCAATAATACCAGTTGTAATGCTAAATGATTATGCATGCTTCAAAAAACCATACCAAGAGATTGAAACAGGTAAAAAAATGCTTAAGAAGATAACATTGTTTCGAGATGCTTATTTTGAAAGCCAATTTACTCAACAATAAATCCCTTAAGTTCTAGAATCTTAGTAACAGTAGTATCAATTTGTGCTTCTTGAATTATGTTCTGTTCAACACCTTCAGTAATCACTTCAATCATTCTATATATCTCATTTGGATCTTCGTTGAAGTTGATAATCAGATCATGTCCTGCGAGAACCAGATCTAAATAAAGTTGATCAGTATCATCACCATAGAAATCTAGCAACCCACGCATAATTGTATCATCGGAAATGATTAATCCTTGATAATTTTCTTTTAGTTGGAGAATTACACTTGGTGAAACAGTAGAAGGCAATCCATTAGAATCAACTGTACCTATGGTGATTAAATGACTAACCATTACTAAATCAATAACTTCTTGTTTTGTTCTCTGTTCAGTAATTGACATTAATTCTTGGTATGGAAAAATATCTTCTGCTTCTATTGTAGCTGTTACCAAATTTTGATGTGGATCACTTACAACCAAGGTTTTCCCCGGATAATGTTTAATGGTTGCGCTAACATCAGCTGTTTGTAAAGCTGAGATGTAGGCATCAGCTAAAATTGTGATCTGTTCTTGGTCTCCTGGAAAGGATCTGCAGCCCCAAATGCTGTCTTCTAAATCAACAACAGGTGCGAAATTAATTGAGAAGCCAAGTTCATTTAGGAATTTAGCTTCGGTTGTTCCTTTTTGGGTTGCTTGTTCAACAGTTGTGATTTGATCGTTAGGAGTAAATTCTTGGAAATTTGCAAAAGAGTTTTGACAACCTTCTAAATCAGTTGTGACAAAAAAAGGAATTTGACTGTTTTCTTGGAAGGAATCTATTGTTGCCTTGTAGATTTCAGCTGATTCCATCGCAAATAGATGAAATCCACCAATATTCATTTTTTGCCATTCATCAATATTGTAGGTTGAACCATGAACAATTATCATTTGGCCAATTTTTTGTTCTAAAGTTAATGAGTCTAATTGAATTGCGTTGTCGTCGATTGATATTCCATCGGAAATGAAGGGGATAAAATAGCCTTGAGCCTTTGCAATATTAGCAATGCTTAAACTGAAGGTGAGGATCAGTAAGACAAATAATATCTGTAGCTGCAATTTCGAAGCATTGGCTGTTTTTTTGTTTTTTTGTACAGAGATGCTCTTTTTTTTGGATGTTTTTGTTTTTTTCATTGGCGTTAAATGCAGTGTTTTGTTTTGTTTAGTAGTAGTTATTTTGGCAATACCTGTAAGCGTTATCCGTTAAATGATATTTTATGGTTGTAGTTCCGGTGGAACATTGAACGTCGGTTTCGACAGTGGAGATCACTTGCTTATTTCCGATGCAACTAAGCTGCTTTTTTGCTTCTTGGCAACAAAGGTCCAAATTGATTTCACTTGCTTGATTATCGTAGCTGGCAAAGCAGGTTGCTTGTTCTGTATCTATGGCGTCTTGAATTGCGTACCCCAAATTTGGAATTTGAAACCCAAATAGGTTGAGGATTAAAATTGAAGAAATGAGAACTAATGAGATGTTAATCACATTTAACGTTTGTTTGGAAAGTTTTGGCATGTAATTGGTAAGTTGAATTTGGTATTTAAATTATTTGGGTGATGGAGGAAGATTTAAGAAGCTAAAAATATTCTTTTAATTTGATAATCATAATTATTTCACAAAAAGAGGTCTATAAATGGTACATAAAAATAAAACATTTTTGGTCCAACAGAAAACAAGAGGTGTTTTCCTATGGTACTAGAACATATTTTTCCAGAGGATTGGCTTGAAAAGAAAGCAAGATATGCTTTACTTCTGGGAGTTGGATATTCCCTTGTTGGAATTTTAATCGCATCAATATTATTCCCTGGTGATCCTGCATTAGTTGCAGTTGCTTTTACATCGTTATTATTGTTACCTGAGCTGTACAAGATATTCGATATGGAAGAGCGGCAAGAGCGAGCAGAGAAAAAGATTACACTCAAAGCACTGGTTCGCGATGATTGGGATGTGGTAAAAATTTATCTATTCTTATTTGTTGGAATACTGTTAACATACTCATTTGCAACAATGGCAATGCCTTCACTTGAGACTAACACATTATTTCGAGAACAATTAGAAATTAGGCTCGGGCAAGGATTTGCAGGACAAGCTGTTGCTGGAACATTCAGTTCAGATTTGTTCTGGAGTTTACTTAACAATAATTTCTTAGTAATGATGGCGTGTTTTATTATGGCATTATTAACTGGAGATGGAGCAATCTTTTTGATAACTTGGAATGCTTCGGTTTGGGGAACGATATTTGGATACACTGCAAAGGCTGCAAGTAATTTTTCGGGTGAAAGTGTATATTCGCTGTATGCAAAGATAGCGTTGATAGTAACCCCGCATGTATTGATTGAATCAACTTGTTATATCTTAGCTGCGATTGCAGGAGCTGTAATCAGTAAAGATGTACTGCTTGAAGAATTTGCAGGAGATCGGTTTATGGAAGTATTTGGATTTAATATCTATTTATTACTGTTTGCTGTACTGTTCTTGATTTTAGGAGCGGGAGTTGAAGCTTGGGTATTAGATAATGTTACTATGTATTCAGATATTATTAGAATGAGTTTTCTGGGAGCGTAGTAGTTTTTTTTTTTTCTTTTTATTTTAGAATTTTATATTGTAATTGAACGGTGTTTTCTGAAATTTTTTTGATTTTTAATAATTTTAAATTTAGATCAAAATCAGCATCAGCAAAGAGTTTCACTCCTTTTCCAAATAAGAATGGTTCAATATCTAAATGTATTTCGTCAACAAAACCACTCTGAACAAATGAACTATTTGTCATCCCGCCACCAATAACAAGAGCCTCGGAGAACCCTTTCTCTTTTAGAAGAGTAATCGCTTGTTCAGGAGAATTGATAAATTTTGGATCATCGTTTTCTTGTTTTGACAAGACTAGCGTAAATGGGTTGCCCAGTTCTTGAAAGTCACCATCTTTACTCATGATTTCGAATGTTTTCCTTCCAACAATTAGGTTACCTACTCTTTTAGCAACAGTAGAGAAATGTTCCCATTCTTCATTAGACCAAGGAGTTTCATCATTCTCCCTTGCAATGTATCCATTTGGAGTCATTGCTAAGTATAAGATAGTTTTCATGTTTTTTTAAAATCTGTAATGTTATTAAAGGTTTATGTGTAGAAATTTTTAAGCTTGAAAACTTCAAGAATGAGGTTTACACACTTCATAAAACTCACACTGACCAGTCTTCCACTTACAAAGTGGAGTAATATTTCTCTGATAATCGGTTTTCAACTCCGTGATGCCAGTATGGGCATGAATTAACTCAATTTCTTCTTTAGCACGAGTTACCATCTCAGGCGTGGTTTTTAACATCTGTAAATTATTTCGTAAAAAGAACACTCCAACTTTATCAGGCATTTTACCATGTTTCTCTTTATACATCATACAATAAATTGCAAGTTGCAACTTAATAGAATCTTTAATCTGAGGCTTCTTATTAGTTTTATAATCAATAATGTGTACTTCATTATTCTTGTACGCAATAGCATCAATAAAACCCCTGACCTTGTGTTCTTCACTTTTGTACTCCATTTCTCTTACTGGAGATACCTTGTGAAAAACTTCTTCAAGTGCCGCTGGATTGTTTTTAAGTTCCTCAGTAAACTCTTTAATGAAATGGTTAGTCCAATTGATAACCATCATCATTGTTTCTTCAAAGTAAAATCTTAACTTGTCGTTTGATAAATGAAGGGCATCTAATTTCTCTTTGTATTCTCCCCATTGATTGAAAAGTAATTTTTGAATTGTTTGATGGAAATTTTTTTCGAAGTCATCATTAGTATACTTTGATATATCAATATCATAAAAATATTCCAAAGTTGAATGGGCAATATTTCCTCTCACTAAATGGATGCTAGATCCACGTGGCAGCTTTTCAACATAAGTGTAATAATATTTTCTTGGACACTGTTTGAAAGTGTTTATTGAAGAAGGAGATTCTATTCTATTTGCCACCGATTTTACCTCTTTTGAATTTGAATAAGAGAATTTGGTGTTATTAGTTATATATGTCTTTTGGGTCTTTGACCAGTGGCTTTGATACGATTGTTGCTTTAGTAATGCTTTAGCTATACTTTTATAAAGAAACTAAGATATTTGAGTATTATGCCAAAACCATTCGCTAAAAAAGGAAAAGGAAAAGGAAAGGGTAAAGGAAAAGGCTCCGATGAACCCCAAGTACTAAGAGTACGTTTGCCGCAAGGTAAAGAAATCCTTGGAATCGTAGAGCGAAGACTTGGCGGATCTAGAATGTATGTTAAATGTCTTGATGCAAAAACTAGAATTTGTAGAATTCCAGGACGTCTTCGAAAATATCTTTGGGTTCGAGAACAAAATATTGTAATCATTGAACCTTGGGAACTTGGTGGAGATGAGAAAGGAGATGTTGTTTACAAATATCGAAGCAAAGCTGAGATTGACTTTTTGAAAAGAAAAGGACTACTTGATTCTATTCAAGATGATTTCTAATTGATTTTTTTCTTATAATTTTTTACTAAAATAAGATTATTTTAACTGAATATTTCTGTTTAATATTTTCTACAATAGAAATCCAAGTATATAAATGTTTAAATAACGTTTTATTAAAAAAATAATTATGAAATCTACAGGAAGATTGGTGGCAATACTGTTATTACTAACAGTGTTTTTTATTAGAATGGCATCCGAGTTACTCGGATATGGGGTTGGAATTAACAGATATTTTGTTTTACTACTTGGAATATTTTGTGTGTCTTTATTATTATGGCTAGCATCTTTAGTTTGGCTTGATTCACATAACGGAACTTTACCTTTATTTGCTGCAACATTTGGATTATTTTTTATTGCAATGGAATTTTTTTACAGTTACAATATGGATTTGATTGCAGTGTTTACAGCTTTTGTTTTATTCACAGTTAGTTTGGGGAGAGGAGGTAATAACTCTGGTGGAGAGCAAGTGCGCTCCACTATGAGTACTTACACCGTTGCTGGAGTTACATCAACTGATGCTCCTGTAAGTGTTGTGAGAGATTATAGCCCACCATCTGAAGAAATTGAAATTGAAACTGGTATCGTAAGTGAGACTGTTGAAGTGAAAGAATCAACAGAATCAGATGCTGCATTTGTTGCAAGTAAACGTGGTAAATATTATCACAAAGCTGGAAGCGATTGGGCGGTAAAAATTAAAGCTGCGAATCGCAGAGAATTTTCAACTAAGGAAGCAGCATGGGAAGCAGGGTTTCATCCACATCGAGATATCAATTAATAAATTATTTTTATTTTTTCCATTCCATCAATTGTCACTAAGAAGTGACTAAACTTAAGATAACTTTATAAATGAGGTTTATATGAGCAGTTATAATGACTGATGCTAATCTCTTTGGAAAATCTACTGTTAAAGATAGCTCTCTTAAAGAATGGGCTTTGCCTGTTTTAGGTGCTTTAGCGGTTCATACTGGGGCTTTGCTTGCTGCAGATTATGATTGGAGAAATGTTGAGTCTTCTAAACAAATGACTGAAAAAGAGGCATTTGACGAATTATTGGAAGAAATTGTTTGTACTGATAATCCTTCATTTAATATGGTTTCACCTGAAAAAGCAGCCTTTGTAGATTCTTTAGCTGTAGATTTATCTGATGGTCAATTAGATTCTATGACTTTTACTGAATTTGTTGTGCGGCAAGAAGTGTTTGATTTCAACCAAGAAGAACTTTGTATTGAAAACACAATTGACCCTTTGGAAGAGTTAGTTTGGTTTGATCGTTATCTTTCAACAGCTGCTTCCTTGATTGTTGGAGAAAGTTCTTTTGAAAGATTAGAAAGCGCGTTTAATATCTTACATCATGGTTTGCCAATTGATATGGATGCTCCTGAAAACCAGGAATGGATTGCTGGAAATAGTGATCTTATTATAACTCCATTAAAAAAATATTCTAAACCATTTGGTCGTGTTATAAAAACAAGAAGAAATAATGGGGTGTATAATTGTGATTCTGGAACAAGAACTATTTCGATGCTTGCTGAATATGATTCTAAGATTCCTGAATTAGAAGTTGAAGTGTTTGATGATCATGTACGAACAGTTTTAGATGGAAGATATGTTGAAAATACACTAGCTTATTTTGATCCAAATTTCGAAGCTCCAATTAAAGGGGTTATTCGTCCATTGGAACATTTTGTGGTCGCTTATATTGATGAAAATAACGGAGATATTTCAAAACTTCATCCTGATTTACAAAAATGGGTGTTGGAACAGAAATTTGCGAAAGGAATTAAGAACGTAAAAGGAGATGGTGTTTCAGCGTTAGGAGTTGGGGCTAGAACACAAACAATTGAGCAGGAACTTGAATATATTTCATTTGCGCTTGAAGCATCTGAAGGTGGAAATTATGCTGTTTCAAATTTTGGTAGTGATTATGATTTGGTCGTGGCTGCTGTAAAATTAGATGAAATGATCTCTGAAAGAAGTGAAGAAATGACATTATCTGATTTGTATTCTCTTGCAACAAAAAGAAAATTGATTGGTGTTATGAGAGTCCAAGAATTAGCGTTACAGAAAAGTACTGGTGTTTCTGATGTTGTTTTTTCAGAAGAACTTATTGATCTTACAATAAAATCTGAGAGAGAGAAAGTTAAATTGGCAAGGCAGATTAGAGCAGAATCTTTAGAGGATATGTTGAGTACAATCATAGATGAACATGATGATATAAATGAGGTTTGGTTATTGACATATGATTATACTTGGGCAATACCCTCTGTACTTGTGGATAGGATTATTGATGGTGAAGATCCAAACGATCTTTATGTGATCCCTCCTGAAAAATTAGAATTACTATTGAATAACCCTGAAGAAAATAGTCGGATACAAAGAGTAAAATTGGACTTTGTTCAAAATTTTGTACTAGGTAATAGCGCTGCCTTTTCAAGAGAAAAAGATAAATCTTCTTTGAGGTATATATTTGATCGAGGAATGAAGATCATTACTCCTCTTTATGAAGATACTTCTGTTAGTGGGCTTCCAGTTGATATGAGTTTATCTCACGATATGGCAAGCAATGTTAAAATTGGAGTAATGCTTGAAGATGTAGATGCCATAAAATTTGCATATAAGGGTTTGACTAAAGAGGCGATATATGAGATCAATGTAAGAGCATTTGAAGAAAGTGACACTTACAAATTAGTTGCAGAAATGAAAGATCCTAGAAAAGCAAGAGAGATGAGGGATTTTTTTGTTGCTAGTTTTTTGAATCATGAATTAAGTTATTTTGTTGATGAGAGGGGAGATTATTTAGGGAAGATGGATGCAAGTGTGTATCAATTTTGGTCTCCACTTCATGAAGCTCAAAGAGAAAATAAAGATGTTTATGACGAAACAATAGCAGCAATAGAACAAGAGGCAATTGATGCTGAGAGAATGTATCCTGCGCAAGTGATCCAAAGATCTGATTTAGAAGAAACTTACGAAGTTAGACAAGTTCCAATTGACGAATTAATAAATTTAAATCAATAAATATCTATGACTTTTTTTTAATCGTGATCTCTTCTTGAATTACCAATAGAATAAACCCAACAGCTGCGATTGTAATAGCAGAATCTGCCACATTAAAACTTGGCCAAAAGGAAGTTGCTAAAAAGTCAACAACATATTCTTTAGTTAATCGATCAATCCCATTTCCAATGATACCCCCAAGAAATAACCCTGTTAAAAGAGAGTAAATTTTTGTTTGTGGTAATTTTGGATAGTGATAAATTACGGCGATTGCAGCAATTGCTGAGATGATTCCTAAGATAAATGAGGAATTTTGTAATATTCCAAAACCAGCTCCTGTATTAGTTGAGTAAGTGATATTGATAAATCCAATTTGAATATTTGGTTTTAAAAGTTCAATGAAAAATTTGGTTGACTGGTCAAGACTTGCGATGATGCTTGCAATTATCAGAAAAAGAATTGTTTCTTTAGTTTTTATGATTTTGGACCAAGAAGGATTTTTTGAAACAGATGTTACCATAACTTCTTACCACAAACGATTTTTTGGATTATTTTTTTGTTGTTGCCTTGCTTGATCGGCTCTGGCTATTTGTTCTATTGCACCAACACGTTGATCTAAAGATTGTAGAATTGCTTTGATAGTATCTAATTTACTATTCATTAACTCAGCGTCTCTGTGAGTTGCAGTGGATTTTTCATTATCTCTTTTTGCACTAAATGAAGTAGGTGCAGGTGGTGATGGCGCTGCACCTGGCATTGCGATGTCTGGAGCAAATGGATCATTAGTATCACTTGGAAGATTAAGATTGTCTTGAACTGGAACTCCTGGATTTGTTTTATTGATACCTAGTGGATCTTTTGGCATGTCAAAATCAAAATCATCTGATTTTTTCCAAAACATTAATTTGTCTTTTAGGCCCATATTGTAGTAAGAGAAGAGAGAGGGGCATTTAAAGGTTGTTGTTTTGTGCAATAAATTGTTTTGACAGCAAGGACCTACTCTAAATCTTTAATCTGCTTCAAAAGATTATCTACTCGATTACCTTTTCCTTTAACAGCTGAAGGTGACCCACCACCATGCCAAGTGAAACGTGGACGCATCTGAAGTGGAAAAATTCTTTCATTATTATCATCAAAAACAATTGCAGCACCTTTCTGAGAAGGCAAATGATTCAACTCTTCATCTAAACCAGTTCGCATATAACTTTGCATTAATTGACCAAGCGCTTCAACATCCATTTTAGCTGTGAGGCGATGTGAAATAACAATGTCTGATTGAGTCATCACATCAGTATGGATTTTCCCTGGTTGCTGCGTTGCAAGAATTAAAGAAATACCTGGCTGACGACCTTCTCTTAGAATTGTAATTAACGCATCGCTTGCTGCTGTCTTACCTTCTCTTGGCAAAAGTTCGTGTGCTTCATCGATAGCTATCCAAACAAGAGGTTCTTCTTGTTTTTCTTTTTGTTCTTTAGAGAAATAATGCATAGCCTTGTCTACACTTTGGAATTCTTCACTTTTTCTGGAGATCATTCTCTCTTTGAATAATCTACCACAAACAAGGCCTGTAACAAGCGCTTTAATTTCCCAACCAGAAGGCATAGTAGCATATGGTGAAACATCTAAGACAGTAACTTGTCCGCCTTTAACGATGTCTTTTAATGGAGTTCCATCTTTTTCAAATATTTTCCACCCTTTAGCTTTTTCGAATAGATTGATCACAACTGCTTTGGTAACTCTCTCACTTTCTGGATCGTTTCTGGTATTTTCAATGAGTGTGTCCATGCTATAACTTTCGCCAGTTTGATTTGCTTGCAGAGAAATTTTGGAGAGGAGGACTCCTTCAGCTGTGTTGCCTTTAATGTCAAAAGCTGTAAGCCAATCTTCAGGATCAACATCAATTGGTCTTAGCGAAAAAGGAAAGTCAGTTGGAATTCCTTCTTCTTTGTATTTGTAATAGAAACCAGAAGGAGTGTAAATTTTTACATCCAATGGTTTTGGATCGAATCCCCATTGTTTTAATAGGTCAGCGTCTTGGTAGTTTGGATATTTCATTGTCCAATAAATCCCCATAGTATCAAGTAAGACGATTGAAAGGTTTTGTTTGATATGTTTTGGCAAGTCCGCTAAACCTTCAGCGATGGAACCCATAGTGTATGATTTTCCACTGCCTCTCTTGCCGCAAAGAAAAACTACATGTGCACCAGCTACATCCATGTAAACAGGATTGGAAAGTGAAGTGGTTTGACCCATGCTAACATATTGTTTGCCTAAGAAAACTGTGCCTTCTTTTCCAAGTTTTTCAACATCTTTTTTACTTCTACCAATAATTACATCAAAGGTCATAGGTAGAAGGAGGTTTTGCTTGGTTAAATAGTTTGTGTGTTAGTTAAAGAATTATCCTTGTTGAAATTTAACATAACCTTGATTTAGGATGATCTCCAACTGAGGTTTAACTGTTGACAAGTCAACATCAGCAGATGCAACATATAAATCTCCTTGTTTTTTGAAACCAGGTGCTTGAATCTCTGGCGCTATAATTCGATATGCTACAGGTGAATCTGCTTGGTGATGAATAGTAACTCTTCCATTAACTAGTGCAATTCTTCCAGTTAGATCTGGGTTGTTGATATCAACTCTAGCATCATATGATTTTAAATCTAGATACTTTAAATTGGGAAAATGTTGGGTTCGTTTATCATTTAAATGTGCTCTTACAATATGTTGGTCTTCAGTTAAATTTTCTATAGAGACACTTAATTCTTCATCAGTTGCAAATACGAATGACGCGTATTCTGTGAATAAATCAAACATCTTACTTTGTGCAGTTGTTTCATAATTAAACCTCTCAGCGTTGTGATTTACTTTTTCTATGAAATCTTGTTTTTGCTGATCCTTGATTTCTTCACCTTCTGGATGTAATGTAGAAAATAAATATTGAAAAGCAGCTTCTTGTGCTTGTTTTGCAGTATCAACTGCCGTTTTGTATTCTGATTGCAATCTTTGTGCAGTGAATTGATCTCGGACCAATCCATAATCAAATTTGAATTTTATTCCTTTAAGTTCTTCAACTGCTGAATCTAATCTTGATTTTATTTCTTGATATTCAGTTTGATCCTGAACATCTGCAATCTTTCTGTCCCACAGAATTCCTCTTTCAATTATTTCTGCAAAAGAAGTTGTTGTTTGTCCATTGTGTTCTAATCCAGCACCAAATAATTCTGTTGCTATTCGTTTATTATCATAGATTTCTCTAAATGATCTTGATCCTTTTACTCCTGAAGGAGCTTCGTCAAGCAGAATTCTTTTTGCTTCATTTAATCTTCCTTGAAGACCGTCATCACCGCCTCTATCAGAATGAGTTTGTTTGGAAAGATGACGATATCGATCTTTGATATCTGCTGTTGAAGCATCTCTTGTTAGTCCTAGTAATTTGTAAAGCGCATCTGCACCTTGAAGTTCTGGGTCCTGGATTAAGACAATTCTTTGATCAAAAAGAGCTAGTTTGTTCATAAAGATGTAGAAACAGGGGTTATTTATAAGTGTTACTCTGTAGTGACGACCTTGAGTCCAATCATAACATTCAAGAATTAAAAGTAAATAAAAAATAAATAAAAATTAAAAAAATAAAAAAAAAAGGTTTAAAGATCTTTATCAGTCATAACTTTAACTTTAGCAGCCTTAGCTGAATTTTTGGTCCCAACTAATAGTTGAACTTTTAATCCTTCAGCTGTTTTTGCTAAGCTATCATTAACTTCGCCGTCAAGAACAATTGCATGAATTCCTCCACCTAAACTTTTGATGGTGGTTGCAAGTTCAGTCATTGGAACTTTTCCAAGAATGTTTAACTTTCCATCAAAAATACAAGCTCCACGAGTTCCAACTAAATCTTCAGCAACTTCTTTGAATTTTGCTTTTTCAGCATCGGTTGGTCCAGCTGAACGTCTAGCTGGTGCTGGAGTTCTTGGACTAGCAGCTTTTCGATCATTTCTTTTACTATCTCTGCCTTTACTGTCCCTGGAATTTCGATCGTTTCTAGATTTATTGTCTCTTCGATCTCCACGCTTAATTAATTGCCTGGTTAGACGAGCATCTTTATTGATTAACTCACCACTTGAAGTTACACCAAGATCTAATTTAGCTTGTTCTGCTGTAATTCTACCACGAAGCGCTTTGTGGATTTCTTTTTTAGTTAGTTCTTCTACTTCTTTTCCATCAGGTGCTTTACAGACAAAATCAATCTCAGCTACACTAATTAACTCTCTAATGTTTAAGTCTCCTCCACGATCTCCATCAACGAAGACAGTAGTGGATTTTTTCTTAGAAAGTTCGATAATTGTTTTAGGAACTGATGAACCTTGCATTGCAATTACGTTTTTGAATCCATGCTTTAACATCATTAAAACGTCAGCACGACCTTCAACTACAATAATCTCTTCAGAACTTTTAATTTCTGGGCCTGCTGGAAGTTTATCACTTCCATATCCTTTGATCTCCATCATTCTAACTGATTCAGCAACTTCAGTTGCAATTTCCATTGAATCTGGAAGAGTGTTTGCAGTTAAGTCAGCAAGAAGCGCTTTTGCACGATCAATTACAAATTGTCTTTTGGTAACTCGAACATCTTCGATTGCAACAACTTTAATGTCAGCGTTACATGGACCAATTCGTTGAATGATCTCAAGAGCTGCTGCAACGATTGCTGTTTCAGTTTTATCCAAACTACTTGGAATTACAATCTCTCCAGTAGTTTTTCCACTTTGAGTTTTAAGGTTAACTTCAATTCTTCCAATTTTACCGGAACGTTGTAGTTCTCTTAACTCTAAATCGTTTCCTAAAAGTCCTTCAGTTTGACCGAAGACAGCTCCGATTACGTCTGGTCTGTCTACAATACCATCAATTTTAATTGATGATCTTACTATATATTTTGATGCGATTGGGCTAATTTTTGCCATTTTAATTTTCTCCGTACTTGTGTACTTTACTTAATTGAATAGTTTTCAATTAATGTTTATTGGCTTAGAATTCTTATCACTACCTTGAAGCTCTTTTGCCTCTAAGGTTTCAAATGTACTATTAGTACTTGTTGCAGTTGTCAATTGCGTTTGAATTTGAATGAAGTGAATATGAATTTAAGCTGCGTATTTTTATACGACTTGTCGTTGTTTCAATATTACTAAGAATTACTTTACCTGGAATGTCTTAAGATTTGTCAAATCTTCGTTTACCATTTTGGTTCACAAATATTAATTGAAATTATGATGTGTGAATGTTAAGTAATTGATAGTTATGGGAAATTTCATGATAAAATTTCTCATTCCAAAAATCCGTTTTTGAAATTTTGTAAATCAACGAATTTTTGTTGTTAATAATGAAGTCTTTCACAAACCCCCAAAGATCATAGCTTGACTTTCGTCGTAGGCTAGCTTTGGGTAACTCAGTAAAAGACTATTTTGTATATATGCAAGGTACTTTATAAAGCTTATTATTGTTTTTTAATGTTTTTCTTGTCCTTGGCATATTTGACTTTAAATGTGATTCTGGGCTTATTTTTAAGGTGAACTTAGGCTTAAAGTCAAATCTTTTTAACTCAGTAGAATTTAATCAGAATCTTTAGTTTTGTTGATCATGTAATGTTTTAGGGTTAATGCGGAAAGTAAAGATATTTCGTTATCTTCTAATATTCCGTGTTGCTCATACCATGTGTCTGAGGAGTCTGTCCATATACCAGCACCTGATCCACTCGAGTATTTGAAGGAACTTAAAGAAAATTCAGGATTTTCGAGCCTTTTTGCCATATTTTGAGCTAAATAATCAAAATCTCCGGGTGTACTATCTGAACTACCATTTATTCTGACTGCGTATTTCCACTCACCCAAGATATCATCCAAATGTTCATGGACTTGATCTGGGCCTATTTCAACAAGTACACTTTGAACTTCAGAAAGGGGTCTTTTTCTATATTTATGAATTTTAAATGATTCGGACATGATTTGATTTAATGTAATTTACTATTTTAATATTTCTATAGTAGAAGAAGCTATTTCTGCTTAAAAATTTAGTTAATATAAAAAGAATTAAGGTATTTTTCTATGTAAAATGTTTATTTTTTGTTATTTGTAGTTTTTCTTAGAAAAATACGATAATAATTCTTTTAGAATAATTAATCATTTTTTCAAACTTAGTTTGAAAAAAATACAACCAAAACCAGGGATTTTTGAGTATTTTCTTGATAGTCAAGAAAATAAACCCCAGCTGACTCCGAAGAATCAACTGAGGAAAGAGGTGGTTTTGAGGTGTTTACTACTCTGTTAGGACAACTTATATATAAATGTTCCGTTTATATTGTTACTTGAAAGTAGTTAAATGGAGAAAGTTTATAAATCTCAGTTTATTCTCATTGTTTATGTATGAATTAAATGGTAAACAAGTAAACATTCAATTAGCAAAAGCTGAGTCTAAGATGGATCTGGAAACATTTACCTCAAGATTAGGTGATTGGGCAGATTTGGCTACTAGAATGTATGGGAGATACCATCGGGCTAGTGTTGTCACAGATTTGGCAGTAGCACAAGAAATGTTGGCAAGTAGTTCTGTGGAAGTAGTTCATGATTCTTGCATTGATAATTCAACAACCACAATTTATTATACCACTCCTAAAACTGGAGATAGAGCATATATTTTGGGATTATATGGTTATAAATTAATCAATGCTCAGTTTTATTAGTTATTCTGTAGCAATTCTTTTAACCTACAGCTGCTTTTTTGTTAGTTATGGTTACACTAAAGTATCAAGAGCGATTTAAAACAGTTAAAGGAGTATTCGATGCTTTCACTAATCGTAATTTGTTCGAATTACAAAGTCGGGGACATTTTGATGAATTAGTGAGTCCACTGAAAATTGGGAAGGAAGCAAATGTGTTTTTAGCGAGTGCAGAAGGTGGAAAACATTATGTGATTGTGAAAATTTATCGAATTCAAAATTCTGATTTTTCAGGGATGTATAACTATATTAAACAAGATCCAAGATATGTCTCTTTGAAGAAACGTCGACGTGAAATTATTTTTGCATGGGTGCAAAGGGAATATAAAAACTTACATCGGTCATATGAGGCAAAGATAGATGTACCTGAGCCGCTGGTTTTGAAACATAATGTACTAGTTGAAGAACTAATTGGGGATAAAATATCTGGAGAAGTTGCTTTGCCATTAAAGGATTCTGTTCCAGAGGATCCTGAAGAATTTTTGGACCTAATAATTAAACAAGTTAGAAAGATGTATCACAAAGCAAATTTAGTTCACGGTGATTTGTCGGCGTTTAATATTTTAAATTTACAGAAAACAGTAAAAGGAGAATTAATCGAAACTCCTATCTTGATAGATTTTTCTCAGTGTACATTAGTGAAAAGTAGGGCTTCTTCTGAGTTATTACAACGAGATATGAAGAATGTGTTGCAGTTTTTTAAGAAACATGGTGTTAGGCGAGATTTAGATACTGTGCTGGCTAAAATTGTGAAGAAGTGAATTCTATAGTAAAGATTTTTAAAGTAAGATGGGTGTTTTTGAGTCAATGAATCTAGAAGACCAAGAAGCTAAAGAATTTACGGAAGTCGCAGAGGAACAAGTAGTAGAACTGCCAGAGGAAACACCTGAACAAAGAGCAGAACATGTTCACACAGAACAGTTAATGGAAGAAGATATTAAAATTCCAAAGGATCGGGTTGCTGTACTAATTGGTTCAGGTGGAGTTACTAAAGCGTTACTAGAGAAAAAAACTGAATGTAAAATCCAAGTTAATTCTGACGATGGTTTGGTTGAAATGTCAAGTCATGATGCTTTGAAATTGTTTGATTGTAAAGATATAGTTCTAGCTATTGGTAGAGGATTTAATCCAAAAATCGCTTTAAAATTATTAATTGAGGAAAATTCATTAGATATTATTCGCCTTCGAGATTTAGTTGGCGGAAATCAAAAACAATTAGAGCGAATCCGGAGCCGAGTAATTGGGCGCGAAGGAAAAGTTCGACGAGAAATTGAAAGATTAACAGATTGCGATATTGCAGTTTATGGAAAAACAGTTTCTATTTTAGGCGATTCATTAAAAGTTTCAATTTGTCACAGAGCTGTTGAAATGCTTTTAACAGGAGCTATGCACAAAACTGTGTATACATTCTTAGAGAAAGAAGAGCAGAAAGAACGACTTGCGAAAGATCAAGTTAAGTTGAGTGAGTTGCAGGCAAAGAAAGAAGATGACAATTAATGCAGTCATTTTTGATTTGAATGGAGTATTGCTCAAAAGCGAATATTTAAGTTCTAGATTAGAAAGAGATTATGGTGTTAAAGACGCTGATGTTGTTGCAGCAATTACAGATATTATGCCTAAAATTCGTCTTCCTGAGGCACCAAAAGCCTGGGATTTTTGGAAACCATACATTAAAAATTGGGGTTTGGATTTTACCGAAGAATCATTTTTTGCTTATTGGTTTAGTGGAGAAGGATTAAACCAAGAGTTATTTGACTATGCTAAAGAGCTAAAAGAACAAGGAAAAAAGATTTTTATTCTTTCAAACAATTTTAAAGAAAGACGAGATTATTACAAAAAAGAGCTAGGAGAATTATTTGACTTAGTTGATAAAGCATATTTTTCAAGGGATACTGGTTTTGTAAAACCAGATAAACAGGCTTGGCAGCTGGTTTTGGATGAATTTTCTTTGAATCCTAAAACTTGTGTTTATGTAGATGACTCGACGACAAATGTTGCTTCAGCCCAGAGTTTAGGAATCATTGCTGCGAAGTATCAAGGTGTAGGTGCGCTTCGAAAATTAATTTTAGATAATTGATCAGATTACCAAAACTTTTTTAAAGCAGCGATTAGCCATGTTTTCTTAATAATGGCTAAAGGACAGGTACACGCATCAGAACTTGCTAAAAAACAAAAGCAAATTTCAGTAGCGGAATTCTTCGAAAAAAACAGACACTTACTAGGCTTTGATAACGCTCGTAGAGCACTGCTCACGACGATAAAAGAAGCTGTTGATAACGCATTAGATGCATGCGAGGAAGCTAGAATTCTACCAGAAATCTTTGTGGAATTGATCCAATTAGATGATAAGCGATTCCGGGTAATCATTGAAGATAATGGTCCTGGGATTGTGAAAAAGCAAGTTCCGAACATTTTTGCACGATTATTATACGGTTCAAAATTTCATAAACTAGCACAAACAAGAGGTCAACAAGGTATTGGTATCTCAGCATCAGTACTTTATGGACAACTTACAACTGGAAAATCAGCTACAGTTCTAACTAAAACAGATGCTCACAAAAAAGCGTACGGCTGTAAAGTTAAAATTGATACCTTAAACAATATGCCAGAAGTTAAAGATGAAATTGAGGAAGATTGGGAAGAAAAAGACCATGGAACTCGAGTTGAAATTGATTTAGAAGGAAGTTATCACAAAGGTAGACAAGGTGTTGACGAATATCTAAAACAAACAGCAATTGTGAATCCACATGCAACTATCATTTATACTGATCCAAACGCAGAACAAATTATTTTCCCAAGAGTTGCTCAATCACTCCCACCGGAAGCAAGAGAGATAAAACCGCACCCATATGGAGTGGAACTTGGAATTTTAATGAAAATGATGCAAATGACATCAGAGAAAACACTTGGTGCATTTTTGAAAAATAGTTTTGAAAGAGTAAGTCCAAAAACTATGAAAGAAATTTGTCAAAATTCTGCACTTTTACCAACTATGAAAATTAAGGCTATGACTCGAGAACACGCTGATAAATTGATGAAAGGAATTGCAAGAAGTAAAATTATGGCTCCGCCAACTGATTGTATTAGTCCAATTACAGCAGAGTTACTTGAGAAAGGTTTGCGTAAAGAAATTAATGCAGAATTTTATTGTTCAACAACTCGGCCAGCAGCTGTTTACAGGGGAAATCCATTTATTATTGAGGCTGCTATGGCGTATGGTGGAGAACAACTAAGCGATAAATCTGTTAGGATTATGCGGTTTGCAAACAGAGTTCCTCTTCTGTATCAACAAGGAGCATGTAGTATCACAGGCTCAGTTCAGCAAACATCTTGGAAAAGTTATGGTTTGCAACAATCAAGAAAACAAATTCCAGTTGGACCTTGTACAATGGTTGTGCATATGGGATCAGTTTGGGTTCCGTTTACCTCAGAATCAAAAGAAGCATTAGCTGCTTATCCTGAAATTGAAAAAGAAGTTCGACTTGCTTTACAAGAATGTGGAAGAAAGTTAGCATCATTTGTTCGAAAGAAAAAGCGAATAAAAGATGAAGCGAAAAAACGTGGGTTCATTACCAAATATATGCCGCATGTAGCTGAAGCACTTCAAGAGTTACTTGGAATTACTGATATTGAAAAGAAAGATGTAGAAGATAAACTAGCTGAAATTTTAAAAGCAGATAGAGGAGAATTAAAAGAGATTAAAATTGATAATCCTGATTATGATCCTGAGTTTGCAAAAATTGGGCGTGAACCAGAAACTGAAGAAAATAGTGAATCTGAAGAAGAAGAAGAATCTTCCACTAAAAAAGCTAAGCAGCAAAAATTGGATTTTTAAGAGATATAAATAATTGATAATTAAAATTGATAACATGGCAGACAAAAAAATAACGGAAAACGAAGTCACAAAAAAGATTGCAGAAATTGCAAAAAAAGTGTACAACAAGATCGTATTGATTGAAAAGCCAGATTTAGTTCTACCAATTAGAAGTTTATCAAATGTAACTTACGATGAAAAGGAAGGATATTTTCGAATTTTGAATAAAGAGAAGGTGCGAACACTTGGTGCAAATACCATTAAAACATTCGCTCAAACTCTGAGAATGATGTCACTTTCTAAAGATTTGATTTCTTCAGAAGATATTGCAACAAAAAGAGAGGCGTATTATGTTTCTAAAAATTGGGGCGATGCACGCTTTAAAGAACAACCAGAATCAGACACTGTAATGGATGACATTGAAGCAATGCTTCGAGTGAATCGTGAACAAATTGGATTTGTTCCTGAAGAAAAAGGTGGAGCAGTTGCGGGAGAATTAGTTGTAATTGATAAAGATTCAGATACTGGCAAAAGATTAGAAATTGATTGTACTAAATTTGGATCAGGTGCTTATTCTGTACCATCATCAGTTGAACATTTATCATTTAAAACAAAAGCTAAGTTTGTACTTGCTATTGAAACATCAGGTATGTTTGAGCGATTAAACAAACATAAGTACTGGAGAAAGTCAAATTGTATTTTGGTTTCAATGGGAGGAGTCCCTACAAGAGCTTGTCGTAGATTCATTAGAAAATTAGCTGACGAGCAAAAAATTCCAGTTTACGTTTTTACAGATGGTGACCCTTACGGATTTGGTTCTATTTATCGGACTTTAAAAGTTGGATCAGGAAATGCAGCACATATTAATCAGTATTTTTGTGTTCCACAAGCACAGTTTATTGGAATTACACCAAATGATATTGAAGATTATAAACTGCCAACTCACCCATTAAAAGATGTAGATATGAAAAAAATTAAAGACTTACTTAAGAATGATCCATTCATTAAACATTACAAACCTTGGCAAAAAGCTTTGGTAAAAATGGCGAAGATGAAGGTGCGTGCAGAACAGCAAGCTTTGGCGAAGCACGGATTGAATTATGTAATTGATACTTATTTACCTGAGAAAATTAAGAACCCTAAGACTTGGTTGCCTTAGGAATTGTGGATTTAATTCATGTTTTTTAATTGTTTTTTGTTATCGTATTCTTGATAGATACTTTTAAATAATGCATTATTTGATAATTTAACTAATGAGTGAAGAACTAGAGAGAAGAATGGCTTCTGATGATATTGAGATCCGACAACCATATGGAGTGATTTGGGTTGATGAAGGGAGAGGGTTGCATATTCCATTTCCAAAGGCGACCATACCTGTTATTGGATTACTTTGTGTTTCAACTTTATTATTGGGTTATGAATCATTAAAAATTCCTATAAACTCTGCTACAGGAGAAATTGTTTCTAAAACAGACCAGATAGATAGAAATGGCGCTCTTGCTTTTACTAATTATCAGATTCAAAACTCTGCTGGAGTTGATTATTTTTTTAGGGTTAGATCTACTTTTGATGGGAGAGATCCTTCAAAGGTAGATGTGGGAGACGTTGTGAATTTTCCAATTAGATATGCTAGTCCTTTACTAGGTAGAGAAATTCAGGGGTTTGAAAAAACAGAGAATGGATATGAAGGGCTTTTGGATCTTAGTGTTTTGAGAGAATAATAGGTTGAGGTTTGATTATTTTTTTATAACAATATTTTAATGTTGTTCAAGGAGAGATATTTATTTAAAGAGTTTTTGTTCTAAATTTGATTATGAGTTATAAAACAAATAGGTCTTCTGAAAGACCATGGTATGCTGAAAGTAGGCCAGTTTCTATTGGAATGTTAGTATTTACAATAGCAGGGGTTGTTGGAGTAGTTGCAGACTTAAAATCAGCTGAAAAAAGTCTTTATGTAGAAGGAATAGTTGCGAATGCCTCATGTGATGTTGGAAGAACAATAACTAAAGGTGTTCGTCCAACTTATGAATGCGATTATTTAGTGGAAAGTTTAGATAACAGTTATTTTATTCAAATTGGTGATCTTGCTTATGGTACTAATGAAGCAAAGATTGAAGTTGGAGATGTGGTAAGGTTTCCAGTTGAAACTAAAACTTTAATGTTAGGTTTGGATAATCCGCTTTTTCAAAAAAGTGATCGTGGTTTAGAAGGACATTTGAGTTTGGAAGATATTGAAATAATGCCGAAGGAAAGTGGTTTTGGAAGTCGTGGCTTTGGTTATAGTGTTCAGTAAATGCTTTTTCTATTTCTTAACAATTTCGGCAAGCTTTTAAGTTAGTTCTGATTTGTCCTCTGTATGAGGCGGAAAAGTTTTCAGATATTCATAGCTTCGACTTTAATTGTGTCATTATTCGCAGTTTTAGTTTATGCAGTTGTAAACATTTCAATTGATACAGAAGGAGAGTTTGATGCTGGAACACATGTTGCTACTGATTATGCTAATGGTAGACTTGGAGCAATAGCTGGTTCTGGTGTGTACGATACTGTACTTTTTGCAAATCAAAATGATACTGAAGAAGTGGATATGACTGACACTCAATTAGTAGTTCATTTTGATGACGCCTCCGCAGATTTACTTGCAGGTTCTGAAGATGTGGAAGATATTAGTGGAAACTCACGTCATGGAGAAGATGGTGGAACGGTGGGTTATGGTGCGCCTGGAATTTTTAATGAGAGTTTAGATTTAACATCAGATGGGATGGTAGATTTTGATGATATTGAAATGAATAGTTGGGGTGAACTTACGATCTCCGTTTGGGTTAATAGAACTTTTGCAGATACTGCTGATAGAGTTGTTAGTAAAGATCGTATAGGACAAACTGATAATTGGATACTGTTTTTTACTGATACTAATTTGAAATGGTTGGTGCGTGAGAGCTCATCTTGGGCTACAGCTGAGTTTACTGTTGATAATAATGGAGTTGATGGAGAATGGCATCATATTGTTGCAACAGTGAATACAACTTCAGATTTAATTGAACTATGGTGGGATGGAGTTTCACAAGATACAGATGCTTTCACACCTGCAACATTAGATGATTCTGATAATCAACAAGTAGTGGTCGGATCAGATTCAACTGTAAGCGGCCCAGGTCAATACTTTACAGGGTATATTGATGATCTTGTTATTTGGAATAGAACTTTAAACCCGGATGAAATCGCTGCTTTGTATGCAGCTGGATCTGAAGTTACAAGGTCCTACACAAGCTCAGTTCAAGATGCTGGTTCTAGTACTGATTGGCAAACACTAGTTTGGAATCAAGAGATTTGTTATGGATGTGATCTCCCTGATTTTTCTCAAAATGAAACTGCTAATTATTTTAATGAAACAATTGATATGAGTAATTCTGTTGTTGTTTTTCATTTTGACGAAACATCTTTGAACTCAAATGCGGGGGGAACTGATTTTTATGATTCTTCTGGAAATTTTTATCATGCGAATGAAACTAATGGTGTGGCATTTTCAGGTACATCAGTTTTTGGTGGTGCAATTACCGCGGCTAACAATAAACATTTAGAAATTGGATACTTGAATTTCAATGGAGAAACAGAATTGTCAGTCTTTGGTTGGGCTCGGACAGGTAATGGTGCTAAAGGTACGCTGATTGGTAGTAGTGCTGATGGTTCTGATAATAATTTCCAAATATACAAAAGTGGCGGAGACTATCTTGAAACAAAAATTGTTTCAAATGGGAGTACATATACTATTTCAAATAGTTCTGGATCGAAGCATAATGATGATGTTTGGCATTTTTATGCCTTGGTAATTGATGCTAATAATGATTTTATTAAGTTTTATGTTGATAATGAACTAAGAGGAGAATTAAGTTTTGCACAAAGTTATATCAATTTTGTTACTGTTCTCCCAGTTAGAATGGGGAGAACATCAGATAGTAGTCCAACTCAAAGTTGGATTGGGGAATTTGATGAAACTGCAATTCTTGCAAGAGCGATAACAGCTGAAGAAGTTGGTATCATGTACCGCAGAAAGACTACTGGAAAAAATTTTACTTTTTCAGCAAGAACTTGCGACGATGATGCTTGTGATGCAGAGAAGTTTACTGAATATGATAATGTTTTTTCTCCAGTAAATATCTCTGATTTGGCAGATAATCAATATATTCAATTTCAAACAGCTTTTGGTGTAAGTTCTGAAGATGACCTTGATGGACCTTATCTTTATTCAGTAAATTTGACTGATTCAGCTGTCTCTGGTACTCCAGTGAATGGAACTGAATGGAGTTGCCCTAATGAGGATTGTAGACCAGCAGAAGAAAATCCAGGCTATGTTGTACTAGGAGATTTTGATTTGTATTCACCAACTAATGCAAGTTCTGACACTGTCCGTACTCCAACTTTACAATGGAATAGTTCAGCTGGAGGAAGTGAAGAGCTTGTAACTTATGAACTATTAGTTGCAACAGATGAAGCATTTACAGAAATTGTGGTTAATGTATCAGGGATTGCTGAAACAAATTCTAGTCAAACAGAATATAATTTAACTGATGATTTACCAGTGGATGATGTTTATTATTGGAAAGTTAGGGGTGATGACCTCACGTCTTCTTCATCTTGGACTTCTTTTTGGCAATTTGAGTTATTATCTTTTGTTTCGATAACTTTGCCTACTAACACAGTCGAGTTTGGATCTATGCTTCTCTTACAGAATAAAAATACTTCATTAAGCGGAGGATACCAACCAATTACCATAAGTAATGATGGGAATATTCCTTTGAATATTACAATTAATGGGACAAGCTTTTTTGAGAATTCAGGTGGTGTTTATAATTTTTCAATGGAAGAGAATGAAACTGGAGCTTTTTCATCTGCTTTACTTGAATGGACAGAAATGAACAGCACTGCACAGAATGCTTTAACTGATTTATACCATGAAAATGGTTCTAATACTGCAAATGTTGTTAATTTGAATTTATTGGTAGTTGTTCCAAGTGAAGAACCTTCTGGTGATAAAAACTCAACTATAGAGGTGAGTAATACATGAATGTAGTAAACAAAAAAAGGAAGTTGTTTTCTTTGAAAATAGGAATTGTATTAATTATTTTGCTGGTATGTGCTAACATGGCATTGGCTTTAGGGATTGCGCCAGAAACTAGGACAATAGAATTTGAAGAAAACAGTATTGTTGATCAAGTTTACATAATTGTAAACACTTTTGATTATGAAGTTGAAGTTGACATGGAACTTGAAAATCCTTATTCATTAGTTGAGTATGATGAAAGTGAGTTTCCATTAAAGCTTGCAGCAAATGAGAGGAAAACAATGAGTTATTCGGTTAATTTAGGAACTGACGCACCAATTTATGGAGAAATTGCAAGCATAAAAATTAGTGAATATCAAAATTCAGGAAATATTAACGCGAAAGTTGTTTTGAAAAGTCATATAGTTTTAGAAGTAAGTGAGGGATCATTTAGTGATTTGGCAGTTATTGATGAAGCAATAAGTTATGAAGATGAAGACACAGGGAAAATTGAAGAAGAAAGCTTTCTTGAAGAAGTAGTTGATCTGGATTCTGAATCTGGAGAAACAGATGATGGGATGTTAGAATCTGATTCTCATGAGAACGAGGAAGAAGGACTTCACGAGGTTGTAGTTTCTTCATTGAATTTTTCTAAATTGATGATTATTTTAATAATCTTGTCAATTTTCATTGCTTCATACAAAATATTTCATATCAATCGAGTTGATTGAACTCTTTTTTTCTTCTTTTCTTTTTTTTGTGTTTTGCTTGTTATTCTTGCATCTTTGTTCCTAAAGATTTAAAAATTGGAAGTCTTAAATTTCTGTTATGAAACAAATATTTATAATTGGATTATTACTAATTGTAATGCTAGTTGCAGGATGCTCAGGAACAGTTGATTCAACAGGAACTGAAGATGAAGATTTACAAATGAGCGTCTATGTAGATGGCGAAGTTGGAACACAAGATAACGGAGATGAAACAATGACAGTTGCAAAATTTGAAACAAGCATGGGAACATTTGAATTAGAATTATTTACAGAATCAATGCCGATAACAACCGGGAATTTTATTAAACTTGCAAATGAAAAGTATTTTGATGGAACTCGATTTCATAGAGTAATTGCAAGCTTTATGATTCAAGGAGGAGATCCACAGTCAGCTGACACTTCAAAGCGAAGTCGATGGGGAACAGGGGGACCTGGTTATTCCATTAAAGATGAACATGTAGCGGGCGCTGAGCTTACAAATGCACGTGGAACAATTTCAATGGCAAACTCAGGACCACAATCTGGAGGGTCACAATTTTTTATTAACGTTGTTGATAATACATTTTTAGATTGGGATAAACAACCGTCATCAAGCAAACATCCAGTATTTGGAAAAGTTGTTAGTGGGATGGATGTTGTAGATGCGATTTCAACCACTCCAGTTGGCAGAGGCGATCAACCAGTTGAAGATGTGATTGTAAACTCAGTTGTAATCGAAGAGCGATAGAAATGGAAGGCGATGATGAATCTTATGATCAAGTAAAAATCCAAAAAACAATTTCATCTTTGGAACGAGAAGGGATTGTAGATGAATTGCTTGCTCACCTTAATTACAGCAGAGAAATATCTGGTTATGCTAGACAAGAAACATTTGCAGCTCGGCTTAATGAATTTCATAAAGAGTCAAAGGAGTTACAAGAAGCTTTTGAATCAAAGGACTGGGACCATGTTTCTGAAGAAATAGGGGATGTACTTTGGGATTTGCTTTTTTTGTTTGTGTTACTTAAAGAGAAGAATATCCCTCTTAAAAAGGTAATAAAAGATAGAATTGCAAAGCAAGTTCGAAGACTGCCTCATGTGTATGAAGGGAAAATTGTGAGTTTGGAAGAAGAGTTTGCAATTTTTAAGAAACGAAAAAAACTCGAGAGAGAAGGTAAGTTGAAAGGTTTTGGGTTCGAGGACTAATTTTTTATTTTTTTTTATTATAAAATAAATTTGCTGCGTTATGACTCTTAACTGTTTCTTTTTCTTAGTTCATTTAAATAAGTTTATATATCTCAAATCATTATTTCAATAAAGATTTTATTAAAGAGGTTTGTACAATGGGAAAAAATATGACATTAGGTTTAATCATGACAACTGTTTTGGTAATGGCTGTCTTTTCATTAGTTGGTTTATTTGCAGAAACAGCAGGAGAAGATAGTATTGCAGGACAAGCTGTGGCAAGAAGTGGATTTTCAGTTTCTAAAAGTGAGCTTACAACGTCAAGTAAAATAGTTGATTCTGAAAAGGAGAGTGAAACAGTAAATTTCAATTTTGAAATGGAACTTTTTATTGAGCCAAGTATTTCTGCAAGTGTATTGAGCAGTGTACCTTTTAACGATTTGGACTATGCAAGTGTTGGAAAAGATGGTACCACATTGTATTTTGAAGATGGATCTAGTCAATCTTTACCTGAAGGACACCCTTTGTCTTCTTTAACTGCAACTGAAGTTGAAGCAGTGTTTGATAATTTCATAGAAGCAAAAAATAGTTACCTTAACTCACATCGGGCAATTAGTATGGTGGAATCTGACGATGGGGTGGTAGTTTTTTCTGAAGCTTTTACAAATAATTATTTAGATACTTTAGCTGGAAATGGTTGGGAAAATTTGGCAGATACAATTAACATTGACTCGTTGATGGGCGGAGCTTATGGTAGTGGTTATGGAGATAAGCTAAATATGGATATCGCGAATAGTTTAACTGATGTTGATTCTGCTATTGCAGATATGTTTACAAGGTCAGCTGTAGGAATTTCATTTTCTTCATATAAATCAGGTACTGGTACATCATCATCTTATGGAACAACTACTTCTACTGATTATTACAGTGAACGAGGTAGTGTAGTTGGAGGCGTTACAACAGTAACTCATCCTGATGGATCATCAGACACTTACTCATGGACCGATAAAAATGGTAATGGAAAATATGATTCTGGAGAGGAAGATGATGATCGATCACTTTGGCAGAAATTAAAGGATGCTTTGAGCATTACAGCTGAATCTGAAGGTGGTTATATGCTTTCAACTAGTGAATCAGATGATCTGATGGGAAATTTAATGAATGAAATGATTGCAAATCAGGCAGAAGAAATGAGAGATAGTTATGCTAGTTATTTGGCAGGTGAGATCACTCATTCTGAATTTGAATCACAGTTCACAACTTTGTTGAATAACTATGCATCAGAACAAGGTGTTAGTCAGAACTTTAATTTCAATCAAGTAAATATTCGTTAGATTGTGATGTAATTTTTTTTTTTTTCTTTTTCTTTTTATTCAAAAATATTCACAGTAAACATTTCTTGAATAAGTTGTGTAAACAATTGCGAACTCATTTATAACTGAAGAATGTTAGATTTTTGTTAATCTTTTTTTAATTTTAATCATGTGATTTTACTATCAATGGTCATACCCTAACATTCATCATGTTGCCACTTTCATATCTTTTTAATCCAATATAAAATACAATTGTCGCAATAGCTGCAAAAGTAAATGTTGCTCCAATTAAGGCTAAGAACCAAGGCCAGTTAAATTCTTGAAGTAGCATTGCAGGAACACTTGCAACAAAACCTGCTGGTAAAAGTGTTAAAAGAATTATTTTAGATGCACCATGAAAAATATCTAATGGGTAAAAACCAAAGATGACCATTGAGTGCAGCATAGTTCTAGAAGTTTCATGTGCATTCTTGAAAAAGAATGCAAGGGAACCTGCAATAATTGCAATGCTAGCAAATATTACAACTCCACAGAGTACTAATACTGAGTATAGAGGAACTGCTGAAAATGGATAAATTAGTATTGCTATCATTAGACCGAAAAAAAAGTCTCCAGCACCTAACCAACTTGCTTTACCATGTAAAAGGTGTAGCATTACATTTTTTGGAAGTGATAAATGAAAATCTAATTTTCCTTCAGCAATTGATTGTGCAATGTAACCTTTTTTTCCAAAAAACATACTAGCTAAACCCCAACTAACCATCAAAACAGCGTATAGTTGAAAAATTCCGTTTAGATCCCAACCATTGAGTGATTCAAATTTATTCATGAATATCCACCAGAAGACAATCCACATACAATTGTTTAATACCATAGCGCCTGCTTGAATGATAAAATTGGCACGATATTCGATAGCTGTTTTTAGATTGATCTTGAAATACTGTAAAATAAGTAATAATTCTGTTTTGATTGACATTTTTTTATTTTTTTAATTAAAATAGACTTTTATCCTCCATGAATTTGAACTTTAGAGATGATAAACTTATACATAACATAGTTGAGTGTTATGATGACTGCGATCCAAAACAATTGTGTCAAAAATACTTTGAAAAAATCATTTAGTGAAAATGAGACAAATAATTTTGCTGGAAAATAAGCTATATAACTAAATGGGAGTTTGGCCGAAATACTAGCTAGCCAATCTGGAAAAATTTCTAGAGGGAAAAACATCCCACCTATAATGAATACAATTTTACTATAAAGGAAATCTATTGCCTTTGCTTCTTCAAGCCAAAAAATTGAAGTGGAAATTAATGCCATTAAACAAAAATGTAATGTAATTGCAGCTAGTACAGAAATGATAATGAAAGGAATTGAGGTTAAAGAAAAGTTAAGTGGTCCGACAAAGTATAGGGTCAATAGTGCTCCAACAATAAAAGTGGTTGTGAAACGAAATAATGATTTTGAAATGTTTTGAGAATATTGAAATAAAAGATAGTTGTATGGTTTTGTAAGTTTAGTTGCAATCTCACCGGATTGAATCTCATTACCCATATCTTCTACTAATCTACCAAAACTTGTGACAATTGATTCAGTTAGAACCAAATACCAAATCATCATAGTTAAGGTAAAACCTTCAATTGCGTTATTTGGGTCAATGAAAATTACTTGCCATAAATTTATGAATATGAATATGATTAAACCAATAAATAAACTGTGTGCAAATACATCTGCTTTGTATGCGAAGACATTTCGCATAGAGATTTTTGCGATGTGGAAGTATTTTGTGATAGTCATACTTTCTTTCCCTTAAATATTTCTTCAATAATTTCCTCAATTGGTGGATCTTGAATGTTAATATCTTCGATTGCATATTTGCTGGTTAGTTTCTGGATAACCTTTTGAATAGAATGTTTACTGGTGTCAACTTCTAAGCCATGTTTATAATCGCCTTTAAACATAGTTTTTGCTCCAGGAAGTTTAATCTCTTTGATTTTTTTAGAAAGAATAACTGTGAGACGCTTTTTGTTAAGATATCTTTCTTTAATATCTTTGGTTGGACCATCAAAAACAATTTCTCCTTGATTGATAATGATTAAACGTTTACACAAAGTCTCAACATCTTCCATATCGTGGGATGTTAAGATAATAGTTGTTTGTTGCTCTTTGTTGAGTTTTTTAATTAGAGCTCTGATTTTCTTTTTTACTACAATGTCTAGACCGATTGTAGGTTCGTCTAAGAAGATAACTTTAGGGTTATGTAACAATGATGCCATAATTTCAAGTCGCATTCTCTGACCTAATGAAAGCTGCCTTACTGGAGTATTAATGAAACTTTGTACTTCAAAGGTTTTAATTAATTTTTTAAGACGTTTTTTGTAAATCTCTTCAGGAATTTCATAGATTTTGCTAAATAAATCGAAAGTGTCAATTGCTGGTAAATGGTACCAAAGTTGAGGTTTTTGTCCAAAAACAGTTCCTACATGCATTGCGAGTTCTTTTCTGTCTTTTTGTGGATTGTACCCTAGAACTTTTATCTCGCCAATAGTTTGGTGCAAAATTCCAGTCATCATTTTGATAGTTGTTGACTTCCCAGCACCGTTTGGTCCAATGAATCCAATGATTTCGCCTTTTTCTGCTTGAAATGAAATATTATTAACTGCCTTAAATTCTTGATAATTTGGTTTTAGAACAGATTTTAGGGAGTTTACAAAACCCTTTGTTTTTTTTTTGGCTTTGAAAATTTTGGAAACTTTATTGAGGGATATTATTGGTGGCATAGTAGATCAGAGGGAAGTTGTTTTCGTTATTATAAGTTTGGTTTTTTTAATTAATTCATTTTATCTTTCTTCACCTAAAAATATTTATACTAAGTATTTCTTGAAGTATTTGTGGTAGTAATTAATGATATAGTATACGGACAAATTGAAGTAACTGATCAAGTGTTAATTGAATTGATGGCCTCAGCCCCACTTCAAAGATTGAAATTAATTGACCAGCATGGGGCTCGGCCGATGGTAACTACTGGCGCTAGAGTGAACAGATATGATCATTGCGTTGGTGTGATGTTATTGTTACGAAAGCTTGGTGCAACAGTTGAGGAGCAAGTTGCTGGACTATTACATGATGTCCCGCACACAGCATTCTCACATGTAATTGATTACGTATTTACTGATAACAACAACGAGCATAGTTTTCATGAAAATTATTTTGAAAAGATGGTGATGGAATCAGAAATCCCAGGAATATTGAAAAAATATGGTGTCGATGTTCATCGAGTGATTAATGAATCTTTGTTTTCTTTGCTTGAGAGAGGATTGCCTGATTTATGTGCCGATAGATTAGATTATAGCTTTCGTGATTTTATGGCTTTTAATAATGGGGATGATGGTCGGTGCGCACGATTTGTATCTCACTTAATTGTTCATAATGGGGAAATAATTTTTGATGATATGGATGTTGCATTGGAATATGCTAAGCATTATTTGTGGATGGATAAAAGTCAATGGTCAACTTATTCCAGTGTTGCTGCCTATCAATTTTTAGGTGAATGTATAAAAAGGGCTTTAGAAATTAAAGTGTTAACTTTTGATGATTTGTTTTTGACCGACGATGTAGTTTTGGCTAAACTGCGTGAATCTACTGATGAGGTGATTCAAGATAATTTGGCTTATCTGGTTCCGACACTTAAAGTGGAAGTTGTGTCTGCTGAAGAGGCTGATATCTCCTCAATGGCGAAATTGAGGTTTGTGAATCCAAAGGTACTTGGGCCCGAAAGGGTTGTTAGTTTGGTTGGAGATTTGTATCCGCAGATGCTTGAGAAAGTTGAAGATAGGCGAAAAGCAATTGAGAAAGGAATTTTTTTGAGAGTTGTTAGTAAGTAAATGAGCTGATTGATAAGCAAAGTATTTAAAGAGAGAGACTCAATTTACAATTTGCTGTGGGCCTGTAGCCTAGCCTGGATAGGGCACCGGCCTTCTAAGCCGGGGACCGAGGGTTCAAATCCCTCCAGGCCCACTTTTTTATTTTAACCATGGAAATCGAAATACGAGCGAAAGTTGATTCTCTTGAAGAAATGAAAGAGAAATTAATTTCTATGGGTGCAAAAGTTTTTGGATCTAAATTTCAACATGATGTAATCTATAAACGAGAAGATCAAGTTGATACAGTGCAAAAACCAGGTTCTTTTATTCTTAGAGTTCGTGAATCTTCTACTGGTCATAAGTTGACATTCAAATCTTTAACAGATGTGGTAGGTAGTTGGATTGAGCACGAAACTAAAATTGAAGATCCAAAAGAGACTAGGTTGATGCTGGAAAAATCAGGATTTGTTCCGGTTTTAGTATTTGATAAAGAAAGAGAAGAAGGAAAATTAGGAGAGATTACATTTTGTCTTGATAGAATGCCTGAACTTGGGGAATTTATTGAACTAGAAATTATCAGTGATGATGTTGATGCTGGAAAGAAAAAATTGTTAGAATTGATTCTAAAACTGGGGTATTCTGAAAAAGATATAATTCACAAAGGATATGTGGCAATATTGATGGAACGACAAGGTGTGAAGTATGAGAATACTGGGTAGTTTTTTGATTTTGAGAGTTAAATTTCACTAATTTCTAATATTTTTTCTTTCAAGATTATTTGATTTGGTTTGATTTTTGAATCTTTTCTTTCTTGCAATGCCTGAATATATTTTGCAGTTTTATTGTCATTACTAAATCCAATCAGTTCCATATATTTTTTAATTCTTTTGAATCCATTAATATAGATCCTGTGGGTGATATATGTTTTATCCCGTTTTTGATAGTATTGTACTTCTTTACGGACATAATTTTTAATTCCTAATTCATTTAATATTTTTGAACATTCTTCTGTAAGTGATTGAGACTTGAAACCACCTTGTATCACAGGATATGCATTTGGCTTATATTTTATTGTTAGACAGAAGTCAGCATCAGCTAAGCCACGGATAAACGCGGCTTTTATTGAAAGGTTTGATATTTTGATACAATTTGGAACAGAAATGGAATTTTTGTTATTTGGAATATCAACAATTTCTCTGTAGAATAGACAAATAGCTTTTGATTTTTTTCTAAGGACTACACTATTTTGTTCTTTCCTTAAATTTTTATGGAAGTTTATGCTAAACACTTTTTGTATTAATCCATTAACAAAGTCCATATGTACTTCATCAATAATATTCCCAGTAATCTCCATTTGATATTGTTTCCAAGGTCCATCAGGTGAAGAATAAATCCCAACGTGTCCATCACCTACCATTACACCTATTAACTCTGCAAGATCTAGTGACATTTTTTTTGGGATTTTAATTTTAAAATGTTTATCCCAATTACTAAATTTTATTTTAGATAGATCAAATTTCAATGGAATTAACCTCTTTTTTGTGATTTCTTTAGTAGAAAAGTAGTATATAAAGCCTGCCCGTACATGTCCAGTGGCTTTTTATTGAGTAAATATGAATAGTACTACCAGAAATTATTTAAAGAGAATATATTAAATATTTATTGCGCATCCGTGGCCAAGTGGTTAAGGCAGTCCCCTGCAGAGGGACGGGTCGAGAGTTCAAATCTCTCCGGGTGCTCTCTTTTTTCCATTGTTTTTCTAAATTCTGTCAATAACTCGCGGACATCACTGGTGAATACATCAGCGGTATGCCTACTCTTTCTTGTACAGATTTATTCTTACTGCCCCAGTGAATACAAAGGGGCAATAAATCTTTTAAAGTAGATGTTGTTCTTTATAATCATGAAAAAGACACTCTCATCCGTTGATCTAATTGCGCTTGTTTCAGAGTTCCAGATACTGACTCGTGCGAAGTTGCAACAGTTATACCACCCATCGAAAACAGAGTTTTGTTTACATTTTCATATCCCTGGGAAAGGAAAGCAATATATGCGGATCATTGCAGGAAAAATGATTAACTTTGCAGATGAAAAACGTTCTTCTATAAACCCAAGTGGCCTTGCAATGTTGCTTCGTAAACACATTAGTGGTGCGATTGTAGAAAAGGTTTGGCAAAAAGATTCTGAGAGAATTGTGGTTTTTGATCTGGCAGTGCGAGATAAAAAATTTCACCTGGTTGTGGAGCTATTTTCAAAAGGAAATTTGGTTCTTTGTGATAATGATTGGAAAATATTGGCATTGCAAAGTTGGCAATTGCGGCAAAGTGGAGCTGTAAAAATGAAACAAGAGTTCAAGTTTCCGGATTCGCGTGTTGATTGGAAAAATATCTCTGAAAGTGAGTTTAGTGATTTAATTGGAAAAAGTGAGAAAAAGAATTTGGCGACAGCGATTGCAACTGATATGGGTGTAGGTGGATTGTTTGCGGAGGAAATTTGTATCCGCTCTGGAATTGATAGTAAGAAACAAGTAACTGAAGTAGTTGTTGATGAAATTAAGAAACTTTATGCTTCTCTGATTGGATTGATTAAGGAATTGAGTGAAGCGAAAGGATTTGTTTATGAGAAAGAAATTAGTCCGGTTAAAATATCTGTTCCACGGGTAGGAAAATTAGTTGAGGAAAAAGAATCGCTTAGTTTAGCACTTGATACTGTGAACCCATTAGTTAAGATTTCACCTTATGATAAAAAAATAGCAAAGGTTGTAAATATTATTAAGAAACAAGAAGAAGCGATTGGGAACATTGATGATGCTATTGAAGCTAATTCACGCAAAGGAGATTTGGTTTATGAGAAATATGCTGATATCTCGAAATTGCAAGAAGTTGTTAAAACTATGAGCAAAACTAAGGACTGGGATGAGATCAAAAAGGAACTTGAATCTTTGAAAAAAGTTATTTCTGTTGATTTGAAGAAGAAAACTGTTGTTTTGGATTTGTAGATAATCTCTTAGATTCTTGTACTTTTGCGCCTATATTTTCAAGAACTATCTTTTTTACAATAGTAATGCTTTTAAGGCAGATTTCTGTTGATTGTTAGATGGGGTGGAATAAAGGTGGTGTTATACCTAGTCAGCTACTTAGAAGTATGATTGACTCAAAGAGAATTAGTTCTAAATTAAATTTATACCCACATGTTCAGCCAGCAAGTATTGACCTTCCTGTCGGAGAAGTAGCTTATGAAATGCAAGGAGTAGTTCTTCCACGAAAAGGAGAGAAGGTAGCTGATATCATTCAAAAATATCGAGTGCCACAAGTTAAAGCAATCGATTTGACTAAGGGTGCGATTTTAGAGAAAGGAGTAACATATTTAATTCGCAGCGCCGTTAGATTAAACTTAGACTCAGATATTAAAGTTGATGCAAGTCCAAAATCTTCTATTGGAAGAATTGATTTACATACCAGGACTGTAGTTGATGGCGGGCAATTATTTGACACTATCCCTGTTGGGTACGATGGATACATCTATTTGTATATTGTGTCAAACAGTTTTAGAGTATATTTAGAATCAGGAATACCTGTCATGCAACTTCGTTTTAGGAGCGGAGAGGCGACACTAGATTACCTAGAGACCAAGATGCTAGGGGAACTTCACGGTTTTGTCTTTGACAAAGCTGGATCCAACATTCCCCTATGCATCACTTCTCAATTACCAGGGGCATTGTTAACATTGGATTTACAAAGTTATGACATTGTTGGATGGTGGGCAAAACATACTCATCGGCCAGTTTTTATGAACAGGTTAGATAATCCAATTTCAGAATTTTGGCAACCGATAGCTCGCCCTAAAAATGGGTCACTACATGTGCCTCATGGGCAGTTTGGAATTTATGTAACTAAAGAACATGTAGCATTCCCACCATTTGTTAAAAGTAGAGATAAAAATTCTAACGGACTTGAACCTGGTTTTAGTGGTGTTATGATGATTTATGACCCAACAGCCGGAGAATTTCGAGCGCATTATGCAGGATTTTTTGATCCAGGGTTTGGATGTAGATTTTCAAAAGGAAAGGAAGATAAAAACTCTAAAGGATTTTTGTCTTGGAAGAAAAATGTAAAACGTAGAGGGAATGCAGGGGTACTTGAAATTCGAAGTTTTGAGAAAGATCGAATTTTGCGTGATGGTGATCCTATCTGTAGAATGGTTTATGAGAGATTACTGGAAGTACCGGATATCATCTATGGGATGGATGGACTTGGTTCTAATTATGGTGTCCAGAAAGGCGCAAAGCTTGCGAAGTTTTTTAAGTGATTTTTCTTATTGTTTATCATTGAATTATAGAAAGCTTAAAATAGATTCTTAGTTGTTTTAATCATTATGGCAGCAACAGTTACTCCATGGGAAGTTAAAGGAAAAATTGATTATAATAAATTAATTAAAAATTTTGGATTAAAGCCACTCTCGAAATTGAAGCTTCCAAAAATATTCATGGACCATTATTTATTTCGCCGTAATTTAGTCTTCGCACATCGAGATTTTGATAAAATATTAGATGCAATCAAAAATAAAAAAGAATTTGCGATGATGACTGGACTTATGCCATCAGGAAAATTTCATTTTGGGCATAAAATGGTTGCAGATCAAGTGATTTTCTATCAAAAATTAGGTGCAAAGATTTACTTGAATGTAGCTGACATTGAAGCGTATAACTCTCGTAGTACAAATTTAAAAGAATTACACAAAGTTGCAATAGAAGAATACCTAACGAACTATGTTGCACTTGGACTTGATTTAAACAAATGTGATTTTTATTTTCAATCAAAACGTTCAATTGATGGAAATAAATCAAATGTGTATTACTCTCTTGCTAGTATGCTTGGCCGACATGTGACTGCAAATGAATTTAAATCAATATATGGTGCAGTTGATCCTGGAAAAATGGCGGCAGCACTTTTACAAGCAGCAGATATGTTGCATCCACAGTTATATCCATTTAGTAAGAAGGCAATTCCAGTTGTAGTCCCAGTTGGAGCTGACCAAGACCCACACTTAAGGCTGGCACGTGACTTGGCAAAGAGGTGTAAGTTATATAAATTTTCTACATTGAGTTCAACTAATCATAAATTCATGTTTGGTTTGAAAGGTGCTAAGATGTCTTCATCTGATCCTAGTTCATACATTGCATTAACCGATGATCCTAAAGACGCTGCTAAAAAAATAAAAAAATATGCTTTTAGTGGAGGGAAAGCCACACTCGAAGAACATCGTAAAAAAGGTGGCAATCCAGATATTGATGTGTCTTTCCAGATGTTAAAATTTGGAATGGAAACCGATGATGAAAAATTGCAACAAATTTATGATAATTACAAATCTGGAAAATTACTTAGTGGTGAGATGAAACAAATTTTAGTTGAAAAAATTGTTACTTTTTTAACTGAACATCAGAAGAAAAGAACTAAAGCAAAAATTCATGTTACTAAATTTTTGAAACAAAATGGTCTGTAATTTTTTTAATTTTAATTTTTTGTTAAATGTAATTCTTTTTCTAAATTGTTTTTAAATTATAATTAATTTTTTTTTTTTTTCGAATAAAGTCTTTTTTTTGTCATAAAAGAGGTGGTTTTTCAGTAACACTTATAAGCAAAAGTGTATTATAAAATATTAACTCAATTATTAAAGAGAAATTAATTTTGCAACAAATATTGTTGGTAAGTTAGATGGCAAAAAAAAAAAGTGATGGAAGATGGCATGCAGTGCCACTTAGTGGATCATTTATGGTAACATCAATTCTAGGTTTTATTATTTCAGGGTATTGGGTTTACCCTCAAAGTTTGAGATATGGATTTAGCTTTATGTTAATTTTTGCATTAATGTTTGTAGCATCATTAGTTAGTATGACTAAAGCACCAATAAAATGATTGATGGTAAAGTTTTATTGGGTAAATATTAGAAGAGAGAAAAAAGAGATTGTTTTCGAAGGGAAAAATACAATAAAAATCTTAATAGATTTTTAAGCATTTTTCAAACAGTTGTTTGGAAAAATGAACCCCAGAGGAAAAGAGGTGGAATGGAATATGGCAGCTCGTAAGAAAGTTACAAGGAAAAGAAAGGCTTCAACACAAAAATCTGCAATAAGTGGAAAATCTGTGTTAAGGTGGGAATTTCCAGCAAGCGAGCTGCATATTCTTCGCATTGAAATGTTTGCATTAATTGCTTTTGGTATTTTTGTTTTTTGGTATATGTACAATCAATTTGAAAGACAATTATTTGGTGGAATCATGAGTGTAATTCTTTTTGTATCATTATATTTTGTAATTTCTGCTATTGTAAAGAGGATTCATAATGTTGAAGAAAAATATCATTTGACTAACACTCATTTAGAAATAACACGACATGTGAATGGTAAGAAGGTAGCTGTAGAGAAAGTTAGTCTGTCAAATGTTGCATTACATGCTTTTGATCATTTCTTTTTAGGGGCTTATGTAGTTTCTAAAGGAAAGAGGCATGCTATGTTCTTTAATAATGAAGCTGAGAGCCGAGCTGTACATCGACACATTAAGAGAAAGAGTAAAGCTTAGTTATTTTTTTGTTTATTCTTTTTTATTGGTTCTAGATAGTTTAATTTTAGATAATTAGATTATAACTTTTCGAAATCAAGATTCAATCATAACTTGATTCTTTATTCGTTTATTTAGAAGAAGAAGGATATTTTTCTGTTGATTAACTATCATTATTATGAATAATATTTTGTTAGAAAATAAAAGTAAAGAAAAAGAGTAAAAAATAAAGAAAAATTAAATTAAGCAGCAGGTGGGAACATAACACTCAGTTCTTCACTGCGTTTACAAATAAGTTGATAATTTACAAAGTCCTGATAGAACTTCTCATATAACCTATTAATTTGCATTTGTTTTACTCCCCAGATACTGAGTCTGATGATCCGCCAGGAACAGCAGTTTTGGATATAATTAAAATGTCTCCAACAGCTTTTACAAGTTGATGTGGGACAATTACTCCTTTAGCGCTTCCAAGAACTCGGCTCAAAAAAGAGTTTTTAGTAGATCTAATTTTCCAACCAAATACTTTATTTGCAGTCATAATACTGTCTTCAACGTCGCCAAAATATTCTCCTGCGTCTGTAAAGACCTTTAAATCGTAAGTTTGTGATATTTTTTTCATCTTTAGCATAAGTCCACCTCTGTTGGATTAAAACTGTATTGAGACTTTAAATAGTTTTCTGTGCTAGAATTTACTGTTTTATTCGATATTAAGGCATTTTGGGGCTTAAAAATCCAAAAGTTATTAACCAATGCTGATTTTTGCTAGGTTATGGTAATCAGATTGCTTGGAACTTCACACATTTCTTCGAAAAGTGTTCAGGCAATTCGTTCTGAAATAAAAGAGAATAAACCAGATATTGTAGCGGTTGAACTTGACATTGGTCGGGCGCAAACTCTTCAAGCAAAAAATGTAAAAAAGGAAATTCCTTGGCAAATGCTACCTAAAGTTGGTGTTTTTGGGTTTATGTTTGTAATCATGGGGAGATTTGTGCAAGAACATTTGGGTAAAATTGTCGGAGTGGAACCTGGGTCTGAGATGAAAGAAGCTTTGATACTTGCTGCCAGGTCTAAATCCCGGATTGCACTTATTGATCGACCAATTCAATTAACACTGAGGTCTTTTTCACAGCAATTTTCTTTTCGTGAAAAAATGCTGATGGTCTGGGATGTAATCTCAGCGCCGTTTATGGGAAAAAAGCGAATGAAAGAGATGGGGCTTACCAGTTTTGATATTACAGGCGTTCCATCTGAAGACGTGATCTTGAATTTGACTGGACATTTGAAGAACAGGTATCCTGGGATGTATAAAGCTTTGATCTCCGAGAGAGATGTTTACATGTCAAAATCTTTGATGCATATTTTGTCTAAAGAGAAAAAGGAGCGAGAAACAATGGCTGCAGTAAATGAGGTGGGCCCTGAATCTTCTGAACCAATTGAAGTTAAGATTTTGGCAGTTGTTGGGGCTGGACATTTAGATGGGATGAAGAAGTATTTGTCGAAGCGCGGTGTAGAGTTTGAAGTTGTGGAGTATTGAGTGTGAAGATTTTTAAAGTTGCTTGCTTCTTTTGAACTTGTAGTTACACTAGTGGAGCTGACGGTGATTTATTTCGCTGAGGAAGGTCCGCCCACCGTAAATGAGCCTTATTCATCACTTGTGGTGTCTGAGAAGGGGAAACTCTTGGCTCTGGCACAGAAACGACACGTCCTATAATATGGTACTCAAAAATCATAGATTTTTGGGACCTAGAAAATCTTTGATTTTCTAAGGTATGATAGATGCGAAGCTTTGCGTGAGTAAAGTTAGAACTAACCTCTTGACTTTGATTGTAGGGATCGATGAAACGTGCGAAACCGCTCTGGTGCAAGTCGTTTGACGCTAAGTCGAATGCTCCTCTCAGTTATCGATGTTTTGCTTTGGCAGAATGTTTTGGACTGGACAGAAGGTGGCCTATTGTGTGACTACGTTTTTTTAATTTTTATTCTTCTCTTTTTTTTATTTCTAATGTTAATTAATCTCAATCCCAGTACTAGATTATTTGAAATTCATAAAATCCATCGGAGAACCTGTTTCTTCAGAATTACTGGTAGTAGCTGCGGTTGGACTTGTGCTTGAAGCAAATGGGTCACTTACACTAGCTGAAGAATTGTCATCAAAACCCATCTTTTGATACTCGTGATCATTATTCATTTGGCTTGTTTTGTTTGGCAATAATTTTTTGATAAGATAAAATATTAAAATTGTAATTAATAAGATAATGATTAAATCTATGATCACCCAAATACTCAGATCTAAAACCCCATGCATCCAAAGAATTGAAACAGCCGAAAGATAGTAAGTTAAATGTGGTGAAGCTGCTAAAAATGCATATTTGTCTTTAATTTTGTGCGTGAAAACTAAATAGATAATTAATATTGAATAAGAAATTGCTAAAAATAAAACAGAAAATCTTAACCAAAATAGTTCTAATCCTTTTTCAAATAATACTCTCATTCCTTCAATATTAACCCAAGCAAAAGAGAAAGAGTTACCAAGAGCAGTATTCCAACCCATAGATTCTGATTTGTAAATTCCAAAATAAAATTCTAGAGTAAACCAAAGCGCAAGAATCGGAAAGAGATACCACCAAATTTCTATATTTTGAAAGGGAGCTTTAACAATATGAAAAAAAGCTTCTGACATGTTGCTGATAACTGTTGAAAAATCCATCCTTGATCTTGATAAACCATTTTTGCTATAAAAGAGTGTTGATTTTTAATGGTGATTTATCTAATTTATAATTAAAAGTTTTTCAAAAATTGAATGTTTTTTTAAGATTAAAAGGTACTCGTCAAGCAAATCTTTCTGGGACCAAAAGGTTTAAGTTCTCTAAGTTGCTTTGTATTAGTGGATGACAAGATTTATTGCAGTAATTTCTGGAAAAGGAGGAGTAGGTAAAACTAGTGTAACTTTAAATTTAGGTCATAGTATAGCGAGTTTTGGGAAAAAAGTAGTGTTAGTAGATGCTAATTTAGCGACTGCAAATTTAGGGCACCACTTAGGGAAAGTAACTCATAAGGCAACTCTTAATGATTTTTTACGAAAAGAAAAACATATCCATGAAGTGTTACATAAACATGAACATGGATTTTCATATATTCCTGCATCTTCATCGTTTTCTGAATTTCAAAAAACTAATCCTCAAAAAATTGGAAAAGTAATGGAACATTTAGATAAAGGCCATGACGTTGTATTATTTGATGCACCAAGTGGGATGGGTCCAGAATTATCTGCATTGTTAAAACATACAGATGAAGTATTGGTTGTGACAACTCCAACTATGAGTAGTGTAATGGAAGCATTAAAATCACTTGAAGTTGCCAAAGCTAGAGGAAATGTAGTGACTGGAGTTGTAATGAATATGACTCACGGTGGAAAACATGAATTAAGTGAATCTGAAGTTAAAGAGTTACTTGGAGTTCCAATTATTGCAAACATTGAACATAACAGACGAATGCATAAGGCACAACATTTAGGAATTCCTTTGGCTGCGATGGGATTTTTTTCTAGGAGAAGTCAACCTGCAAAACAGTTTCAAAAATTGAGTGACTTTGTTTTAATGAATTTTGAAAAATAGGTACTTATGATGGTATCCAAAGTATTACAAAAACATAAACAACATCTGCAAGGTAAGTTTAGCGCAGCAGAATATTCTCATGTTGAAGAAATTTTAAAATCGTCAGAAGAGTTTCTCCGAAAATCTGGTAATATTTTGTTTTTTAGTTCAATATTTGTGATTTTCTTTTTGACTTTGATTATGGCATTTGTAGTTTTGCCGTTCAAACAAGTTTTGCCATCAGTATTATTTTTAGGGATTTTTGGATCTTCTGCTTTTGTTTTTGGGATTATAATAATTTATTTTGTGCATATTAATCCGGAATTTGAAAGACACCATCACTGGATGCTGCTTGGAATTTTAGTATTATTTAGCTTCTTAAGCGTTTTTATTGCTCATCTGTTTTTGGGACTACTTTCAAATCCTGTTGTTAGCGGATCAATGTTGTCTGAATGGCCGGTAGCAGCTGTAATTAGTGTTGGATTTCTAATACCGTATTTACTTTATTGGGTGTTAGTTGAGTAGAAATTAATAGAGGAATTAACAGTAGAATTAATTGTTATTTTTTTAATTTGTTTTAATGTTTAAAAAATATACTCAATACTCTTCTTCTTTCTTTAATCCAAGTAATCTTAAACTATACTGGAAGAATTGATGTGCATACCATTCCATTGCTTCAAGATTATCGATATTGATAACAACGGTTGTGTCTGGACATTTGAACACTTTTCCAACGTGACGTCGGTATTCATTAATTCGTTTAAAATCATCACGCTTGGATAATTCACGCATAAAAAAGTAAAAAGAAAGATATTGTTGAAATTTTGGATCATCTGAGTGTAATTTCATCAGGTTCTTTGCTCTTAGTGCAGGACTTTTAGGAATTTTTTCAATCAATTCCTTCTCTTTTGCATCTATTAGGTACCCTTCTACTATAAAATCATAAAAAGAAATTAATCTCATTAAAGCGTTATTAACCACTTCAGTGGTTCTAGTATACTTTAAACTAACGTAGATGATATGCTCTACTCTCTTGAGTTCTTCTCGGCCTTCAAAAATATGTTCTTCCATTCCTGTTATTGCACCATTAAATCATATCACTACTATTCATCAAATTCTATTTAAAAAAATCTAAATAAACTTTTTTGTTAGTATTTGTCCAAAATTTTCAGCTATTGATAAAAATTTTGTTGCGGAAGATTCACTAATCACTCGGACTTTATAATTGTTTTCACAAATAATGTAGTCTTTTTTCCTTCGAAAGTCTGCTGGGCCTGTTTTTTTGGCATTTAATAGCTCCTGGAGCTGAGATTTTTGGTTAATTAATATCGTCAAGTCAAAAGTTTCTCCTAATATTTTACTGAGTTTCTCGTCGTTATCAATGATATTTTTTTGAATTGTGACCTCATTTTGTTTTTCTTTTGGGATAATTTTTTGATGCTGAAGTAGCAGAAAACAGAATTTTTCCATTAATTGATAAAAATTTGCTAGAAGCCTGATGATCTCTAAGAAAAGCTTTTGTTCTTGAAGCATTGGATAAGTTCTTTTTAATAGAAACCTGGCTCGCTCTAACTCCTGTAGGGCTAAAAGTTGTGTTTGATTGATATTAGAATCTGGGATCATTACTTTTTGTATAAGGTGAAAGTAGAAAAAGATTACTCTTCTTTATTTGTTAATGTTAAAATAGCTTCTGCTAAATCACCTTTCGCTGTTTCAATTGCTGACCTTGCAGTTTCTGGTGTAACTCCGGTTTGTAAAACTACAGTTTCAACATCTTCTTCTGAGATATCAGGGGTTGAGTCTAAAGCTTGTTCAACTGGAGATCCAGTGATTTGATAGGTCTCTTGGCCCATCATGTTGATTTTAGAAAGTTGAGGGTTATCAAATACTAATTCTCTATCTTCAAGCGTGATGACAATTTTGGATGCTTTTAATTCTACTTGTTGCATGCCCATCTTTTGCATCATTTTTTGCATTTGTCTTGGATTTACGCCTGGAAACATTTTTTTCGTACCTTTATTTGTTATTTATTGACCTAACCATCCATTTAATAGAAAATTAAGTGCGATCACTAGTACTATCACAACTCCACAAAGAATCATTACAGTGTGCGCTGACATCTGTAATTTTGTTGAAGTTTCATCAAAATACCTAGTTAGGCCACCTTGACCTGAGGGCATGTGAATTTTGTTGTCTTTTGCCATTATAATGGGTGATCTTAGTTGTGGTTTAAATAGTTTTTGTGTGTAATGTATAGATCTTGTCTATGATTTCGCCACAATCTTTATATATAGACTTTTTGACAACAGATGAATCAGCTTAAGAAGTGGTATAATGAGCATTAAAAAAAGTATTAAAGAAATTTACGAAAACAAGTACAAATTACTTTTAATCATTCCATTCTTATTACTAATATTCTCAGTTATTCAAATTGGAGTTCAATACCAACAAACTGGTGACTTTGTTAACAAAGGTGTTAGTTTGAAAGGTGGATCTACAGTTACAATCCCAACTAACATGTTAGAAAGTCAAAGCGATGCTCTTGAACTTGCGTTATTAAACAGCGCAGATTTTGCAAATGCAGATATCTCAGTTAGATCACTTTCGGCTGCTGGATCAACAACTGCAATAGTAGTTGAATCTAGTTTACAAGAAGGTGATGTTTTAGATTCGCTCTTGGACGAAATCGAAGGACAAACAACTGTTGATCAAGATACTTTCTCAGTTGAGATTACTGGGTCAAGCCTTGGTGAAAGTTTTTTCACTCAAACAATGATTGCTTTAGTTGTAGCATTTTTATTAATGGGACTAGTTGTTCTGATCTATTTTCGAACTCCAATCCCTTCATTTGCAGTAATCTTAGCTGCAGCTTCAGATATAGTCTGTACACTTGCAATTTTTAATTTAACTGGGCAGAAATTGACCACAGCTGGAATTGCAGCATTATTGATGCTAATTGGTTATTCTGTTGATACTGATATTTTAGTAACTACCAAATTATTGAAGAGGCATGGTGCTTCTGTTATGAACAGGGTATATGATGCTATGAAAACTGGAATGACTATGACTGGAACAACTTTAATTGTAATCACAATTACTATGTTTTTGGTGAAAAGTGATACTGTAAAACAAATTATGCTAATTTTATTTATTGGACTAGCTGTAGATTTGATTATGACTTGGATTCAGAATGTAGGAATTTTAAGGATGTATTTAGAAAAGAAAAGTAAGAAATAACAATAAAAATTAAAAAAATAAAAATGGGTAAACTTAAACAAATATTCACAAATTGGAGAGTGTTATTATTATTATTTGTAGTAATACTTGCATTAACTTCAATCTTTACTGCAAGTCCATCAAACTGGTTTGCAACAGGAGTGAATATTGATTCTATTGAAACAAACTCATCTGCTGCAATCGCTGGGATATCAAGTCCAAGTTCAGGAACTCATCCATTGCAACAAGAGAGGATTTTGGAAATTGATGGAAGTGAGATTACAAATATAGATGAATTTTATGATTCGTTATCATTTGTTGGAGCTGGAGAAACAATCACCATCACAACTAACCAATTCTCATATGTTTTACTTGTAAAAGAAGAAGATGTTACAACTGGAGTTGCAATTGATCTTGGGATTACTGTTAGTGAAATTCCAAGTAATAATCTTCGAAAAGGATTAGACTTAGCTGGTGGAACTCGTGTTTTATTACAACCAGTTGAACCAGTTGATGATGAAATAATAGAAGTTACTATCTCTAATTTGTATGAAAGATTAAATGTTTATGGATTAAGTGATATCTCAATTAGTCCGGCTAAAGATTTGGCAGGAGATCAATTTATTGTAATTGAAATTGCAGGGGCATCCGAAAGCGAAGTAAGATCACTACTTGAAGAGCAAGGAAAATTTGAAGCTGTGATCGGAAATCAAACTGTATTTTCTGGTGGAGATAAAGATATTACTTATGTTTGTCGAAGTGCTGATTGTTCAGGAATAGATCCTAACGCAGGTTGCGGGCAATTAAGCGATGGAAGCCAAAGCTGTAGATTCTTTTTCTCAATTACCTTAAGTGGTGATGCTGCTCAACGTCAAGCTGATGCAACACGTAATTTAGATGTGAGCTATGAAGGTGCAAGTACATATCTGAGTGAAGATTTAATCTTATATCTTGATGATGTTGAAGTTGATAGACTTCGAATTGGTTCAGAACTTCAAGGAAGAGCTACAACACAGATTCAAATTTCAGGGTCTGGTGCTGGGACTACTCAAGAGAATGCAATTGATGATACTTTGAATCAAATGAACCGTTTGCAAACTATTATGATCACAGGTTCACTCCCAGTGCAATTAGAAATTGTTAAAATGGATACAGTTTCTGCTCTACTTGGAGAAGAATTTTTACAAAATTTATTGATGGTTGCAGCAATTGCAGTCTTAGCAGTGTTTACAGTAATTTTTATTCGATATCGTAAATGGATTGTGGCGGCACCGATGTCACTAATTATGCTTTCAGAGATACTTTTGATTTTAGGATTTGCAGCAGCAGTTTCATGGAATTTGGACCTTGCAGCATTTGCTGGGATAATCATTGCCGCAGGAACAGGAGTTGATCATTTAATTATCATAACTGATGAGACTTTGCGTGGTGAAAAATTAAGCTCACTAAAGGCGCGGGTTAAGAATGCGATGTTTATTGTAATGGGTGCTTATTTTACAACCACTGTTGGGATGATCCCTCTTTGGTTCGCAGGAGCTGGATTACTTAAGGGATTTGCGTTTACAACAATTGTCGGAATTACTCTTGGTGTATTTATTGCACGGCCAGCTTATGCTGCAATCATTAAGATTATGCTTGAAGAAGAAGAGTAATTATTTTTAGTGATTTTTGTTTTGTTTATTAATTTATTAATCTATTTTTTCTTTTTTTTTTCTTTTCTTAATTTTTTGATCATTTTGGCTAAACATTTATATACGTGAATCTCCCTATTATCTTTGAATATTTTGTTTTGTAAATTGATGATCATAGAGGTGGCTAAGTGAAAATTATAGAATTCAAATCAGTATCTAAAGAATTTGGAGATCATTTAGTCTTAGACAAAATAGATTTTGCAATTGAAGAAGGAGATATTTGTGGAATTATTGGTGGTTCAGGTAGCGGAAAATCTACACTCTTGAATTTGATGGTTGGATTTTTGAAACCAGAAGAAGGGGGAGTATATTATCACAGTCCTGCAACTGGAAAAAGTTATCATCTTGATTCACACATTTCTGATCTCCGAGAAAAAATTGGTTTCACTCCTCAACACACATCATTTTATCCAAAATTAACTGTGATGGAGAACTTAATTCATTTTGGAAGAATGTATAAAATTCAAGAAAATATTTTAATTGAAAATGCTAAGAATTTATTGAAATTTACCGGTCTTTATGATTTTAGGAATGAACTTGCTGAATCCTTAAGTGGGGGAATGCAAAAAAGACTTGATATTAGTTGCAGTTTAGTGCATAAACCAAAAGTTTTGGTTTTGGATGAGCCAACAGTTGATCTGGATCCGCTTTTACGTCGAGATATAATTGAATTAATTAGGGCTGTGAATCGTCAAGGTGTTACCATAGTGATTGCATCACATGATTTAGAAAATATGGAAATTCTTTGTCATAAGATTGCAATTATACATCATAAAAGCATATTTGCATACGGGTCTATTAATGAGATCAAACGAAAATTTGGTCACAAACATGGAGTCTTACGTTTGCACACAGGAGAACATCATAAAGCGATGCTCGGACATGCAAAAAATTTGTCAGTGAACTCTATTGTCGATAAAGGAGATCATATCATCTTTGAAACCAATAATCTGCCAACTTTGCTTGATGGAATGGTGAGATTGGTTGCAAAAGAAAGATTGCCATTCACGCATATTGAAATGTCTGCTCCAAAGCTTCGAGGAGTATTTGAGAAAATAGGAAAAGAATAGATTAAAAAAGAACTAAATAAGAATTAACTAAGATAGGGATTGTAACAGAATCATAAAACAATTATTTTCATAGAAAGAATGATGGGTGAATTATGAAAGAATTATTTTTATTAGTAAAGAAAAATATCGTACTGATGCTTCGTTCAAAAGCTTCAGCTTTGATCATAATATTTGCGCCACTCTTATTAGTATTGTTAATCGGGTTATCATACGACAATTTTGCAGGGTATGGGTTAACTGTTGGATTTGTTGCAGACTCCGTTGGAGAAGATATTACTGCTTTGCAAACTTCTCTCGAATCTCAAGATTTTTCTGTTGTTCAATATACAAACCTTGAAAATTGTTTATCTGATATAGAACAAAATTATGTTCATGCTTGTTTGGAGTTGCCGTTGGATTTTTCGGTCCAAGATAATAATGCAAAATCAGTTACTTTTCATTTGGATCAAAGTAGAATCAATGTTGTTTGGATTATTCAAGAAGTATTGCGTAATGAATTTAGTTTGAAAACACAAGAAGTATCTGAGGAATTAGTCTCAAATATCTTCACAAAAATAACTAGTGCTCAAAGCAATTTGGATTCACAGCGAAGTACTTTAGATAATATCAAAAGTGCCCAAGGAGTTGCTGTGAGCTCACTTAGCGAAGTTGACATTTCTGTAACTGATGAAGATATAGAGACCCAAGATCACTTAATTGAGACATATGAAAATTTTATCTTATCTAGTGTACTAACTGCAGAAGACAAAATTAATGACCTTCAGGAACAAATTGATGGTTCAGATAATATCTCCAGTGGGGAGTCTGATGACCTGACTTTGCTCGTTACTGGCATACAAGAATTAATAGATGACATTGAACTCTACACTGGGGGCACTGGAACTTTTAGTTTTGGTGAAATCCAAGTTGCAATTGATGCTCTTCAAATTTCAGTTTCTTCTGCTAACAGTGGGGTTAGTGGCGCTAATACTAATTTAGTAACAGCACAAACTGATCTTGAAACAGTGGTTACTGCGTTAAATAGTTTATCAACTGAATTAAACAGTTTTGAAGTTGATGATAGTTCAACAATTTCAGCGCCACTGGTTACAAACATTGAACTTGTTTCATCTGAAAAATCCAAATTTAATTATTTATTTCCAAGTTTAATGGTATTAGTTGTTATGTTTATTTCAATAATGCTTGGAAACACTTTAGTTATGATGGAGAAAAAAAGTCCTGCTTATATTCGAAATGTTTTACTTCCAGTTTCTAAGATGAAATTTATTCTAGCTAACTTTTTTAGTGTGATTACATTGGTGGCATTTCAAATTTTAATATTAATGGGTGTTTCATTACTTTTCGTTCCAGCAGATTTAACTGCTTTTTTTGTAACATTTTTGACCTTGCTTTTTGTAACAGCAGTATTCGGATTTATTGGGATGATTTTAGGATCAATTTTCAATTCTGAAGAAACAAGTATCTTAGCTTCAATTTCAACTGGAAGTTTATTTTTGTTCTTATCTGGTGTAATACTACCAATTGAAGGTATGAGTGCTGGACTTCGAGATTTGACTGCTTTGAACCCATTTGTTGTAGCTGAAGAAGTTGTTCGCCGAGTTTTTATTTTTGGAGGAAGTTTTCAAGGATTATTTGAACCATTGATGACACTCTTTTTGTATTCAATTATTTTGTTTTTGATTATTTTGGTCTTTGATTCATTTATTCATCAGCACTTGATTGAGAAGTATTTGTATAAAAAACATAAAACTGCTAGGCGTAATAATAAGAAAGATTCTGGAAAAAACGGCACTAAAAATCTGTTAGCAGCTATTGGGTCCGTAGGATCAGATGAGCTAGGGATGGATCATCCAAAAAAATCAAGTAATCATTCTGCTACAGGAACTGCAAATTTAAAAAAACAACACCAAAAAAAGATGAAAAGGTTTTCATTATTTAGTAAAAGAAAGAAAAAAGAAGAATTTGAATTATAATTTACAAAGCTTTTTATCTATTGTTTATTTTTTCTTTAATATGTCAATTGTGCAATCAAAAAGATTACTTGTAATCACTGGAAGTCCTGGTACTGGGAAGTCTACAATGGCAAAACTATTGGCTACTAAGTTAGGATTATTACATATTGATTTACACGAAATGATTGAAAACGATTCTGTCTTGTCTTCTGAATTTAACAAGGAAAAAGATTGTTTTGATCTAGATATGGGGCGAGTTGAAGAGTTGGTCAAGGTGGAGCTGAAAAAGAATTCAGGGAGAGTAATGGTGCTTGATTCACATGTTGCTCACTTGCTATCAGCTGAATTAATGATTGCAGTAATTGTTATGAAATGTTCCAATCTGAAAATACTTGAAAAGCGGCTTTTGGATAGAAATTATTCTTTGGCGAAGGTGAAAGAAAACCTTGATTCTGAAATTTTTGAAGTTTGTTTTGATGAAGCGTCTGAACTTGGTGTTCCAATGTTGGAGTTTGATACTGCCGATGTTTTGGATGAGGAAGCTGCGTTAGGTTCTGTACAAAAATTATTGAAGCATTAACTCTGCAAAACCTTATAAAACAGTTGAGGATATATGTTCTTATGTCAAAAAGCGTAGCGGTATTTACACCTAAGGAAAAAAGACGACTTAAAATAATGGTTCGTGAATTAAAGAGCCAGCGTGCGCTTCATACTGAGTTTGTTAGTGTTTATGTTCCTGCAGGGTATGATATTTCTAAGATTATTAATCATTTGTCAGATGAACAAGGAACAGCATCAAATATTAAATCAGCTGCTACTAGAAAAAATGTACAAAATGCGCTTGAAAAAATGATTCAGGCTTTGAAGGGTTTTCCAGTTACTCCAAAAAATGGATTAGCAGTATTTGCAGGAAATTTAGGATCAAAAGATGGAAAACAAGATTTTCATAGCTGGGCATATTCGCCACCAGTTCCGCTGAATATTCGAATTTATCGATGTGATAAAGTATTCGTAACTGAACACTTAGAAAATTTATTGATGGATAAAAGAGTTTATGGATTAGTTGTAATGGATCGGCGTGATGCAAATATTGCTTTACTTAAAGGGAAAACAATTCTTCCTTTGCAGAAAACTCATAGTGAAGTGCCAGGTAAATTTAGGGCAGGTGGACAATCAGCCCAAAGGTTTGCGCGTTTGCGTGAGGGGGCAGCTAAGCAACATTACAAAAAAGTTGCAGAGTATATGAAAGATCAATTTTTACATTTAGGGAATGACTTACTCGGAATTATTATTGGTGGACCTGGAGTTACAATTCAGGATTTTATGAATAAAGATTATGTGACTGGGGATTTAAAGAAAAAAATTATCGGAACCAAAGACCTGTCATATACTGGAGATTTTGGATTACAAGAATTACTTGAAAAAAGTGAAGATCTATTAGCCGAAGAAGAAGTTGCTCGCGAGAAAAAAATTGTGCAGAAATTTTTGCTCAGATTAGTTAAAGATGAACATCGGGTGGCATATGGTAAGGCGCAAGTTTTGAAAGCACTTAGTATGGCAGCAGTTGATGTTTTATTATTATCTGAAGGGGTAGTTTCTGAAGAAGATATTCAACAGTTTGAAGATGAAGCCGAGGAAAGTGGCTGCGAAGTTAGAATTATCTCTGGGGAAACACGTGAAGGTGTGCAGCTTAAGAATTTAGGTGGGTATGCTGCTCTTTTGAGATTTTCTGTTAGCTAGATTTGTTATTTTTGACTAAAGCTTTTTATTGGAGTAGTTTCTAAAGTAAGTTATGGATTTTAATGGTTTTGATGATTCTTCTGATTCAAAGATAGTGTATGGTTCCTTGGTGCATGAAGCGTACAGTCGCCTTTGGCCTGAAAAGGATTTTTCTTATTCGGTTGTTGAAGAGTATAATCGAAGGCTTGGTTCGTTTAATGCAAACATCTCACTTCGTGGTTCCAATCTGAGTCTGAAGTATAACTTGAACTGGAAAAAAGTTGACAATGAAATTCAAATTGGGTTAATACAACACCTATTGATTAGAATGCTAGCGAAGACATCTGCTGCTAAAAAACAAAGTACATTTAACATTAGTCTGTATAATAATTTTTGTAAACAAATTCCAACTTATGTTTCTGAAGATCATGATCTGGATGCGAATTGTTTGATGCTGCGAGAGTCTTTTAGTCGGGTGAATAGTCTGTTTTTTGAAGATGCTTTGGTTGAGTGTAAACTGAAATGGGGGGCAGCTGCTTTTCGCCGTTTGGCGTCTTATAATTTTAATAATGATTCCATCACTGTGAGTTCTGTTTTTCGCAATGTTCCTCTGCATGTGCTTGATTTGTTAATGTATCATGAAATGCTGCATAAACAGATGCAGTTTGATTGCAAAAATGGTCGGGTGCGTACACATACTCCAGAATTTAAACGACGTGAGAGATTGTATCCTAACTTTGTTTCTGTTGAGAAAGAAATTGATGGAATTATTCGGGTTGCTCGTCGTGCAAGTGTTCGTGATTCAAGAATTAAAAAATTTAAGAGATTTAAGAAACCAGTATCACCAGTGTTTAAAAGAATACAAGATTTTTTTGGTTGAGTAACATTTACCAACAAACTTTAAATAACATAACTATTGTTTTATTACACTATGATAGATGAAACATTCGCATGGCTAATGGCACAAGCACCGCAATTAGCATTCTTGGAGAACTCGTACCTTGCAGCTCTATTCATTTTAGTTGTAACTGGGATTTTAGGTTGGTTAGTTCTATTTATTTTTTCCAAATATTTACAAAAGTTCGCATCAAAAACAGAAACAGAACTTGATGATATGATCTTTGAGAAAACAAAACACCCAATATTTTATCTGATTTTAGCTGGCGGATTGAAATTGTCACTTAGTTATTTAGGTGTGAATGGTGGAATTTCAATAGCTGTGAATATTATCATGGCAATGGTGTTTGTATTTGTGTTAATGCGAGCTGTTGATGTGGTTATTAACATCTGGGGTTCGGTGATTGCTGCTAAAACTGAAACAAAACTCGATGAAGTATTATTACCACTTTTGCATAAATTTAGTAAAGTAATCTTTTTTGTAGTAGCTGTGATGTGGATACTTTCAATTTTAGGAATCGATATCACTCCATACTTAGCTGGGGTTGGAATCTCAGGAGTTGTTCTCGGACTTGCTCTGCAAAGTTCATTAAAAAATGTATTTGGTGGAGTTGCCTTAATCATTGATGGTGCAATTAAAGTTGGTGATAAAATTCGACTTGAAAGCGGTGAAGTTGGAGAGATTATAGATGTAGGATTACGTAGTACAAAAATTAGAACTTATGATAATGAGGAGTTGACTGTTCCAAATGGATACCTTGCTGATTCCAAAGTACAAAATTATACTAAACCAAATCAGAAGATGCGTGTTTGGGTTGCGTTTGGCGTTGAGTACGGTGTTGATTCAAAAAAAGTTGCATCTTTACTTGAGAAAGAACTTTCAAAAATGGATGGGATTATGGACACACCTAAACCTCACGTTGATTTTTTGGGTATGGGTGATTCTGCTTTGGATATGAAGGCTTACTTTTGGGTGAACAGTTGGAAGAAAGCATATTCTAAAAAATTGGAAGCAACTAAATTAATCTATGATACTTTGAATAAAAACAAAATTGGAATTCCATATCCTACTCAAACTGTGATTTTGGAGAAGGTGAAATAAATGTCCATTTGGTCAATTTTTGTAATTATTCTGATTGTTTTAATCTTACTTACTATTTTGAAAAAAGTAGTTAGTGTATTTCTTAGAGTTTTGTTTTTTATTATATTACTTGCAATTTTGGTAATAATGATTACTAAAGTGTATACTGGTAGTTTGTTTTAACCCCGGTATGATTCTACCTTATTCCACTCTTTTGCTTCTTGGTTGTAAACTTTTCCGATTTGTCTAGCGTTGACGAGAACTCTGTCAATCCCTTGTTCTTTGGCACGGGCTAGTGTTTCATTCTGGGTCCGGTGTAGACGATTTAAGCTTGCCATGGTGTCTTGGTTTAATTTTTGAAGAAGGCGTTCCCCAGAAAGATTGCTTCCCCAACCTGTGAGAGATCTTTTAATCTCTCTATCAAGATCTGTTTTATCAGGCCTAGGGTCAAAGAGTCTGTGTGGTGCTAACGCGACGTAGAGTTCCCTATCTGATCCTTGCATTACTTGTTGCGCTTGATAGGCAACAGTAGTTGGGAGGATATGTGTTTTGAACAATTCAGTTGCTTTGTTGTAAAGACCAGAAGTTTCTCCTCTTGCTAGGTATTGTTCTCTTTCATTTTTTGCATCAACTGTGATCTCTTGGTCATTAAGCGTTATTCTAGTGTGGTCATCATCGTAAGTGTATAACAGAAATTGTTTTATTTGAAACCAAAATTGATTATTTGCCCTTGATGTTGTGGGACTTCCCAACTTCCCTAATACACTCATATTTGGAATTCCTGTGCGATTATTTGATTCAGATCCCTCATCAAAAAATGTTGCAAAAGGAAGCTCCATGCCTCTTTCATGAGTAATAACCAGATGGATGTCGTTGATTGTACCAATACCAGCATGAGATGAAGGGGCTAAATATACAGCAGAAACACCTTTTCGAACAGTTCCACTCTCTGCTAAATAATCTCTTTGTTCTTCTTGGAAAGCAAACTTGTGGATAATCTCTGCTAGGGGTGCTGCAAATTCTTCACGTGCTGCCCAGGCTTGGTGTATTTGGTCTACTTGGTCCATTTTGTTGTCAAATTCTTGGTTTTTTAAAAAGACTCTCTTGCTGAGTTATATTATTGCTTTTGTTTTAGCATAGTTTTTTATACAATAAGAACAATTTTTAGGAGATAATGGATTTTCAAAACAAAGTTAAAATAACAGTTGGTGTTGATGAGAAAGTAATGGAAGCAGAAGTTGAATCTGAAATTGATGTTGCTCAAATTGAGGAAGAAAATAGGCGGCTCCAGACAACTCTTCGCAAATTAGAGGAAGAAGCTTCATTACTTAGAGCTCTTTTTAACAAAACTCATCACGAACTTGAAAATTTAAAGAAACCAGCTTTGTTAGTTGCAGATATTGTCGCAATCCATGAAGGAAGAGCAGTTGTAAAATTACCTAATGGAAATAAATTTTACTCTTATATAGCATCAACTGAGAAAGATATCGTTGCAGGAGATGCAGTTTTAGTTGAACAAAAAAGTTTGAATGTTCTCGGCAAAATTGATTTAGCTGCAGGAATTGACGTTGAAAAATATGTTCTAATTGAAAAACCAAACGAAAGTTGGAAACAAATTGGTGGACTTAAAAAAGAAGTTCAAGAGATTAAAGAAGTAATTGAATTACCTTTAACTAAACCTAAATTATTTGAGAAAATGGGGATTGTACCTCCTAAAGGTGTTTTATTACATGGTCCGCCTGGAACAGGTAAAACATTGCTTGCAAAGGCTGTTGCACATTCAACTCAGGCAACATTTATTGAAGTTGTAGGTTCTGAATTAGTTCAAAAATTTATTGGGGAAGGGTCAAAATTAGTTAAAGAAATTTTTGCACTCGCTCGTCGTAAAGCACCAACTATTTTATTTATTGATGAACTAGATGCTTTGGCATCAGCTAGAATGCCAATGGGTACATCTGGTGAACGTGAAGTCAACCGTACATTTATGCAATTACTTGCCGAATTAGATGGATTTCGGGGACTTGATAAAGTTAAAATTATTGCAGCAACTAACAGGAAAGATATTTTGGATCTGGCAATTTTACGTCCAGGGCGACTTGATAGAATAATTGAAGTTGGAATGCCTGATGAAGCAGGTAGATTGGAAATTTTGAAAATTCACACTGGACCAATGTCACTTAAAAAAGTTAAATTGAAGGATGTAGCACATTCAACTGAAGGATTTAGTGGAGCTGAACTAAAGGCTGTTTGTACTGAAGCTGGGTATTTTGCTATTCGTGAAAATCGGGATCACTTGATTAAGGAAGATTTTGATTCCGCTGTTGAGAAGGTTAAAGCTAAAGACTTGGAAGAAGATGAAGTGCACATTTTTGGATGATTGTTAGCACAACCTTTTTATTGTATCCTTATTTTTTATTTCTTTACTATTCAAGAAGCAACAGTTTCTTGGGACGCTGCAACATGCAATGATTATGTGAACACCATGACTTCCTTATAGTCGACGGTAGTAACTGATGAGCGTGCAGAGAAGTCTTTAGAAATGTTTTATTTGAAATTATTCTGACTTGTTTGTTTTCTTGTAACCAAACTTTTTCTCTAACTTATCACGGATATCATCACCAATGAAGTCTCCTTGAAAGAAGTCAATCCTAAGTGCAATAGATAACTTGTTTGCAACAGCACGTGCAACCATCCCTTTATCTTTACGTTTGGCTTTTTGAACTAAATAGTGAGTGTAAATAATTCCATACTTTGGACTTTTAGATCCAGTTTTAATGTGTCTGAAAAGAGCTTTTTCAGCACCTAGAAGTTGGATTGTGGAAGCTGGAAGGCAGGCAAGCCTCTTTAATGATTTTCCATGTTCGAATAATTTTGCTCCAATGTTAGTTCCAGCAACAGCGTGAAAGTTTGGACAATATTCTTTCATGATTTTTTCTAAGTATAACTCGTGTGTATCTCTTAATTTGTAGAGGCCAAGGATTTGAGTTGCAAGTAATTTCATCTCTTCAATGTCTACTTTTTCTAAATCTGCACCCATGCTTTCATCTTTTTTGATCTCTAACTCTTTGAGTAATTCTTTTTTGTTTTTAGTTGCAACTAATTCAGCAAATTTTTCATGATCAGGAACACCTTTGTCAAGCTCCGGTAAGATTAATGAAAACCATTCTCTTAGACGTTTACTCAAGGTGTTAGCTGTGATATCAAGTTCACTCATGTTGCTAACTGTTTGCACGATCAAGTCGTCGTTATTAACTGAGTCTTTGATTTGTTGTTTTGTTAGAAGAATATTTTGGTCTCTAAATGATTTGAAATATTTCTGATCTTTAAGAGCAGTTCTTAATACTGTCTCAGATTCTTTTGTTGCAGGTTTTGCTTTTTTATGTTTTTTAATTAATTTTTTTAAACTTTTTTCTGAATCATTATATTCTTTTAAAGAGGAGAATTCTTGTGAGTCGATGATTTTTTTATCATCTGTTACAAAGTTTCCTATAACTGTTTTGTGTGTACTAATCATTACACTATCTCACCCATGCACAAACTATATAAACCTTTATCAAAGTTTTTTGTATATCTAATGGAAGGCGATGATGTTGTACTTAAACGATTACCTGAGATCTCTTGCGATTATTGTCATATTAATTTAGAGGGTGAGAGAACTTGGGAAACTGTATTTGAAGCAGATAAACAATATGCTGTGCATAAATGCGGGTGCGGAAAGCACAAATGGATGAATGTGGGCCTTGAAGGCTTCGATCCAAGAGATTTCTTTTCAAAACAAAATTCTACGGTTGAGAGTGCTTTCCCTAAGGTTTTTGAGAGAGAAGGATAATTTTTTGTGGAAATTAATGGTTTTTGAGCTATTTGTTTCGTACGAAAGTTACAAAAATATGCTATTTTTGACGTTTTAGTTCTACATAACCAAAACCTTTATAAACAACCAGTTTGCCAATCATGCTATCAAGCAGCGCTTACTCATATACCTCACAAAAGTGAAATATGAATAAGGACAGTTGGCCTGCAAAGGCATGTTTCAAAAAAACAAAGGTTTTTACCGAAATATGTCAGATAACGGTTGTTTGTTGGGCTTGATTGAAACGAAACTTAGGTACTTTAAATTTAAGGAACTAAATATTCGAATTCAAAAATAATCATAATCAATCAAAAATAAAAGGAAATAACGAAAATGTCTAAAGCACACGCACCACGAAATGGAAGTATGCAGTTCTGGCCTCGTAAAAGGTCTAAGCATAGCTTCGTTAGAACTCGTAGCTTTACAACTAGTAAAGATGCAAAACCTTTAGGGTTTGTTGGATACAAAGCTGGTATGACTCATGTAATGATGATTGACAACCGTGGGAAATCAACCACTGCTGGCGATAAAATTTCCGTTCCTGTAACAATTGTTGAATGTCCAGAAATGTTTGCTTTAGGAGCTGCATTTTATGAAAAAAGCGCAAATGGAAAATTACGAAAAGTAGCTGATGTTTTCGCATCTGAAATTCCAAAAGATTGGAGAAAAATTGCAAGTATGCGAGTACCACTTGCTAAAAAACATCCTAAATCACTTACTGATATTACTGAATTTGATCACGTTCGATTAATTGTCTGCTCAAGGCCAGGTATGACTACAACTGATGCTAAAAAACCTCAAGTTGTAGAAGTTGATCTTGGTGTAGGTAAAGATGCAGCTTTAACTTATATCACTGAGAAATTAGGCAAGGAAATTAGTGCAAACGATGCTTTTGCTGCAGGAGATGTAGTTGATATCCATGCTATAACTAAAGGGAAAGGATTTCAAGGAACAGTTAAGCGATATGGTGTAATGATGACTTCTCACAGGTCAGAAAAAGTACGTCGAGGAGTTGCTGCAATGGGAGCTTGGACACCTAAACGAGTTGATTATACTATTCCACAACCTGGTAAAATGGGTTATCATCAAAGAACAGAATATAATAAACAAATTTTAAAAATTGGTTCAGCTGAGGAAGCTTCAATGGTAAATCCTAAGGCTGGACTTCACCAGTATGGATTAATCAAAAATAACTACTTATTAATCAAGGGATCAATTGCAGGTCCTCGTAAAAAAGCAGTATTATTAACTTCTGGGATCAGAACTAAAAAATACATGAATAAGGCGTATTCAGGCGCACCAGAAATTAGTTTTATCTCAGTTAAAAATTATGCAAAAGAATAATCTCAATTATAATAAAAACATAAAATGGCAAACACAATTCCTGTAATGGACAAAGAAGCAAAAAAAACTGGAGACATTGCTCTTCCTAATCAATTTAGTGAAGCATATCGTCCAGATTTGATTCGTCGTAGTGTTTTGTCATTACAATCTCGTGCACGTCAAGCATACGGGGCTGATCCTAAAGCAGGATTACGTCACTCTTCAAAATTAAGTAAACGTCGTCGAAAATACCGGGGATGTTATGGTTTTGGTATTAGTCGTGTAAATAGAAAAATTCACACTCGTCGTGGAACCAGATTTTTTTGGGTTGGAACTTTTTCACCTCAAACTCGTGGTGGACGTAGAAGTCATGCACCAAAAGCATACAAAAACTTTGAACAAAAAATCAACGTTAAAGAAAATAGAAAAGCAATTAGGAGTGCAATTTCAGCTGGAATTGATAGTAATGTAGTAGCTGAGAGGGGCCATGTGGTACCAACTCAATTTCCATTCACCTTAGATAGTTCATTAGAATCATTATCAAAAACTGCTGACGTTCAAAAAGCGTTAGATACTCTTGGCTTAAAAGAAGAACTTATTCGGGCTGCTGTTAAAAAAGTTAGACCAGGTAGGGGAAAAACTCGTGGTCGAAAATATAAACGTGCAAAAGGACCTTTAATTGTAGTTTCAAAAGAATGTCCATTAATGAAGGCTGCTGCGAATGTAGCTGGTGTTGATGTTGCAATTTGTAATGCTTTAAACGCAGAATTACTTGCGCCTGGAGCTGACGCTGGTCGATTAACTCTTTGGACTAAAGCTGCAATTGAGAAAATGACTACAGAAAATATCTTTGGATAATAATTATCAGGAAATCATAATTAAAAAATAAAAGAAAAATGGCAGAAACAACAAATAACAAAAAAGTATTCGAAAAGAAACACAGTACAGTACTTTTATCTCCTTTGGCGACTGAGAAATGTATCCGTCAAATTGAAGCAGATAATGTTTTGTCTTTTGTTGTTGGAAAAAGTGCTAATAAAAAATCAGTTAAGGAAGCTGTTGAAGAACAATTTAAAGTGAAAGTACTTCGGGTTAATATTCAAAATGCAATTGATGGACAAAAAAGAGCATATGTAAGGCTTGCTCCAAGTCATTTGGCAGCAGATATCAGTGCAGATTTAGGGTTCATATAAAAATTATAATTAATGGTAAAATAAAATGGGTAAAAGACTAATTCAACAAAGACGAGGGAGAGGAACTCCAAGGTATCGAAGTCCTAGTCATCGATTTAAAGGTGCAGTTCGTCATTTACCAAGAAATGTGGATTCAAGTTCAGGTATGGTTTTGGATATTGTACATTGTGCAGGACATAGTGCGCCTTTAATGGTTGTAGAATATGATACTGCAGATGTGAGTTTAGCATTTGCACCTGCTGGAATTCGAGTTGGAGATCCAGTTAAACTGGGTGGAACTGAGCTAGTTACTGGTAATACTTTATTATTAAAAAACGTTCCAGAAGGAACTTTTGTACACAACATTGAAGGGCGACCTGGAGATGGTGGAAAGTTTGTTCGTGGTTCAGGATCATTTGCAAGAGTAGTTGCTCATACTCCAAAAGGAGTTAAAGTAAAACTACCTAGTAAAAAAGAAAAATTATTCCTTGGTGAATGCCGAGCTGCTGTTGGAGTTATTTCAGGATCAGGTCGAGTAGATAAACCAATGCTTAAAGCAGGAACTAATTATCATAGAAAGAAAGCTCGTAATAAATTATGGCCAAGAGTATGTGGAATTTCAATGAATGCAGTAGACCATCCATTCGGTGGCGGTTGTTCACATTCAAAAGGAAGACCAACTCAATCACCAAGAAGTGCTCCACCTGGAAGAAAAGTTGGTAAGATTGCACCTAGGCGTGTAGGTCGGAAAAGATAAATCAAAATTTGTAGGTAATTAATATGGCAAAACAACAAAAATTAAGAATTTTTGAACTTTGTCATTTAATGTAAGGTATATATAAAATGGCAAAGGAATTCAAATGGAACGGACTTAGTGAAGAAGAAGTTAAAGCATTAGATCATAATGCATTCATCGCATTACTTCCTGCTCGAAGAAGACGAAGTCTTTTACGAGGACCACATGAAACTCAGGAGCGATTTTTTACCAAATTACGAAATGGAAAAGATAACATTAGAACTCATCGTAGAGAAATTGTGATCATTCCAGAGATGCTTGGAAAAACATTTGAAGTTTTTACAGGAAAAGAATTTGCAAAAGTTACTGTCGTGTTAGAAATGCTTGGTCACTTACTTGGGGAATTCGCTTCAAGTAGAAAACTAGTTTCACATAGTGGGGCTGGAGTAGGATCAACTCGAAGTAGTAAAGCTGTAACTGCAAGATAGATTTAAATTTAGAAATATAGGAAATAAAAAATGGCAATCGCAAAAAAACAAGGAACAGGAAGCGCACATGTAGCAACAGCTAAGATGCGAAGTATGCCTATCTCTACAAAGGATTCTGTTGAAATCTCTAACTTTTTGCGTTACTTAAGTTGTGATAAAGCGAAACAAATTTTATCCAGAGTGATTACTAAAGATCAAGCTGTTCCATATAAAAGAGCAGTGAAAGATCTTGGGCACAAAAAAGGAATGAGAAGTGGGCGTTATCCAGTAAAAGCTGCTACAATATTTTTACAATTAGTTAACAGTGTAATGAAAAATGCTGAGGACGTTGGTCTTGACTCAAGTTCATTAAAAATCACTCATATTTTAGCAAACAAGGCATCTATCCCAATGACTGGTGGTAGACTTAAGGGTGCTACAAAAAGAACACATATTGAAATTAAAGTTTCAGAATTCACTCAAAAAACTAAGACTAAAGTTTCAAAGAAATCTGCTCCTAAAAAAGCAAAAGTTGAAGTTAAAGCTGAAGTAAAAGAAACTGCAAAACCTGTTACAAAGGAAGAAGTAAAACCTGTTGTTAAGGAAGCAGAAGAAGCTGAGAAAAAAGATGAAAAACAAGTTGGTGAATCACAATGATTGAGAGAGATTTTATTGCGCAAAAAACAAAAGAGTTTTACATTAAACAACATATCTCTCGAACATTAAAAGGTGCCGAGATTTCAGAAGTTACACTTAAGAAGATTCCACTCGGAGAAAAAATTGTAGTACTTACTAATCGGCCAAGTTTAGTTGTTGGTAGTAAAGGAAGTAACATTCGAAGTTTAACTCGAGATTTGAAAGAAAAATTCGGTCTTGAAAATCCACAAGTTGAGATCAAAGAAGTGAAAGAAGCAAACTTGGATGCATCGGTTGTTGCACAAAGAATTGCCTCAACATTAGAACGGTTTGGATCAGCTCGATTTAAAGGAACAGGGCACAGGGTCTTAAGTGACGTTATGGGCGCTGGTGCTTTAGGAGTTGAATTAAAAATTTCCGGAAAAATCCCTGGATCTCGAGCAAAGAGCTGGAGATTTTATATGGGTTACTTGAAAAAGTGTGGAGATGTGTCAGTATCAGGAGTATTAAAATCGTATGCAGCAGCTCAATTAAAAAGTGGAGTTGTTGGAATTCAAGTTAGAATTATGCCAAGTGATGTAGTACTTCCAGATTCAGTTGTGATCTTAGATGAAGCACAAGTTGTAATTGAAGAATTACCTGTTGAAGAAGAAAAACCTACTAAGAAAAAGGCTACTAAGAAAAAATCTACTAAGAAAAAATCTACTAAGAAAAAAGTAGAGGCTGAAAAAGTAGAAGTTAAAGCAGCAGAAGTTAAAACTGAAAAAGTAGAAGCTGAAGTTGAAGCAAAATCAGAAGAAAAAGTTGAAGAAGCAGTAGCTACTGAAACACCAAAATCAGAAGAAACACCTGCTCCTGAAGCTGTTAGTGAAGAAGCAAAAACAGAATAATAATTGATGTGATACTTATGAAAGGAATGCAAACAATCAAAGACCTTAGTAAAAACGAACTTGAAGCTAAGTTGGTAACACTTAGAACAGAGCAGTTTACGCTTCGAGCAAAAAAAAGTACTGGTTCACTTGAAAAACCAGCAGACCTTGGGATACTTAGAAAAAAGATTGCAAGAGTTTTGACTTTAATTAATTCAAAGAAAGTAGTTGATACTAAGAAAATTAAAAATTCAAAAAAAGAAGTAAGTAAATCAAAAGAAGAAATTGTGGGTGGAGAAAAAAACCATGGTTGAGATTGATCCAATTACAGGTCTTCCAAAAGAGTTAGGTGTTTGGGAGAATATCAGTTTAGAAAATCAAAAAATCATTGTGCTTGTCGAAAAGCGAAAATTCGGTAAGAGATACACCATTGTTCGTGGGTTTGGTCCTGAGATCAACATTGCGGATATAGCAAAAAAGTTGAAAAACAAATTTGCATGTGGTGGAAGTAGTAAGAATGGGCAAGTTGAATTGCAAGGTGACCATAAGACTCGAATCAAAGAGGCTTTAATGGACTTTGGGTTTGCACAAGAGTCCATTGAAATAAAATAATAATTAAGAAAATGGGTTATGCTCATGAATTAATTGGAATGCAACTAAAAGTTGTGGATTCCACAAGTAAAAATCTTGTGGACTTAGTAGGATTAATCTTAGATGAAAGTCGTGAAACTATCACGCTTGGTCTTGATATGCAAAATGGAAATTTGAAACAAGTAAAACTTTTGAAAAGGAGCTTGCTTAAAATTAAACTGCATGGAAAGAGCGGGAAAACCATTGATTTAAATGGAGATGATCTGCTAAATAAACCATGGGATAGAATCAAAGGATAATCAAAATCAAATTTAACAATAACAAAAGGTAATAAACAAAAATGACAAAAACAATACTTGGAGTACAAGCACCAAAGGCTGAGGCCAAAGCAGCTGTAGCTCTTGATAAAAATTGTCCATTTTATGGAGAATTAAATGTTAAGAAGGCAAGTTTAGTTGGAACTATCATTAAAAAAGATGCTCACGGAACTGCTACAATTGAATGGGAGCGAAGTAGATTCGTACCTAAATATGAGCGGTTTGAATTTCGAAGAAGTAGAATCAGGGTTCATAATCCAGCAAGTATCAATGCACAGATTGGCGAGAAAGTATTGGTTGCAAGAACCAGGCCAATTAGTAAAACAAAACATCATGTAATTATTAAAGTGATTGCAGATGAAGTTACTGAAAAAGCAGCAAAATCAAAAACTAAAAAATCCAAAACTGAATAATTAACAATTAGGTGAAAACAAATGAAAGCATTAAAAGGAAAAGTTGTACGTTCAATGCCATCTCAGGCTAAGATGATTAGTTGTGACAACTCTGGAGCTAAAATGCTTAAACTTGTTTCAGTTAAAGGTCATAAAACTCGTAAAGGAAGAATTCCTGCAACTGGAGTTGGTGGAATGTTTTTAGCATCTGTTAAAAAAGGAAAACTAGATATGAGAAAAACAGTTGTTCCGGCAATCCTTGTTCGTCAAAGAAAAGAATATAGAAGGCCAAGCGGAATTAGAATTAAATTTGAAGATAATGCAGCGATTGTTTTAAAGGATGAAAAAGGAAATCCTAAAGGAACAATCTTTAAAGGACCAATTGCAAAAGAAGTTGCTGAAAGATGGCCCGCTGTAGCAAAGGTTGCAAAAACAGTAATTTAAATAAAAATTATAATTGAAAGAAAAAATGGCAGTAAAAAAAATGATTAAAAAATCAGGATCAAGTACTCAAGCTAGAAAGCAAAGGTTTGCACTAGCTAAAGCGAAATTGCACATCCAACAAAATTTGATGCATAGTCAATTAAGTAAAACTTTACGAAAAAAATACTCTAAAAGATCTACTCAAGTTAGAAAAGGAGATACAGTAAAAGTTATGCGAGGTCAATTTTCCAAAAAAGAAGGCAAAGTTGAGCGTGTTGATTTGAAACGTAGAAAAGTTTATGTTGCAGGTGTTGAGTTGATTAAACAAGATGGATCAACTGCGGCTTATCCAGTACACCCTTCAAACTTACAAATTCAATTATTAGAATCAAAAGATGCTAAGAGAAAGGCATCACTTTCAAGAATTGCATCACCTGTAAAAGCAAGTAGTCCTGCTACATCTGCTGCAGGTGCTAAAAAATAATTATGAGGAAATCACAATGAAGAATCATCTAAAAAGAATATCAACACCAAGAACTTGGTCATTGAAGAGAAAAGCAGAGAAGTTTATTGTAAGACCTCATGCTGGCGGACACAGTTTGGAATTTGGAATGGCAATTGGAATGGTACTTCGTGATAAACTTGGTTTAGTTCAATCTTTAAAAGAAGCTCAAAAAATGTTACATTCACAAACCGTATTGGTTGATAATAAACGTAAAAAAGATCGTCGTGATATGGTTGGTCTTTTTGATATTATTAGTATTCCTGCACTTTCAAAGTTTTATCAAATCACATTAACAAACAAAGGCAAATTAGAAGTTGTTGAAATTACTGAAAAAGACGCAGCGGTAAAAACTGCGAAGGTACTTGGAAAATCAATGATCTCTGGTGGAAAAATTCAATTACGTTTACATGACGGTAAAACCGTACTATTTGACGGTGATGTTAAAGTAGGAGACTCAGTTCAATTTGATATTGCTCAAAGAAAAGTTAAATCAGTACTTCCAAAGAAAAATGGGGCAAAGGTATTTTTGACTCAAGGAAAACACGCAGGATCAACTGGAGTATTAAAAGCAATCGAAGGAGATTTGGCGCGTTACACCTCAGCTGAAAATAAAGAAGATGTAGAAACTGCAACAAGATATTTGTTTGTAGTAGCATGAGATTATAATTAATATTAATGGAGAATAATTTACTAAAATGACAACCGACGAAAATGCAAAGGCAATGAATGCAGATAATGCAAGTAATAGTAATAAAGCTAGTGCTAAAGTTAGCCCAATGCGACAAGTTAAAGTAGCTAAAATCACATTAAATTGTGGTGCTGGTAAAAATGAAGCTTTACTTGAGAAAGGAGTAAAGTTACTTACAAAATTATCTTCAGTTAAACCTATGAAAACTAAAACAACTAAAAGAATCCCTGGGTGGGGACTTAGACCTAATCTTGCAATTGGGTGTAAAGCAACTATTCGACATGGAGCTAAAGAGTTATTATTAAAATTACTAAAAGCTAGAGGAGATAAACTACAGTCAAAACAATTTGATGCACAAGGTAATTTTTCCTTTGGAATTGCAGAGTATATTGATATTCCTGGTTTAGAATACGATCCTGATTTGAAAATCATGGGTTTAGAAGTTGCTGTTAGCTTGGAGAGACCAGGGTATAGGATTAAGAGAAGAAAAGTTAGAAGTCAAAAAGTTGGTAAAGCACACGTTGTGAGTAAAGAGGATGCTATTGCATTCGCTCAGAATGAACTTGGAATTACAATTGAAGGATGATAATATCAATTTTATAATTAATCGGAGATAAAAAAAATGACATCAAGTAACTGGAATAAAGCATTCACTCAACTTAATGCAAAGCCCGTAAAAAAAGCTAAATACATTAAGCATAACCAGCCTAAAAAGCGAAGTTGTGGTAGAGCTAGAACTAGATGTAAAATTACTGGAACCCACAGAGGATTAATTCGAAAGTATGGATTAGATATTTGTCGACATGCCTTCCGTGAAGTTGCAAAAGAATTAGGATTTAAAAAATTAAATTAATGAACTCAAAAAATAATAATAATTAAACGAAATTAGGTGAACAAAAAATGTTACATGACCCACTCGCAGCGGCCCTTGCAAAAATCCATAATGCAGAACTTGTTGGAAAGAAAGAAGTAGAGATTCGACCAGCATCTAAAATGATTTTAACTGTTTTAGATCTAATGCATGAACATGGGTATATTGGAAGTTTTGAAAAGCATGATGACGGCCCTGGAAGAACAAGTGTTAAAATTAATTTACTTGGAAACATTAACAAATGTAATGTTATAAAACCAAGATTTTCAACTAAATTTGCAGAATATACTAAGTGGGAAAAAAGATATTTACCTGCTCGAGATTTTGGATTTTTAGTTATTTCCACACCAAACGGAGTTATGACTCATTATGGTGCTAAAGAGAAGAGAATTGGAGGAAAATTGTTAGCTTATTGTTATTAACAACAAATGCTAAAAATTTACAATTAAGATGAAAATAAACTTAGATGAGCGAATTACAGTACCTGAAACAGTTAGTGTTAACCTTAATGGAAATGAACTTTCTGTTAAAGGACCTAAAGGTGAAGACAAAAGAGTATTTGCTAATCCAAAAGTTTCAATCTCCATTGAAGGGAGTGAAATTACTTTGAAAGTTACAGCTGCTAGTAAAAGAGAGAAAAGATTATCAAGTACTTTTATGGCACATATTAAAAACATGCTTCGAGGAGTACAAACACCTTTCGAATATAAACTTAAAATCTGTTCAGGTCACTTTCCGATGAATGTGTCTGTTTCAGGAAATAACTTTGTTGTGAAAAATTTTCTTGGAGAGAAACACCCAAGAATTGTGGGGATTGATAGTTCAACTAAAGTAAAAATTACTGGAACTGAAGTATCTATTATTAGTCCATCTAGAGAACTTGCAGGAATGATGGCAGGAAGAATTGAGCAACTTTGTAGGATTACTAATCGTGATAGAAGAATATTTCAAGATGGAATTTACATCGTTAAAAAGCCTTCAAGGCACACAGAATAATTTAAATTAATTAATGGGAAAAAAAATGGCAGTTGATAAGAATCAAGAACGGTTACTCGCACAGCGAAATAGTACTAGAAAACCAGCATTTGTTGTTAAAGAAACAGCATTTAAAGCTAGCGTTAAACCTAGGTGGAGAAAACCAACAGGAAAACATTCACCTGTACGTCAATATCATAAAGGAAGAGTTAAAATGCCTCATTCAGGGTATGGAGCTCCAAAAGCAGTTAAAGGATTAACTCGAGCAGGATTAAATCCAGTTTTGGTTCATCGTGCAGTTGATTTAAACTCAATTGATTCAAACAAAGATGTAGTTATTATTGCATCAAATGTAGGAATCCGTAAAAAATTAGCAATGCTTAAGATTTGTCAGGAAAAAGGATTTACAGTATCTTCAATTAAAGACGTTAGTCAAAAAATTGTAGGGTATGAAAAAGAGTTTAGTGATAGAAAAGAAGCTAAATCTGCTAGAAATGCAAAACAGAGCAAGAAGCAGAAGAAGGCGGTTAAAAAAGAAGATAAAAAGTCAGATGAAAAAAAATCCGACGAAAAAAAATCTGAAGTTAAACCTGACATAAAAAATCAATAATTAAAATTTAGAAATGTGATACTATGAACCCAAAAAAAATACTTGCAGGAAAATTGTTGAAAATATCTCCATATAAAGTAGTCTTTGATATAGAAGCTCTTGATGATATTAAAAAAGCGATTACTCGAAGTGATATGAGAGGATTAATTGCAATTGGGAAAGTGTCAAGTAAAAATGTTAATCAAAAATCCAGAGGACGTGCAAGAAAACTTGCTCTTCAGAAAAGAAAAGGACGTCGAAGTGGTAGAGGAAGTAGAAAAGGTGCTAAATTTGCAAGCGTTTCCAGAAAAGAACTTTGGATGGCAAAGATTAGAACTCAGAGAAAGTTTTTAAAGGAACTTCGATCAAAGGCATTACTCACACCTTCAAATTATCGAAATTTATATTCAAAAAGTAAAGGTGGCTACTTTCGTAATAAACGTCACATTAAATTATATTTAGATGAACACAAATTAACTGAAGCTAAAAAAGCTAAATAAAAGTTATAATTAAAGGAATAATAATAAAATGGTAAAAGGAAAAATTCATGTTGTAAGATACAAGCGTAAAAGACTTGGAAAGACAAACTATAGGAAAAGACTTAAGTTACTTTTATCTGGAAAAGATAGGTTAGTTGTAAGATTTAGTACTAATAATGTAACTGCTCAAATTGTGAGTTATTCTCCAAAAGGAGATTTAGTTAAGTTAGGAGTAAAATCTTCAAGTCTATCAAAACATGGATGGACATTTGGTTCAAAAAATATCCCAGCAGCATATTTAACTGGATTATTACTTGCAAATCAAGCAAAAGGAAAAAATTATTCTGGTGAATTAGTTTTAGATACTGGATTCACTACCCTTCAAAAACAAGGAAGACTGTTTGCAGTTCTTCGTGGAGTAATTGATGGGGGACTTCCAGTTAGAGTTGGAGATGAGAGTATTTTTCCTAAAGCAGAAGTTTTTTCTGGAGAGAAAATTGCAGCATATGCAACTAAACTTAAAGGAGAATCAGAAGAGAAATATTCAAAACAATTTTCAAAATACATTTCAAATGGAGTAGATCCAACTAAAATGCCAGAAACGTTTTCAAAAGTTAAGGAGACTTTACTTGCATAAATTATTGATTATAGATAACAATTAACGGAGATATAAAGAATGTCAGAAGGAGCAAAAACAAAGGAAGCTAGTAGAGGCCGTGGTAGAGGTTCTTCTAGAAAATCTCGTTCACCTAGAAAAAGTTTTTCAAGACCAACTCGCGAAGAATTAATTGAAGCTTGGAAACCGGTAACTGAGCTGGGTCACCGTGTTAAAAAAGGAGAAATCAACTCTCTGGATCAAATTTTTGCAGAAGGTGAAACTATTAAAGAAGCTTCAATTGTTGATGCTTTAGTAACTGATATGTATAATGATTTATTATTAATTGGTCAAGCTAAAGGTAAGTTTGGTGGTGGAAAAAGAAGAATTTTCAGACAAACTCAAAAGAAAACTCGTGAAGGGAACACAATTAAGTTCACTACATGTGCAGTTGTTGGAAATAAAAACGGGTATGTGGGAGTAGCTCTTGGAAAAAGTAAAGAAACTGTTCCAGCTCGTGATAAGGCAATTGCTAAGGCAAAATTAAATTTAATCAAAATCCGTCGTGGATGTGGATCATGGGAAGGAAGCGCAGATTTGAATTCCATTCCATTTGCAGTTCAAGGAAAATGTGGGTCAACTATTATTACTTTATTACCTGCTCCGAGAGGAACTGGACTTTGTGTTGAGAAAGAATGTGCTAAGATTTTAGAAGCTGCAGGAATTCGAGATATTTGGAGTCAAACAAAGGGTCAAACAAAAACTAAAGTTAATTTAATCTCAGCATGTGTGGATGCACTTAAAAATTTAAGTGAAATGAAAATTCAATCAAAACATATTGAATCTCTTGGTATTGTAGAAGGTGGAATTGGAAAAGAAACCGCAGCTGTTAAAGAAGCAATTTCAAGTATAGAAGAAATTAAAACAGAAATGGAAGATGAAGTTAAGGAGCAAACTGTTGAACCAGTTTCAACAGAGGCTGCTAAAGCAACTGAAGCTAAAGTTAGTGAATAATTAAAATAAACGAATGAGTGATACTTATGACTGAAACAACTGAAACTGTAAAAACTGAAAGTAAAAAAGTAGAAGCTGCAGCTGTGGCTCCCGCTAAAACTGCAGAACCGATCAAAGGTGATTATATTGCTGTAGTCCAAGTTAGAGGATTAGTTGGAGTTAAAAAACCAGTTAAGGATACATTAAAAATGATTGGTTTAACTCGAGTAAATCAATGTGTTGTTTTAAAAAACAATGCTAGCTTAGGTGGAATGTTATTAAAAATTAAAGATTATGCAACGTATGGTCCAGTTTCAAAAGCAGTAATTACAAAAATAATTAATGCAAGAGGAATTGAATATCAAGGACGATCTCAAGATAACAAAGGAAAATATACTTACTCTTGTTTTGAATTTGATGGGAAGAAGTATAAAAGATGTTTTAGGCTAAACCCACCAAGAAAAGGATATGGAAGAAATGGAATTAAAAGATCCTTTAACACCGGTGGAGCTCTTGGAACTCGTGGTGAAAAAATTGCTGATTTAATTGAGAGAATGTTATAATTATAAACAATATTTAAAATAAATAATAAAATTATAGGAATGAAAAAAAATGGTTGTTCGAAAACGGAAAAAAGTAGTCAAATATCGAGCTAGTACAACTCATGGTGGCGGTCACCGAAAGAAACGTCGAGGCGCAGGTAGCCGTGGCGGTCGAGGGAATGCAGGTTCAGGTAAAAGAGCTGGACAGAAGAAAGCAGGAATCTCTAGAAAACTAGGTAGTAAAGGATTTTCAATGCACAGATCTATCGCTAAACCTAGAACTGTTAATTTATCATATTTTACTGAAACAAGACTTGCTGGATTTGTTGAAGCAAAACTTGCAAGTAAAGCAGGAGAAGTTTATTCTGTTGAGCTGAAAAGTATTGGATTCGATAAATTACTTGGAACTGGTTCTATTAAAGCTAATGTTAAATTTGTAGCTAAACAATGGAGTGCAAAGGCAGAACAGAAAGTTCAAGCAGTTGGTGGATCTATGGAAGCCGTAGTGGATTCAAAATCTACTGAAGCAGTTTCAAAAGTAGCTGCAGAATAATTTTTATTATTTTTTAATTTTTCAATTTTTCATCACAATTTAATGAATTTAAAACTTATTATTGTGAACTAATACGCAAAGGCTTATAAATAACTACAATGGTTTAGGTGTTACAATGTCAATTCTAGATACATTAATCAGTTTTCTCCCTGAAGTTAAGGGACCAACACAGAAGAAACTGGCCTTTAAACAGAAATTAAAATGGACTGCTGTAACTTTAGTAGTATTTTTCATTATGGGTCTGGTACCACTTGCTGGTCTTGGAGAAAATAGTTTACAACAGTTCGAATTCTTAAGTATAATCTTAGGAGCAAGTTTTGGAAGTATTGTATCACTTGGAATTGGACCAATTGTAACATCATCAATTGTATTACAATTACTCAGTGGAACTGGAATTTTGAATATGGATATGACTTCCCCTGAAGGACGTCAAAGATTTCAAGGCTTACAAAAGGTTATGGCAGTAGGTTTTACTTTACTTGAAGCTTTCATTTATGTTTTGATGGGCGGACTTGCACCAAGCGCAGCTTATGCAGGAACTAGCCTTTATGGGATGTTGCAGGGATTATTAATTGTGCAATTATTCATTGGTGGAATTTTGATTCTATGGATGGATGAAGTTGTCTCTAAATGGGGATTTGGATCAGGAGTAAGTTTATTTATTGCAGCAGGAGTATCTCAACAGATATTTATTAGAGCATTTAATTTTTTACCATCACCAACTAACCCAGATATTGCAGCTGGAGCTATTCCAGCTTTATTTCAAAGTTTAGGAAATGGTGATATCACAACAGCAGCTTTAATGCTGGCATCCGTTGTATCTACTTTAGTTGTATTTGCGGTCTGTGTATACTGTCAGGCGATGAAAGTTGAAATACCGCTATCATTTGGTAGAGTACGTGGACACTCACTTAGATGGCCATTAAACTTTTTTTATACTTCAAACATTCCAGTTATATTAGTTGCAGCATTACTTGCAAATATTCAACTTATTGCAACTTTGCTTGAGAACTGGGGATATCCTTTACTTGGAACTTTTTCCGGGAATACACCTATCTCTGGATTCGTGTTTTGGCTTTATGCGCCAGATATTGTTCGGGCGTTTATCACAGGTAGTTTTACTTGGGTGAACATTGGTCAAGCAGTTATTTATGCTTTTGTTATGGCAATCGGTTCAATGATATTCAGTATTTTTTGGGTACAAACTGCAAACATGGATGCAGCGTCTCAGGCTAAACAAATTTTAAACTCAGGACTTCAAATTCCTGGATTTCGTCGTGATCAGCGAGTACTTGAACGTATATTGTCTCGTTATATTTGGCCACTAACAATTGTTGGTGGGATCTCAGTTGGATTACTTGCAGCACTTGCTGATTTAACCGGTGCTCTATCCCAGGGAACTGGAATTTTACTGGCTGTTATGATTGTGTATAAGTTGTATGAAGAAATTGCAAAACAACATATGATGGATATGCATCCTGCTCTTCGGAAGATGATGGAGTAGAATTTCTTTTTTGTTTGTTTATTTTTTAATTTATTAGGAGAAGTTGAATTTGTAGATGCTACATTATTGATTAAGAAATAAATTTTTTAAATAATTTTTAATGAATTCTTGATGTTCTAAATCTATTAACAACTGCGCCAGTTGATGCTAATCTACCCCTAGAAGTAACTTCATTTGCAATAATGGCTTTGTTTAAATCATTCAAAATATTAAGGGCTGATGTTTTATGTATCTTAAACTGACGGTTATTATTTTTAGACGCATCCATTTGATTTATTTTTCGGATAATTCTTGGTTGTATACTTGTCCAGAGTGAGAGCTCACTTTCAGTTAATCTGCCATTGCTGTGTTCTTCTTTTACAGAAACTCCGATTGCTTTTATTATTGCGATCATATGACTAAAACTATTAATTATTTCATATGATTCTCCTCTACCATTAATAGCTTTACTAGCATTGTGACATGCTTTAATTAAAATTGAGGTCGCGCTGTGAGAAAGTACAGGAACATTCCTGAGTCTACTATTTATTTCTCCTGGAATTCCTTTATCTGATCTACGCCATTTATTTAACATCTTATCTCCTTTATAATAATTTAAGTAAACAATTTTAGTTTATTAAGTTTTCTTATTATTGGGAGGTTCTTTCTCTTTGAATGAATCACAAACTTTATAAGCAATTATGTGGGAAATAGATATTATGGCAATACTCGATCCTGTACTAGACCCAATTTTAGGACCAGTTTTAAATTGGAATCCAATAGTTGGAATTATTTTAATCGCAGCTGTGATCACAGTAGTTATCACACTAGCATACAAATTTCTAACTGATCAAGAAAAAATGAAACACTTGAAAGGTCGTCAAAAAGAATTTCAAACTGAGATGAAATCTCACAAAGAAAACCCTGAAAAAATGATGGCTGTACAAAAGGAAGCAATGAAAGTTAACATGGAATACATGAAACATTCATTAAAACCAACTTTGTACACAATGCTTCCAATTTTACTGATTTTCGGATGGATGAGTGGTGCACTTGCTTATGATCCAATTATGATTGATGAATCTTATACTATTATGGCAGAATTTGCTGACGGAGTTAGTGGACAAGCACAGCTTGTTTTAGATGCTGAATCAACACTTAGTAGTTCTGATGCTGTGCAGATTATCACTGACGGAGAAGTTACTTGGAGAGTTAAATCTTCAACTATTGGTGAACATCAATTAGCTGTTGAAACTGGTGATGCTTCGGAATTAGTAACTGTGTTAGTAACTGATGGTTCACTTGATTATTTAGAAGCTGACCTTATAATTAAAGATAGCGATATCTCTCGAATTCAAGTTGGTTATGGGAAGTTAACTCCACTTGGAGACTTTGATATCTTTGGTTGGAATCCTGGGTGGTTAGCACTTTATATTGTGGTTTCCTTGGTCTTAAGTTTGAGTTTAAGGAAGGCAATGGGTTTGCATTAGAACAGTTTTTTCTTTTTTCTACATAACTTTTATAAACAGCATTCATAATTAGAGTATTATCCCTTGTGGAAAGAATCGGAGGCGACTCGATCAGAATCATTGTAACAAGAATATTGTTTCTTTTGAATCTAAATCAACTCGTTTTCTAATAATAACTAAAAAATAAAAGATAAAATAACAAATTATTGGAGAATAAACAAATGGTAGACGGAAGACTAAAATCAAGAAGATTACGCCGGGTAAAAGTTAGAACCCCAGGTGGAAAGACAGTTATGCATTACAGGCAAAGAAAACCTAGTGCAGCAATATGTGCAATTTATGGAACACCACTTGCTGGAGTACCTAAAATTACAGATAGTAAAAGAAAAAATATTCCAAAATCACAGCGAAGACCAGAAAGGCCTTACGGTGGAGTTTTATCAAGCAAAGCTATGCGTGATGTGATTAAAGAACAAGCTAGAATGGAATCTGATATGGGTGAGGAGCCTGCAATAGAGTCTGATTCAACTGAAACTGGGGGTGAAGTACAATGAGTGTTTTTACTATAGGAAGAATTTGTGTAAAACTTGCTGGACGTGACGCTGGTAAAAAATGCGTTGTATTGTCAGAAGAAAAAGACGGAAAAGTACTAATTGATGGTGCTACTCGAAGACGAGAAGTTAGCCTTAAACATTTAGAACCAATTAACGAAACTGTTTCAATTGCTGCAAACGCTGCAACTAAAGAAGTAGCTAGTGTTTTGAAAGAAATGGGTGTTACTGTTCGTGAAACTAAAGCTAAGAAGGCTGTTGCTCGACCTAAACATTTGAAGAAGGTTAAGAAAGGCGGAAAGTCTAAACCCGCAGCAAAAGCGAAAGTTGTAAAGGAAGCTAAGAAAGTAAAGGCTCCCGAAGCAAAGAAAGCTGAGGCAAAAGTTACAAAAGCACCTGAAGCAAAGGCTGAAGATAAACCTGCTGCTAAAAGTGTAGAAGATATCTTTGAGAAGTAATAGTATTTTATTTTTTTATTTTTTTTATTTCTAATAATAACAATGGCAAAGAAACAAACACTATACCAAATTCTGCGTAAAACAGGAATGTTCGCAACTAAAGAAGAACTAATTGATGCTTTGCGTAATGGAAAAGTTGCAATTGATGGTAGAGTAACTAAAAATCAAAAGTTTCAATTGAACCCAAACACAAAGATTGTAACAGTTGAAGGAGTAAAAATTGAGATTTTACCACTTAGATACTTCATTATTAACAAACCCGAAAGAACAAGTTGTCAAAATGGGGAGCATAGATCGTATGTGAGGGATCTAATTCCTGTAGACGCAGTTGGAGAAGCTGTGTTCAATAGTTTGTTCTGTGTTGGAAGACTTGATGTACCAACAACAGGACTATTAATTATCACTAACGATGGATCGTTTTCTTCAAAAATTTTGAAACCAGAATCTGGAATATTGAAAAAATATAAAGTTAAAATAAAAGACCCAATTGATCAAGTTCAAATTAACATTTTAAAAAGAGGAGTTGATATTATTTTAAAAGATGGAAATTACCATTCCTGTTTACCTGCAAAAGTTGAAAAATTGCATGATCATGAACTGTTAATCTCAATCACTGAAGGTAAATTTAGACAAGTGCGTAAAATGCTTGAAGCTGTTGGAAATTTAGTTGTTAGTTTAGAGAGAATTGCAATTGGTGGATTAGAACTTGGAGACTTGGACCTTAGAAAATTTAAGGAACTAACAAGTGAAGAGATTAAAGAGAAAGTTTTTTCTAATTAATTATTGTGGTCTGTATGTCATTTATTGAGTTGTAAATATTGGTGAATATCCTAAATCTTCTAATGTTTGATTTACAATTATTTTGGTCCAAAATCCACTAAAATCATTTGGTTCAGTCGGAGGAGGTAATTCTGTGAAATTAATGTTGTAAGTATCTAAGAATCCTCTAACTTTTTTATCCATGTCATCTCTGAATTGAGCGCTAAGAGATCTGGTTCCGGAACCACTTTCAAGGCCTTGATTTATTATTGGGAGCAAGTATAATTTATCGTATGGAGCAATTTCTAAATGGCCTAAAGTAGTATTTAATGCGTGTTGATTTTTTCCAAGACTGTTTTCTAAATAACAATAATTGTCAGGCCCTCTGTCACAAATAAGTACTTGATAATTTGGACGGTCATGACGTTCAGTTCCAAGAACTAACTCCGCTGCGAATTGGGTGTAAAGAATCCACATCTGTGCTTGAATAGTAGTTTTTTCATTAATTGCAAGACCTTTTTCTTTTGCCTCAGTTGCAACTTCTCCAATGAATTTTGCTTCTATGCCTGCTTTCTTAAGCTCACCAGAAACAAGCGCTGCGAGAGTGGTTTTTCCAGTTCCATGTGTTCCAATAAGCCCTATCTTGTATGCCATCAACTTCTCAAATATTTTTTAATAAATAATTTTTGACTTATGGGATTAAAAGGATTATTGTAATGTAGAGATATAGTGATTTCCCAAAGATTAATTAAGTTGTATTTGATTTTTTGATTTATGTCTTTTAAAGAGAAATTTGCGAATGTGAAACAGCAGATTAAAGCAAAAGGTTTTTTTCAAAGTGTGAAGGAAGCAGTAGTACTTAGCCATCATGAACCTCATGAAATTGCAGCAGGATTTGCTGTTGGGATGATGTTATCATTTTTTCCTTCATTTGGTGTAGGAATGATTATCTCTTTATTTTTAGCATGGAAGAGAGGTTGGAATTTTTTGTCAACTTATCTTGGTACTATGCTAATGAATCCATTTTCAGCTTCTTTCTGGTATCTCTTAGAGTATCGAATTGGACGGATGATTGTTGGTAATGGTGTTAGTTTTGTACAGAATGTAAGTCAGTGGGATATTTTACCTGTTGCTAAACAAGTTTATAGTGGGGCAGCCGTACTTGCTTTGGTGCTTGGTCCAATTGTATACTTCTTACTTTATGGAATTAGTACAAAATATCGTGAACTTAAAGAGAAAGGTAAGATTCAGATGCCGCAAATGCTTCATTTGCCGAAAGTTATGAAGAAAGATTAGAATAAATTGAAACATAATCTTATTTAGTAGCATCAAACAAAGCTTCTAAATCAAGTTCTAAAGCAACAGCTGGCATAGCAAGGCCCCAGTTAGTTAGAACTTGTGGGCTAATTTCTCCGATGATCCCGATTGTTTGATTCTTTATTTTGATTTCAGCTGTACGCCCATCAATGAAACTTGAATGATTTGTTTCTTTGAAATTACATTCAACTCCAATATAATTTAACAGTGCGTCTAAGATTTGACGAATCTTAGTGAAATCTGCCTTTTCTTCACAAACAAGACAAACTAATTTTTCTTTGTTAACTGCACGAACATCTACATTCTTCTTTGGAATGATAACTGTTCCAATTTCATAAATATTTTGAGGATATTCTTTACTTCTGTTAGCAACTAATGACTTAATTAACTCTGGTAATAACCATGACCTCACCATACTCAAATCTTTGTCTTGGGTATTTTTTCCAAGAGATATATACTCTGAAGATTTAACTGATTTACAACCCATTTTATCAAATTGGTCTTGATCGTTAGTAAGTGCAAATGTTTTGACTTCAAGTAGATTTAGTCCTGATAAAAAGTTACAAATGTCTTCTTTGAAAATATTAATTGGTAGCATTTTAGCAATTGTTGAAATGTTTGGTAAGGTTGGGATAATGTTGTTGTATCCATAGGCTCTTGCTACATCATCAGCAATATCAATTTGGTGCCAAACGTCGGTTCTAATTGAGGGGATACTCACTGTGATATTATCTCCTGTTGTTTCCAAAACATTGTAACCCATTTTTGGAAGTAATTTTATTGCATCTTTGGTTGAGATGTTGATCCCAATTACTTTGTTAATATATTCTGAAGAAATTTTTCTAGTTCTTGAATTAATACTTGGACAAATAGAACTCGTTTTTTGATCTTTAATGGTTACTGAATAAATTTTACTACCCCAATCATAGAACATGGTTGCCAAAATGTTCATAATCAAATCTAATGCTTCCTCATTGTCACCGGTAGATTCTACAAAAAGGTCTGTTGTTTTGGTGTTAATTGAACCTAAACTGTTTGAGTTAATAATTGGTGGCATAGAAAGAATCTGACCTTTATTATCAATTTGAAGGGGATATTTTTTACAGTTTTCTAATAAATGTGAATACTTCTTACCAGTTGGGTGAGTTTCTAAAATTTGTTTTGCTGTAGCTTTTTTATTTGTGTCAAGTGGAATAAATGAAATATCTTTTGGATTTTTGGCAATGTATGTTATTGGAAATGTTATTTTGTTTAAATCGTATACACCAATTGCTACTCTTTTTCGTTTTCTTCCATATGTGTCATGAATTTTTTCTTGTAACCACATTAGGGATTTGATATTTTCATTAGTTAAGATAACTCCTTTAACAACAAAAGATTTGGTGAATGGTCTGACTTCTTTTACAGATTTATCAACAACATGAAGATAATCTCCCTTATTGATAGTGATCTCTTGGTAACCTTTAGTGAAATTCTTGTAACTGTTAATTGCTCTGGCTAATCCTTCTGGTGAAATTAAGTCAGTTCTTTCTGCTGTGATTTCAATTTTGATATCGTTACCCTGAACATCATCTAACTCCATACCCATGTCTGCTAAAGTTTGCTCTAACTGATTGACTGTGATTTTCTTTTTAATCAGTTCTTGCATTCTGCTGAAAGTTGTGTCTATTATTACCATTGTTATAGTGTTTTTACTCGTTTATGATTTCTAATCCATTCGTAATCAACTTCTGGACCAAAGATTTCTCTGAGTTTTGTTTTGCCAGTAAGCAAAGCTGCTATTCTTGAAGAACCCATCCCCCAAGCAATTACTGATTTAGTAATTCCATAAGGTGCTAATGCTTCTGGTCTAAAAATTCCAGAATTGATTAATGCATACCATTTCCCTAGTTTTTCATTGTAATAATGTGCTTCCATGCTAGGTTCAGTGTACGGATTAAATGTTGGTTTAAATCTGATTTTGTGAATTCCAAGCTTTGCATAAAATTCTTTGACAAATCCCATTAGGTCTGCTAAAGTAAGATTGTCTGCCATAATGAAACCTTCTGCTTGACCAAATTCAGGTAGATGTGTTGCATCAGTTGCTTCATTTCTAAAATTATCAGCAATGTAAAAATATTTGCAGTCATGATTTAGTTTTTTTTCGTGAAAGTATCTGAATGTTGTGGAGGTACTGTGTTGTCTTAAAATTAATTTTTTGGCTTCTTCGGGATCCCAATTTTTAGTGTGCCCAGTTGATCCTGTGTTGTAACCATTTTCATGTGCAGCTTTTACCTTATTAACTAATGCTTTGTTTGGCAAATCTCCTTTGATATCAAGGTAAAAGGTATCTTGAGCTTCACGCATTGGATGATCTTGTGCGATCCACATTGAATCCATTCCCCAAAAAGAAGTTTCAACCCAAGGACCAGTCATTTCTTGAAAACCCATTTCTAAAAATGAGTTACGAATAACATTTAGTGCTTCATTATATGGGTGTCTGCGTCCGCCGTTAATCTTTGGAACATTAATCTCAACATCATATGCACGAAATTCATGTTTCTTCCAAGACCCGTTTTGCAGCATTGCAGGTGTTAGGCGGCTGGTGACATTTTGATTAATTTTCTTTTTGCTTAATGTTTTTCCAAGTGCAGTTACTTTAATGTTGACAGTTTTTTCGTCTTTAATTTCAATGAAATCTTTTCTTTTGCTCAAGTTTTTTAGTGTTTGCTGATCTTCTTTACTAAGTGATTCTTGGTTAAGTGGGAAAGATTTTGAAAGTAAGAGTTCTTCTGGGCTTTTGTTTTTTAGAAAAGATGTGGTCACGTTAGTTGCTTTAAGTTCAAGACCTTTTGCTCCTTTTTGAATATCAACTGCTTTATTTCTTTTTAATTGACCAATACTTGCGTTAACTTCATCACCTGAAAGTTTGGCTGATTTTGCGATTGCAGTGATTGTTTGAAATTTATCAGTTAAAGTTTTTGCAAGCCTTTTTTCTGGAAGACCTTGTTTCTTGTATAGAGTGCCGTTTTCTTTTAAATGAACTAATTTGGATTTTTCAATATTTACTGTTAATGCACCTTTATTACTGAGCCATTGTAGAGCACGCATAACTTCGATATCTTGGAGTTTTGTTTCTTTGATAATTGTTTGAAAATCTGTAGTTGACTTTAGAATTGGGAGAACTTTTCTCTCGAACGGGTGCAGTTTTGCAATAAGTGAATTCATTTTCATTATTGAATTAGTTTAGTAGAGATTCTTTATAAAAGTAGTGGGATTAAGGTTGATAATGGTGAAGTATTTTTGAATTATTTTGGAAAATAGGTAATTGATGCTTTGAGGACTGGGTAGGATCTTGATTTGTCAATTTTTCCTATGATACCTGCTCCAAATTCCCAAGAGTCTTTTGGGCGAGAGGTAACTAGAATACTGGCATAACCTGCGAAATTATTTTGTATTTGTGTTTCTAAGCCAGTTTCAACTTTGGCTGAAGTTTTGTTACTGTTATGTAAATCAAAACCATCTATGCCGAGCCCGATGTTAAATACTCCCGAATCATTAGTATTTGTTTCTTGTGCTAAAACATAACCTGCTGCAACATTTAGGTAAGGTAAATCTTTTCCAAAATGAATTGAGATATCTGCTGCACTTAGAAAATATTGCTGTGCTGCTTGAACTGAGGTGCCAATACCAAAATATGAGCTTGAGGCATTTGCAATGTTCATATGAGATGATATTAACAATAATGATGGTATATTCATGATGTTTTTAGAATAAATTGTAGTTATAAATCTTTCTTCTGATTTATCACTAAGGGGTAGTTCTTCTAGTTTTAGTTTTATTTGTTGTTTATTGAATTTGAAGAATGGCAATGATATTTAGAATCTTAATATTTAATGGTTTTTAAGAAAAAGGAATAAAAAAAATTAAAAAAATGGGAAAAGAAAGTTTACTTCAAATTACCCCAAGTAGTATTAAACATACTATCCATACTGGATGCGAAATAAGGAGTTTTAACCCAAACACCTAAATCGTAACTTGGATGTACTTCTCCATCGTTCATAGTCATAAAAACTAAATCTTTGCTATCAACTGTTACAAATCTAGTATCTAACTTTGAATTGTGTTTAACATCTGCAATTCCCTTTAACTCTTTGGTTAAGTGTTTATTTTCTTTAGTTATAGGTGCTGCAATTTTAATTTTTACACCACGCTTTTTAGCTTTTTCTAAACTAGCTTTAAGTCCTTCAGCTTTACGCATAAAACCTTTCTCAGTTGTAATAATATTAACTGATTTTTTTGCACCTTTAATTAAAAAGTCTAGGTGGTTGTAAAGGTTGTGACGTCCCTTTAAGGTACCTGTCATTTCACTTGGATCAACCAGTGAGATACCAGTTGTATGAAGTTGCTCTAACTCTACTAAAAGCGGAGATGTTTTAATTGAATCTAAACGCTTAATTTTAGTTTGTGCAATCATATGCATATTTTTCTTAACACGATCAACAACTTCACTTGGTGGAATTGCAATATACTTGATTGGTTTTCCAGTTTTCATAACAACGAAACCCTTCTTTTCCAAACTTTCTAAAACATCATAACTTCGTGATCTTGGAACATCTGCAATATCTGATAATTCACCTGCAGTTGACACTCCTCGACTTAGTAATGCTGACCATAATTTAACCTCATACAAGTTTAAATCAAAATATCTACGTAACTGTGCTAATAACTCTTCTTTTACAATCATTTTTGAAAACCTCCCCTCTTTACATTAAAAGGATACTTGGTACTTATTGAAGAATCGGATCTATATTTCAAAAAACCTCTTTTGAAGACCCCACTTCAGCTCCACCCTCTTTTTGTAACTTAGTTATAAGGAACAAACACTACTATTAAAAGGTTGTGGTTTCTTTAAGATTAGTTTTTGATTGTGAGCTTTGAGTTTTGTCGACGAGAAAATTGATTTTGGCAGGTTTTTATTTTAGGTAAACATATACATCATATTGGTAATGGGGGGGTATTTTTATTTCCAGATTTTTAGTGAAGGGAAGAAAAATTCTGACTTATTAGTTTTTGTAGAATATAGGTTAGAGAATAGGTTAAGCACATATTGATTTTTTTTAAATGTAATATTAAACTAGTGTGATCTCTAATCTCTTATTTTATTTTTTAGAACTAAGCAATTAAATAGCGTATCTTAGAATAACTGCAATTCCGCCAAGTCCATCTAGTTGTTTACCTGAACTGGAATCACTGATAATAATATGAACTTCAGATTTCATCTTATCTGCTGTAACTAAGATAGTATCAACTTCTACAAATTTATTTTCTTCTTTTGCTTTGTTGATAAACTTGGTTGAAACTAAAACTTTAATCGCAGCACCACTTAAAATTGCAGAAGAAGAATCACGCATTCCATAACTATACTTTCCAGATGATTTACCTATCTCTGCTAATAACTCTTCAACTAACTTTGCTTCAAAACTTGCACGATTTTCTTTTAATGTTGATTGAAGAGAAGGATTTTTTAATAGTTCAGTGATTGCAGATCTGCTTACTGATGAAATATTTGCTGAAATTATTTTTTGTCTTAAATCAGAATTTCTTAACTGTTTTAGAAAATCTTCAGTATAAAATGCTGGCGATGCCGCAATAATTCTTTGAGGATCCAAGCGTTTGCTATATTGTTCGATGATTTTAGTTAACTCTTGATAAAAATTATTATTACTACTGTGTCCATCATATTTTTTACTGGTTTCGCCTTTGAATTCTGTTAAAACTTTATGTCCGAATTTAGTGGAAACTGCAATTATTGCTTCTTCTCTATTGAATACACAAATTAGAATTTGGTGTTTAGGTTTAGCTGCTTCTCTTAATTTTTGTTCTTGAAAACTTGGCCAATATTCTTTTTTAATTGTAAGTTCATCACCTTCATTGATGCTGATGTTTTGATAACTACCTTTTGGAAAATCATCTGGTCCTTCTACTATAGTACCATTAATTCTAAGAGTTGCGTTTTGAGCTTGATATTCAATTTTTTCAACTAGAATTGTTAAGGTTACAATTTTTCGAATAATTCTAACATTTTCTCCCTCGCCTATTTTGATTTTTCTATGAGCTGTTCCTTTAACTTGATTGTTCGGATCGATTAAATGTGAAAGATACCAAAGGTCGTCAGGATCGGTGACCCTAACTTTAGCAGTGTTAATTTTGTGATTGAATCGAATTATTTGCATGTTATCATCCAACAAGTATTGTTTATTAATTGTTCTGTAAATTATTCATTAAATTGATTGTGTTTTATTTAGTTTGATGAAAAGTAATATTTATATAATAGTCAGAGTTAGGTAGTATAGGTTTTGATTATAAATGGCAATAATAGTAACTAGAATTATACTTTTGAAGAGACATGACGATTATAAAAAAATCGATGATTTTTTTAACTCAGAAATCCCCTCATTTGATGATAAGATGTATAAATCTTCAGTTTCGTTGTATGCGTATATTAAATCTTTGGAACCTGGTTTACCTCGGGGAGGCAATTTTCGTGGCCCATTAGTAATTATTTTAAGTTTACAGATTTTACTCAAAAAAATGCTTGATGGTGAAAATAGATATGCTCAGGCAAAAATATTATGGAACTCTTTTAATGAAAGTTTAGATTCAAAGGTTTCTCTTAATAATCCTAGTAAAAAAATTAACTCCATCTAGTGGGAGGTAAAATTCAATTTTTCTTTCTGTTAATGAAGAATTAAAGTTTTGATTGTGTAAAATTATTCTGTGTTTTATCATTCGGTGGTTTTTTCATAAACTTGTGTTATTAGATCATGGTCTCTTGAAAAGTAATATTTATATAGTAGTCAGAGTTAGATACAGTTATGGTTTTGGGTGGTAGAAAGCGAAGCTTTGCTAAAAAAGCACAGGCGGCAGCGGCTGCAGCAGTACTGGTTGCAATTATTGGCGCTGCACTTGTTTCTTATGTTGTTCTTGTTTCACCTGAAGAAAGAGCAAAATTATTGGATGAAGATTTTGAAGATTCTGATTCAACAAGCGGATCTTCTGACACTTTACTTCGAGAATATCCTGGTAACATTGAATTCCTTAGTGTTGATGAAATTGATCATAGTATAGCATCGATACATATCTACACTGAAACGAATTCAGAAGTGTTAACTGAAAGAAGTAGCCTACAAATGAAAAGAACTGTATTTAGTTCCGAAGATGGATTAGTTTCATTTAGTGTTGACGATGCAAACTTAGTTGATGATGTGTTAATGAATTTTAGAGTTACAGAAGCTAGTGGGACACTTACAGTGTCTTTTAATGGAGAAGATTTACTCGAACAAGAAGTAGTGGTTGGAGATAGTGTGACAATTGATTTGCCTTCAGAATTATTAGAATTAGAAAATGAGTTAAAGTTTTCAGTATCATCACCGGGAGCTGCCTTCTGGAAAAGTAATATGGTTAATTTGGAATCTGTAAAACTTGTTGCTGATGTAACTGATATTAGTCACCGTGAAGCAACTGGTATTTTTAGTATTTCAGATACTGAAGCCGAAAATTTAGAGACAGCTGTTTTTAGTTTTCAACCAGATTGTTCAAGTGATGTTGAAGGAACACTCACAATTACTTTGAATAATGAATACAGCCTGTATTCAGCTACGCCTGATTGTAGAGTTCAAATGGGAGATGTTGAACTTGATCCATCTATGTTATTTGTTGGACAAAATACTTTGCATTTTTACACAGAGGAAGGAGATTATGTACTTCATAATTTGGAAGTTGAATCAGTACTTGAGAGAGTAGAATATTCTACTTATTATTTTCAATTAACATATGAAGAAGAACAAAGTGTGATCTCAGATGATTCAACAGTTGAAGTAACTTTAGAATTCTCTGATGACTCTGAAACCAAAACTGGTTATGTGAGTATTAATGGATATAAGCGACATTTTGATACAACTGGAAGTTCTTACTCATTTGATATTAGTGATTATGCAGTAAATGGTAATAATGCAATCTCAATTCAACCAAGCAGAACAATTGAGGTTCGTGAGTTGACTGTTGAGTTAAATTAGATTTTTTCTTTTTAGTTTCTTTTTAGTTTTATTTCTGGTAATAAATGTTAATCTCACTATTGGTGGTTGTGAGTTGTCACTCTTAGTTTATGCATAGTCTTTAAATATCATGGTTTTTTTTGGAATTGTGAGGATCTATGGGTGGAAATGATGATTATTTATACGTGTTGAAAGCTTTGCAAGAGATTCCTTTTGGTGTTGGAAAAAAATTATTAACAGAATTTTTACAAGGAGAAGAAAAACATAAAACTATTCGAAAACACCAAATGCATAAATATTCTAATTTTGGATCACTTGCTTATACAAATGAAGAAATATTACAATTAATTAATCGATTGATGCATAAAGACTTTATCGGGGTAAGTTCAATTCCTGGAAATTCTTTTTGGAAAGTACTTGGTTTAACTGCAAAGGGGCGCGCGGAACTTTCTTGTCCAACTTTGAATCAAAAAATTTCAATCACACAAAAATCTGTAAAAGAGACAATTATCACTGATGAAGATCGGAAGATATTTTCTGCAATCCCTTTTTTGGAACCTTTTAATGATGCACAGAAAAAAGCAATTATTTGTCAAAATTCTCGAATTTTATGTATCGCAGGAGCAGGGTCAGGTAAAACGACTGTTCTGACGAAAAGAATTGAATTTTTGACGACTTATTTATCTGTTGATCCTAGAAAAATATTGGCAATCACATTTACAAAAAAAGCCCGGCAAGAGATGATCTCTAGGATTACAGTTCCTGGTGTTTCTGTTGAAACTTTTAACTCGTTTTGTGAGAAAATGTTGCAAAGACATAATCATCTATTGTATGATAAAGAATTTCGAATAATTAATTACAGGGAGAAAATCTTATTATTTCGAAAGGCACTCTCGATACTTGGAATGCCTTTGAATCGGGCAATTAATACTTATTTTAGTATCGCTCAACGAAGAGGAAAAACACCTGAAAAATTGATGAACATTTTCATGAATGATATGTATCTGTTGAGGGATTTTTTTCGGGCACGAAATTTGAATATGGATTCAGATTCATTCGATATTGATATTGAACATCAAAAAAGTTTTAAGATGGTATCTGCGATTTCAAGGTTGATTGATTCACAGATGATTGAACAGGGGTTTCGTGATTTTTCAGATCAATTACTTGAGACATTATCTTTGTTTTCAAAACATCCAGAATTGATACAGAAATATGATCACATATTAATTGATGAGTTTCAAGATGTGAATGCAAGTCAAATTCAATTGATTGATCTGCTTAACCCTACAAATTTGTTTGCAGTAGGTGACCCTCGGCAATCGATTTATGGGTGGAGAGGATCTGATATTAAATATATTCTGAATTTTGAAGAGAAATATTCTGACTGTGAGATTATTTCTTTAACAATAAATTATCGCTCGACTAAAGGAATTGTTGATTTATGTAATTCTTGTTGTAAGGAGTTGGGTTTTGCTGATTTAAAGGCCCACCTTGGAGATGATACCATTGATTCACATTTGATAAAACAAAGCAATAAACAACAAGAATTTGCATTTGTAATTGATAAAATTATATCTAGTGATATTGCAAGGGAAGAAATATTTGTGTTGGCTCGAACAAATCGGGTGCTTAAAGATTTTTCTGAGATTTTGAAGAAGAGAAAAATAAAACATGTATCGCGAAATGATGATTCACCTCAAGAAAAAATTGCTTCTGGGAAAATTATGCTCTCAACTGTTCATGCAATTAAAGGGATGGAAGCTGAAATGGTATTTGTGATTGGATGTACATCTGCTAATTTTCCTTGCAAGGGATCAGACCATCCAATTATGGAAATTGTGAATGACAAAGATTATGATAAAGAAGAAGAAGAGAAACGAGTGTTGTATGTTGCTTTAAGTCGTGCGAAAAAAGAATTATATGTCACATATGTGAAGTCACCTTCTTATTTTTTTTCAACGGAAATGATGAAATTAATGGGTACAAAAACAAAATCATCTCAGTTTAATACAGGAGCAGATATAATCAAAAAATCTAAGAATCGTCTTAGAAAAAATAATTCTGTTAAAAGTAATAGTTCGGAGTTGGAATTTTCTAAGTCAAATTTGGTTTCTGGAACGAGTGGGACTTGGATTAAATCACGTTCTATAGAATCCAATGTTGTATCTGGGAAAAATTCTTCTTTGAGTAATGAAGAAATATTTGCAAAGCTTCGTAATTGGCGTTTTGAAGAAAGTAAAATTTCCAAACTTCCAGTGTATAGGGTTATGCATAATAAAACACTTGAAGAATTAGCTCAAAAAAAACCAAAAACAGTTGGTGAGCTGCGTTCGATTTATGGACTAGGTCCATCAAAAATAGATAGTTATGGGTTTGAAATATTAAAAGTGTTACATGGGTGATTAGTGAAGTAAAAAGATTTTTTTTGTTTGAATAAATTAAACATATCTTCCTCTATTTTAAGCAAGGTTTTTATATGCTAAAATATTTGTTCTATTAGTTATAAGAGGATATGGATATTAATGGATAGTGTAACTAGTTTTAGGAACCTGGACTTTCTAAAGAGAATTTTTGGATATCAAACAGCTGCTGGTACTGCTGCTGCTGCTGGTGCGTTGGCAGCTGGTGGATCTGGAGTTGGAAGTGCGGGCGCTGTTGCAGGTGCTGCAGCGGGTGCTGTTGGAGCTGCAGGAAATTTTGTTTTGAATCAAGCTGCTGGTGCTGTAAAGAACATGGCTATTCTTATGATGATTCTTGGTAGTGTTCAATTTTTTTTACGGTGGACAATTGGTGATACTCATATTCTTGTTAGAGCATTATCTATTGTTTTATTTATCATGGCTGGGTATGCTATGGCAGAAAGCGTGCAAGTTAGTCGTTGGGTTGTGTTCTTGCCAATGACGATTTTTGCAATGTGGTATTTTGTATTCAAAGCTAATTACATGCCAAGTTTTTTAATTTATTTTTTGACTTCCGCTGGACTAGTTTTGGTGGTAATTGATTTATTCACAAAAGGTAAATCAGTAAAGGCCGAAGTATATGGATTTTTACCAGTTGTATTTTTCTTTTTAGATATAGGATTACTTCCATTTTTAGTTAATAATGTTGGTTTACCAATTACTGATTTGACTACAAATCTAGTTTTATGGATGCCATGGTGGGCGTTCTTTGGACTGATGACATTTCCTTTGGATTCTAATGAGAAAAGTTTTGTAAACGCAACAATGCGATTTATGCATATTTTAGGTGTTTTGTATATAGTTTTTGTATTTTTGATTCCTATGGTGCCAGTTCTTGGTTATGATCAAAATTCATTTATTCCAAGTATGGATGATTTTTCAGGTTCACAAGGTGAATTGCGTGAAAGATTATCTGAAGGAGAAAATCCTGCTTGGTCACAAGCTGTATGTTTATATGAAGCAATTCAACAATTGGATGGAGAATTTTCGATCAATGAATGTGTTGAAGAGCGACAAAAGTTGTCGCAAATAGAAATTTACTGTGAAGAAGAAGGTTATGATAAAGGGAGCAATGCGTTTGAAATCTGTGTTAAAGATGAACTTGAAGCATTAGAAGAAGAAGCGGGACAAACTTCAGGAACTACTTCAAATCAATTGGATCAACATGTTGATATTATAATCAGTAAAAGTAATTATTTTGATGATGAAGTAAATGCACAAAAAGGAAATTTTGAGGCAGTGCAATTTCCTGTCGAAGTTAGAATTGAAAATCCCAACAGAGAAGAATTTTTTATTGGAATTGATTGTAATTTTCATTCAAAAGATAAAAAAATAGAATCTGTTGGCGGGGTTGTTGATCATGCCAGTTTTGATAGTGATGGACTTTTGGAAGTTACTGAAAGTGATGAGTATACATTTCTTTGTCAACCAACTGCTGATTTAAATGGATCCTATAGTCTGAATTTTTCAACCGTATTTTTTATGACTACCACATCTTACTTGAAAAGGGTGTTTGTTGAAGATAATAATGTTAAAAATGTAGATCAACAAATTCAAATTAATTCTTTTTTAGATGGCGATACTGGAGCATATTCAGCTGATGAATTTGTAAGAGTTAATTTTGCAGTTGGACAACCAAGCGAAAATCCAGTGATTGAACTTGATGATGTGCCTTTGTTGGTTACTGACATTGCAAATGTTGGATCTGGAACTGTTGAATACATATATGGATATGATTTGACCTTCGACGGAATGAATGTTGAAGGGGATAATGATGACTGTGTGTATGCAGAAGAATCGAATTTCTTTGAAGAAGGGAATAGAAATGGTGATTCCATCTTAGTTGGATCTTGTTATATGGAAATAGATTATAGTATTGAACAAGAAGTAGAAGAAGATGGAATCTCTTTTAGAATTTTTGAAGCGAATGTTGGGTATCTATACACTTTACAAGAACAAATAGCTGTTGAGGTAGATTTACGATGAAACTAAAATCTAAATTTTTTAAATTCTTTTTAGTTTCTCTTTGTTTGTCAATGTTATTACTCAGTTCTTGCTCTGGGGGTGGTGGAAGTGATTCACGTGGAACAACAGTGGAATTAGAATATGCTTCATCTTCAGTAGGTCCGGTAATTAGCGAAGTAAGTATTGATCCAAGAGACAGGCTTGAAGAGTTTAGTCCAGTTTTAGTAAATGTGCATTTAGAAAATAAAGGATCTCAGGATTTAAGTCAAGGAGAAGTATCACTATTAGTTGGATATGATGCATCAATTGTTGATTTTGGAGATGCAAGCGAAGATGGTATTTCTTTACTTGGTTATAATGATCGTAACCCAGCAGTTGAAGAGGAATTTATTGAGTTTGAAGGATATATTGGTAGAATAATTGAAGAAACACGTAGTGAAGTTGAAGTTCCATTATTTGTAAAAGCTGAATTTTCTTACTCTACTGTTTTAGAACAAGAAGTGTGTATTAATCCAGATTTGTATAACTTTTATGATGGAAACTGTAAGAACCCAGATGGGGAAGTTAGAGCTAATGCTCAATATAGTCCTGTTGTAGTTAGTGGTTTTGAACAATTAGTGTCAGAAAGATTAGGTGTTGCTTATTTTACATTTCATATTGAAAATAGAGGTAAGGGTACTGTGGAGAGGATAACAGTTACCGAAGCTGCTTTAACAACTGAAGATATGAGCTGTGAATTTAAAGGCGAAGGAAAGATGGATAATTATGATTATGTGTTTGATGCAGGAGAGTCTTATGTTGAATTAGAATGTGAACATCATTTTGATCCAAATGATGCTGCAATGGAGAAGGTTTTGTATCTGGATTTGTTTTATGATTATGTATTACAAGAAGAAGTAACATTGACTGTTGTTGGGAGTAATAAAGTTAGTTGATTTGAGAACGACAATAATTATTAAATTTCTACATTGTTTGAATATAGTAAGTTACAAACAATGCAAAGGCATTTTTGAACTTCTGAAATTGAAAATTTCAGTAAGCAGAGAAAAATCAAAGATTTTTTAGTTTGCTATATATAGCAAACTTTATTAACGCAAATGTATTTGTATGTCCTGATGGGTACTTTAAATCTGAAGTTAGGAATAGTTTTGTTGCTAGGTATGTTATTATTTAGTTCATGTTCTATTATCCCTCAAGGTGAAAGTGCTGATAGTACTTCTTCAATCTTAAGTCAAGTTCAAAGTGGAACGCGTGGAATTGAAATAGATTTTGTTTCTAGTTACCCTCCAGCAACACTTTATGATGTTGGTGATATGGTAATGCTTTTAGAAGTTGAAAACAAAGGAGCATATGATGTTGGCGGAGCAGATTGTTATTTACAAGTAACTGGATTTGATTCAAATATTATTCGTGGAATTGATTACGTTCAAAGTTGTGGCCCGGTTGATGGGAAAAATGTTTACAACTTAGATGGTGGATGGAATCAAGTAGAATATAGTTCATCAAGTATTACACTACCTGATGATACTTTGGAATATTCACCTAATTTAAATTTAGTCTGGTGCTATGAATATCAAACAATTGCAAACCCTAGTATCTGTGTTGACCCCCTATTTTATCAAATTACTAGTGAACAAAAAGCATGTAGCCCTCAAGATGTAGGAATGGGTGGTGGACAAGGTGGACCAGTTAGTGTAACTTACACTGGTGTTGATATGATTGGTGACACTGCAGTATTTGAAATTAGTGTTCAAAACTCTGGTGGCGGACGAGTTCTTAGTCCTTATGCTGACATTTCTAATTGCGGTGAAAGTGTACTTGATTATGAGGATTTAGACAGGGTTGGTTATACAATTGAAATGACTGGTGGAAGTATGATTGAGTGTACACCATCAAATGGGTTACTTCGATTATCAAATGATGTTGGAAAAATAGTTTGTAGTTTTAGAATTAATGGACAGTCTGCTTATGAGACACCACTACAGATCACACTTGATTATAATTATATTGAAAGTACTCAACAAGGGATTCAAATAATCTCTACTCCTTAATTCTGATTAAATACCGACAGCTTTTTATAGCAATTTAGCTTGTTTTTTGTTGTTGTAATTATTTAAATTATATCTTGCAAAAAATCATAAAAAAAGAAGGTGGTCTTAATGGTTCGAAAATCAATAGTCATAATTAGTATTTTAGCATTTAGTTTATTCTTAGCATCTTGTTCCGGTGGTTCTGGTGAAGCAGATACAACTAGCCCTGGTGCATTTTTTGGAGGAAGTGAAGGGATTGAAGTTACTTTTGAACCACTTAGTATTATGGAAGAAGGGATGTATACTATTTATGATACTGAAGATTTCCCACTGGAAATGATTGTAAGTAATAAAGGAGAACATTCAGTTGAGTCAGGAGATGTACGATTGGAATTACTCGGTCCTGCACAGGCTGATTTTAGTAACATTGCAAGTTGGACAAAATCAAATGCTGAAACAATTGAAGAAATTTCAGAATTTAATCCTGATGGAGATGAGGAAGTAATTAGTTTTACACCAAATTCTTATGCAACTTATAATGCTGATATTATTGGATACCAAGACATTACTTGGTTTGTAGATTTCGATTATGATTATAAAACATATTTGATTGTAAACGATATTTGTTTTAAAGGAGATAGTAGTGACGATAGAGTATGTGAAGTATCAGAAGGAAAAACATACTCAGTTTCTGGAGCACCAATTTCAATCACTTCAGTTGAGCAAGATACTGGTGGAAAAGGAATCATGTTACTTAAAATTGGAATTAGTAACTTAGGAACTGGTGACGCTACTATTGTTGGAGAGGATTTTGATGATAGATTTAGTCAAGTTGCATACACAATCGAAGATTCACTTGAATGGAATTGTAAAAGTGGTGGACGTGAAAATGAAGCTAGAATGGTTGATGGAACTGCTGAAATTATCTGTCAGCTATCTGAGGCATTAAATGAAGATGATCTTTATACAAAATCCGTTAGTTTAACTTTTGATTATACTTACAGAGATATTGTGAGCGAGAATTTGAGAGTTAAAGAGAGCGCAGAGTAGAATTCTTTTTTATTTTTTTTTATTTTACACTTCTTGTTTTTTTAATTTTTAGTTAAATTAGTTTTAGTTATTAATCATAATTTTCTAGATTAAAATTAAACAGAATTAATCACTTCTCACTGCCAATTAACATCACAGTTGCTAAGAATGATTCAAGTTGTAAGTATTCATCGGAACCTTCAACAAGACGGAATTCAATTTCACCACATTTGTCCATTAGTTTCACTTTAATTCGATCTGTTGTTTCAATGTTCCAGATTTCTTTTGCCATTTGTTTGATAATATCTCCACCTGAAAGGCCGTAGTTTAACATCAAATCAAGCAATTTTTTCCTGGCTGTCATAAAATTTTGATTAAGTGCCAAGCTGAGAACTTCGGCAACTTCTTTTGGTTTTGCAATTGATGCCATTGAGTAAACTACTTCAGCGTTTATCTCTTTGGAAAGGACTGCGCAACTTTGGAGAATATTTTCAAGACGTCGACAATCTCCACCACAGATATCAGCTAAAGCAAGCTTTGCATCTTCAGTAATAGTTAGACTTTCTTTTTCAACTAAATGATTGATCATACTCATGATGTGTTCTTTTTCAATTGGTTTGAATCGAAAAATTGCACAACGACTTTGAATTGGATCAATAATTTTACTACTATAATTACAACTTAAAATGAATCTACAAGTTTTGGTGTAGTTTTCCATGGTTCGACGGAGAGCTTGCTGAGCGTCTTTTGTTAGAGCATCACTCTCATCAAGGTAAATTAGCTTGAATGGTACATTTCCAAGAGCTTTGGTTCTTGCGAAATCTTTGACTTTAGTTCGAACAACATCAATTCCTCTCTCGTCACTTGCGTTTAATTCTAATGTATTAGCCCGCCAATTGTTGCCAAATAGGGCTTTTGCGATCACAAGGGAGAGTGTAGTTTTTCCAACTCCTGCTGGTCCTGAGAATAATAAGTGAGGCATAGCATTAGATTTTACAAATGCTTTGAGTTTTTCTACTATTTTTGTCTGACCCTTTACTTCATCGAATGTTTGAGGCCGGTATTTTTCTGTCCAAATGTTAGATTCCGTGTTTCTAGTTGAAACTGTACTATTTTGTGATTCAGTACTAGAATTATTGGAAAATTTATCTAAAGACATGTTAATTTTTCACTGAATTGAGTATATAAACTTTTCTTGTATTGATTTGTATGATCTGTTGGTAAATTTTGGAATGTTTTCTGGGAAATAAAACTGTAATTTGTATTTTTCTGATTAATTTTTTCTTATGATTTTTTTAAAAACTAATTTCAAATTAATTGTGTTTTCATTTTTTTTCTAAATTTCTGTAAATTTTTTTGAGTTTTGTAATTTTTTAATTAAAATGCGTAAAAAAGATCAGTTTTTTGTTTTATTTTTGTTTTTTGTTTTATTTTTTTATTTTTTATAATTAATTTTGTTATTTTTTTTCTTTGGTTAGATTTTTTTATTTATTTCCAATTTTCATTTTCTTTTTTTAATTTTATTTTTGTCGTCGATAAAAATCCATTTTTCAACTGGTCATGTGTTTTGCGATACAAACTTCGCGTAATCACCATTACAATCACACCGAACCAAAATTTATTTTGTGTTTTTTAGTTTACAAGTTTGTTTTTACAACAACAGTTTACAAAAAAATATTTCTCAGTATATCTATTCGAAACTTTTAAAAACAAAAAACGCTTTTCTATTATTTATATCAAACAAGAGGTGATTGATAATGGCTATAAAAAGAAAAGCATCAAGTAAAAAAGCCGTTCGCAAAACTACTACTAAACGAAAAACTGTAAAGAAAAAAGCAGCAAAGCGGAAAGTAGTTAAGAAAAAAACTGTTAAGAAGAAAAAAGCAACTCGTAAAAAAGCAGTTAAGCGAAAGGCAACTAAAAAGAAAGCAGCTAAAAGAAAACCTGCAAAGCGTAAAGCAGCTAAAAAGAAAAAAGCTCCTAAACGAAAAGCAGCTAAGAAGAAAGTAGCTAAGAAGAAGGCAACTAAGCGTAAAGCGGCTAAAAAGAAACCAGCTAAACGAAAAGTAGCTAAAAAGAAGAAAGTAGCTAAGAAGAAACCAGCTAAGAAAAAATCTGCTGTTAGGAGAAAGGCTGCTAAGAAAGGCGTTGCTACTAAGAAGCGAAAGAAGGCTGTTCGGGTTAAAGCAGGTAAGAAAGGTGCTGCAACCAAGAAGCGAAAGAAGGCTGCACATGTTAAAGCAGGTAAGAAAGGAGCTGCAACTAAGGCGCGAAAGAAAGCTGTGAGAAGAAAAGCTGGTAAAAAAGCAGCAAGAACTCGTAAGCGAAATAAATAATTCTTCTTTTTTTTTTTTTTTTTAATTTTTATTTTAAACTAAAAATCAACTAATTTAGTTATTTCTATTTGTTTTAAACAAACTGATTGGATTTAAAAAAATCCTAAGAATTGATTGAATAATTGTTTAATTGAATCAACAAAAGAGCCTGCCTCAACTGTAATTTGAGTGGTTTCAGTCAATGAATATTCTCTTTTTAACGCATCATTCCAAGTTATTTGAATTTCTAACTGGTTGTTTTTAGCTAAAGTTGAAGAATCAATCTCAAGATTCAAATTTTCACTAGATGAAAGCTGCTCAACATCAAAAGTAAATTTTTGGCGTCCAGTGTCTATAATCACTTCAACATTCATTGGAGTTGCAATACTGTCTTTGTTTATAGCTAAGGTGATTGGAATTGTTTCACCAAAATTAACTGTGTTTTTAGCGTTAATATCCAATGAAACCTGCGCAGCATCAAGAACTAATATGCTTAGAATTTCTTTATCTTCAGTGTTATCAATTTCAACTGATGTTTCTAAATTTTGATAACCTGTTTCAGTAAATGAGATTGTCTCTTTAACTGTTTTTGATTCTGAAAGTAGTAGTCCGAAAGATTCACAGATTTCAGTGATACAAACTTTTACTTCATCAATTATCTGATTGCCTACATTTTCAACTTCACAAGTAATTGTTGCTGAGTTTTCGATTGCAATTTGGTCTGGATAGTTACAGTTGATTTGAACATCTTGATTAAGTGACTGTGTTTCTACCTCTATTAATGAAGTAATTTCATCTTCTGAATATGTTGGTTTATTGATACCTGCATTAAAAGTATTTGTAGAGTTAACAATTGAATTTGCAAAAACTATATATGGGAAGCTGTAAGTATATTCGCTCTTTAAAGCATCATCTACTTCAACTATCCACTCTTCAGTGTGAGAGCCAAGAGCATCAATTACAATGACTTTCTTTTCGTCTAAAATGTTAATCTCTTCTGGTGCGATTAACCTTAACTCAACAGCTTGTCTTGAATTTTTATTATTGTAAATATTGGCTGTGATTAAATTAAAACTGCCAAAATTAACCATTGATGCGTAATGTTCTGTTTCAATTTCTAAACTTGGAGAAATTTTGTATCCGAATTTAGAATTTTCTACATTGAATTCTAAATCTTCACTTTCAAGTCCAATATTTTTAGCAGTCCATTCATAATAAATACTTGGTTCAGTTGGGTCAACACTATATTTTAATGGGATGTGTGTTGCATCAACAAAACCATACTGACCAAAGGTTGGATCAAAAGAAACCCATCCTGAATGAGGGATATAAACTTCTGCCCATCCATGTGCTTGCCAAGGATCACTGAATAAATCACTTCTAGTATAAGTTAATCCTGAAACGAACCTTGCTGGAATTCCAAGTGATCTGGAAAAAGAAATGAACAGGCTTGTCATCTCATCACAAACACCTTCTCTTGTTTCTAAAACTGAACTTGCAGGAAGAGATGCTTCCGCGTTTAACGTCGACAAATTGTATTCAATATTACCTTCAACCCATGAAGCCATTTCAACTAATGCTTCAAATAAATTAGTGTGACCTTGAGCTAAGGCAGATGCTCTGCGTTTAATTTCATCATTCTCCCAATCAATTGTATCTGTAACTGAGAGATATTCTTCCAAACCGTTTGCAGAAATTTCGCTTGCGGAAAGTTCTATTGGAAAATTATCAGAATTCTGAATTAAATGTTTAGTACTATCAATTGTAACTTTAGCATCATAGGTGAATGATTTGTCAAGTGGGTCTTTGTTGGTGAATGTATAGGTGATAGTGTCATCTGCAATTTCCCCTTCTGAACTGGTAGATTCTGAAATTAAGGTGACATAATTATTGTCTTCTTGAACATAAAGGTGTAAATTAGTTGTTGCTGATTGTAATGAAGCTGAGCTGGACTGTTCTATTAACTCAAAATCTCCAGAAACGGTGATGTCATAAGTAACTGATTCATAAGTTGCAAGATCTGCTAGGCCTTCATTTACTTCTGCTAGTGTGTTGGAGGCAATAATTACTGTAGTAAAAATAACAAATAAAAGTAAAAATAGTGATTTTGATAAGAACTTTTTAGTGGATTTTTGATCTTTTTTATTTGCCATAGGTATTGGAAGATTTTAAGGTACTTAAATATTGTTTTTATGACTTATTTTTGTTAAAACATTTATTTTACCAATGTATTTTACTTGTGGTTAAATAATAAATGGTGCTCAATAAATTTGGACCGAGCCAAAGGCGAGCATGCAACTATATCTATTGACTGGTGGTGTTTAAATTTGTTTGACATAGTTTATAAAAAAAGGACTTAATTGTAACTTATGTCAAAAATAGAATCAAAAGCTGTCGCTTTACTCAGTGGAGGGATAGATAGTCCAGTTGCAATTCACTTGCTTCAAGATAAATTAGATATTTTAGCAGTACATTTTCATCAAATTCCACTTACTGATGAGCGAGAGCGAGAAAAGGTAAGAGAACTTGCTAAACATTTAGGTATTAAAAAAATGTATTTAATCTCATTTGCTGAAATTTTGAAAATATTGGTTGAAAAATGTGATCATCGATATTATTTTGTTCTAAGTAAAATTTTAATGTATAAAGTAGCTGAAAAAATTGCAGTTAAAGAATCTGCTGATTTTTTGATAACTGGGGGAAATCTGGCGCAAGTTAGTAGTCAAACTTTACCAAGTATGCATGCAATTACTAGTCAAATTAAGATGACTATTTTGCGTCCATTACTTTGTTTTGATAAACAAGAAATTATTGATATTGCTCGTGAGATTGGAACATTTGAGATCTCCAAAGGACCTGAGATGTGCAGTTTGCTCGGACCAAAAAATCCAGTGACTAAGGCAAGATTGCATTTAGTTGAGAAAGAGCTTTTGAAGTTGGATGTTGACAAATTGATTGAGATATCTTTGAGTAGTGAGAATGTTGAGATTGTTGAGATTGTTGAGGCAAAATAATAATAATATGATTTTTATTGTAATCTAACTTGATAATTTTACGATTTTCATATTTGTATCGAAGAATATTTAAACAAAAGATCTTAATTGTAAAAAATGGTTCAGGATTCTAAAACTCAAGTATTGTTGTACAACACTCTTAGTCACAAAAAAGAAGAATTTACTCCTTTAAATTCAAAGGAAGTTAGTTTATACACTTGCGGACCTACTGTTTATAATTACGCGCATATTGGAAATCTTCGGAGCTATATTTTTGAAGATTTCTTGCGGCGAATGTTAGAATATTCTGGTTATAAAGTTAAACATGTGATGAACATTACTGATGTTGGACATCTCACCTCAGATGCTGATAGTGGCGAAGATAAAATGCTTAAAGGAGCTAAGAGAGAGAAAAAAACTGTTTGGGAAATCGCGGAATTTTACACTGAAGCTTTTATGCAAGATATGAGTGCCTTGAATTTGCTCGCACCTTCAATTGTCTGCAAGGCAACTGATCACATAAAAGAGCAGATTTCTATGATTGAGTCTCTTGAGAAAAAAGGATTTACTTATACTGCTGGTGGAAATGTGTATTTTGACACTTCAAAATTGTCTGATTATGGGAAACTTGCTGGCTTGGATTTGAAAGCAGAAGATAAATCTCAAGCTCGAGTTGCTGTTGATGAAAATAAAAAGAATTCGCATGATTTTGTGTTATGGTTTACAAAAAGTAAATTTGATGACCAAGCAATGAAATGGAAGAGCCCATGGGGCGAGGAAGGTTATCCTGGATGGCATATTGAGTGTAGTGCAATGGCGAGTAAATATTTGGGAGATCAATTTGATATTCATTGTGGTGGAATTGATCATATCTCTGTCCACCATACAAATGAGATTGCACAGAGTGAAGCTGCATTATCTGTGAATAAATGGGTTCAATTTTGGATGCATGGAGAATTTTTAGTTGTTGGAAAAGATCAGAAAATGTCTAAATCAAAAGATAATTTTTTGACACTTGCTGTTATTTTTGATAAAGGATATTCTGCACTTGATTATAGGTATTTTTGTTTAGGTGCGCATTACAGAAAGGCACTTACTTTTAGTTTTGAAGCTTTGGAGTCAGCTAAAGTTGCGCGTCTTAAGTTGCAAGAAAAAATTTGGGCACTTCATGAATTGGCGGCAGGGATTACCTTGGACAAATTAGGATTTGAAAATCTGTCTGAATCTGCTAAAGGTTATTATACTAAATTTAATGAACAAATTTTTAGTGACTTGAACATGCCTCGGGCATTGGCGGTTGTTTGGGATCTACTTAAAGACAATGATCTGTCTGATAATGAAAAATATTTACTTGTAATTAATTTTGATTCTGTGCTTGGTTTAAGACTTGATTCAGTTAAACCTGCTCCTGACGTACCTGAAGAAGTAGTTGCACTTGCTGAGAAGCGTTCTGTTGCTCGGGCAAGTAAAGATTGGGAAGTTGGTGATAAACTTCGAGAAGAAGTTAAAAAAATGGGTTACAAAATTCAAGATAATCCTGATGGTAGTTTTGAGTTAATTAAGAATTAGAATAAATAAATGTTAAAAAATGTTAAAAAATGTTGAAAAACATAAAAAAAAAATCAAAAAAATAATTAAAATTTCTTAGTTAATTGATACACTGGTTGTTCATGAGTTCCGTTAGTAGTTAAAGCATGGTAAGCCATGTTCTGAGTGTTTTCAATTCCTGTGCTTAAGATTTCTTCACGTAACATAGAAGCACTTTGGGATTTAAATCCAAGTTCTTTAGCTGCAACCATTAACCTTTTACTTGCAGTTGTTCCACCAATACCTAAATTGTCGCCTACATTTTGCATGCTAGATTTAATCCTAGCATAATCACCATTTGTATTTGCAGTGTTTACAATATCTGCAAAGTCAATAACTGCTTGAAGTCCTTGGTAATCTCTTAAAGCTTGATGTTCATCTTTTGTTAATGCGCCAACTAGCATAGTATCTTGGTAGATTCTAGTTGTTGGGTTATCAAAAGCTTCTGCTCCTGCTCTAAAAGTACTATAAACTTCATCCCCAAATTGAGATAAGTTGCTTGCATTTGGAACACTTGCGTACTGAGGCGAAGAAACTTTAGTTGAAATGTCACCTTCGTTTCTTGATGCAACAGTTGCAGGGACTAAATTTGCAAGATTAACAACTCTAGCAACTGGTTTTATTGCAACAACTCTGTCTATTGAGACATCGTTTGGAGTAAATGGTGAAGGTGTTATACTATCATTATCATTTTCAACCACAACAGTTGGCGTTGGATTATTTTTAGCTGCAAGTGCCACATGATATGCATCTTCGAATTTAACTGGAAGTAATAAAGTTGCATCTCCACTAGCAAATCCTTCTCGAACTAACTTGTCCATCTCAACTTTTGTTTGATGGTACCCATTAAATTCAATATTGGTTCTGATAACTTCTGACCAGCTTGAAAAGTTACTTGCTCCTAAATGAGTTTTTCCTCTTAACTCATGGACATTTGCAAGATCTGCATAAATTGAATTGTCTTCTCCTACAAAATTAGTGTTGGACATTCCGTTATTCCATGCGCCAGTATTAGCTGATTCAACGTTTAACCAATCTGTACCTAAGGCTAAATTGTCATATAAATGCCAGATGTGATCTGTTTCCATATCTTCTGGATTATATTCTGCAATAAAATATCCTTCTGGGATTTCTTTTGCCGGAGTGCTTTGGATAGCTAAGGTTTTTGGAATTGGTGAATTCACTGCTGTGTTTTGAGCTGGAGCTGTATCTTTAGCTAGAAGTTGTTTTGCTACAACGCTGCTTGGATTTGAATTTGGTTTTTCTACTATATCAACTGCTGCAAGTAATTCTGTATTTGAATTTGCATAAAGTTTTGGAAAAATTCTTTCAAGTTGTGTTGTGTCATAGGTTGCGGTAAATGCATCTCCATTTGGAATAATTGTTTGTTTTCCTCTTGTTTCAGCTAAATGTTGCTTAAATCCATTTACTAATTCTACATTTGTTGCTGTTTCTAGACCAAGTGCACTTGTATAAACAACTGCGCCATTGATATCCCGAGCAATAAATGCTTCGTTAACCTTAGTGGTTGGTACACCTCTCATGTTAACAGTGTAAACTGTACCATTGTTTGTATTTACAGTTGTAACATCAGTATGAAGTCCAATTGAGAATAACTCTGCAGTATCATTACAACTTTCATATCCATCAAAAGTTCCAGATAATCCTTTCCATAATGCATAAGCTGAGACTAATCCGTTGGTGTTGAATGCAGAAATTGTGGTGGTTGATGTTCTGTGTTTTCCTAAACCTTCATAACTTTTGTCAATTGTGAGTG
>Ga0233439_10000046_pt1 | contig 186435 bp, 159 predicted proteins | sample SI_123_September_6_FD_182713 | JGI IMG/M metagenome (GOLD analysis project Ga0233439, IMG submission 182713) | Seawater microbial communities from Saanich Inlet, British Columbia, Canada - SI_123_September2016_100_MG | ecosystem: Environmental > Aquatic > Marine > Inlet | place: Canada...
CAAATTCAAAGATAACCCAAGATATTATCCGCGCGATTCATAACAGAGTCTACTGGGATTCTAATTGGCTGATGCCCTAAACTTTGATAGACTTCTTCAATTCTTTTCTCCAAAGCTAAAGCTTCACCAAAATTCTCTCTTCTGAAATTGTTGGTTGCAATCGAACCCAAATTTTCAATTAAAAAAACTTTTTCTAATTTTTGGGATCTTGCGTGTGGAAACATTTCACGATATATATCTCCACCTGATTCAACATAAGCCAGATTGTCTACAACACTGCGGTCCATAAAAACTTTGTAAAATTGGTTTCGTTCATTACGCTGCAATTGCAAATTCGTGATATGTGTTTGAAAATCAGGAGCTAACCAAGGTTCAGCATCCCCCATTGCTTGCCTTAAACTGATATAATCCTCAGCTGCTTCTCTGATTACATGTTGACCTTTGATGATTTCTAGGTACCTAAGAATGCTGGATTTTCCAGATCCAGGTCCGCCAGTTAATACATACATTTTCATTTTTTACCTCGCTAAATTTCGGTTTTTGTATTTTGGGTTGAATGTTACATCGAGCCCCAATGCTTCGAAGTTGTTGGCTTCTTGTGCTGTTTTGAATTCCACTTCAGCTGTGATTAATTCTCGATCGTAGTAAAGATCTAACTCCAGCGTCAACCCTTGATATGCTTGGCTTAACCTAGACTTGTAGATTCTGCTGCCATTGGTTTGCGGCCAGTATTTGTAGAATAAATCGGCGATGATGATTGCTTCAAACTCATCTCTTTCAAGATCCCCATGACCTTTAAGAGTAAAATAAAGATCGCCACCTTGATCTCTGAGCCTGGCTTCATTTGGTTTGAAACCAACAGGAACTGCTAAGCTACTTGACAAATCCATCCCTGCCTCGACTGAGAGGTAACCCTGAAATGTAGAAGTTCCAGATTCACGTATTGCGTTGTACAGATCTACGAAGCTAGGATATAATTGTGATAATTTGTTTGTTTGAAAATCTTGTCCATTTTCGCGAATCAAATATTTTCTTTCTATTTCTGTTGCCATTATAATTTGATTAAGGGACTGAGTTTTACTTAATCATTTGTTGTAGAACTTACTACAACAGATTTATATAGCTGACTTGTTCTTTGATAGTTATGGCAAAAGTTGAAATGGTTTTGGAGAATTTAGGGTTTAGTCCAAACGAAATCAAAGTCTATTTAGCACTAAATGATCAGGGGACTTGTAAAGCTGGAAAAGTTGCAAAGATTGCAAAAATTGATCGCAGCAGTTGTTATAACTCTTTGAAAAATTTGTTGCAAAAAGGGTTGGTAAGTTACGTTTTAATGGGGCAAGTTAAATGGTTTCAAGCAACTGGACCTAAGCGATTGCTTGATTATGTGCGCGAGCAGGAAAATGATGTAAAAGAAATATTGCCGCAGTTACATGCAAGGCATAAAGCTGCCAAAATATCTGGCCAAGTTAGATTGTTTAAAGGAATAAAGGGAGTGAAAACAATTCTTCAAGACATTATTAGAACTGAAGAAAATAATTTAGTATTTGGTAATGAAAGTCAGCTTGAAGAAAATATGCCGACGTTTCAAAAACAATTTGTCCGTCAATTGAAGGAGAAGAAAATATTTGTGAAAGAAATTGTACGCTCCGGTCGTGGGAGTAAAACTTCTAACCCAAAACAAACACGCTACGTTCCAAAGTCACTGGAGTCCCCGGTTGTCACTAATATTTATGGAGATAAAATTGCTTTGATAATTTGGACAGATGAGCCTGAAGGGATCATTATTGAGAATAAAGCTGCAGCAGATGCGTATCGAAGTTATTTTGAGTTTATGTGGAAACATGCGAAGAAGAAGTGAAACTTGGCGAATCTTGGATAGCAAGCAAAAAGCTTAAAAAGGAAACTAGCGAATCACAGATAGATAACGCCCCGATGGCCTAGCGGTATGGCACTACATTGGTAATGTAGAGATCCCGAGTTCAAATCTCGGTCGGGGCTTTTTACCCTCAGTGTATAGCTCCACGGCCCATTTTGGGCTACAAAGTATTTAATTACTGTTTCTTGGAGGGATACAATGGACACAAAACAATCAGAGATTTTTAGTTTCCATCAAAATCATGGAAGTGATTTATGATGGACATACATGATTTCGCACATAATTTTCTAAAAGCACAAGAAAGAGTTGAAAAATCACAGCTTTCAAAACGAAACAAAGAATTAATTAGCAAATTTATCGATGACTTAACTTTGCAAAATATTGGCACATCCAGACTGATAAAATATACAACCATGATTCGTATTGTTGCAGGGAAACTTGATGTTGATCTTGATACAGCAACAATTGAAGATATTCGAAAATATGTGAGTGAGATTCAAAGAAGTTCTTTATCTCCTTGGACTAAGAAAGATTACAAAGGAGTGATTCGCAAGTTCTACAAATGGCATTATCAATGTAAAGGTAAAAACAAATACCCACCAATTGTTGATTGGATCACAACTACAGTCAAACGTTCTGAAAAAAAGTTACCGTCTTCATCAGATTTGCACCTAGAAGAAGATATCAAAAAAATGTTAAATACTGCTGAAAATTCAAGAGATCGGGCATTTGTTGCAATACTTTGGGAATCTGGATGTCGCATTAGTGAAATTGGAAACTTACAGATCAAACAATTAAGTTTTGATAAACTTGGAGTAATGTTTAATGTTCAAGGGAAAACTGGATCTCGAAAAATTCGATTGATTTCAAGTACAGCTTACATTGCAAGTTGGCTAAATGATCATCCTTTGAGACATAATAGAGATGCCGCACTATGGGTTAATTTTCGAGGGCAACGAAAGCATCAAGCGATGAAGTACCGAAATATCAGAAAAATGCTACAAGAACTTGCTAGAAAAGCAGGAATTCAAAAAAAAGTTAATCCACATATTTTTAGGCATTCCAGAGCTACTTTTATGGCAAGCCACTTAACAGAATTTCAAATGAACCAATATTTTGGTTGGATTCAAGGATCTGATATGCCCTCAACTTATGTTCACCTTAATGGAAAAGAAGTAGAAAATGCTATTTTGAAATTGAATGGGATAGAAATTGCTGAATCAAAAAAAGAACAACAGATGAAACCAAAAATTTGTACAAAATGTAATAAAGTGAACTCTTTTGATTCTTTGCATTGTTCACAATGTGGCACTGTCCTAGATTTGAAGCTAGCTTTGGAAATGGATGAAACACAATCAAGTGCTGATGATACTATGGCTAAATTGCTTAAAGATAAAGATGTTCAATCACTTCTTCTGAAAAAGTTGAGGAGTTTGATATGAAGTTTGGTTTGTCAGACCACAATATTGGCCAAAAGTTTGGTCTGATAGACCAAATATTTATAAATGAATGCCACTTTACTACGAAAATGGATAGAGAAAGACTCAAAGAAGCACTTTTAGAACATAATCAACAAAAGCTTACTTCAAATTTCATTCCACGGGAGCTACAACAAAAACTTGATGAACATGCAAAGTCAGAATTTGTGATTATAGTTTCTGGAATTCGACGCTCAGGGAAGAGCACAATCCTCACACATTTGCGGCAACAGCTAGATAGTTATTATGTGAATTTTGATGATGAAAGGTTGATTGATTTTACTGTTAAAGATTTTGTAGTGTTATATGAATTATTACAAGAGTTGTTTGGTGAAAAAGACACATTCATATTTGATGAAATTCAAAACATTCCTGCTTGGGAACGCTTTGTGAGGCGCCTACATAATGAAAAAAAGAAAGTCTATGTAACTGGATCAAATGCTAGTATGCTTAGCCGTGAACTGGGGACCCATCTTACAGGTAGACATATTTCTCTTACTATGTACCCATTTTCCTTTCGAGAATTTTGTAGCTTCCATAAAATGAATTTTGACCTATTAACACTGACAAGTTCTAATAAAGCAAAAATCAAACGTTTGTTCGCACAATATCTAAAACAAGGAGGATTTCCAGAGTTTCTACGTAGTGAAAAAATAGAGTACTTAAAATCGTTATATGAAAATATTTTGTATCGAGATATTATTACTAGGTACAATATTCCTAACGAAAAGCCACTTAAATTGACAGCAACTTATGCTGCTAGTAACGTTGGCAAAGAACTCAGTTTTAACCAAATCAAAAAACTTACTGGATTAAGTAGTGCAACTACAGTTAAAGAATACTTCTCATACCTTGAAAATAGTTATCTTTGTTTTCTAATCTCGCGTTATGATGATTCACTTAAAAAACAAATTTACTATGCAAAAAAGGCATATTATATTGACCCTGCGATCGCTAGTCTCCTTGGATTTCATAGCTCAGAAGACTATGGGAGAATACTTGAGAACATTGTTTTTATAGATCTGATGCGTGAAAAGAAAGAGATTTATTTTCACAAAGGAAAATATGAATGTGATTTTGTACTACGCCAAGGTACAAAGATAGTACAAGCAATACAAGTTACAAAAGTTTTAGGTAAAAATAAAGATAGAGAATTACAAGGACTTTTAGAAGCAATGAAAAGATATAAACTCAAGAAAGGGTTGATCTTGACAAAAGATCAAAGCGAAACATTTGTAGTTGATAAGAAGAAAATTGAAGTCAAACCTGTGTGGAAATGGCTTTTGACAAAGTCAAAAGGCGACCAAAAATAGTAAAACTATTTTTGTGTATGGCTCCTTGAAAACAAGAATTAAAAAATGTTTTAATTGTATAAATATAGAAAAATTGTTTCCTTTTCATAAGGAAACTTTTTAATTTTCTTTCCTTTTGAGAAAGAAAGCCCTAGTCTTCACTACAGATCCTCTTATTCTTAAGAAATACTTGTAACTCTTGGTATGAGGGATTCTTGGATTTTGCCAAATCTAACACCAACTCTACTTCTTCTTTTGCTTTTAATTCCAATTTCTTTAGAATCATTATCCACTCAGGGAGTTTTGCTTGTTCCATATTAATTCCTTGGCAATCTGACGTAAAATAATATTATTTTCATCTTGCTTGCTTCCTTCATTCATGAAATTCTCTAACACTTTACAGACTAATGCAGAAGTACTACGATAACCATGGATCTTTGCATATGTTTGCAATCTCTGCTTCAAACGAGGATTGACTCGTGATTTCAATATGTCGTTTTTTACCATAGTAGTTTCATGGATGCTACTTGTATTTAAAGTTCTGTTAAACATAGTTTAAAGTGGCTTCTTTGGAAAATATAGATTGGAGCTAGTATTTATACTTTGTAGGCATAAGAGGCTACGAAAAGAAAGGAGAAGAGGTTAGATTGGTTTTGAAGAATGCCTCTTTAGAAAAGGTCGTTTGATTTTATGAACAAAGTGTTCCCAAGAGATATATGCTAATTTTTCTTTTTCTGGTAGCACGCAGATGTTCATATGATTGTTGAACAATTCCAAAAATTGATCTCGCTCCATCATCAATCCTATATTCTTTGATCGAAAGTGTTTGAATTTCTCATGACACGATAATCTTTGTTTCTTATTGAAATAGCATTTACGTTTACAATGCACATTTTGATACCAGCGAATATTATGCGCTACTTGCTTTTCACGATACTTTGCTTTTATGTAAGATATAGTGCATTGAATTTCATTAAAACTAATATTCTGATCGTTTACTTTTTGTTTGATTTCTTTGAGAGGAGTGTTTGGATTTGAAATATGAATTAATATTTTCTTAGCTTTCTCTTTTGGAACAACTTTATGCAGCAGCAATTGGTTGTGTTCAATCAGCTGAGCCAAATGCTGCCAAATTGTAGATACCTTCACTTTGCGCTGTGTTGCTATATCTTGGATACTCAACCCGTCTTTTAACAATTTCAAAGTTTTCAGGCTGCTAAATGGCATATTTGATTGCTCAACCTTGTCAATCAACTTCTCATGCTTCTTTACGCGTTTGACTTCAATTTCTTTTTGAATAGGAAAATAATCATTGAAAATTTTAATGAGTTCTTTTTGATATTTGTATGTGTTAGCATGATTTATATGTGCACACCAACCTTCAAACCATGCTATAATTTTATCTCGATTTATTCTTCCTTCCCTATATTCCCTTTGATATTTTTGGCATTTGTTCTCAAACTTGCGCAGATTTTTCTTCCGAACCAACATATGATGATAAAATATACGAAATCCAAGAAATGAAATACCACTATTGAGTGTTATAACCTTGGATTTATTTGGATGAAGAATTAGTGCCAGATGATTTTGAACAAACTGCCCAATCTTTTCTTTGTAAGTTAAAAGGATTTTTTTTGATGGACTTAGGATGACAAAATCATCAACGTAACGAATGTAATATTTTGCTTTAAGTTTGTGTTTCACATATTGATCTAGTTCGTTAAGATAGACGTTTGCTAGAAATTGAGAAGTGAGGTTTCCAAGTGGCATGCCTTTCCCAGTTGATTCTGTATTGTGATTTTTTAGAATTCTTTTGAGGAGCAAAATAACGCGAGAGTCTTGTACTTTTCTCTCAACAATAGACACAAGAATATTATGATCTATAGTGTCAAAATATCTGCGAATATCAGCTTTGAACACATAACAAGGTTTGCTATTATTTTTTGATACCTTTCGTTTGAATGTGTTGAAACGCTTGATAGCATTAAGTGTTCCTTTCCCTATTCTATTTGCATAATTGCCATAAATGAAAGTTTTATCAAACAGAGGTTCAATTACATTACAAATTGCATGATGCACAACTCTGTCGCGAAATGCAGACTTGCTAATCTTACGTGTCTTTGGATCACGCAGAATAAATATTTCTAATGGTTTTGGTGTATAACATTGCAAGAGAAGTTCAGTTCTTAGTGACTGAAGATTTGATGTGAGATTTGCTTCAAACTCAATGACATAAGGTTTGAGAGTTTTTCCTTTGCGTGCTTTTTGAAACGCATTTTGAAGATTTTCATACGAACAAATCTCGTTAAATTGAGTTCTGAGTTGGTTGTCTCTCTTAATGATAAACATAAGTGATTTTCTTTTTTCATTTGCGATTTTTGAAAAAGTTGTCCTAACTTTAATAGCTTGCCTATTCCGACGAAACGCCCATTATTATTAAGATTGTTGTCGCCATTCAACCCGTTGTTATTATTGTTGCCAAGGAAGACAACACGGCCTCCGCTATAGCCCTTTCACATGTATTTTCACCACCAGTTCATTTCTGTCATGGTTGTATTTTATAGGAACAAAAGTTCTCATAGTGAAAGGACGTGTAGTTCCAAGCTACTCCATTTCTTACATGATCAAAAATGAAAACCACATAAGGAAAAGCTAGGACAAAAGAAATGAAAATAAAAGAAGTTTAAAAAATGTGTGGAATTATTCTGGTGTCTGAGCAGAATATCTTAGGTGCATCGTGAGAACATTGCTAATAACATCATCAAGAAGATCTGGTGCTACTGTTCTACCTAAAGAAGATCGTAACTCAGCTTCCAAATTTTGCGCACCTCTACGCGCAGAATCCCCTTGCACCTCCGGTGCTACCCCGACGAAACGCCCATTACTATCAAGAAGGCTGTCGCCATTCAACCCGAGGTAATCATAGCTGCCAAGGAAGACAACACGGCCTTGCGCTTGGTCTGCGTCAACATTAGCAAAAGGATGCCAATTCCCAATCTTAGAAACATCATATGCTACTCCAGCAGCATCTAAGTATTCAGCTGCTCTTTGCGGACCTAATAATCTCATCTGAACTAATGGATTATCTTTTAATTCTGCAATTTCTTGCACACTAGAAGGAAGTTTTGCAAGATCTGCTTTGTCCGCTAAAATGATTGCATCATAAGGTAAATCACTCCAATTTGTTCTCCCACTTTGTAATTCGCTTAATCGATATAATTTTGCATCGCTACCATCAAAATGTTGTCCACAATCAACTAATGCTTGAAATTCTGCATTGTCAATTTTGGCTGCACCATTAATTAAACCAGTTTTGTACGCTACTTCAATTCTCGCAGGGTCACGTGTTAAAAATGCTCCACCGTGTGCTACAGCAACAAGTTCTGAACCACCCCTACTTTTTCCAACAAGTTCTTCTGTATTTGCTGTGAACCATTTATCAAAAGGAAGTCTGCCTTGAACTCTCAGGTTAGCTAATTCAGGTAATGAGTAAACAGATCCTTCTACTCCTGCATAACTTTGTGCAGCTCGCAGAGCAGTAGGCATGTTTGAATCGTAAAATGCTTTTCCCATATGTGCTGGGTGAACAACGATTGTTTGAGCGTCTTTAATTGTAATATCCATAGTTATATCTCCAAATGTTGTTGTTAAAGGTTGATTTTAATCTTCATTTATGAATTTTTCATCATTTTTAGTGATTACAAATTGCAAAAATTACTATTCTTGAGTACCATACTTTAGCTGTGTTGCAAGCACACGTTCTAAAACACGATCTAAATGTGCAGAACCAAGCTCAGGAGATAGAACTGATCGTAACTCAGCTTCCAAATTTTGCGCACCTCTACGCGCAGAATCCCCTTGCACCTCCGGTGCTACCCCGACGAAACGCCCAAGATTATAAAGACCGTAGTCGCCACCCAACCCGTTGCCATCATAGTTGCCAAGGAAGACAACACGGCCTTGCGTTTTCTCTGCATCAACATTAGCAAAAGGATGCCAATTTCCAATTTTTGACACCTTGTATGCTGCTTCAGCAGCATCTAAGTACTCAGCTGCTCTTTGCGGACCTAATAATCTCATATGAACTAAGGGGTTATCTTTTAATTGTGCAATTTCTTGCACACTAGAAGGAAGCTTTGCTAAATCAATTTTATCTGCTAAAATAATTGCATCATAAGGTAAATCACTCCAATTTGTTCTCCCACTTTGTAATTCGCTTAATCGATATAATTTTGCATCGCTACCATCAAGATGTTTTCCACCATCAACTAATGCTTGAAATTCTGCATCATCAATTTTAGCTGCACCAGTAATTAAACCAGTTTTGTACGCTGCTTCAATTCTCGCAGGGTCACGTGTTAAAAATGCTCCACCGTGTGCTACAGCAACAAGTTCTGAACCACCCCTACTTTTTCCAACAAGTTCTTCTGTATTTGCTGTGAACCATTTATCAAAAGGAAGTCTGCCTTGAACTCTCAGGTTAGCTAATTCAGGTAATGAGTAAACAGATCCTTCTACTCCTGCATAACTTTGTGCAGCTCGCAGAGCAGTAGGCATGTTTGAATCGTAAAATGCTTTTCCCATATGTGCTGGGTGAACAACGATTGTTTGAGCGTCTTTAATTGTAATATCCATAGTTATATCTCCAAAATACTTATAATCCCTAGAAATGGAGGTTATTTATAAATGTTCCTACTTAATAGTAATGGTGACTGCAAACTCACCTCACAGAAATCTGTTTAGGCTCTTTGATTACCTCTACACTATAGCTAATAATGAGTAAATAATCAAGCAAGCAAAAAGCATGAACCCACAAAATTTAATCGTTTGACGCCCTCTCAACTATAAATTATAGCTGCTGCATAGCTGCAGGACTTTCTCCTTGGATTTTTTAGGAGGTAAACAAAAACTTTTCTTGCCATCAACATACTTTGTATACTTAGGCAGAAGCTTTCTGGAGCAGACAAAGATCCAGTGCTCAAAATGCTTATTGAGCCACTGAACTTTCGCTACTAATTGTGATTCTTTATTTGTTCCAGTTTCTATTTCAACACCTAAGCGTAATTTCCCATGACACAGTGCAACATCAACACGCTTTCCATTGATAGATTTCTCAACTTGCATTTTTGGATGCAATTCTGCAAACAAATGTTTTGTCACAAAGTGATAATTAGATTCCTTAATCATTGCTTTGTGAAGGTAAAATCCACCGCCACAAATCTTACCATCCAATTCGATCCCACGCGCATGCTGATATCCTGCCGCAATTGCCTGCTGCTTCATTTCTGAAGTCATGTCTTTTGAACGATAAAAGTATTTTGGAAGTGGCTTGCCATCTTTTACAATAATATGTTTTAATTGAATCTTTCCTTCTTTGATACCTCTGCGAACTTCCGTATAGATGGATTTATCCTTTTCATCAATATTTGGCTGCGTATCTAAATCATGTTCTTTGTAATATTCAATTGCTTCTTTATGTGTTTCTTTCTTACGCTTACGTAAGTACAACTTTTGATTTACAGTATATTTGGCTGAACTAATAACTTTCTCAGAATACTTATGGTTAAGTGGAAGCACTTCACTGGAATTCTTAGACAACATGAATGAAATTAGTTGTTTAACTTCAAAATCGAACTTTCTTTTGGCAGCAAGCTCCTTGCTTCTTTTTTGTGATACTACCTTGATTTGTAATCTTTCTGCTGCTTTCCTTTCTTCAATTTCTGCGAACCATTTTTCTTTAAATTCATTTATTACTTCTTCATTTTCAACCAAAAGATGATTAGAAAATTTATTTATTTCAAAAAGAATCTTTTGCAACTCTTTTCTAATATCAGAAGAGATGTAAGTTGCTGGTTCAAATTTTAGTAGTTCATTTAGATTTCTTAGATTATTTTCTCTTTGTTCTTTAATCATCCTTTTTTCTCTGCTCCATTGTCTGAAAAATTTAACTATAAAGATAAGAAAAATGAATAACACAATTATAGAAATAATACCAATACCTAACCTAAGAAAAATTACATTCCAATCAACTGTGGCACTATAGATTCCCCATTTTTGCCAAAGTTTCCAAAGACCTAAGGATACAACTACAGCTACTGCGAGGATTAAAGAAACATCATTGTCAGCCATATACTAATTCATCAAAAAACTACTATAAATGTCTTGTAGCCCAATTAGGACCACAATGGCAAAAAGTTTAAGTAATTCAAGACATTTCATATAACATAACAAACGAAACAGCGAGGAGTATTACACTCGACGTAGATACCCCGGTCGGGGCTCTTTTTTTTTTCTGAATCAACCTTCAAGAACTAATTTGAAATAATCTTTAACTGCTGAAGTTTTTACACTCATTTTAACTTTGCTCGCCTAGCTTTGATCTTTGGTCTCATTGGTTCAATGAAATGTTTAGGATCAAGGAATCTTTTTGCATCAATTACGCTTGGTAGAAAGTCCAAAACCATTGCTGCGTAAGTTTCAGGAAATAATAAATTACCTTTGTTTTGTTCAACCACTTTGTCTAAAGAACCTAATTCTAATCCAGAAAGATCTTTTGTTGCAGAAATTTCAAAGTCCAAAGAATCAGGATCTACCAATGATTTTGCAAAGAAATATTGGTCAAGTAACCTTGCAAAAAATGGCTCATTATGTTTACGCAGATAATTCAAAGCATCGATCTCTGAGAGCATTGCTGCTCTTCCTTTTGTCATTCTTTCTTTCTTTCTACGAAGTCTTCGTGCTTCATTTCTATTTAAACGGTCAATTTTCCAACCGTCTGACCAGAGTGCGTTTCCAATATCCCGGACTGAATCATTAATTTGATCAATTTGACCACTCAACTTTCGTAGATAATCTACTCTTTGCTCTTTTGTACTAAAATATTCAGGTCCATCTGGTTGACACCATTCATATAAGACTCTGGCAATTAATTTTTTAGGACTAATTTTATCAATTAAACCACTAGAGATATCAATTCCTTGCGATTTTGTGAACTCAACCATGATCTCTCGAACTTTGGGATGCGCTTTTGCAAGAGGCCCGAACCTTGGACGTTTCATCACGTCACAAAATGGTTTTAAACCACGGCGTAATTTATACAAATCATTCAAACTAACTGTTGCAAGCTTTTCTTCACCAATTAATGTTCGCCATTGCTCCACTTTTGCAAACGAAAGATCAATCTGTTTTTCAAGAGTCCTCCCTTCATCGTCCATTTTGTGATGCATTGTAATTGCTCTATCACTGAGACATGGGACTGATTGATAAATTCTAAATGAAACTGTGTTGCTTTCTTCAGTGTAGAAAACTTTGTGATCACAATATTTAACTCCTTCGACATCAACAGACGAATACGGTTTTTGTCCAGCAATTATCATATCCAAAGACTCGGCTGGATCTCTAAGTGTTTGCATCATTTCTGCAAATGCTTCTTCTGTGATTAAATTTTTCTCATCAAATTCACGACGTTTATAACTAGATCCATTAGTTTTACCGATGATTAGATGTCCTTCTTCTTCTTCGATTATTGGACCGAATATTTGGTAAAATGCATCAACTAAGTATGGTTGTTTCCTGCCAACATCTACAATTAAGGAAAAGTGAGCTGCAGGATCTTTTTTACTAGAAGTATTATTTTTACTTTTGATATCACGAAATCCTTTGAACTGAACTATCTGTGGATTATAACCTAACTCCCTGGCAATGGTGTACATAGTTGGTATTAGTGTGGTACAATTGTATCCTCCAACTTTAAGAGGTTCAGCTTCGTGCCCATAATGCACATAATTTCCTGTTCGTAAACTTTCTGTAAAAGAATACATACCAGAACTACCATAAACTGAAGAATACTTTGCAAAAAGTCCAATTGTGGATTTAATGTCGGTGTCTTGGCGTACTCTAACTAAATGATCTCTTAAGTATTCAGTTAATTCTGGTGGAAATCCTTTTGCCATTTTTTTCATTTTTCATCCTAGTACCACCTCAAATTAAAAAAGATGCTCAGAAACGAAGGGTTTCTGGCACCGCTCTGCGGAAAGAAAAAAAATAAATTAAATTAAATTAAAACAAACTTGTTAATGTCCTATTACCTTTACCACTACGAATTGAGCCTGCAGCAACTGGTTTTGCAGGAAGTTCTGGAACGTTGAAATCTGCTCGAACTATAACTGATAATAAGTCAACGTCGTAATCTTTACCTAACTTTGCATCATCCAATGCTGATTGCAAAGCCACATTATAATCAGAACTTTCTTCACCCTCGATCTCACCAGATGGTAAATCGAATACGCAACGGTATAAAAATTCCTCTGGGCTGCCTGTTGCACCAACTTTTTTTGCCTCGTCATACATGTCTTCTGATGCAAAATCTTGATTTGTTCCTATTCCTACAATATATGCCATTTTCTTATTTTCTCCTGATTTTTAGTAATGGTACTACTTCACTAGAGTAATACTTTTAAAGCTTTTGTAATCTGAGGTATAAATGGAAGATCTACAAACCAGAGTTTCAAATTTATACGATTTTGTCCGCTCAGATTTATACCTCTGTCAAGATGATTTGGCATTAGGGTCAAAATCATACAATTCTACACTGCTTTTTGCACTTTTAACTCAATTAAACCGAGGAAAAATGTTAATCTTTGGTGAATATGGTGGTGGAAAAACAACTTCCGCAGAATACATCCACTCACTTTGTAACTCGATGCCACTTGATTTAATGCGAAGAGTTGTTCTACGTGGAGACCCACAACGAGTAAGGGAAACCATGATTGGGAGACCACATTATGGAAAACTGCACGGCGAAGAAGAAGTTGCTATTTGGAAACAATTTGTTCTAGTTGGACCAAAAACAATTGATGAATTTAACAGAATTGTGGAAGGGAATCAATCAATAGTTCTCGATGGAGTTGATCGAGGAATTTGGGAATGTATGGATCAATTTATTGAAACTGGACCACAACCATTTTTTGCAACATGTAACTATGCCGATGATGGAAACTTTGCATTAATTCCACCAATGCTTGATCGATTTCATATCGCAGTAGAATCAGCTTACTGCGGTGTTGCTGAGGATGACGCTATTAGTAATGATTTTCACAATGATAAAGATGCGAAATTACTACGTCCAGATTTAATGATTAAAGCAACTGAATTATTTCAAAATGCTGGCTCTTACAATTTAATTAAAGAAGGCCTAGAAAAAATTGCAACAGAGTACAGAAGTCATTTAGATTCAGAAAATATTCCTTCATTGACAGTTGCAGAAAGAGAGAGGGCAGGACAAGAAATTTCCAAAATGCCACTCTCAAAAAGCGCACATACTTATTTTTTATTCTTAGCGGCTGAATTGAATGTGAGTGCAAAAAGAGGGATGAAACGTTCAACAGATCGACCAACGAATGAAAATGGAAATTATTTAGAAGCTTGTTTTAGAGGATCTGGAAGTCGTAGAGTAACAAGAGCAATTAAACAATACGCAAGATCAATGGCTTGGTTCCAAGGAAAAAAAGAAGTTAGTATGGAACACATGATGAGTGTTGCACCTTATGCACTTTGGCACAGACTAAAATGGGAAGGAAAAGTTAAAAGCAGCTTCAATGAATCAGAACGTCGTGATCCACTCGATTTACATATTGCAAAAGTACTCTGTAATGGAGGAACACAGAATTTTCCTGGAATTAAAAAAAGAGCATTAGACAGCGCACCCAATTATGAAAATCTTTGTAGGTTAGTAGTTACTGGAAAAATGCAAGAAGCAAGACAACTTGCTCTTGAATGTTCAGAAGAAGGTAAAGGGCACCCAATTTTTATTGATGCCACCAGATCACTTGGAAGAGTACCATCACAGCATTTCTTACGCTTAGCAAAAGTTATTGCAGGAGATGGAGTTGTTGCAACAGGAACTGATCTGCCTTCAGAACCTATTGCAAAACCTGGGCCTGTAACTGGTTACATTGCAGGAGGGAGTTATGTCTCAGCACTGTTAAACTTAAGATCACAAAGAGGATCAGAACTTCCAATGCCATATCACAACGCAGGAGATGGACTACTTAGACCATTAACAGGAGCTGAATCAATTAGATATTTATTAGAACATCATGAAGCTAATCCATCTGATGCATCGAAATTTTTACAAAAAGGATTTGATAGTTGTTCTGCTTTGGTTGTAGACAGAGCAAATAGAGAATACAAAGTTATTACTTGTGCAAAAGAATTATTTACCGGAAATGTAAATGGACAAATTGGAGTACGGTTTGCAGATTTTGATGTAGCACCGATAGGTTATGATAATGGAAAATACAATCAGAGTCTTAGTCAAAGCGAAGCAGAAAGTCACCCAGGATGGAGACAGTTTTTTGAAGGCGATGAAGACCTTCATAAAAAATTCACAGAACTTGTTTACAGCAGATCAGGTGATCGCAGAAGCAGTGGTTCAGAAATGTCATTCATAATTCCTCCTGGAAGTGAAAGCACACCAATGATGTTTCCAATATATGTTCAAGGTTTAAGAAATGGATCTAGATTATCTGGAGTTAATGGGAGTAACGTTAAAACAAGTTTTCTTCTTTTAGGTAAACAGGAGTAAATAATGAATTTAGATTTAGAACAAGTATTAGAAGATGCTTGGGATAAAGTTAGAGAAAAGTTTCATTATCCAGCACTCCCATTCCCAAGACTAGCTCCGATTAATAATGCTGAATTTAAGTTTAGTAATTTACAAGTTACTTTATGTCCAAATCTATTGGAGGGATTCACAGAACATGGAATTACTCTTGAAGAGGCAACTGAAGGAATTCTCGCTCATGAAATTACACACTACATGCGCTTTCCAGGTTCCATTCTTAGATCTTTGAGATTAGTAAAACAAGCAATAACACAAGTTGATCAAGAAAAAGCAGCAGAATTTGTAAGATTGTTTGATGAAGTTAGAACAAACATTTACACATTTTCAGAATACGGACATAGCAAAACTCCACAAATGCGACATTCAATGCTACCAATTCAACATCCTTATGAGAATTTATTGAACGGAGTATATCAACTGCGTTGGGATTATGATATGGGGATGAAATTTTCTGAAGAAGAAGAAAAAATTGTTTATGACATTAACAAGTTGGATTTATTAAATCGGAAAAGAGAGGTTGAAGTTTTTGAAGAGTTTGTAAACATCCTTAAAGATTATGAGCCAAAAGAAGATGAAGATAAGAAAGATGATGAAAAATGTGAAGGAGGAGGAGGTTCAGGTGGAAAAGGGATGTTGGAGAGAATGATGGAGGCTGTTAAGGGAATACTGAGCGAGGCTTTGGGTGGTGGTGAAAAAAATGATCCAGAAAGTGATCAAAAAGTAGATCCAACTCAAGGACCACCACCACCGGGACCTGGGATGTACTCCGAAGATCAGATTAAAGAAGGAAAAGCAATTTTTGCAAAAGAGTGCGAGACCCCTGATGAGTATGAAAACATAATTCGAATTTTACTTGGTGAAAATGAAGAAAAACCAACTGGGAAAAAAGGTGAAGGAGAAGGAGTAGTTCCAGGTGGAAATTCTGCTGGAACTAGTCGAGAAAATTTTACTACTGCATTAAATGTTTACACAGCACTTGCCAGAAACTTTTCAATTCCAATAAAAGAGAAAGCAAAAGAAATGGGTAGTGGACAATTCCCATCTTCACAAACTGAGTTTAGTATTGGAGACCCAATCAGTTCACTGAACCCTTACGCAACACCAGGGATTTATCCAGGACTAAGTGTTAGAATGGTTTACAAAGGTCAAAGGACTTTTTCAGGATCCAGTGATACACCTGATTGTATTTTAGTTATAGATAATTCTGGGAGTATGACTGATCCAAACAGATTAGTTTCTCTTGCAACGCTGACTACGACCGTAATTGCAAATGCGTATCTTGCAAACGGTTCCCAAGTTGCAGGGTACAGTTTTGGAGGAGGAAACCATGTTTTACCTTTCACTTCGAACAGAGAAGATATTCATAGATCCGCTCGTAGATATACTGGAGGTGGGACTATATTCAATAGCAGCTATGTTGAAGCATTAATTGAAGGTAGAAGTTCTGTTGATATTGCAGTACTCTCAGATATGGATATTGATAACTTAAGTCATTTTGTTTCTTATATATCAGAATTACCTCAAACAAATAGAATCCATTTATTATCTATCAAAGATAACCGGTGCTATGATGACCAGTACCGTAGGAGCTTGAACCATAGGTTTGAGAATAACCCAAATGTGGTTGTGAGGTTAATTGAATCGCAAGATGATATTGGTTCTGTTACGATGGGAGATTTGTCGGAATCTTTTGGGATGTAATGTTTTGGTTTCTTTCTTTATTTTTGTTGAGAGGTATTCTTTTTGTACAGTTATGTTTATTCTTTTGATCTGGTCATGATAAAAGAAGAGTTCCATTGCAGAGAAGGGATATTTGCACATGATCTAAAATTTAAACCAAGAAGACATAGTGCCCTTGATATAGTTAAATCAGGGAATCTTGAGCGCATGTCAAAAGACATACATTTTTTGGCTTGACTTGATGAAAATACAATTGCAGAATATTCCTTAAGTAAGTTGGTATCATCTTCAGAAGCTGCAAGCCATGCAGGATGTTCAGTCACCTCAGCTTTAGTCAAATTTTCAAAATATACTCCTTTGTTTCTATCCAATTCAGGTGCATTGATTGATTCGTAATCAATGTAGAGACCCTCCAAAGTGTAGTCTTTTGAAATTTCAACTAGGTTTTTTGAAACAGGCAATATCTTAAATTTAGAAGATCTTTCTTTACGCACTACAGCAGTACAAGTATCTTTGTAGCCCGAGTGAAATAGAGATAATCTTGCCTCCATACTTCTGTTTGTACCATCAGTATTTTCCAATCTGTTATAATCATCAACCATAACTTGCATGTTCTCTTTGAAAGATAATGGTCGATAAACTATAGCTCTGTTATCTCTTCTGAACATTGGCTGAGTAGAATTTGGATCTAACATGGATGCTATTCTTAATGTGTGAACACCTGCACCATAAATTGGCGCTTGATGCATTAGGTGATATACACCAGGACCTGAGTCTGCAGAAACTGGGTCTGCTTGTCTTATGTAAGGATTACCTTCTAACGTAGATGGATCTACGGCTGCGTGTCTCCATGGGTTCTTGTGTTTGTTGTTTGCACCTAAGAAATAAAACAAGCATACTCTCCCTTACATTCGTCGAGAACCTTCCTTGGAAAAGCAGTACCTTCTGATTGAAAATGAACAATTGCAGTCATCAAATCTTGCCTTGCTTCAAGACGCGTTTGAATTGCAGTTGCAACTTCAGTTGCAGCAAGGTAAGGATTACCAACATGAAACTCACGGACTCTTGAAGAATTGTTTAACATCCCAGAATAAGCACCAACAATCTTGAAACTCTCAGTTACACTTTCAAGAACTTTAGGATTTGCCTTATCATCTTTAGCTTTAGCATACTCACGAAGTCCACGAGCAAAAGACACAACAGTCATTGCAGTTCGAACTGAAGCTGGAGAAACTACGCGATACATTAATTTGTCATCGTCATCCTTACCAAAATTTTTTTCTTCAGCAATTGAAGGCCAAACTTCTTTCATTGCACGTTTACTATTATTCCCACTTTCCGATGGAACATAATCTAAACCTAAAACTAAATATCTAAAAAGTAATAACTCTTGGCCCAATTCTTGCGGGTTTGGAGTGTAAGATTTCTGCGCAAGATGTGCATACGCTGACGCAAATTGATCCGTATTATCAACTGCACCGTCATGATCTTTCAAACGAATTTCAGCACCACTACCCATAAGAATAGCATCTAAATCGCTCCCTTGTAAAACAAAATTGTCAACATCAATCATTAAATGACTTCTGTTTTTTAATGCAGCATCCATAGACACAGTTCCAGTATATTTACCGTTACCAATGTTTGCAGTCCAAACACCAACACTGTATCGAACATTTCGCTGCCAAGTATCTCCACCAAAACCACTAAAAGTTTCTAACCTCTCTCCACCAAGAGAATAATTAACTCCATCAATTTCAATAAAACCTTCAAAAATATTAAAGAATTGATTCTGAACAGCTTCAACACAACGATTAATTTCTTCAACAGCTACTAAAGGCTTTCCGATACTTGCAGTAACATTAGATAATTCTCTTTGAGCAACTCGACCACCAGACTGCATAGCATCATTAAGCTTTGCAAAATTCAACTCACGATATAATGACTTGATGTCAAGATCATTTCGACCAAGCACCCGGTCAGCATTGTTACCATATAGCCCTGCAATATCAGCAACTAATTGGGATTTTCCTTCACCAGAACCACCAAGCAGACCAATGTTTAGACGGCAAGCAAGACCAGTTTTGATAACATCCCAGAGGGTAAAATCTACGCCCCCAACTTTGGAGACCACAGTAGAATTTCGATAAGTATTCGCGTCAAGTGAAGCAATTTTGATTAAAGGATTTATATTTGGAACCATATTGTCTGCAAAAAGACAACTCATTTATAAATTGTTCGGTGAATAGTTACTAAGTAGTAGTTACTCTCGGCCAAAGGAGAGTTTTGAGAGTAGTTAGAATAAATGGAAAAATTACTAGAAAACTCAACATTCTCCTTCTACATAATCACTAACAAAGGAGTTTGTACAGGCAAAACAGTAATTATCAAAGGTTTCATAGACTGGATCACAAGGAGTTGTGACACATTGGACATTGACAGTAGCACAAACAGGCGAAAATATCTCAATACATCCATCAACATCTCTTTGCTCGAAAGTACATTCAGTGATGTCGTTTTGAACAAGTTCGAAATTTTCATCACAATGCAAAGCAGGAGTTTCTTTTACAGATTTCATCTCCATAATTGGATCAACACATAATGCTGGAGTGATACCTGCTTCACTGCAACCAAAACAACCATAGGACCCTTCTGTTTCATGTTGCCTAAGTTCGATGGAATCTGTATCCCAAGAGTTGACAATTATTTCAGTGAAAGAGTTACCAGTTGTAGCGTCGCGGCATTGCCTTGGATAACTTTCCATTGCTGGATTTCCAGCTGCAATGCATTCAGTAAAGTTAGTTATCTGAGTTGTTTGTGTGCAAGAAGATAAGACTAACGCAGTTAATGAAACTAATAGGAGCACAATGATTGTTTTTTTCATAAAGTGTGGAAATAGGAGCTAGTATATAAATTTTGATTGAATAATGCACAATCACCTACCATAAACCAAAGTCTCTGGATGAAAAGCATACCAAGCAAAAAAGAAATCACGCTCCTTCACAACTTCATTCCCATCTTGGTCTGTGATAGACACAAGTCCCACACTATCTCTTTCAATAGTTAGTGTAGTGGAACCAATAGTATCAGTGATAGAATTATCTAAAATTAAATCATCTTCTAAATAAGCCTTGTAAACTCCTTCAACATAAACACCAAAAGTTACAGTCTTTGGATGAATAGAATCATCTTCGTTGTCAACTGGAAAAAATAATAAAGAACTTTCATAATAACTGCCATAAGGATCATTACCATAGTTACGATCCATACCAGTGTCTTGACTTAAAACTTCAGCGTCAGTATGCGCCAATTTGTAATCACGCCAAACAACAGTATCAATTGAAATATCTGTTAACTCTTGTCCTACAAGGTCACCAACAATTGCTTTTCCATCAATTTGCTGCCAGTAAGTATCAGTAAGATCATCATACATTACCAAGTTAGAATTGTAAAGTTTTCCAGAGGTTCCAAACTCAGCCACTACTGATTCACCATCAATTGTTAATGTTCTCTCGTATGCAATCCCAGAACCACAAAGAGGACAATAAGTGATTGCCAAAGGAATGCCAGCTACAACGTCGTTGGCAATTTCATGCCAAACCAAAATTTGCAGAGGATAAACTCGTTTTTCACCTTTGTAGTGTAGAGCCAGAACCAACTCATCTTCATCAATCCACTCATCTGCTTCAAAGACATCAACAAAATGAATGTTCTCATCGCTAAGTGCTGGAATTCCACGATCAACACCGATGCCACCTTTAGTTGGCCCACCTGAAAAAATGTCATCAGGGTTTACTAGATAAGCAGTGCCGTCATCTGTGTATTGAATTTCAACTGCGATAGCTGAGATGGAACTTGAATCTTCATCTTCAATGTCATCTGTTATTTCTGGATCAACTGGGTCTTCAGTGTCAATTGGATCATCTGTTATTTCTTCAACTGGAGAACAAGAAACGACTAACATCAAAGTTGCAATGATTGTGATTAATACATAAATTGAATTTTTTAGTTCCATTTTTTCACCTATGACTTAAAATATTTTGAATACAAAAAACAAATAATACAACGCAATTGCCATCATTAAAACACCAGCAGTTCTGTTGATAATGGTTTTATGATTAGTTAAAAAACCAATAACTTGCCTTGAGTATTGTGCTGAGACTAAACTTAAAATTAACAATGGTAGCGCCATCCCCACAGCAAAGGCTAAAAATCCTAACAGATTCTGAATGAATGAAGTTACTGATGTTGAAAGCGCAAAAAGAATTACAAGTGATGCTGGATTACAAGGAAGTACAATGATTCCAAAGAAAATTCCAAAAAGTAATGAAGTCAGATAAGGATTCTTAACTTTTGGACTTTGAATTTGAGGAAGATATTTTGAGATTTCAATGTCTGCGATTAAGATGATTGAAATGATTGCTAAAAGTATGAAAGCAATCGGAGAGATATAGCTTGTAACAGTAGTTAATGATATTTGTAGAAGCTTTGTGAAAAGTAATCCAACAATGAAAAGTGAAAGAATAATTCCTGCTGTCACCAAAAGTGCTAATTGAATTAAAAGTTTTTTAGGATTTGATTCTAAAGAAAGAGATTGATCCTTGGTTTTTCTTTGTTGAACTTGGCTTGCAAGATATGCCAAGAATCCAGGATAAAGAGGGAGAACACAAACTGCACCGAGTGGAGCAAATACTCCTGCTAAGAAACTAAGCCAAATGTTTGTTAGTGCTGCCATGTTTATGTTATTTTTTTTTATCTGTAAGATTGTTCAGTAAGGCTTCACTTTGACTTTGTCAAAGTTCGGAACGCTGCCGGACTGGGATCCACCTCTCAACTTCGCGTACGCTCAGGTCGAATGTGCAGTGTAATTGTCTGCCCTGTATTTTGGCAGCGCGTTCGCCCTTACTGAACCATTAGTTGCATGATTCCAAGGCCTCTTTTAATTCATCAACTTTCTTCAAACCATTATCAAGTAATTCATGACTCCCATCAGCACAGATTAAAATTACTGGGGCTTGCGGAGCACTAGCGATTGTGATTCCAAAAGTATCAATTAACTTGTTTGTAAGATCAGTTGGTGAAATTGCATAATACCAGTCAAAACCGTTCTCAGTTGCATGATCAATTATAATCTCTGCATCTTCATTTGGATCAACGTTTAAACTGATTGAGATAAAAGTGTCGCCAACCTCATCATGAAGTTCCTTGATCTCTTGCTGTTGTTTGGTACAAGTTGGACACCAAACGGCAAAAGTTTCTAAGAGAATTGCTTTATTGGTTTCATCGCGTAATCCTTTGATTGTAAAAGTAGAGTCAGTTAAAAGAGAAGTGAGTTCTTGATTTTGCCAATAAGCAGCTAATATTTCTGTAACTGTTTGCTCAGTTCCAATTTCTGCAGTTAGTTCTGACTCTTCCAATTCTCTTGCTATTTTTTCAGCAAATGTTTCTTCTTCTTCGGTTTCAGCAGTTTCAGTGTCAGAGTTATCTTCAACTTCAACTGTGTTTTCAGAATCGATTGTATCAACTGTAGCAGTGCAACTTGAAAACAAGATTAAAGAACAAATAATTGTAAATATCAAAATTGATTTTTTGTTTATCATGATTAAAAAGAAAATTTTATGCTTTAATATAGTTTCGATTTCTAGAGGATCACTTATGTTTAGGTTTTTTTCTATTCAAAGATTTTTTACTAGTTTTCCTTTGTGGTTTTTTGGGTTCTGCTTTTTTTTGACTCTTAGCCTTCTTAGATTTTGTTGTCCGAGGTTTTCTTGGTGGGAGACTAAATTCCTCCTTTGAGACAATAACTGCTTTAGACTTAGGGAGGAATAACTTTTGCTCTATGCGGATTGAACTATTGTACACCCTGTGTAATGACTTTGCAACATACAAAATATGTTTCTCACCATTGTATTTTTCCTGTTCTAAACGTTTAGTTAAAGATCTCAATCTCTTTAAATCAACTGCAACATCAATTAGTTGTCTGCGAATAAGTTTATAATCTGACTTTAAAATCCGCCTAGTCTTAGGGTTTTTCTTACGACTAAATCTTCTCTTTATTGTAGAAGAGAGTTTGACTTTACCTCTGCTGAGAGGGTTTAATGATGACAAAATTTTATTCCTAGTAGTTGTTTTTGATGAATCAGTGGAATATCCATTAGAGGGATCACTGGATGAAGGAGATAACTTAAACATACGTTTGATGAACCCAGGAGATTTTTCTCTTTGAGTTTTGACTTGTGATCTTAAGGACAAACTACTCTGTGGCTCTGACCTTACTGGTTGTGATCTTACTGATTGTGACCTTACTGCTTGTGACTTTACTGATTGTGACTTTACTGATTGTGACTTTACTGATTGTGACTTGGATTTAGATAGCCCAACTAATTCAGATAATTTCTTAAGAGGTGGCCCAGGTAAATCATGCTGAGAAGATTTTCTGCTTATTGGTTGATTATTCTCAACTAAAACTTGCCTTTTGATTGAATTTTGTTTTTTAATAAAAGCGCGCCTCTTAAACAAAGCTTGTCTGATAGAGTAATTTTTCTTCAAAGAAGAATACCCTTGTTTAATCTCTATGAATAAATTAACAAACGCTCTTTTACAAATCCTAAATATTAAAGCAATCAAACTAAACACGAACAATCTCTTATGTTTATTCTTATGATAGGCATGTTTTGCACTTTTCTTCATTCGACTGAGAAATACCTTATGTTTATCATACAGATCAAACTCATACTCACTTGGTTCATAATATTCTTCCAAATGTTCAATTTTAGTATGAGCCTTAAACAGTTCACGCAAAGTAACCAAGATGATTAAAAGCATAATTAGGAATGCGATCACCCAATATTTGTGTGAAAGCAAGAAGGTGATATTCTCTGCTAAAAGATCAATTGTGATTTCGACACCATCGTTTTCAATATACACAGTTCGGAAAGATTCAGCAGAATAAGCACCGTAGCCAACCTCAACATAAAACTGATAAGATCCAGTTAAAACATCACGTGGGATGAAAATTTTTGCTGATTCTGTTTTCTCCTCATAAGAACCCAAAAAGATAACATCTTGCCCTGAACTGATAACTTCATTTGCATCATCTCTTAGATAAAAGTTAATGGTCACATCATCGTTGATATCTGCCATTCCAATCATGTAATAAGTAAATTCTAACTCATTACCATCAATTGGAGATTCAACTTCCAAGATTTTTACATCAAATACTTTCACACATTCGCTGTTATAACAAACTTCATCAGCTGCACAGTGATCACTAGAGCTACATCCAGAATCAAATAGATTCGCTATGTCGTCAGCGATCTCTGAGATGTTTAATACATCACTAATTCCTGCACCAGTGATTGCGCCTGCTCCGCCGCCGCCACCGCCGCCACCACCAGATGATTCTGAAGCACTAGGAGAACTCGGTTCTGCAGCAGCAGCTTGTGTTCCCTTAACTGCTGAATATTCTAAATTATCAATCTTGAACCTGCTACCTTCATCAGTACAAGTAATACCATCACTAGTTACACCAGTATTGTTCCCGATACAAGAGGTGAAATCTGTTTCGTTATCGCCATCACAACCAGAACTCACTTCTGAAATAGAACTGACTTCAGCATCTTTCACACAAAGAGTGATAAAACTATTATCTTCAACAAAAAGAGTTTTATTATCTTGCAATTGTCCGGAAAGGTTCACAACCAAGGAAGTAGAAGTTTTGATAAAAGTAATGTTGCTCAAATCAAAAACATCCTGAGTAAAATTATGTGAAAAGTTCATAAAAATATCAGAGTCATCATAAAAGACAAATTCTTGTGTTCCATCAAAAGTCCCATTAGAGTTGTTACCACCAACAGTGATGTTAAGATCAGTTAAACCAGTTGTTGTAACATTCTCTTCATAGTGCAATAAATTGTCCCTCACATCTTCAAACCCATCTTCATCAACATCAATTAATCTAGTAAAAGTAATCGAAGAACTGTTTAGATTTCCAGCACTATCGTTAGCCCAGACAGTTATGTTATGTTGACCAAGACTCCAGACCAAATTTGAAAGATTGCCACAGTTTGAAAGTGTAGTGTTTAAGAGCATTGAATCATTACTATACCAGCAAGTTGCTAGATGAATATCTGAAACATCAAAATTTACATCAAGACTGATGACAGTTGTGTTAGTAGAGTTTACAACTGAGCTGATATTGATTGCAGGACTTCTTGTATCAATTGTAATTGCCCGAGTATCAGTAGATGCAAGATTTGATGCAGTATCATTAGCAGTCGCGTTGATGAGATAGTCTCCATCAAGTAAGTTAGTAAAATTAAACGCAGGGTTATTGGTATTTTGGGAACTAGAGTTTTGCAGCCCAGTGCTGTTAAACAGATACAAAGTAATATTCTCTAAGTTAGTATCAGAGGCGTTAACGTTGAGGTAAACCCAATTGGTTGATCTATTACTAGAATTTGTAGTTGGATCAATAAATGAAATAATAGGATCAGTTGTATCTGGAGTTCCAGTCACATTTATCTCCCACACATCAGTTTGGTTTGTATTGCCTGCACTATCATTTACATACCAAGTCCAATTAAAAATCCCAATTGCAATACTAGAATTTGTTACTGAAACTTCTTGCCCGGAGATGAAACTTGCAGCAGAGTAATTATGCCAAACAGATCCATTGTACAAACTAAAGATATAACTGTCTGTGGAACTGTCGTTAAAAGTCACATTAAATACTACTGTCTCACCTGAGGAAACAGCGACAGAAATATTTGTCCCATTGTTACTCCAACTAGGAGCTTTAGTATCTATTGTGAAAGTAACACTAGTTGCATTTTGATTTGAAACAGAATCGTTCGCCCAAATTGTAACATTGTGTTCTCCTTCACTCCAAGTTACACCAGTGATGTCTGCACAGGATCCGAGAGTTGTGTTAACTGACATGCTGTCATTACTATACCAGCAAGTCGCAAGATCATTATCACTCACAGTATAATTAACATTGAGTGAGGGATTGGAAGTGTTAGTAGTATTGACTGGGGAATCTAAAGTCAAACTAGGATTAGTTAGATCAATTGTGAAATTAAGATCAGTTTGAGCAATGTTTCCTGCAGTATCATTAACCCAGAAAGTTATATTGTGCTGGCCTTCCTCCCAAGTAACACCAGTAATATTTGAACATCCACTTAAAGTAGTATTGACTATTTGACTATCAAGATTATACCAACAAGATGCAAGATTGGTGTCAATTGCAGAATAGTTTACATTTAACTCAGTGTTTGAAGAGCTAGAACTGTTTGTTGGAAACTCCACTGCAATAGTTGGAGCTGTTGTGTCAATTGTAAAAGTCACATCCACTGTAGCTAAATTACCACTAGTATCATTCGCCCAGATACTAATATTATGTTCTGTTTCTGACCAAGTAATATCTGTGATGTTTGCACAGCTGCCAAGAGTTGTGTTAGTTAACATAGAATCATTACTATACCAACAAGAGTCCAAATAATCATCAGCTACATTGTAAGTCACATTCAAACCAGTTACAGTTGTATGAGTAGAGTTAACTGGATCAGCCAGAGTGAGATTAGGTTCAGTTAGATCAAGCACGACGATTGAAAAAGTGATGTCACCATTGTTCTCATTACCAGCACTATCATTAGCCCAAATAGTCACATTGTGCTCACCATTACTCCAAGTTACGTCAGTGATATTTGCACAGCTTGCAAGAGTTGTGTTGACTGACATACTATCATTACTATACCAACAGCTTGCGAGGTTAGTATCATTAATTGAATGAGTGATATCCAAACCAACGTTGGTAGTTGAAGAAGTATTTGACGGGCTTAAAATACTGACAATTGGACCAGAGATGTCAACTGTGAAGGTTAGCTCATCATGGTTTTCATTCCCACTAGTATCATTTACCCAAACTCTAACATTGTGAACTCCTTCTGACCAGTTTACACTAGTGATGTTTGAACAACCTGCAAGAGTAATGTTTGAGAGCATGGAATCATTACTATACCAACAAGATGCAATGTTAGTGTCGAATGAGGTATAGTTTAGATGAATTGTAGAGTTGGAGATGAAACTAATATTCTCAGGACTGTCAAAACTGATTGTTGGAGTTGTAATATCTAGATTAAAGGTGATATCACTATTGTTTATATTCCCAGCAGTATCGTTCGCCCAGATTGTAATATTGTGCTGACCTTCTGACCAGCTTACGCTAGTGATGTTGGCACAAGATGCAAGAGTAGTATTTGTTAGCATGGAATCATTACTATACCAACAAGATTCTAAGTTAGAATCTGCTGCGTCAAAAGTTAGACTTAGTGAAGAGTTAACATGGTTGGAGTTATTGTTTGGAGTTGCAATTGAAATTGAAGGCGCACTAAGGTCAATTGTAAATGTCACATCAGCTGTATTAATATTTCCAACACTATCATTGGCCCAGAAAGAAACATTATGTTCGCCCTCACTCCAGATGACAGTTGTGATATTTGCACAGCTAGCAAGAGTAGTGTTTTGTAGCATGGAATCATTGCTATACCAACAACTGTCCAAATTAGGGTCGGACGCTGTGAAAGTCACATTCAAAGAACTATCTAATGAAATACTGTTATTGCTTGGATCCAAAACAGTTAGAGTTGGTTCACTAGTATCAATTCTGAAATTTAAACTGCTGCTATTTTCATTACCATTAGTATCATTAGCCCAAATTGTGAGGTTGTGTTCGCCTTCACTCCAAATGAGGGTTGTGATATTTGCACAATTCTGAAGAGTAGTGTTGGTTAACATAGAATCATTACTATACCAACAAGATGTTAGATGAACATCACTTACAGTATAATTGATGTGAACAGAATTATTGGTGCTGTTCAAATGGTTGCTTGGTGCGTTAATTGAGATAGTTGGATTTGAACTGTCAATTTCAATTATTCTAGTACGAGTTGAATTAGTATTACCAATAGTATCATTAGTTGTAGCATTGAAAAAATATGTCCCGTCAGGTAAATTAGTGAAATTAACAAAAACAGGTGAGGATGAATTTGTGGAGGAATTAATTAATGAACCTGCCACATCAAATAACTCGATTATAGTAGTGTTAGAATTGTCATCTGTAATTGACACATTAATAACAATACTGTCTGAAGAATAATTTCCTGAATCTAAAGTTGGTGATTCAAAACTGATTGCAGGCAGAACTAAATCAATAATAAAATCTTGAGCTGCCGAACCAACATTGGTTGCGTTATCAGAACAAGAAACATTCCAAGTATAAGTTGCTGAAACAAAATTATTGATAGTAGAACTACAAGATTCATCGCTTTGACAAAGTACATCTTCTTTGATAACAGTGCTGTCAATAAGCAAATCACAGAGCATCTCAGTTGCAATATTATCGCTAGCAGTCCAGTTAAAGAGAACAGTACTGTTACTAAATTGTTCATTCTGAGTTGGATCAGTTAAACTTACAACAGGTGCAGTAGCATCAATTATGAAAGTTGTGTTTACAGTTCTAGAGTTAGCAGCTTCATCTTCACCGTATGCAGTAATAGTATAGGTCCCGTCTGCTAAACCTGAAACATTAACCACATCACCCCAAGTATGAATTGACACACTAGTTTCATAAGTTGTGGAGTTAAATTGATGCTCAATACTACTATTGGTGATATTGTAATAAGTATAATTTAAGGTGGAATCTTGCACAGGAATATTCAAAGTGAAATTACTATTGTGATAAATGCTAGCAGTTGTTGGAGTGATAAACTGAACCACAGGATTCACATTATCTAAAAAGAAAGACAGATTCACTGATTGAGTATTCGAGAGAGAATCGTTTGCATACACAACCAGAGTTACATCCCACTCAATGTCTTCAAGGTGAGTTGTATTCCAAATGTCATCCCAAGAACCAGTTTCATTTAGTGTAGAATTAAATAATTGTTGAGATAAATTGCTAGAGTTCAACATATAATACCAAGCACTGTCAATAGAGGTTAAATCCTCAGTCACCTCAGTACTAACATAAGTTAAGTACCCAACAGATTGATTTATTTGAGGAGAGGAAATCACAATCGTTGGTGCATTTTGATCAACAGTAATATTTCTACCAGCACTAGAATTAGAATTTCCAGCAGTATCAGTACACTCGATATACCAAGCATGAGTTCGGTTCGCAAGATTAGATGCGCTCAAATTTGTAAGCGAGCCAGAGAAGACAGTGGAGTTAGTATCAACAGTGATGTTTCCAACAGAAGCATCTTCATCCATATACAAAATACAGCTTGCATCAAGATCATCAATTATAGAAAAGGAAAAATTGTGATCACTTAAACTACTATTAAAACCAGGAACTGGACCAAGGATATTTAACGCAGGTCCAGAAGTGTCGATCACAACAGTTCTGCTTTCAGTTGAATTACTATTACCAAGAGTGTCATTTGCAGTTACGTTGAAAGTGTAAGTACCCTCTGGCAAATTAGTGTAACTGACGTTTAGCTGAGTAGTTGAACTACTACTATTTGAACTAACAAGACCAGTTGAGTTATACAAATTGATTGTGATTGTTTCTAAATGAGTATCACTTGCATCAACAACAATATCAATGGAAGTTGAGGAATAGTTGCCATTGTTTATAGTTGAAGAATCATAATCAACTGATGGACTCAAGGTATCAATTGAAAACTCGATGCTGGATTCTGCAACATTGTCTGAACTATCATTAGCCCAAATAGAGATGTTGTGATCACCTTCACTCCAAGTCACACTGGTGATATTCGCACAGTTTGAAAGAGTAGTGTTTAGTAGCATGGAATCGTTACTGTACCAACAAGTTGCTAAACTACTATCACTAACAGTATAATTAACATTGATTGCAGAATTAGTACTGTTGGTACTGTTTGTTGGATTTTCAATTGTGATGGTTGGTGCAGTAAGGTCAATTGTGAAAGTTATATCACTATTGTTTTCATTCCCAGCAGAATCATTAGTCCAAACTGTGATATTGTGTTCTCCTTCGGACCAAGTTACGCTGGTGATGTTTGCGCAGGACCCGAGAGTTGTGTTTTGTAGCATTGAGTCGTTACTATACCAACAAGATGCTAGCAGTTGCTCATCGCTTGCAAAATAACTTAGATCAAGACCAGAATCAGATGTGTTAGTGTTATTAGTTGGACTCAAGATAGTAATTGAAGGATTCTGACTATCAATTCTAAAAGTTAGATCACTACTGTTCTCATTTCCAGTACTATCATTTACCCAAATTGAGATGTTGTGCTCGCCTTCGGACCAAGTCACACTGGTGATGTTAGCGCAATTTGAGAGAGTAGTATTGATGAGCATAGAATCATTACTGTACCAACATGACGCAAGATTGGCGTCACTAACAGTGTAGCTCACATGAGTTGTACTATTGGAAGTATTAGTGGAATTTATTGGACTGTTAATTGTGATACTTGGATTAATGGAATCAACTGTGAAAGTCAAAGTAGATTCATTTTGGTTGTTAGCACTGTCGTTTGCCCAAACAGTAACATTGTGCTCACCTTCACTCCAAGTGATGGTTGTGATGTTTGCACAGGATGCGAGAGTAGTGTTTGTTAGCATGGAATCGTTACTGTACCAACAAGTAGCAAGGTTAAGATCGCTGATGGAGTGAGTTAAATCCAAAGCAGTATCAATTGAACGAGAGTTATTTGAAGGAGTTACAAAATCCACCAAAGGATTGATGGTGTCAATTGTGAAGTTTACAGAATCCTCGTCTTCATTGCCATCACTATCGTTTACCCAAATTGATACATTGTGCTGCCCTTCACTCCAAGTCACACTAGTGATATTTGCGCAACTTGCAAGAGTTATGTTAGTTTGCATACTATCGTTGCTGTACCAACATGAATCAAGGTCAGTGTCAGATGCAGTGAAATTAATATTCAGGCTGACAAGATTTGAAAACAGATCAGTTGTAGGAGTTGAAATTGAGATAGTAGGAGGAGTTGACACAGCATAATCAACAATTGTCAAATTGATATGAGTTGTTTCGTTATTAATGCTGTCATCAGCAGTCTTGTTCGCATACACAAAAAATTCATGAGTAGTATTAATGTCACCAGTTGCATTAACAGTCCAAGTAATTGTGGTTGAAGTACTATTATTCAGATTGATAGTAACTGGATTGGACCCATTAGTATAAAATGGAGTATCACCAACAACAGTTGAGATCAAACCAGATTTACCAGACTCAGCAACAGTAATGTTGATGTCATCATTATCATCATAAGTACCAGAGTTACAAGTATTAGTTGGAGCACCAGACCATTTTTGAAGACACCTAAAAGAGTGATCTCCTTCTATATCATCAACCTCAACTGTCTTGGAAAAGTTTTCTAAATCAGTACAAGCTGAAACACCACTACCATCAGTACAAGTCCCAGTAGATTGCATCTCCCAACTAGAACCATTATTATACGCAATTCCCCAACCAGTGGAACCACTATAACAACAGATTTCACAAGTTACAGTTACAGTATCATCAATTGCAACTTCAGTTTTATCAACATAAATATTCTCCACCCACATGTACTCAGTAGAAGAGCCATCAGTACAAGAGTCACTAGTTGCATCAGTTGAATCTTCATTCTGACCTGAACAGGCAACTGCAGAACTGCTTGAAGAACCATCAACATTACAACTCAAATCAGAATAATCTATTGGATCTAAACTAACATTGATCTCACCACAATCAGCGTTGTTACACCCAACATCAACTGAAAAAGTGAAAGTTTCATTCTGCGTTACATTAGTATCAGTTGTAGGAGTTATCAAACTAAGACTGATTGTTGGGATATTTTTGGTAAATGTGACACTGTCTTGTGCTATATTGTTTGAACTATCATTACAATAAACAAACCAAGTATTCTCTCCCTCAGAACTGGAGACACTAGTAAAGTTATCCCCAGCTTCTACAGTAGAAGAGTTAGTCAATCCATTGTTGGTTGAGTACCAACAAGAACCAGCATTCAGATCATCATGATTATAATTAATTTCATTTACATTCTCAGTGTAAACAATATTTGTTGGAGAAGCAATTGATACATATGGAGCAGTTGTATCAACCACAGTTAGATTCCAATGACTGACTCATTGGCAATATCTAAATCGGAAGTTAAATTGGCGTACACAAAAAATTCATGAACAGTGTCAATCTCAGCAGTTGCATTTACCCACCAAGTGAATGTTGAAGATTCTCCTTCGCTAAGAGAGAGGTTCTGTGGGTTACTAGTATTAGTGTAAAACGGAGTGTCACCAACAGTAGTTGAGATCAAACCAATTTTAGAGGTAGGAGTTAAAGAAATATTAAGACCATCATTCTCACCATAGTTGCTAACTTCACAATAATCACCATCGCCTTCAGTATAACCATTTCCAATTCCAGCTGAGGCACAATCAATATTATAAGAATAAGTTACCCTAAAATGATATTCACTATCAACAGAAGCAGAGACGTTAATTGTACTGTCGGCTGCAAAGGTTGCAGTCTCGCTACCGTTATACGCTGAACCAAAAGTAACGTTACATCTGTTATTAGCAAAATCAAGTGAAGAATAAGTTCCAGAATTACAATCAGTATAACTGTCAGTACCATCATAACAACCAAACTCATTAACTTTCACATCGTCTTGCCAACCAGTTACAAAATATGCACCACCATAATCACTATCTAACTCGCCGATGATAGATACTTTTCCACCAGGAGAAAAACTACCATTAACAGTGATGTCGTTGGTGAAAAAATAACCATCAGTATTATCACTACCACAGTTTGCAACTGAAGAAACATCACAACTATCAGTTACAGTTGATCCTGGTTTGTTACACAAATTACAATCAGCACCACAAACAGCAGAACTTTCTGATTGAGGATCTAAACTAACATTAACTTCACCACAGTTCTCATTAAGACAAGTTACATTAACTGACACATTAAAATATTCATGTTGACTAGCATTTACATCAGCAGTTGGATAAATTAAAGAGATAGCAAGACTGCTAGCTGGAGTCACATTCACCAAAAATAGTTCTGAATTATTATTACCAAATGTATCATTCACTGTGATGTTTAGTTGGTATTCTCCCACTGCAAGTGCAGTAATGTTCTCAATAAATCCTGAACAATTTATTTGAAAATTAGAGGAATCATTCACATCAAAACATGAAATACCTGAACTATCATTGGTTGTGAAAGTGTAATTAAAGTCACTACCAAAAGTTAAAGATTGATTTGTGAGATTTGAAAAAGTTGGAACTATGGAATCCAAAGTGAAGGTAATATCACCGTTGTTTTCATTGCCAGCAGTATCGTTAGTCCAAATAGTGATGTTATGTTCTCCTTGGGCCCAAGTCACATCAGTAATATTTGCACAGTTTGTGAGAGTGAGGTTATTTTGCATGGAATCGTTACTGTACCAACAACTTGAAAGATCAGCATCGCTGGCACTGTAATTGATGTTAAGGTTAAGGTTAGTTGTGTTTGTAGTATTTACTGGACTAGAAATACTAATTGTTGGAGCAATAGTATCAATTGTAAAAGTTACATCACTACTGTTTTGGTTCCCAACAGTATCATTTGTCCAAATTGAGACGTTATGTTCTCCTTCACCCCAGGTTACAGAGGTGATGTTTGCGCAACTTGCAAGAGTAGTGTTTAAGAGCATCGAATCGTTGCTGTACCAACAGCTGTCAAGCAGAGAATCTGAAACATCAAAAGTGATATTCAAAGAAGTATTTGCGCTGCTAGAATTGTTAACAGGACTGACAATACTAATGGAAGGTGCAGTAGTATCAACTGTGAAAGTAACATCGCTGCTATTTTCATTTCCTGCAGTATCATTAACCCAGATAGTGATATTATGCTCTCCTTCTGACCAAGTTACACCTGTGATATTTGCACATCCGGCGAGAGAGGTGTTTGTTAGCATGGAATCATTACTATACCAACAACTTTCTGGTGTATTTTCATCGCTGGAACTGAAGTTAATATTTAGATTAGGATTTGTAGTGTAAGTAGTATTCATTGGGTTAGAGATAATAACTGATGGAGCAATAGTATCAACAGTGAATGTTACATCACTGTTATTTTCATTTCCAGAAGTATCATTAACCCAGATAGTAACGTTATGTTCTCCTTCACTCCAGGTTACGCCAGTGATGTTTGCGCAACTTGCAAGAGTAGTGTTTAAGAGCATCGAATCGTTGCTGTAAAAACAAGAGCCTATGTTTGTATCTTCTGCTAAATAAGTTAAGTTCAATCCAGGATCATTGCTGAAAGTATTATTGGTTGGAGCAATAATTGAGATTATAGGATTAGTTGAATCTGGCGTAGAGATAATAATTGTCCTCTGAGAAGTAATATTCTCATAACCATTGCTGTCTTTTGCTGAAAGATAGTAAGTATAATTTCCCGGGTCCAGCCCAGTAGAAGCATCCTTACTTTGATTAATATATAAACTCCACCCATCAACGTCACGTTGTCTCAAATTTGAAACATATTGTTGATAAATTTCTTCTGCTGAAAGAGATCTGTTCCAAACAATTAATTCATCTATACTTCCATTAAAATCAACTTGGTTCTCCAAAGAAGAGTTTAATGATTTTCCAAGTACAAAACCTTGATCAAAAGGACCAGGAGCATTTGGACAACTAGTGGAATTTTCATAAGACCCATCAACATACACTAAACAATCAGTCCCATTCCATTGAGCAACAATATGGTGCCAGTTGCCGTCAGTAATATCAGTGGTTCCAATAGCATAATCACTGTTCGCACCAGACCCATACTCGTAACCAAACACTGCAGTATCACCTGTTGCCCTTACCCTTAAATCCATAGTGTTCCTAGGATCACCATAAAAACCCCTACCAAAAATACTCATACCCCAAGTTGCAGTTACATCAATATCTGCAGTTCTCTCCCATAAAGAGATAGTGATTGCCCCAGTTATATTTAATGAACTTGTATGACTTAAATTCATATAATCATCTTCCCCATCTAACTGAAGACCAGACCCATACTTTCCAGAAATATTGTATCCAGCATTACCTAAAAGATCACCATGATTATTATACTGAGATAAATCAGTTGAAGTTGAATCATTATCACCAATTGATGAAATGTTATCAAAGTTCATCATTAAAACAATAGAATTGTCATAAACAGAATAATTAGTCCCATTCCAATTGAATTTGATTTCATCAAGGTCATCTTCAATTATAGAAAAATTAAGCTCAACAGAAGTGTTTGTAGTTGAGGACCCATTGATTGGAGTTATACTACCATAATCAACTTTAGGGTAAATTGAATTAATTGTAAACGTGAGACTAGTACTGTTTTCATTCCCACTAGTGTCATTAACCCAGATAGAAACATTATGCTGACCAACACTCCAAGTAACGCCAGTGATATTTGCACAGTTTGAGAGAGTGGTGTTTTGCAGCATTGAATCATTACTATACCAACAAGAGTCTAACCCAATATCATCAACTGCAGAATAAGTTACATGCAGTGTATTATTTATGGAAGTAGAGTTATTAGTTGGTGAGATAATATTCAGAGTTGGATTAATATCATCAACAACAGAAACTATAATGCTTCTTAATTCAGTGATATTTTCGTTAGTAGCATCATTTTTTGCTGAAAGAAAATAAGTATAAGTACCACTGACTAAACCAGCAGAAGCATTTTTACTTTGATTAATATATAACTCCCATGAATCTGAATCAAGTTTGTTTAAGTTAGAAGCATATTGGAAATAGATTTCATTTTCTAAGAAGCTTTTGTTCCAGATCCTAACTTCATCAATTAAACCAACAAATTCATAACCAGTAGAGTTTCTTCTTCCAATAACAACATTTGTACTAACTGTTTGTGGTGTTTTAACACTAGAGAAAGTTTTATTTCTAATCCCATCAATGTAAATATCAACAGTATCATCAATATTTCTAACTCCAACAATATGGTGCCATTCATTTGTTGTTACTGTTTCGTCAACTACATACTCTGCCCAAGAACCATCATTAATTGCAAGATATGGTTTTCCTTCCTTGAAACCCAGATCATAACTTGGACCAGAGGAACCATCTTTAGTGATTAAAAATTCATAATTTACATCATGAGAATAAACATAAGCCCACGCAGAAAGAGTGAAAGTAGATCCTAAATTCAAACTTGAATCCGCCCCAGCATCAATGTAATCCCCTGAATCAAATTGTGCTGCACTACCATCTCCCCGAAGAATTATATACCACACCAGAAAAAGACCCATTATTCCCTCTAGATGAAACATCAACAACAACACCACTGTTATCACCTAAACTAGAGAGATTATCAAAATTATACATCAAAACTAAAGAGTCATTATAAACAGAATAATTTGTCCCATTCCAGTTATATTTGACTTCATCAAGGTTTTCTTCAGTAACTGAAAAATTTAATTCCACATAGTCATTGTTAGTTGTTGACCCATTAACTGGGATTAAACTACCAAAATCCACCAAAGGATATGAAAATGTGATTGTGAAAGTAAGATCACTTCTATTCTCATTTCCCGCACTATCATTTGTCCAAATAGTAATGTTGTGTTCACCACCTGACCAAGTTATGCTGGTAATGTTTGCACAACCGGCAAGAGTAGTATTAGTTAGCATGGAATCGTTAGTGAAAAAACAACTAGCTAAATTAAGGTCGCTGGCAGTGAAGTTCACATGAGTAGTAGTGTTTGTTGTACTGGATTCATTCGCTGGAGAACTGATTAAAATACTTGGATAAATTGTATCGACAGTGAAAGTAACATCAATTGTGTTTTCATTCCCACTAGTGTCGTTCGCCCAAATTGAGACATTGTGCTCACCTTCACTCCAAGTCACACTAGTGATATTTGAGCAGGAGGAGAGCGTAGTGTTTGTTAGCATGGAATCATTACTATACCAACAACTGTCTAATGCAGTTTCATCTGCTGCTGAATAGTTAACATGGACATTTGTGTTGCTTGTATAAGTAGTATTAATAGGAGTTTGGATAGTGATTGTTGGTGCAGCTACATCATCAGTTGTAATTGTAAAAGTAAGATCACTACTATTCTCATTTCCAGCACTATCATTAGTCCAGATTGTTAAGTTGTGTTCTCCAGTTGACCAATTAATAGTTGTGATGTTTGCACAACTTGCAAGAGTAGTATTAGTTAGCATGGAATCGTTAGTGAAAAAACAGCTAGCTAAATTAAGGTCGCTGGCAGTGAAGTTGACATGAATAGTAGAATTTGTTGTACTGGATTCATTCGCTGGGGAACTGATTAAAATACTTGGATAAATTGTATCGACAGTGAAAGTAACTGTTGCGTTAACCAGGTTCGCAGTAGTATCATTAGCCCAAATAGTCACATTATGTTCTCCTTCACTCCAAGTGATAGCATCGATATTCGCACAAACCGCCAGAGTAGTGTTAACTGACATACTATCATTACTATACCAACAAGAATCAAGATCAGTGTCAGTTGCAGTGTAATTTACACCTTGAATGGTGTTGCTTGTGAAGGTATTGTCACCTGGAACATCAATTGTTAAGATAGGAGGAGCATCAGCAGTTTCATTTACAATTGTGATATTCCAATGTGCACTCTCATTTTGAATACTCTGATCAGAAGTCATATTAGCATACACAAAAAATTCGTGAACAGAGTCAATATTTCCAGTAGCATTTACAGTCCAAGTGATAGTTGTTGATTCTCCTTCATCCAATGAAACATTTTGTGGGTTTGAAGAATTTGTATAAAACGGAGTATCACCAATAACAGTTGAAACTAAACCAGATTTACTAGTTGGGCTAAGAGTGATATTTATTCCTTCATTTTCACCATAAGTACTTTCTTCACAATAATCACCATCAGTTTCACCATTTCCATTCCCAACACCAGTGGTTGAACAATCCACATTATATGAATAAGTTACTCTAAAATGATATTCGCTGTCTAAAGACGCAGAAATGTTAATAGTAGAATCCGCAAGAAAAGTAGCAACCTCACTACCAGTATAACCTGCACCAAAAGTCATGTTACACTTATTATCAGCAAAATCAAGAGAAGTATAAGTTCCAGAGTCACAATCAGTATAACTATCAGTACCATCATAACAACCAAACTCATTAACCATTACATCATCTTGCCAACCAGTTACAAAATAAGCACCACCATAATTACTATCTAATTCACTAACTATTGAAACTTGACCACCTGGAGAAAAAGTCCCATTGATATGAAAATCATTTGTAAAGAAATGCCCATCTGCACCATTACCACCACAATCTGCAACACTTAAAACATCACAACTATCAGTTACAGGTGAACCTGGTTGATTACATAAATTACAATCAGCACCACAAGAAACAGAACTTTCTTCAATTGGATCTAAACTGACATTTACCTCACCACAATCAGCATTATTACAAGTAACAGTTGCTGAAACAGCAAATGTTTCATTTTGAGTTGCATTTGCATCAGTAGTGGAAGTTACCATATCTAAACTAAGGGAAGGAAGATTTTTTGTGAAAGTCACTGTGTCAGAAGCTTCATTTCCAGAACTATCATTACAATAAATATACCAAGTGTTTCCACCTTCAGCACTAGTTACAGAGGAGAAATTAGTGCCAGCTGATTCTGAACTAGAATTTGTAACCCCATTATCAGTTGAATACCAACAAGATCCAGCGTTTAAATCGCTAAAGGAATAATTAAGCTCAGTTACATCATTAGTATAAGTTGTATTTTCTGGGTACAGTAAATCCACAACAGGCAAAGTATCATCAATGATTGTGATGTTGAAAGTTGCAGTTTTATTACTAGTATCAGTGTTATTAGTTTGATTAACATATGCGAAAAATTCATGCTCGGAGTTTAAATCACCAGTTGCATTTACCCACCAAGTGATAACCGAAGACTCACCATTAGTTAAGGTGAGATTGTAAGGATTACTAGTGTTTGTATAAAATGGAGTATCACCTGCAGTTGTAGAAACAGTCCCACCTTTAGCTGAAGTTGTAAGTTCGATCAGCACATAACCATCTTGTTCTAAGATTCCAACAGTATTGTTTTGACTAGAACCATTGTTTACGGAACCGCCACCACCGCCGCCGCCACCATTACCATCATAACCACCAGCACCAGCACCATTGTAACCACCACCGCCACCACCGCCGCCGTAACCTGCACCAGCACCACCAAAACCACCATCTGAATCTCCAGAACTGCTATCACCACCTGCTGCACCGTTTAGATAAGAATGACCACCAGAGTTAGATTGATAATCAGCACCATCTCCAGAATAACCAGCACCAGCACCACCACCATTTGTAGAGGTAGCACCACCAGCACCATCAATTCCAGGAGCATTTGCTTCTAAGACTGAATCTCTAGAACCATTTGTCCCAGTGATAGTAGTAGTTGCATCGCGTCCTGCAGTATATGTTGCTGAACGAATACTTGCACCACCACCACCACCTGCGATCATTAAGATGTCATCATTAGTTGCATCGATGACGAAAGTTCCACCTCCACCACCTCCACCATAAGTTCCATCTCTTAAACCTAATTGACCAACTAAAATATTAATTTCATCACCTTCAGTAAGCGCAAATTCACCAACCATTAAAGAACCATGAGCACCAGCACCACTGCCACTGCCACCTTGAACACCAGATGCACCTTGAGCTGTGATAGTGTAAGTACCAGTACTTGGAACTGTCCAGTTTTGAATTCCTCCAGCAACAGTTACTAAACCTTCCAAATCAGTTCCAGAGTATGAAGTGTTACAATTTGCTTCGCTTGGTCCAGAAACCCCAGTTGCACTACAAACTGAAAAATTGTAAACTGCAGCTTCAGGATCCAAAGTCACATTGGTGTCACCACAAGTTCCCAGAGTACAAGTCACATTTACAGTGAAGTTAAAAAATCCATGTTGGGACACATTAACATTTTCAGTTGGATAAATTAAGTCTATTGCATACTCACTGACATCAAGGATAGAAAGAAGAGGCAGTGATTTGTTGATTATAAGGACAGATTCGTTAGTGGATTCATTAATTAGTTCTTCAATTATTTCTTCTTCGATTATTTCCTCTTCCAAAACCAGATCATCTTCGACTGAATCATTAGTTGTGTTGGTTGTTGGGATTGGATATTCAAATTCAGGGAAAGTGATATTGGATTGATTGTTTTCTTCAACAGACTCGTTGATGTTTACAATTGGGTCAGTTGAGATGATACCACCTTCTTTACTAGTGTTACCAATGTTACCAGAGTCACTAGCATTATTTGATTCAGTGTTGTTCTGAACTAAAGAGTCTTCAGTGCCATTGTTGTTAGTTGATTCAGATTCGTTTGAAGATTCATTTAATTGTGGAATGTAAACTGGATCTTCGATTTGGTTATTCTCTGAAAGATTATTTGGGTCTTCTTCAGTTGTGTCTATTCCAAAATATTCTAAGGAAAAATTTTTTATCACTAAATCACTAAGTATTTGTTCAGTTTGATTTTCTGATTGAGATTCTGAATTTTCTAAAGTAGGGATTGACAATAAGGACTCATAAGAATAGTTTATTTCTGTTGGTTCAGTAATACCCAAAACTATTTGAGGAACAATAATTAGAACTAAGAAAAATAGAACAATTGCCAAATCTTCTTTTTGCTTGTTCATTTTTTCCCCCAGTAATGAAGTTTTGCTTTTCCGACTTCCCTAACTCGGATTAACTTCTCACCTTTTAATTCAGCTAAAATAACTGGAGCAGTATTTCTAGAAATTCTTAACGCTTGAGCTATCTCCTTAACAGTAAGACCATCTGTATCTTTTTTTAGTAGTTTAATTACTAATTCTCTTTTTGTCTTCATGATAAGTACAGTGCGTTGATGCACAACGTTAATGCTATGCATTGATGCACTGTAGTATTTAAAGATTTATGTTAGAAGTTGTTAAATGCAATTCTTTTTTGTTAGTTTGTTAACTAGCTTTTTCTGATTTTGATATTTTTTGATCTTTAATAAATATTTTTGTTAAATGTGATCATGATATAATATCTCTTTTGAGTATATAAAGATATCTTAATTGAGAAAGTTCTGTTAACATGAAGAGTTGATAATATTTATTTGTAAAAACAGTTGTTGAACAATAATGAAGAGAGATTATGGAGTAGTTGTGGGAAAAGAGAGAAAGAAAAAAAAAGAGAAAGATGTTTTTTTATGTTATGCTTAACAAATATTTTGAGAATTAATCTAATCTTGATTCAATGTTATAAGTTGAACTAGGTTCTGGATTTGTGATTGGAAGTTTGTCATGCCCGTAACTGTGATAGAGTTGAGCTGCACCTAAAACTCCAGCAGCAATAAAAGCAGTAGTTCCAAGAAATATTTTGTTAAAACGATTATTTTGATTTCTTGAATAATTCTTAGAATTGTGTAAACCTATTTTTCCAATTGACATACCCACAGCAAAAGCTGATGCAATACAAGTTACTGAGCTAACTGGATGTTGAAATATATCTGCTAAAAGATAAGTTTGATCATGAACTGAACTAACTAGTTCAGGAAACTTTTCTTGAACAGAATATGGCAAAACTGCAATTGCACTCCCAACTAACATTGCCCCATACATTGAAGCAAGATTCATTGAAGTGTTAGAGCTCGTCATGTTAAAGAAATGCGCGAATGAACTATATAAAGATTGTGAGTTAAAAAGTGAGATCAACCTAACTACAACTACTCACCAAAATCACCACCTGATTCTCTTTTTTTGCAAAACTATTTTTGTCTTGATGGGTTGTTTCATCAGACACATCTTCTTGATCACTGCTTTTTAAACAGCGATATTCAAAAAGGTTTAAAAGGGATGATTGCTTTATTGTTAACATGGTGGATGCAGCTTCAATTGTGAATGAACTTTGGTTCTTACCAGTAATGTTTGCAGTAGTTGTTTCGATAGTATATTTTTTCTCAAATAAATTAAAAATAAAAAATAAAAATGCTAAAAATAAAATAGTCTCATTTTCAGCAGGAGTAAGTATCACATATCTATTGTTAGAATTTTTTCCGCGCTTCACTGAAGGTGCTCTACAAGTTCATCGATTATTATTCTTATCAGTACTGTTTGGATTTACTATACATCATTTGATTGAAAAAGAAATTTACATCCACCACCATAAACATGGATTGATCAAGATGTTGTCTTTGGAAGAAAATATGTTTAGTTACATCTATCACATTGTAGTTGGAGGAGTATTTGTCTACCTAACCAGAACTAGTATAGTTGAAGGTTTCTTGTACTTCATTACAATTGTTTCATACACATTTGTAAGTACACTCCCAACAAAACCACACCAATCAGTTATGAAATCATTAACCCTTGCAAGCTCAACAATAATTGGAGCAGTCTTGATGACAATAGCATATGATTATGTTCCACTTTGGGTTCATATCTTTTTAATGGGACTTGCAATCGGAGTATTAATTTTTACAGTAACTCGGCACCACATTCCATTTGGTAGACATGGACGAGCAGATTATTTCACACTTGGATTAATTTTGTATTCAGCTCTGATTATGGCAAGCTGGTTTGTATGAAATTTGAAAGATATATTTTGCTCAAGTCATTCAAGCGTTTGTCAAGGCTAGACTAGTACAAACTACTGCGCGAAGATTTTGGTAATAATAAGATGAGATTTAAAGCAATTGGTTTTGACTTTGATGGAACTTTAATGATGTCGGAAGGCGCTAAAGGCACTATGATGGCAAAAGCTTTTTCTGAATTTGAAGAAATAAGTTCACATTTATTAGAGGAAATAGCTAAGGCATATCCACACTTAGTTGGTAGAGGACATTCTAGAGATGAGAAGATAAAAATTATTGCTGAAAATGTGTTAGGTTATGGATTAAGTAGCAAAGTTAAAAGAAATATTGCAAAATCATTTGGAAAAAAATATGTTAAATCATTAGATCATTGTCCATTATTTGCCTGTAATAAATTGATTGAACAACTTGGATCACAAGTTGAACACATGTTTCTACTTTCGCTTGAAGATCAAAAAGAAGTAAGAGCAGTTGCTAAACATTGCGATCTGTCTAGATATTTTGAGGTTGTTTTAGGTGGTCCAACTGGGAAAGTTGAACATTTCAAAAAATTATTGAAAAAGTGGAAACTGCATCCATCAGAAATGCTTTACATTGGCGACTCACATGGAGACATCGTAGTTGCAAAAAAAGTTGGGATCAAAGGAGTTTTAATAGATTCAAACAAAGGACATGCTGCTTTGCATAAAATGCTAGGAGCCGACTTTGAAGTTGGGAGTTTATGTGATGTGAAATCAATGTTTAAGCAGATGAAATATAAATTCTTGAAGAAAAGTTGATTAAATTATTTTTTCAAATCTTTATTCACTAAATTCAAAGCTTTCTTGCCTTTTAGAACTGCACAGATATTTTTAGCTGCAATTGTTGCCATCATTTCACGGGCCTCAATTGTAGCACTGGCAATATGAGGAGTTAGAATTACATTTGGAAGTTTTTCTAATCCTTTTGTGATTTTTGGTTCGAATTCAAAAACATCAAGAGCTGCACCTTTAATTTGTTTATTTTTGAGTGCTTTTAATAATGCTTTCTCATCTATAACTGGGCCCCTTGCTGTGTTAATTAAGTAAGCATTTTTTTTCATTAAACTTAGTTCTTTTTTGCCAATTAAATGATGAGTGGACTTTAGAAGAGGAACATGTAAACTAATGAAATCAGCGTGTTTACATATTTGTGCAAGAGAAGTTTTTTTAGCATTAGTTTCAATCTCTAAAGAATTGTTTTTATGCATATCAGTATACATAATTTTCATCCCAAAAGCATGATAACATTTTTGAGCAACATCTGCACCAATTCGACCTGAACCAATAATCCCAAGAGTCTTTCCCCTCATTTGTGAACCCATCAAAAGCATTGGTTGCCAAACTTTGTATTTATGTGATTTGGAGTAATTATCAGCTTCCACTATTCTTCTGCTGAGGGCCAGCATCAAAGCAATTGTGTGCTCAGCTACAGCATCAGTTAGAACACCAGGCGTGTTAGTGATTGGAATTTTGTTTTTAGTTGCTGAGACTAAATCAATGTTATCATATCCAACAGCGTAGTTGGCAATAACTTTTAGATGACTATGTTTTGTTAAAAATTTATGATCTATTTTTTCTGTGAGAAGTGTGAGTAATGCGTCAGCCCATTTTGCTGCCTTATCTAACTGATTTTTTGGAATTGCTTGGTTTTTGTTGTAAACCTTTACTGTAAAATGTTTCTTTAGAATATCGATCCCTACTTTTGGGATTTGCCTAGTTATGTAAACTTTAGGTTTAGTGGTTTTGGATTTAGAAACTTTCGCTGCCATCAGTAAAATGAAGTTTTTTGGGTACTTAAATGTTGGTGTAATCCCTAAATGAAAAGTTGGCTTACCTCGCAGACAATCTTTCTTGTATCTGCATACGATCTGCTTGTTGATTCAATGCTTTTTGATCAGCGAATCTTCTTGCGCCAGAAAGAATTGTAGCTTCTAAACCAAGGACTGCGCTTTCGGATCCCACTAAAGAAACGTTGGCTACCAGATCGCCACCAACAACATGCATTCTTTGATATGAAACAGACACAGTATCAACATGAGTCACATGCAAATACTCTTTTTCGGCTCCTCTCATGCAAACTACAATCTCTGCTCCCGGAAGGTCACTTACAAAATTTGCAAAATGTCGATATTCATAAAATCCAGTTGCTTCTCCAGTATAAATCCATTTGTTCATAAGCAGAAATAATGATCAAATATTATTTAATTCTTTCTCTGTTCTAATATTTGGATAACTTTCATTTTTGAACTTAGACCACTTAGAACCGAAACTTTCAACTTGTATTCTTTCTTAAAAAATTTGATTAATTCAATGTTTGCTTTACCTTTAACTGGCTCAGATTTCAGATATAACTTTAGTGCATTGTTCTCAATGATTAATTTAGTCCTAGAGGCATTTGGAAGAACTTTGATTTGAAACCGATTGTCCTTCACAAATCTAGAAAACTCACTAAACGAAATGCTTTCTTCCATAAGCACTTAATAAGCAAAAGCTATAAAAAGCTGCTCCTACTCCCAGTTAACATGGAACTAATTGCACAAGGAGCTGAAGCAAAATTATTTCGAGATAAAAATCGGATTATCAAGGAGAGAATTTCTAAAGGATACCGCTTGCCACAGTTAGATAATAGTTTACGTAGATTTAGAACTAGACGTGAAGCAAAAATATTAGGTCGATTAAATGAGATGAAGTTCCCAGCACCACAAGTTCACGATTTCTGCGATAAACGAATGAGTATCACAATGGATTTTGTAGCAGGAGAAACACTACGCGAAGTTCTAAGGAATCCAGATAGACAAGATGATTACATCAGACTTGCAGAAGAGATGGGCCGCGGTATTGGCAGGCTTCATATGAATAACATGGTACATGGCGATTTAACAACTGCTAACATGATTGAAAATGCAGGATCTAAAAAATTAACATTCATTGATTTTGGTTTATCAGCTTTTTCAGATAAAAAAGAAGATAAGGCAGTAGATTTACACTTACTTGATCGTAATTTAGAGAGTAGTCATTCTATTTTTTATCCACAAATATTTGAACATGTAATTTCTGCATACAAAAAAGAATTTCCAGAATCAGAAGATGTGTTCAAACGATTAGAAACTGTTGCTGGCCGTGGTAGAAATAAGAAGTGAGTGAATAAATTATTCTATTCTAAAAACATAAACATATTCCGCAATAGTTATTCTGAGGATTAGTAAATGTTTATAACATAAAGATCATTTGTTTTAATTATGAAACAAAAAGGTCAGTACATTTCTAAAGGTCAAGGAACACCACTTGCAACATCAATTGATATGCTCTATGAAAATTTGCCAGGCTTATTTGGTTCAAAAGAAGCAGACTTCGGATTGATATTCACTAACTCAGTCTTACATGGTATGTCAAACAGACAAATCAGATGGGGAAATGAAAGGGCAGCAGAACACCGGACATTGGAAACTGCGTATCAGAAAGATTTAAGATTTATCCTCTTTGATGCATCGCACCAATATCTACCAGGAGTAGGTAAAGGAAATATCAATGAAGATTTATCAAAGATGAATTCTCAAATTATTGGAGCTGATTATTCTGATTTGTTATCGATGACACACACAAACACTCCAGAGGGAATTTTAGCCATTCTTGTTGGCAGTGGTGAAGAAGTAATACACAGCAAATACAAATCAATTGGAAAAGCAGTAAAATTAGCTGCCAATGAATCAAGAGACAGAAGAAGATCTGAAAAGAATTTTCTGGAATATAGAGATATAAATTCAGCATTAGCAAAATTGAGAGGAAACTAGATGGAACTTACTGATGCACTTAAAGATTATAGAGTAGTTGTTTTGGATGCAAATGTCTTGATGGACAATCCGGACATTCTTTCACGAATTCCAACAGGTTACACTGCAGTTATTCCTTCAATTGTTCTTAATGAATTGGATCGGCATAAACGAGGAGTAGAATCATATAACCGAGGTGCAAGACGTACCGCTGCTTTAATTAATGAGATTACAACTGGAAAAGTTGGAAATGATTATGACTTACCTTCAGGTGGAAAATTAACCTTTTATTTGGGTCATGGGCATTCTCCAGATGCAGATAGACAAATTCTAGCTGGGCTCCCAGAATTACAGAAAGCATATTCTAAAGACAGAGGAGTATTTTTATTATCTAATGACCATATTTTGTGTATTACAGCAAGATCAAAAGGGTTTGTAGCTGAGAGTTATAAACAAAGATCAGAGAAGCCTGATTTTTATGAGTTGTTAGGATTAAGAGAAACTATTGACATTGGAAGTCCAGAGGTTAACGAAAATCTTCATAAAGGAGATATTGCAGAATTTGATCCAAAAGATCTGATAGTTAGTGGATTAGTTGGCGGACAATACGTATCAGCACATGGTTTGTTATTAAAAGTTGGGAGAAGTGGTTCAAATATTACTCTTCAAAAATTACGTGAAGGTCAAAGTGCATATGGGATTACAGGCAGAAACAAAGAACAAAGATTTGCATTAGACATGTTGCTTGATGAAAAAATTGAAATGGCAAGCATCATTGCAGAAGCAGGCTGTGGTAAGTCACTTCTAGCAGTAGCAGCTGGATTGCACCAAACTGTAGTTGGAAAAAAATACGATCGAGTGATAGTTTATAGTGCATTAGCAAACGTAGGAGAAAGTGTTGGATTTCTTCCAGGCGATGTCGGTGAAAAAACAGGAGTTTATTTTCAAGGGATTGAAGATAATCTTGATGTGATATTAAGTGGAGTAAAAAAAGCTAGTATTGGTGGGAATATGCTTAAATTACCTGATGCTGCCGACCCAATTGGATACTGGCAAAGTGAAGGTATCTTAAATTTAGATCCGATTACATTCACCAGAGGTAGAAGTCTGAGGAATGCGTTTGTGATAGTTGAAGAATCTCAGAACCTCACAGTACATCAAGCAAGAACTTTAGGAACAAGAATTGGAGATGGATCAAAACTAGTCATGATTGGTGACCCAACTCAAACTGACCTACCACACCTTTCTGAAAAAGATAATGGTTTGATGGCATTTACTAGAAGTTTACTTGGAGTTGACGGATTCAGTCCAGTTATTTTAATAGATAATAGTGCAAGAAGTTATGTAGCAAAGATGGTTGCAGAACGTCTTCGATAATAATTTTATTATTTTTTTCTAATTTTCTAATTTTCTTTCCAAACAATAGTGCCAGGTCCCCTTCTACCAACTTTTGGACCGTCAGCATAAGTTAATCCGGCTGCTTTAATGTTATCTCTTACTAATCTTGCGCAGCTGTAAGTTGCTAAAATTCCTTTCTGTTTTAGAACTCGGTGAACTTCTTGAAATAAAAATATACTCCACATCTCTGGTTGAGTTTTGGGTGAAAAAGAATCATAAAAAACCACATCAACTGTGTTGGATTGAATTGTCTGGATAGTGTCTTTAGCATCGCCAAGTAAAATTTTAAGAGTAATAGAATTGTCTTCACTTTTGATACAAAGATTTTTTGGAGTTAATTGTTTATAAAATTCGTAACCTGGAATTTTGGGATTCACTTCCTGGATCTTTTCAATAATTAAAGGATCGTTCTCAATTCCGATGACATTTATTTTACAGTCAGGATTGGCTTCTTTTGCGATAGCTATTGCCATGGCACTGTTATACCCCATACCAAAGGCAAAGTCTAACAAAGTGAATTCCCCTCTTTCCCTTGCAATTTCAGCGATCTTCGTTGGCTTGCAATACTTCTCAGTTGCTTCTTCAACAGCTCCAGTGAAGGAATGATAACTTTCATTGAACTTTGGATTCACAAAGGTTTCAGATCCATCGCGAGTTTGAATTTTTTCCATGATAGTATAGATTTGAAGGTGATTTAAAAAATATCGTAGTTAGAACAGCAATCTTTATCAATAGTGAAAGCAAAAATAGGACATGGCACAAATTATACCATTAGTTTCATTGATACTAGCATCAGGATGTATTATACCTAAGATCCCAAAAGATTACAAAATTCCTCCAGCTACTGTGACAGAACAATATGTTAACGCAGCAATGATCCAAGGTATGCTTGACAAAGAAACCAACACAGTAAGATATTCACCACTTCCATCAAGACAGAATCACATGATGCCAAAATATGCATCGATGGTAAAACTTTCTGACCTTGACGTAGCAGAAACTTTAATTTTTAGAATAACAACAAAAACATTAGAAGATAAAGGTTGTACTGAGATATATGTTGATAACTTACCATTTGGCGAACTTGGAAAAAATGATTCTTTTGGAATTTCAGGAGATTGTTTAGGAATTTATGAAGCAAAATTTGAAAGTAGATTAGGACAACTTTCAGTTAGAAGAGGAGATGAATTAAATTACGATACATTTAATCTTAGAAATGTTGATCCTAGAAGTAAAGATTTTTTAGAAGCAAGATTGTTAGCAAATGTTAAATTAGCATTGAATGAACTTGCAATTGCATACAGGCCAGAATAATTAAACTATTTCTGCTCGGCCTTTACGTTCTAAAAGTTCAGCAATCTCTGGAAATATTTCAGTCTCATCGCCACTTTCAAAAGGACCATATTCTTTCATATCTTTCCAAACAAAGCGAGGCACTGGGTGCAAGAATTTGATTTTGACAACAGCATTATTCTCCTTTTCTTCAGCAGGTTCTGATTCCGATCCACTTGAAGGAGACTTAGCATCTAATTTAGCTGATTCATTTATTTTAGCCACAGTAGTAGGATCATCAGCTGCCAAAGCCTCTGCAACACTTGATTTAGAAGAGTGAGTAACTGGAGTTTGCAAAACACTGGACCCAGTTTGAATTAATGGAAGCTCTGCGCGCCAAAGTTGTAATAAAATACCTCTTCGATAATTATCAAAATGAGAAACTACCTTTGAAAAAAATTCTTTTTCTTCTGGAAGCATCGAACCTGTATCAATAATGTCAGAACCAGTTCGGCTCTTGTTCAAAGCAATAGCGATTAGTTTTTTTTCACGTTTTTCATAGATCTCTTTTAAAATTCGTTTGATTGAACGCATTTCATACTCAAGTTTTTTACGATCTGAGGTTGCAAATAACTCATCTTCGTCCTGCCTAGAAGTTACAAGGGACTTTTTCTCTCTCAAATAACTAACAACATCAATGAAGAAGGTTTTCTCTAACTGCTGAAGCTCTTCGCTTTTCTTCTCATTACGAAGTACATCATACAATGTCTCTAATGTAATATTGATGTTTGCCACTTATTCCAACCCCCTATTTTCAAGATAATTATTAATTATCAGATTACTCACTATTGATTTAATCCAACACCCCAGTTAAATAGAGTTAGCTATGCTTTTAAAGCTTATTGCTCCTTTAGTGGTAGGTTCCAGTGGAAATTAGACTTTGTTTAAGGTCGAGAGAGTGCTGTTTCTCGTCGAGAATTAAAATGTTGAATTCAACTTATTTGATAATTGGAATATAGCCTTGCCAACAACTCGTGACACTCCTTCTTGGGCAGATTTATTCTTATGATAGTAGCTCAATTAAGCTCTTTTTGGCAAGAAATATTTCTCAATCTAACAATTGAAGAATAAATCTTATAAAACAGCTATTCATTTGATTGCATAATGGGTTCAAAACAACAGGAATCAAATGAAACATTACTTAGTTTCGAAACACTACAATTCTTCGATCACAAAGATACTGTGCAAGTTGTGCTCTTAAAGATATTTAAGATGCATTTACCAAAGACAGAATTAGCTGCAATTGGTGAATACAAACTAGTTGATCGAAATAGTATTGCATTTTTTAAAGTGAAAGAAAAGAAGGCACGAATGCAGTTTATGGGATTGTTCGAAAAATATCTGCCAAAATTAGTTAACACAATTTCAAAGCAACAAGCAATGTATGTACACCGTGGTTCTAGAATCCCACTGATTGGATCAGTTGCTTTTGGAATTGTGTATCGAAATTCTTCAATTATAGAAATCAAACCAATTACTAGTTGTAATTTATCTTGTGTATATTGCTCAGTTAAAGAAGGGAAGAATTCTGGTAAACGTGACATCGTAGTTGAGATGGAATATCTGTTAGAGGAGCTGGAGAAGCTACTTCAATTTGTAGATGAGCCAGTAGAGATACATATCGGAGTTCAAGGTGAACCCTTCTTGTACGCTGATATGACAGAACTTGTTGAAAGATTACAACTAATGGATAATGTACATACAATCTCAACTGATACAAATTTAACCATTGTGACAAAAAAGATGGTGGATCGCCTGGCAAAATGTTCAAAATTCAGATTAAATATCAGTTTGGATTCGATGGATTTGGAAAATGCACGCAAGATTGCAGATGCTACAAATTACAATTTAAATTATGTTCTGGAAATGATTCGTTACATTGCAAACTCATCACTTGATTTTTTAATTGCACCAGTTTACACACCTGGATATAATGACGATCAATTATCAAAAATCATTGAATTTGTTAAAACACTACCAAGACGTAAAGAAGACGTAGAAAAAAAGTTATTGCCACGAGTGTGTATTCAAAATTACTTGCCATACAAAAGCGGACGTCGTCCAGTAAAAATTCCTGCGACATGGGAGAAGTTTTACGCAATGCTTGCAAGGCTGGAAAAAGAACATGACATTCAGCTACGTATTAACGCAGAAGATTTCAAAATTAAAGAAGGCAAAGTACTGCCTGCTCCATTTGCAGTTGATGATGTAATCTCTGCTAAACTAGTTGGACGCGATAGGTTCCCTAAAACTTGTTTGGCAGCCGCAGGAAAGCGAGTAATATCTGTTCCAAACTGCGACTTTGTTCCGAATAAACGCGTAAAGTTGAAACTGATCCGTGATAAACACAATATTTTTACGGGAAAGTTAGTTTAGGTTATTTTGTATATATTTCTGAAAACCTTTAAAAATAACTATTAATTCTGAGAAAAAGATGAATCAGCACCACAAGTTATTTTATGTTAAACAAAGTGTAAACGCAGCACTAGAAACTGTCTGTAAGGAGGACCCTAATTTGTTCTATGACAATGCACACACTGTGATTGCAAACATGCGACCATCAATGTATTCACTTCAAAATGGATCCATCCATAGCCCGTTGTTAGTTGGTTCTGGAACAGAATATATAACTGCAATTATGATGAACGAAGAACCAGATAATGTGCCACTTAGGGCAAAATTTTGTAGAGCAACACTCAGACATTCTTCAGTGAAAACTCTGTTTGGTAAAAATTATGAGGTCCCATTAAGTAGCAAAGAATGCCCAATATTTGGCTATGAAACACATGTGATTTTACAACCACCAACCTTTGCACTTGGACATAGTGCAATAAAGATTAAAGATTTTTTAAGTCAAAGAAATATTGAAGCAAGATTAGATACTTCAGATATGCGATAAATACGCAAAAAAAGAGATTTAATTAATGATTAATCAGTTTTAATAAATAAAAATAAATTTAAAAAAATATAAAATATAAATCATCAGTTCTAAACAAAACTAGATATTCAAACTAGTAACTTTGCTCACACCATCTGCCATAGAGACACCATAGAGTTTGCTAGCTTCACTAATTACAGCATCATTGTGAGAGATTACAATATATTGTGCACGGTCTGAGTATAACCCAATTAGTTTTGCTAATCTATCTGAATTGTGTTTGTCTAGTGCTGCATCAATTTCATCAAGGATGTAAAAAGTTGCTGGCTGATGCTCTTGTACAGCGAAGATAAATGCAAGTGCTGTCAGAGTTTTTTCACCACCTGAAAGACTCTTTAGATCCATATGACGCTTACCAGTAATTTTTACTTTAATACTCATCCCATCATCAAACGGGTTATCAGGGTTCTCAAGTTTTAAGTAAGCATCTCCCTTCTTGAATAACCTAGTGAAAATTTGCCTAAAGTGTTTATCAACTTCAGTAAAGGTCTTCATGAACCTTTCTTTTTTCTTCACTTCAATCTCATTCATTAAAGTTAAAATTTGAGTTTTTTCCTCATTCAAAGAATCTTTTTTAGCAACCAACTTATTGAATTCTTCTTCTACTCTTTCATAAATTTCAAGAGCTTTCATATTCACAGCAGACATTTGAGAGAGCATTGCTTCAAACTTACTGATCTCAGCATACAACTCTTTCTCAGATTTATCCATCTCAAGTTCTACATTTTCATATTGTTCAAACTCATCTTCTAAAACTGAAAGTTTTGCTCTAACTTCAGCATTTTTTAAAGAAAGCATGTTTAATTCACGTTCACTTGTTCGAGATTTTTCCCTGGCATTATCAATTTTACCTTCACTGGTTCTAATCTCACCAGAAAGATTCTCACGCTTTGCAAAGAGTTCTTTATACTGAGCATAAAAGGCCTTACTTGCAGTTTCTTTCTCAGCTAAAACAACTTTCTCCTCTTTAACTTGACCAGTTAGAGTATTAACTTCGGTTGTAAACTCAGACAATTCCTTATCGTGTTGTTTAATAATTTCTAAAATCTTCTCTTGTTCAGCACCAACCAAACCAGTTGCTTGACCAGTTAAACTCTTTTTCTCACTTTCAAGTCTTACAATATCTTCACGGATTTGTTGCCTTGTTTCATCAAAACTTGAAAGCTGTGCTTGAACTCTTGGATCATTACTTTTCATCATCTGAGAACGTAAACCTTGTTTCTCACCTTTAATCGTAGCTAAGGCTCTGTTTAAGATCATGATTTCCTTCTGCATCACGCGAAGTTTAGTATCAACTTCTTGAAGCTCAATTTTTAATTCTTTTTTCAGTTCACTACTTGCATCTAAGTCACCAGAATCAAGGTGAAGTTTTTTCTCTTGGGCTACAATCTCACCTTCAAGTTCACCCTTTAATCTTCTAAGCTCAGTGATTTGCTCCTCTCCACCAGCACGATCACCTTCAAGTTTGGAGATAATGGACTGTTGATCCGCAATTTCTGCTTCTGCTGCATTCAACTCTTCCATAGAATCTTTTTCTGCAAAAGATGCACCTTTTCTGGTATTTCTGGAACCACCTGACATCACACCGGAACCTGCTGCCATGTCACCATCTAAAGTCACCATTGGAATTTTACCAATACCAACTTTTCTAGCAGCAGACAAATTTTCTACAACCAAAGTTCGATGAAAAACGTAGGCAAAAGCTTTTTTGTAAGTTGAGTCAAAACTGATAAGGTTGATTGCAAAATCAATTACTCCTGGAAGTTTTAGAAATCTCTTTTCTTCAGGACCAAGAGTTACGCTACGCACTTTGTTAAGTGGAATAAAAGAAGCTCTCCCTAATCTTGAAGTTTTTAGATACTCAATACATTTTTGAGCAACTGAATCGTCATCAACAATAATTTGCTGAGTCTTTCCGCCAGCTGCAGTTTCGAGTGCAACTGAATATTTCTTTTTTACTTGACCTAATTGAGCTACTGTTCCAAAAACACCTTTGAATTGTCTTTGATTATCTAAAATACTTTTTACAGCGTGAGATGCTGCTGCATTTGCTTGAATTGAATTAACCCTTGCACTAAGCTTTGCATGCTCTTCTTGTAATTGAATTAGTTTTCTTCTAGCATGAGAAATCTGAGAAACATAACTACTCTCTTGTTCTAACACTTTGTTAAGTTTGAGTGTTGCTGATTTGAAATCTTGTTTCTTTTGTTTTAGTTTGACAATTTCACCTTTATGTTCAAGTTGCAACTCTTTTACTTTAGAAACTTGTTCATCAATTGTTTGAATTCTAAACTCTAAACGATCCTTTTCTCGGAGTAATTCTTGCTGAGCCGTTCTTTTCTCCCTTACAACTTGCTCTTGCGCTTCAATACTAGTTTCTAAACTGGTTAAATCTTCAGTTGCTTTTGCAACATCACCAAGTTTATGTTTACCACGAAATTGTTCCATCTTCTCTTCAAGCATGGCAAACTCCCTTTGTTTACTATGGATTTGTTTGGTGATTTGACCTTCCCTGTCTGAAAATTCAGTCATCTTAGAAGTTAACTCTTTTTGTTCATGTTCAAACTGTTTTTTTCTTAAAGTGATTTTATGAATTTCATCTTGGAGAGTTTTTGACCTGGTTTCTTTTCGGATGAGAGATGTTTTTAGATCCTCAATTTCTTTATGAACTGCAACCTGCTCTTTCTCTCCCTTCTCTTCAATTTCTTTGTTGATCTCAGAGATCTGACCACGTTTCTCTTCGATCACTGCTCGAAATTCATCAATTGATTTTTGAAACTGAGCAACTTTTAATTCATAACCAGTAATTTTTTCAAGATAAACTTTGTTTTCTTCACGACGGACATCAATTTTCTTTTTGAGGTATGATGCACGGTACGAATCAACCTTTCCTTTAAGTTCTTTGAATTTTAATGCTTGATCACGGTCTTTTTTTAACTCTCTAAGATACGCTTTTCTCTCCTTTAGAATTATTTCAGCACTGTTGATTTTTTCTTCAGCTTTGGTTAGTTCGGAAAGTGCTTTTTTCTTCTTTTCCTCATAATGAGAAACATCACTGATTTGTTCAATTATTTGTCTTCGCTCTTTACCTGGCATATCAACGAATCTGGTGATATCACCTTGCAAAATAATATTGTAACCATCTGGATTGATATGAGCTCCCGCTAACAAATCAATAATTTGAGTTCTGGTTCCTTTCTTATCATTTACTCTGTAAATACTAGACCCAGTTTTGGTAATTGTTCTGTTGATTACAACTTTTTTAGGGTAACCTGCAAACTCACCTTTGCTGTTATCAAACTCAATTTCAACTGATCCTTTTTTAGAAGGTGTTTTAGATTTACCACCATTAAAAATCAAATTAGCAGCTTTTTCTGCACGCATGGATTTTGCAGAGAGTCTTCCAAGTACGAAACAAAGGGCGTCACCGACGTTACTTTTTCCTGAACCATTAGGTCCTAGAATACAGTTATACTCCTCACCAAACAAAATATCAGTTTTATTTGCAAAACTCTTGAAGCCATGCATAGTCATACGTACAATTTTCGTCATAGAATGTTCACCCTCTCAAGGTTTAAGACCGGCTTTTTACTTTAAAAAGCTTGCGTTTTTGAGCTATTTATTTGAGAGGTTTGAAAGTATTTATTTGAAAAGTTACTTTAGAAAATTCTTGGCTTTCTTTGCCACTTACCCACTGGACAAATATACAGATTGTTTATATAATCCTTTATCTACTAATGAGGCATGAGTGATAGAGACAAACTAATTGTATTTCAAAATAAGAAAATTCGAAGGATTTGGCATGAAGATGAGTGGTATTTTTCTGTAGTGGATGTTGTAGCTGTACTGACCGAAAGTAAAGATCCAAAAGATTATTGGTATAGGCTTAAAAAAAGAGAATTGGAGCATGGAGTTGAACTATCGACAAATTGTCGACAGTTCAGATTAGAAGCCCAAGATGGTAAACTGAGATTAACAAACTGCGCAAACACTAAATCTTTATTCAGAATAATCCAATCAATCCCTTCTAAAAAAGCTGAACCGTTTAAGCTCTGGCTGGCACAAATTGGGTATGAAAGAATTCAAGAAATTGAAAACCCAGAGCTTGGGCAGGATAGAATCAAAGAATATTATGAACTAAAAGGTTACCCAAAGGAGTGGATTGATAAAAGGTTACGAGGGATTGCAATTCGTCAAGAATTAACTGACCAATGGAAGAATAGAAATGTTGTAACGCAAAAAGAATTCACAATACTAACTAATGAAATCTCTAAAGCAACATTTGGCAAAAATGTTGGAGAGTATAAAGAGTTTAAAAAGTTGCAACATAATAATCAAAATCTTAGAGACCATATGACAGATTTAGAACTGATTTTTACAATGCTTGGTGAAGCTTCAACCACCGCTATAACTAAAGAAGAAGATTCTGTGGGTTTTGATGAATGCAAAAATTCAGCAAACAAAGGAGGAAATATTGCTAAAAGAGCAAGAGAAGATTTAGAGAATAATTTAGGAAAGAGCATTGTTTCTGATCAAAATTTCTTGCCTAAACAAAAAGTTAAGAAGAAAATAGGAAATTGTTAAATTGTTACAAAGTTATTTTCTACAAAATACCTTAGCTTTCTTGGCAATATTTTCCCCTGTAAAACCAAAGTGTTTCAAAAGTTCTTGTGGGTCTCCACTCTCACCATATTGATCATTCATCCCGATTCTTAGAATTTTGGTTGGGTGAACTTCACTTAAAAATTCAGAGATTGCTCCACCTAAACCACCAGTAGTTTGGGCTTCTTCGATTGTGACAATAAATTTGCATTTTTTAGCTGCCTTTAGAATTGTTGATTCATCAAGCGGCTTAATACTTGGGTTATCAATTACCATCGCATTAATGCCTTGGTCTTGAAGGATTTTAGCGGCTCTTAATGCTTCGTAAGTTAGAGCACCCGTTGAAACTAAGGCAACTTGAGTTCCGTGTTTTAAGACATTAGCTTTTCCAATTTTAAAGGGTGTTTTGTTCGTTGTGAACTGAGGTGTGTTTGTTCTGCCAAAACGCATGTAAGCTGGACCTTTGAATTTGGCGATTGCTGAAGTTGCTTTTTTGGTTTGGTTGTAATCACTTGGATTGATAACTATCATATTTGGAAGACTACGCATAGTTGCAAGTTCTTCAAGCGCTTGATGAGTTGCACCATCAGGACCAACACTGACTCCAGCATGCGCGCCGATAATTTTCACATTAGAATTATTGTAACAAATAGTAGTTCGGATTTGTTCCCAGCACCGACCTGGACAAAAAGCTGCGTAGGATGAGACAAAGGGAATTTTACCAACAGCTGCTAGGCCAGCGCCAACTGTCACCAAATTTTGTTCAGCAACACCAATTTCAACGAATCTTTTTGGAAAAGATTTTGCAAATCCATTCACTTTAGTTGAGTCGGTTAAGTCTGCGCAGCATACCCAAACATTTTTGTTACGTTTTCCAAGACTGACTAACTCGTCACCATAACCTTGACGGTTGGCTTTATTTTCTTGATTGAATTTTAAGTGCATAGACTTGTTAAGTCCTTTAAGTTTGTTGAGGTTCATTTTTTAGACCTCTTAATTTTTTTATGAATTGGATGCAATTTTTGGTGTGCAAGATACCAGTTCCCACGCTCTTTTGATTCGCTATGATGAATTTCGTTCAATGCTTTAGTTGCTTCCTCAGGGTTCGGTGGTTTTCCATGCCAATGGTAATCTCCTTCCATAAATGAGACGCCTTTGCCTGGAATTGTCTTTGCGATAATCATCAGAGGTTTATGCTTGTTGGATCTTGCTGCCTTTAATGTTTTGAGGATTACTGGCATGTCGTTACCATTGATTTCAACTACATTCCAATTGAAAGCTAAGTATTTCTTTTTGAGTGAGTCTAGTGGCATCACATCTTCAGTGTTACCATCAATTTGGATATAATTACGGTCGGTGATTGCAATAATGTTGCTGAGTTTTTCTTTAGCTGCAAACATCACAGCCTCCCAATGATTACCTTCGTTTTGTTCACCATCACCCAAAGAAACCCAAACTTTTTGTGGTGTTTTTTCACGTTTGAAAACTAGCGCCATTCCAGCTGCTTGGGACAGTCCAGAACCTAGTGGTCCACTAGTTGTTTCAAGACCTGGAAGTGCTTGTCTGTGTGGGTGACCTTGGAGTCTGCTGCCAAGTTTTCTTAGAGTGAGAAGTTCTTTTTTTGGAAAGTATCCACAGTTTGCCATAGTTGCGTATAGTACTGGGCAGATGTGTCCATTGCTTAAGATGAACCTGTCTCTGTTTTTGTCGTTTGGTTTTTTGGGATTATGTTTTAGAACATTGAAGTATAAAGCTGTGAAAATGTCTGCCATCCCAAGTGGTCCTGCACTGTGACCGGACTTTGCTTCCTTTAAACTGGTTATAATATCTTCACGGATGATGTTGGCTTGCAGTTTTAATTGTTTGATACTGGTTAATTTTTTGAAAGAAGTGTTTGATGAACTTTTGGCTACCATCCAGGATAAAAGAAGTTATTTGGCTTTATTAGTGTTTGGTTTTGTGTGATTCGATTTGTTGGGTGAAGTATAGACGTGACCAGGAGATGAAGAAAAGATAGATCAGAATTTGAATAATGTACATGATTATTAATTTTGTTGGAAATAACTTAATTAATATTTGTAAGATGATAATTAAACTAAGCACTAAAATTGCCCACTGTGAAAGTATGTCTGAAAAATTATTTTTAATGGTTTTAATCCACAAAGAAAATCCAGAACCTACGCTAAACCAAACAGAATTGTTCTTTGTCCAAAAACTTTTGATTGAGAAAAATAATTGTAAAAAAACTACAAACCACAAAAGACCAGCTGACTGAGACACTATTTTTGCAGCAAATGGATAATCTCCAAAAAAGTATACTAATTTCACAAATATATCTTGGATTAAAATTAAAGGAACTACAGCCAATAAGGAGAAAAAAAGGAGAGTGATGGCAAGTCCAATAAAAGAAAATAACTTCTTCCACCCACCATTTCTAAAATTGAATGAATAGTCATTTTGATTTATTGTCGCCCAAATTTTCTTTCTTGTGAATGAAAAACTAGCAAGAGCAGCAAGAGAAATACTAACAAGACCTACAGTGAAAAATACCATCACATTACGAATATACAAAAACAAGGAATCTAATTCATCAACTGATAATTCTTGGAGTAAACTCTCAAAATTTGTTCCGGCCAGACCAATATACTCAGATGAGAGAATAGTAATGACTGAAGAAAAAGCAAAAAATAGTAAAAACACAATGGTGAAAAATGCAAGATCCCAAAGGACTGATTTTAAGATTAGTTTTGGATTCCTAACAGATTCCTTACATCTTGATTTGATCACATGAAAATTATTAAAACCCATATTAATGCCTAGTTATTTTTGTTTTTATATTTTATCAATCTCAAGTTCTACCAATCAGTGTTAAATGAGACGTCACTTGTAGTAGTGCTCTGCTCAGAATCTGATGAAGCGTCATAAGACCCAGTTGTTCCAATGCTGTTCATGGAGACAGTTGTTTGCTGTGAATAAACTATCTTGTTACACACATCATCAATTGGGATTCCTGGTTTGAATCCAAAACCAGCAGAACCGCCAGTAGTGTAGATATCAGTATCTCCACTCCAATCAACACAGACTTTAGAACCTTCATAATTATTATTACTCCACCAAGTAATAACCTGACCATCTTTATCACCATTGATTAATTTTAATGGATGACTATCTCCAGTTTCTCCAATGTATAACCGGTTTCCAGCTGCTACAATATTGTATTCTACTGCAAATCCATCTTCATTACTATTTGGAGTCGCTGCTTCATCAGCTGGTGCTTGAACTCCCCAACTGATCTTATAAAAATATCCTTCAGCTTGTTCTTCAGTTTCTTCATTATAACATAAACCATTATCTGCACAGAACAAACCCACTGGACAGATATATTCTTCTTCAACACTTTCATCTGTATTTCTAACACAAAGAAGTGCATCTGAATAAGTCATCTCAGCGAAAATGTTTGCAACAGTTTGAATGTTTCCAGCAGAGTTTTCAATGATTGCAACACCATCTGCTTGTAGATCTAAAGACCTTTCAAAAGTTGTTGCATAACAAATGTTGGAAACCCAGGCATCTTGGTTTAAAACGTTTCTAGACCACCATGCGTCAACATTTCTGACCCATTGTTCATTATCAGTTGCTTTGAAAAATAAATTAGAGAGTCCAGTAAATTTACCAATAGCCCCATTCTCTAAAACGCCTAAGGAGTTAGTTTTAATGTTATCCCAGGATTCTTGTTGACGATGTTTTTTTTGTGCTAAAGCTAAATCTTCGAATCCTTTTTTATGTTCTGGATCCTCTGGGTCAACTTCACCTATATCAGCAGCTGTGATCTCGCCTGCACCTTTTGATCTTAAAGTAGCTGCAGTAACAGTACCATAATGAGTTTCTGTTTTTCCATCCTCGCCCTCTGCCTCAACAACAATATAAATTGGTGCAGATTCATCTATCTCTTCTTGTGGTCCAGTTGGAACACTTGATTGAATTGCAACAGGACTACCAAACTCATCGTTATAAGTTCTTTCTGCAGAATAAGAAACTACTTCTGTTTCTTTGTCAGTTGATGAAGTATAAGTTGTGTCAAACTCCGCCTTTCCAACTGAACCTGAGTCTGAAGTTATGCGGTACGTACCATCTTTTTCAAGATCATAATTTTGAGTAAGTGAACTTTCTTTGTTCCCTTTATCGTCAAAAATAACATCATAAATCATGATCTCTTCACTACCAATTGATTTTTTTATTGACAAAGTTTCACTTGAGTCTGTTATGAGAATAGTAGTTTCACCATCAACGATCCTGATGCTTCCATCAGTTGTTATTGCTTCACCTGAAACAGAAGTACCATCTTCTAAAGCAACAGTAGTGATCCCTGCTGCAGTGGTTTGAACAGTTGTTCCATCATTATACTCACGCTCATTTGTAGTCTCCTTACTTGGAGTAGTGTGAGTTATTTCAGTATAAGTTGTTTTATGATCTATTTTTATTGTACCTTTTTTATCCTTATCATCATAATATGTCAGTTCTCCATCTGCTGTTGATTCAACACCGAGAGTAAACTTATCTTTGAAACCTTCATATTCAGAGCGAGTCAATTCAGTTTCACCAACATAAACTGTTCCTTCAGAACCATCGTCAGGATTTACCAGGATTGCAATTTCAGTTTTATCTTCTGATCCAAGTAATGTTAATCCATCAACATCTTTTGTTTTTACACCAGAAGGGAGAGTAGCAACTGGATCATCATCATATAGACCACCTGGACTAGGTACATATATGTCACCATTATGAATATTAAATTGCCCATTCTTAGTATAAGATCCACCTTCTGAATCAGTAAAATATCCACCATCATAAGTTAAACCACCATGATAACCCTTGTCAGTATCTTTAGTTATTTTATTTTCTTTGTCATCATAAAAAACAACTTTACTACCACTAACATCCCAACAATCTTTATTGTCACCATCACATTTATCAACATCGAAAAAAACATCTGAATGTTCTGTTAAATATGGTTCAGAGATTAACTGGCCACTAAACAAAGTTACCATCCCACTAGTGGAAGAAGCATCTCCTGAAGACCCTTCCTTTGGTGCACTTGGAGGAGCACCAGCTAGAACTATGCTCGACGCTAACATCAAACAAACTACAGCAATTAAAATTTTGAGGATTATGTTTTGTTTTACCATTTTATTTTTCATTTTACAAATCAGTTGATTTTACAGATTTTGCTCCGCCATTTTTCTTGGCAGCCTTAGCTTCTTCCTTAACGCCATCAATTACTTCTTTAACTGCAGGTTCACTACAAACATTATACTGAACTGAAGGATAACTTACAATTACACCGTAAATATTACCAATGGTTTCAGTAATTCTAAAGAACCACCCAACAATGGAACACCAAGTTTTCTGTTTTCCGCCTTCAGGTACTGCGCAGAACCCTGCACCACAAGCAAGTTCAGCTACGGAGAAGATCACTCCAATTGGATCCTTTAATAGAGTGATAATGAACTCCATCACAAACTGAGCAACATCAATTGGAAATAATTGCATCACTTCACCTAAGATGTGTTTACAATACATATAACTTTTAGTTTTGGAACAAACATCAACTGTGGTAATTCCTTCTTTCACACCTTCGTTTAAACATTTGATATAGGTACACTCAATTTGAGCATACTTGTCTAAGTTGTAGGCAATTCCAGGAATACATAATCCGATGGTTGATACTATGATGTTGTCATATAAACTTGAGGCATCACGATTCAAGAATTGAACATTGTCAGGTAGCATCTCAGAGATGTACCCGCCTTTTGCTATCTTCCAATATTTCAAAACTTGCAACTGAACATTACTATAAACTGCAAGCGCAGCATTTTTATGAACTTTTTTAGGGCTTGGATTACAAGAGATTACTTCTAAAGCAGTTCCAAGTGGGTCTAGAATTCTGGACAAAGCAGCTTCACTACCAGTTTCCGCACCACAATAAGCGCTAGCATAAACATCACCATATGGTTTTGCCTTCCGCGCTATATCCATTGCAGCATTTGTAATTCTAAAAATATTAATAATTCCAACAATTGCACTGTAAACTCTTGAAGCATATTGGAACCACTTAGTAACTTTGTTAATAGCTGAACCAACACTAACTATTTTGAAACCAACATTGTCAACAGCATCAAAAAGTAAAGCATCAACATTAGCATCTATAGCACCATTTTGAGAAAAACCAAAAGGAACAGTGAGAGTGACTGTTTGACTTTCTGCAAAGTTCATAGCTGTATCACCAACAACTGAGTATACATGCAAATTACATTCGTAGTCAAAATCAATAGTTTCAAAGCTATCAGATTCTAGTTTAGTTAAATCTACGATATCATTTGGATTAACTGGTTCAAATTCTAAAACTAAACTTAAAGATGGATCATTATTAGCTTCTAAAAAAACACCACCATACATTAATGACCTACTCAAAGTTGGAGCATCTTCATTTTCTTCAGATGGCACACATTCATCAAGTTCAATTAAGGCAGCTTTTGCACCAACATCATTCTTTAGACCAACACCAAAAAACATAGTAGTGTATGTTAGTTCAACTGTGTCCAGATCAATAAATTCTTGATCTGCAGAAATAGAACCTTGCTCCCAAAAGTCAGGCTGAGTTTCTTCATCTAAACCAAATAACTCAATTTCGAATTCACCATCGAATAAATCAGTTGCAAGCGCATTTACTGGTTCATCAAAATCATCAGCTGACCAATCAGCAACATTACCTGCAGTATCAGTTACTAAAACTTGAAAATTAACTTCACCATCTGGTCCACTTTTAATTGAATCTACTCTGAACTCACATTCCCAATCAGTAGTTTCTTCATCTCGACTACAATCAGTTTCAGTGAATAAAACCCAACCATCTAAGTCAGATGCCAAATAATTACCATCGTCATCAAAAGAACCATATTGATACTCATTCTCAGCATCCATTACAAGTTCATTCGCATCAACATAAACAGTTAAACCAGAACTTTCGGTAACAGTTAACTCAATTAACAAATCATCATTACTTTGAAAATAATCTTTTTCTCCAATCGCAGAAAAACCATAAAATTCAATTCCAGTTACTTGCGGATCAACTCCGTCAACCACAACTGGTACTGAGATTAAATCACCATCATTTCCAACATTATCTTCTAAATCATGGATATTAATTTCAGTAGTAGAAGTTGAACTAGTTGAACCGTCAACATCAACATCCCAATAACAAACATAATCAGCTGTACCAGAACTATCAATTAAACATTCATTAGGATTATCATCAGAATCTCCACCGACACCAACTAAGTTTGCAACAACAGTATCAACATCAATACCTGCACCGTTATCATTAATGAAAGCATGAATAGTTGCGTCTTGTTTTGCTGCCACATAACTTAAACCATCAAAAGTAGATAATGTTCCAAAGTAGACAATATCAGGACCAGTTGAATCAGCAGTGAAGCTTGTACTAACTGAAGAAGACTCTGCGTTACCTGCATCATCAGTTGCAGTAACAGTTGCTGAAATTGAAGAACCATCTGGGTTAACAGTTAAATCAGTCCAAGTACATTCGTGAAGACATTCGGTTTCAGCAGATAAACTACAAACTGCTTCTTTGTTTCCAAACTCAATAAAATCGGAACTTGCAGTAACAGTATCTAAATCAGTACATTCAGTTACATTGATTAAAACATTACTTGTTTGACTGTAAGTACTTACATAACTACCAAAGTCTGCAATAAGTAAACTAGAAGCATCTACTGAAGGTGCGATAAAATCAGTATCAAATCTTTTTGATGCTGTAATCTCTTCATGACCTAAAAGATCAGTTGCTTTAATTTTAAAATATCTAGCACCTTCACCTTCTAAATCTACAGTAAAAATACCCGCGTTGCCAGCATCTTCACCATAATCAAAGCTACATTCTTCAAGTTCACCAATAGTGAAAGTTTCATAAACTTCACCAGTCTCAGCATCAACAACTTCAACTTGATCTAAACCAACACAAGAATTTGGTTCATCATCAACTTCAAAAGATAAATGTAAGTCACCATCTTCTTGATAAATTGAAGAGAAAGATATACTTGGTTCACTACCGTCTGCGATGATTGAATCAGTATCACTTGCAAGTTCTTCACCAATTTCAGTGATATTTTCGTCATCAGGATTAACATCTAAATTATAATAAATAACTTCAAAAGAATAAGTTCCTTCATTAATACCATCACTTAAAACACTTTGAAATTCACAAATAGTAGAAAGCGAAGTTGAAGAACAACTGTTGAACTCTATTTGCGAGCCAGCAACATTGAGCAGTACTTGCTCTGGAGACACATCTGTTTCAGCATCATTTGCAATTTCAACTTCTAAACTCCAGATATCACCTTCTGCATCCAAATAACCTTCAATACCATCTTCACCATGATTGCTGGTAACCTTAACTGAAGTCGCCATCGCATTCGCTGAGTAAAATGGAAGTGAGAATACTAACATTGCAATAAGTATTGCGATAAATCTCCATGATTGTTCAATTGCAAATTTGTTTTTTGTGTTTACCATCGTTTTTTTGTTTATTTAATTAGTTTAATTTCGTTTACTCTCATTCATCCAAAGAACTAGACCATTCTGGTTCTAATAGATTTCTAACATTGTTCTTATCGTCAATATAGTCCCAAAGCATAGTTGATACCATGAAATCCTCGATGAGTATAGAGTTTATTTCAACAACATCATTCGTTTTATGGTCAGGTGATTCAATAGTTGAAGGAATACTAGAGAAATCAATAACTGGAACAAATAATGTGAGAGTATCTGACAAATAAAGATCTTCTTCAGTAATCTCAATATACATTGATTCATCATCCAATTTATATCCACCTGCTAAGTAACTAGGAGAAGTGATTCCAGGAACATCATTACAGTCACCCTTGCCATCTTCATCATACAAACATCGTTCATCGTCATAAATTAGCAGATTATCTTCCATGATTACAAAAGTCTCCACAGAGTATATACCAGGAACTAGTTCAACTGTGTGTGCCTCTTGATCTTCTTCGCCACCAGTGAACGAAGTGAAAACTGAGTTTGCAATTTGAGCTACCTCATCTTCAATCCCAGAAACCCTAGTCATGATAACAGTAATTTGCATTCGCTCATCAACTTGACTTTTACTACCAGTAAAATAAAACTCATTCATAAAAGAGATACTCCCATTAGCCTCTGATTCAATATCTGGAGTTCCAAGAAAAAGACCAGAAACAGCTTCGCCATTGTTGAAACAGATACGTGTTTCATCTTCTAAACAGACATCATCATCTTCATTACAACTTTTTGGAACAATACATTTTTTTGCAAGCAAAGCCTCTACTTCAAGTTGCACTTCTTTTAAAGGATAAATTTCAAGTACATCGTACTCTACTCCTGCGACAGCATAACCGTATATCCCAGCCACATCTTCAAAAAGATAAGAGTCAAATTGATATGAAGTACTAGCGTATCCATCTAAAGACAATTCTAACTCACCACCATAAAGAAGAGGATAAGAAGTTTCTAACTCGCCATCACCATCAGTTTCTCCGATTGAACAAAAATCAAAACCAGGTACCTTTAACCCAATAAACACATCAGAAACAGGCTCATTAGTGAAAGAATCAATAATGATAGTAGAGACTAGTTCAGAATTACGTTGAATTGGATCACATAATAAAGAGTTTGCAGTAGGAGAAACAACAGGTGCACTTTGTTCAAAATCAGCATCCATTGGAGCATTGTTAATCAAATTTGATTCCATCGCAAAATTCAAAGTATAACCTTGACCACTAAAAGCATCAGCATCTGAAACAGTTACAAGAACAGGATAACTAATATCATAAGAATTGTAATATTGTTGATAACCAAAACTGAATGGGACTAGGTTCAATGGACTTGAAACAAAGAAACCATCACCTTCGATTACATCTTCGCCACCATTTAGATCCACATGTGGATCCCAGTTAAGATAACTGAAACTGATTAGTTCAGAGTTACTATTGCTTGCAAGTGGAACCACACTGTTATCATAAATTTGTTGATACAAGTCACTTAGTAACTCTGATTCATATTCATATTGATGAAAATTAGAGTTACCTGCATACCTTAATGAAGGAACATGTGAAGATAACATGGATTTGATTACTGAACTCACAGATGCAATATTCCAAGACAAATGTTCAGGTTGAGTTAAAATCAACATGGAATTGAGTGGTGGGAGAGCATCACTATCAAGTCGAGAGTGAATATTAATTAATTCCAATAGTTGATTTTCTAAAAATGAATGTTCTAACTCAGAATCCGCCAACTCACTTGCAACTTCATAATAATCTTTAAAATTCAACTCAACATCAGTATAAAAAGTAGTCATCTCAGAGATTGCCTCAGCACGAGTTGCAGTTAAAGGCATAACAAGAGTGAAATCCAACTCACCATCAAAAATACGAACAGAAGTATCCTTTGCACTATAATCAACTGTAAACTCTTGATCAACAAAAGCAGAATAACCATTCAAACAATCTTCAATTTCTTCATCAACATAACGACCTAGTTGACTTGCAACACTGTAATAATCATCTTTATCATCCAAACTTGGTTTTAAAGAAGTGATCTCAACGGAAGCTTGCCCATTTGGGTTAGAATTGTAATGCCAATAAGGAATGGATAAAGAATCTAAATTTATTCCATCAGAGTTAGTTGGGTCAGAAAGAGAATATTCACCCACAGTATCAGGATACAAATATCCACCTTGCTGGCCAAGAATGATTAACCCTTCTTTAGCAGTTGAATACAAACAAGTTTCAGTATATTCTTGGATTGCAATAAACTCACTTGGAACAGATTCAGTTACTGGCCTTGCAGCTGAAGTTATTTCATCTTCAACAACTGAACCTGTGAAATAGAGAAATAAACCAAAGATTGCAACTAGCACTAAACCTAGAATGATAAATACAGTAACTTGACCTTTATTACTTCGCACCTTTAACCAACCCTCTTTCAAAATACTATTTTTTAGAAGCCAAATAGCATATATAAAGCTTTGTGTTAAATGGAGATTATTAAAAAGTAGTTTATGTGCAGAATAAGAGGAGAAAATGAAGGAATGATTGCATTTAACCGCAAAAATATACTTGATTAAATTGTTAGATGATAGTTGAATCATTTTAGAACCTACAAAAATAAGAAAAAGTTAACTAACGAATCTTTGCGCCATCTTTGACACCAGGCACTTTAACTTCTTGACCAGCACAAGTTAAAACAACATCATTCCAAACTACTTGCTCGTTTTTTATTTCCATTTCGAATTTAATGAAATCCTTAAAATCTAACTTTTCAACAATTTTGGTTTTGTCTTCAAAGATTGCAGAACTACCAATCTCAAAATCTTCAACCCAAAGAAGATTATAACGATCCTTTGATTCCTCGGCAACTAAACTCATTCCATTTGATTCAACTTTACGAATATTAGCTGGCAATAAGTTCACAACAAACAAAGCTTTCTTTTGGAGTAATTGATCTTTTGTAAAAGCAGACTTTAAACCAGCTACAATTTGACGTTTACCAATAGATTCACCGAAATTAACATGCAAGACAAATAATTTGTCTGCATTTGGATGGTCCTCAACATTAAATATTTCACCAACACGAATGTCAGCTGCAAAACTATTCAAGTCAATTTTTGAAGAAGAACCTGATCCCTTCGATTTTGATGACTTTGATTTATCAGCCACTGCTGCAGCTGAAGATTTAGTTTGAGTGATCTCAACTTTTTCCATTAACCTTTCCGGAGGCTTGACCAGACCAGTCCAACTAAAAGATAAATCAGCCCATAAAAGACCAGCGCCGTCGTTAGCTAAAACATTGTCTGGGCCAAAACTGCGCTCAATTTTTGCAGCAAATTTTGGCAAAATAGGTTTAATTAAAATTGATAAGTTCCTTGCAAGGTTTAACATCAAAATTAAAGATTGTTCCAACTTTTTCCCTTCTGCCTCAGTTTCCCTCTGCTTCCATGGAGCCAAAGCTTGAAAATAAGCATTACCCATATCTGAAATTTTTAAAATGTGATTAATTGCAGCTTTATTGTTTTGATTTGCAAAGGAAGCTGTTACTTTCTCAATTTCAGACCTGACTTTTAGAATAAACTCATTAGCATCTGAGTCAAATTCTTGAATTGCAATTTCCTCTGAAAAACGTTTGGAGATAAAACTTAAAGTTCGATAACAAAAGTTACCAATGTTTGCAACTAAAACATTGTTAGTTACCGCTGCAAAATCATGGAAGTCCAAATTGATATCAGTTAAATTTCGATCCATATGCTTTGCATAATAAAACCTGAGTGCTTCTCCCCCATACAGATTATGAAACTCTTTAGCTGTAAAAAAAGTACCACGGCTTTTACTCATTTTTTTGCCATCAACTGTGATGAAACCATGCACAGTAACAGTTGGCAGAGGAATTTCCATTGCCATCAGCATTGCTGGCCAAAACAACAAATGAAAATACATAATATCTTTTCCGATAAAATGCTGCACATGACTACCTGGGTTTACCCAATAATCTTTCCAAGAACAAGTCAGAGATTTTAATTTAGTATCACAATAATTTTGAGTACTTGAGATATAACCAATTGGAGCATCTAGCCAAACATAAAAATATTTAATGTTGCCAGTTTCTGCTTCACTACCAGGAATTTCAAAACCAAAATAAGGAGCATCACGACTGATACACCAATCCTTTAACCCAGAACTTAGCCAACCCTGCACAAAATTCTTAACTTCAGGTTGCAAGGCATTTTCTTCACTGCTTAACCAAGACTGAAGTTGATCTTGAAACTTACTTAATTTGAAATAATAATGAGTAGTGTTTTTTAGAACTGGAGTTGCTCCAGTAATTGCAGAACGAGGATTGATTAGATCAGCTGGCTCATAAATTGCCCCACAAGATTCACAAACATCACCATACTGATCCTCAGTTTGACATTTAGGACAAGTTCCCTTAATGAATCTATCTGGTAAAAACTGCTGAGCCTCTTCATCAAACATTTGCTCAGTGACTTTAGTATAAATGAGATCTTTTTCTTTTAAAGTTTTAAAAAAATGAATTGCCAACTCTTTGTTCTCTTTTGAATGAGTGTTATGAAAATTATCAAAATTAATGTTGAATAAAGCTAAGTCTGCTTGCTGCTCTTTACTGTATTTTGTGGCAAAATCAAAAGGGTCTTGATTATTCTCTTTTGCTTTCATCTGAATTGGAGTTCCATGCATGTCTGAAGCACAGATGTACCTCGCATCCTTTCCTAAAGATTTTAGAAACCTAGTATAAATATCAGCTTGTAAATATTCTAATAAATGGCCAATGTGCACTGTACCATTCGCATATGGCAGAGCTGCAGTCACTACAATTTTTTCTTTTTCTGCTACTACTTTCTCAAATGAGTTCATAGTCAAAAGACAGAGGAGAATAGTATTTAAACGTTGCTTAGAATAATTGCAAATAGAAACCATTTTGGGGGCGTTTATGCAGGAGCAAAGTTTACTTTGTGAAGTTGAGATGTGAATCACGTTGCCTCGCTCCGAGCCGAAGGCAGGATCCTTACAGAACATTAGAAAAATATGATTAAAAGAATGAATTATCTCTGGTGCTGAGACTATCCTGAATGACTGAGATTCTTCTTGAATTATACTTAAAATTTGCTACTGGCTCAACCAATGGCTGCCAAGAATCATAAAAATCAGAACCACCATATGCACAGATCAATAAAGACCCAGGTATATCAGGTCCAAAAGACATTTCATATAAACCAGCAAGCGCAGAAGTGATCCTTGTGATTCCTACGCGATTAGGAGTAACTAATCCTTCGCAAAGATTTGATTCAAATGGATTTTTGCCAGAATCAAAATAAAAAATGTTACTTGGATACCGACCATTAGCTTCAGGCCTTGATAATAATTCTTTGGAAAGTAATAACACTGGTCTTCCCAATCTAGACACTAGCTCAAGTAAATTTTCCTCAGCTGGAAGTTCATGGTGATATTGGATATTCATAAGCCTTGGTTTTTACTGGTTTGTTTATAAAAATTACGGTTGATTTTAGAAAAAGAGAGCAAAATTGCTTGATTATGACGGTTGGAAGCACAAATGCATAAGGACATCATCTAAAGTAGCAATAAAACCAGTTGGAGAAGTGATCCTTGCACCAGTGTGATTGGCCCACACATCAAAATTTTTTTCCCCACCATAGTTTACCATGATGATTGATTCATTACTTCTTTCGACAACCGCTTGAAGGTCAAGTACCTGATTGCCTTTTGGAACTTCGTCAGCAAATACAACTATCAAACGATTAGCTCTATGACGCCAATTCTCCCTTGAAGCTTGATCAAGCGCAGTTTCATAAGGTTCTTGCATTAAACCACCGCCATTAAAATTAAGACGATAAGTAGCCACTGCAATCTCAAACTCATCAATAGTAAAATCCCGAACTAATTCATATTTTGGCGATTCATGAACCGCAGAAAGCGCAACGCGAGGACCAGAGATACTAGAGAAAAAATAAGCAGAACCATAACGAACCAAAGTTTTAACCTCATTTTCAAAAGAGCCCATTGACCCAGTTCTGTCTACGAGAAACATCAAATCAATATCGCAACCAGAATAATAATCAGATGGAGCTACAAAAATGTTTTTGGTGATAGTAGATTCATCAAAGCTATATTTTGAAGTAGGCTGAGGTGAAGGAGTAGGAGTTAGATCAGTATCATAAAAAAAAGGAATTGGAAAAGGATCAAGAATACTAGGATCAAGTAAAGGACTAGTGTTTAATGGAACCGTGATTTGATAGGGATTGCTAGTTGGCAGAGGTGCCGAACTTTGAGCTGAATAAGGATCAGCAGCTGACGCAGAATACAGTAAAAAAAGGGAAGGAAGATAGTTCATATATTGAAGGAAGTAAATGTTGTATATATTCTTTTATGTATTGGAGAGAGTAGAATTGTCGGATAGGAATAAAATATTATTCTTGACTGTATTGAAATTAATAAAATGAAAATAAAAAATTTAGTAAAAATAAAAAATTAAGCTTCGAAATCCAGTTTAGTATTCAAAACTTCTTTGCCATCAATTGTGATTACTCTCTGAACTTGACCTTTCTTCTTTGCATGCAGTCTAGCTTTAGCATAGTCGTTCTCAAACTCTTTTGGAATTACCACATCTTGAATATCAAGTGTATGTTTGATTTCTGCTTTTTTGAATTTACGGTCTTTCACATCGTAGAGAAAGGCATCTAAGATAACAGGTGCATGGTCCAAATCTACAACCATAGTACAGAATTTTTCTTTAATTGAACCTGGTTTTGGTGGACTTGCTTTCATCTTCAGTTTAACACTAGAGTCACAGTTAAATTTAGAGAATAAAAATGCATAGTTACCAAGTTTTAGAATAGCTGCTTTGAGATCTTTTGCAGTGTGATCAAAGGTTAAAGTATATTTTTTTCCACGCTTAGCTTTAACTTCAAATCCCACTTCTTTAATGTCAGCATTTGGATCTGCTTTTGCAGCAACTAAAACAGCCTCACCAGTTATTTTAGAATCATCACCAAGTAACTGAGTTGCTAGTAATGCAAGATCATTTGCATACTCATAACCAGTTTGAATTTTGAGATTTTTTTTGGTATGTGCAAGCAGAACTGCCTCTCTTGGGAAATCACCCACACTAAAACGAGTGAATCTATTGTGCACTAAAGGATCTGTGCTGTTTTCGGTTGCTAACTGTAAAAATGTTTTGAATGCCATAGAGTAAGAATTTGATGTGAGTGTTTATATGGCTTTTGGTTTGAGTTTAAAAGCAGAGAAGTCATTATTTACTAACCACTAGATAATTTCAAATAACAGATCCATACTAAAAAAAAGAATTATTCATAAAATCTTTTTCGCATCACATTATATCGCCTGTCACCAGAATCGTAATGACCAACTCTTTGCCAGCCAGTTGCTAATTTTATTTTAGATATTTGCTCACGTTCAGTCACTGATTCAACAATAGAGACAATTTCTTCAGTTTCACCCTCATATTCTAACTCATCAATAACGTGCTTCTGTAATCTTAGACCCAAACCAATTCCACGAAAGGTTGGCAACAGATAAGTTTGCTCGATCTCAACATCACCAGCTTGACGAAATTCATCCAAATTATGCTGATGCTCACGAGTAGAAGTATAACCAACTAAGTTCCCCTTTGAAACTTGACCATTCTGAATAACCCAAGCCCGAGCACTACCAGACACTAGTTCATCCACCATATAATTAGCTGCATGTAAAGCAACCGTAGATAAACGTTGATATTCTACCTCACGCTCAAAGTTCACAATTAAATGCAATAGATCAGATGCATCTGTGTGTTCGAACTCCCTAATATTAATATTCATTTTCTGGAAAAAAAGCATTTACTTTATATGTTTTTGGATGTCTTTTGTCTTAATTGAGTAGAAATCACCAGTTTAACTTCCACAGAACAGTATTTTTGAGAAATATGGAGCTTTTAGAACACACATTAATAAAAAGCAGAGAGTTCTTCTCTATGTTTAATGCCAAAATATTCTAGAAATGAATTTGAAACAATGCTACTTGAGCCATATGAACTTTTAATGGCAGATGAAGCAACAGAAGTCTCACTGAATAGAAAAAACGAAAGTGGACTTGCTGATTTAGTAATTAGTCCACCAGTGAGAGACAAAGATTACCTATATTTCTCGATCGGAGTTAGACTTGGAACAGGAGACACAGTAAAATCTCAGATGAAAATTGCAGCATATGAAGTGATTTATGGTGTGAACTCATGGCAGAAAGATCAGTTCCATAGAAATAAATGGAAAAACCCATATGGAAGAGATGTGAAGGATTTTTCTCAGCGGCATTTGGTTGGAGACTCAGACACAATTGAGACTGATATTTTAGAAGAGTTAATCAGTGCAACACAGTTTATTTACATAGTTGATCACCCTGAGTTTAATTCTGAATGTTCTAAATTAGAAGAAAAATACCAGGACGAGTTAAAAGAAAATCCTGACGCAGTTGTTTCAATAGATACAGAAGATTGCCAGAAACTTTGTTACAGACTGTTCATTCAAAAAATGTTGCCATTGATTGAAGAGATGAGTGAAGATTAACTTTCTAAACGTTTAACTTCAATACTGATAGCGTCTTCCATAATTCTAATCTCCCTTGGACAGACAGTATACTCAAGCTCGTTTTTTGTGCAATAAGCTGCAATGTTTAAACGTTCAATTTCATTTTTGAATTTAACCAAAACAACAAAGGGAAATTTTTGTGATTTGTTCAGAATTTGGAATTTAGATAAATCTTGGATGATTTCTTGTGATTTGTTTCGAAGAAATTCTATTCTATTTGGAAGGTCTTTGATTTTTTGATGGATTAAAGAAAAGTTGCCGTCAAAGGAAACAGCTGCAACAAGAGGTTTAACCTTTTGGAATAAATCCTTATTCTGAGTTGAGATAAAAGCTCCTTCATTAGCATCAATTAACTTCCATTTGCCAAAACTTGAAAACATAATATCGCAGTGGTGCCCATTTGCAAGTTCAGTTCCAATAGAACCGCAAGCATCCATTGCAACAAGCACATCACTACTATGACAAATATTGTAAATTTCTTTGGTATCTTGCGCTATAGTGTAAGCTGCGTTACTGTGATAAATGAATAGTACCTGCTCGTTTTCTTTGCAGTTCTTTTTTGCTGCTGTGATTTTTCTTTTCAAATCTTCAAGGTCAATCTTTGCTTGCTTGGTATCAACTTTGATTAGTTCTCGGTTTAATGCTACTGCAAACTTTTCATAAGTCATCCAGCCGCCTTCCTTTGGGATTAAAATTGGACCTGTGCTTTGAAGCATTGTAAGCAAAATAGCTGCATTGCCACGATTAATTACTGCCACATTTTCGTGTTTAGTTAAATGTCTTAATTCCTTTAGGACTGCGTCTTTCATAGTTATGAATAGAGAAGGATTAGTATAAAAAGATGATGGAAGCTAAAGGAAAAAGTTTAAATTTTTTCAAAGTCAACAAACAGTGGTCAGGCCGGGCTACTACATTGCACTGCACTTTGATTTTGATTCTACTATGCAAACAAAATGTTTGTGCAAATTCACTGTCATTTTGTCATATCTCGGCAAGGGACCCACGCGCAGAAGACTTTGTCACCTACTTCTTAGGTTTTTTTGGAACAGGAAGTCCTTTTGGAAGTCCTAAAATGTCAGTGTCTCTTTTGATTCTAGAATTTTTGGAACTTGATTTTTTCGAGTTTAGCTTCTTTTTAGTCACTTTCTTTTTAGTTACTTTATTTTTTGTTTTTCCCTTTTTAGATTTCTTCTGTTTCAAAGATTCTTGATGTGCAAGCTGCGTTGTTAAAACAGGGTTCATTCCACTGAGTTTTGAATGAGGAAAATCAACACCAAATTTTAACCTTCTCACAAGTGCGTTCATCACTTGCTCTTTGAAAACTAAACCTTCAATCTTAGGTGAATCCAAAGTTTTCTTTACAACTAAAACATGAGATTTTGTTGCTAAAAATTTTTTGAAAGCGGTGTAGGCTGTTTGATCAGGAGTTAATGTTCCTAATTTTTTTAAAGGAATTGCAATGTCAGAAATTTTGAATTTTTCTAAGTCAGCTCCACGAATAGATTGCAAACTAGTCAAATCTACTATTGCATCTGGACTTGAACCTTTCTTAACAATGAAGAGTTTATGTTTATTTGCTAAATTGTCCTGAATAAATTTCTTGAGATTAATGTTGCCACTGATCATCATACTGGACTTCGCCTTTTGCTGAAACTTACTAACTTCCCAGCGGCTAAGAACATCATAAAAAATAACTTGTTCATAACTTAATCCTGCAACAAAGTGCAGAAAAAAACCGATTAAGATTAACCAAATCCCAGAAAATGCACCAGTGATCACCTGAACAATCCCGGAAAAAATTAGGAACAAAGCGAAGAATTTTCCAACGTATGACGCGATTCTAGTTGCTTTCCTTAAGTCTTTATAGTACCAATGAAGTATGGCTCTGAAGGCCCGACCACCATCAAGCGGATAACCTGGAACCATGTTAAAAATTCCAAGGACCAAATTAAGCTGGAAAAGATAAAATGAGATTGCATTAATGAATAAGGAATTAGTTGTGTTTTGAAAGATCAGCGCGAAAACCCCTGCTAGAAAAAATGAGAACAATGGACCTGCTATTGCCATTAAAAACTCATCCATTGGTTTCATATTCTCTGACTCAATGTCAGCTACTCCACCAAAGAAAAAGAGAGTAATAGAGTGAACATGAATTCCTTTTTTACGGGCTACAAAAGAATGAGAGAGTTCATGCAAAATTACTGAAACGAAAAGCAGTAAAGCAGATACTATCGCAACTGCCCAATGCTGTTTTGTTGAAAGTTCAGGATAAAAGGTTGGAAAGAAATTAGTTGCTAAAACCCATGCAAGCAGTAGTGCAATTAACCACCAAGAAAAATGCAATTTTAGATCGATTCCAAAGAACCGTCCAATCTTAATATCACCCTTCATCAATTAAATGATTGTTTTTTGGTATTTAAGCGTGTTGGTTTGTAGTGTTAGAATATGAAAATGCTTTTAAACAAATTTTGTTAATAGATTATGTGGTAAGTATATTAGAAATTGCAGAAGAAAATCTGACCCCTGGGATGAAACAGTACAGGGATGCAAAACTTGAAAACCCAGATTGTGTGATTCTACTTCGAATGGGAGATTTCTATGAAATGTTCTATGAAGACGCTGAAATTTGTTCAAGAGATTTAGAGATTACTTTGACAAAAAGAGGCAAAGGAGAAAAATGCGCACCACTGGCTGGAATCCCATACCATGCATTAGAACCATACCTTGGAAAATTAGTTTCAAAGGGACACAAAGTTGCAATCATTGAACAACTTGAAGATCCTAAAAAAGCAAAGGGCCTTGTGAAAAGAGGTTGCGTTAGAATTGTAACTCCTGGAACTTTAATGGAGTCCACACTGCTTGATGCTAGTGAAAACAACTACATTATTGCAGTTAATCGAAATGCAAAAGGATTTTTTTATTCAATTGCAGATTTGTCAACTGGAGAAATGATGCTTGGTAACTGTGAAGATAACTCCACACTGTTTAGTGAAATTGAAAGACGAAGTTGTTCTGAAATTGTACTCCCAATGAGTATGTTAGTTGATATTGAATTTGTTCAACAGCTTCGAGATATGGGGATTTTTGTTAGCAGCTGCGAAGATTTCTTCTTCAGCAAAAAACAAAGCAACAAAGTGATTTTGCGGTGTTTTGGAGATAAATTTGCCAGTAAGTTTAATTTAGAAATTGATGATAGTACAGAAGATAAAAATTGGATTGAATATTGTTTACAAACAGCTGGTGCATTAATTCAATATTTAGAAGATAATCAAAAAAAAGAATTGAAGCATTTCAAAGAGATCACAGTTCAAAGTAATTCTAAAATTATGCAGCTGGACCGGGCAACTTTACGGAATTTAGAACTAGTTACAAATTCACGAGGAGAAAAAAGTAAGTTCACCTTATTTTCAGTTTTAGATAAAACGGCAAGCAGTGCAGGGGCCAGGATGCTTAAAAAAGTGATCAAAGAACCACTTTTGATTTTTAGTGAAATCAAAAAAAGGCAAGATGCTGTTTCAGAATTAGTTAACAACAATTTACTCTGCAATGAATTACAAGAAGTTCTGAGTTCAGTTTACGATCTAAAACGATTAATTGGAAGAGCAACTTATGGAAATGCAAGTCCAAAAGATCTACTGGCACTACACGCCAGCTTTGCACAGTTACCATTACTAAAATTAAAATTGCAATCAGTTGCAAGTTCTGAAATGTTAAAAGATATTTTGAAAATAGAAACATTTGACTTATTAAAACAAGAGTTAAAAGCTGCGATTAAAGAAGATACAAACAACAATATCCGTGAAGGAGGAGTGATTGCAGTTGGGTATAACTCAGAACTTGATAGCTTACTCACAATTACTCGAGATTCAAAACAAATTTTACAAAAACTAGTTGAGAGAGAAAAAAAGGCAACTGGGATTAGTACTTTGAAAGTTTCATACAATAGAGTGTTTGGATATTTTTTAGAGGTTAGTAAAAAGTCAGCAGCGAAAGTTCCAGAAAACTACATTCGTAAACAAACAACAGCAAACTCTGAGCGTTACATCACAGAAGAATTGAAGGAGTTGGAGAATACGATACTTGGCGCACAAGAAAAAATTGTGGCTTTAGAATACAAATTGTACCATGAATTAATGGCAAAGTGTGCAAAAGAAACTGAAGAGATACAAAAAGTTGCAAACAAACTTGCAACATTAGATGTGATCTGCAGTTTGGCAAAAGTTGCAATTGAAAACGATTATGTGAAACCAGTAGTTATTTCTAATTCTGAAGAGGAAAATATTCTTGAGATTATTGATGGACGACACCCAGTAGTTGAAAAACTTGAAGCAGAGTTTATCCCAAATTCAGTTACTATGAAAGGTGGAGAAATGATGATCATCACAGGACCAAATACTAGTGGGAAGTCAACTGTGATGCGTCAAACTGCATTGATTGTTTTAATGGCGCAAATTGGATCCTTCGTTCCGGCTAGCGCTTGTAGTTTGTCAGTTGTTGATCGAATTTTTACCAGAGTTGGAGCACACGATGATTTAGCTGCAGGACAATCAACATTTATGGTTGAGATGTTAGAAACAGCGAACATATTGAAACATGCAAGTTCGGAATCATTGATTATATTGGATGAAATTGGTCGAGGTACTTCAACTTTTGATGGAGTTGCAATTGCTTGGAGCTGCGCTGAATATATTTATAACAAAATAAGAGCGAAAACCATGTTCGCAACTCACTACCACATATTGAATAAACTGGCTGATCAGTTTGAAAGAATTCATAATTTCAATGTAGCTGTGCGTGAAGTGAAAGGAGAGATTGTATTCTTGCGACGATTAGTTGCTGGTGGATGTGATCAAAGTCATGGGATCCATGTTGCTCGAATGGCTGGGATGCCACGTGACGTTGTGGTACGCGCACAGGAAATTCAGCGGAAGCTGGAGAAAGAGGATGAAATGCAAAAGTCTGTTCGTGCGAAGCGAGTAAGGGAGCAGTTGGATTTGAGTAAGTTTTGAGAACTTGAAGATATCTTTAAAAAACAGAGGCATTATGGGAATTTCATGGGAATTATCTTATCAAAAGGAGTACATGAAGCATTTTGTGAAGACGAGTTGGGTGCTTATATCAGAGAACACAGCCAGTTTAGTTTAGGTTTATTCCTTGGAGAAGAACAACAAATTGTAGCCAGATTTCCAATTGATGTATTCAAGAAGAAAGATTGTTTTGTAAGTGGTTATGATCAAAGAATTTTCTCAACAGACACTGTAGGAGAAGTAATTTTAGATATGAATTATATCATTGGTCTTCATAGTGGGGTTGACTACCATGAGAGATTGGAAATAGCACTATCTGAGAAAAATTCATTAATTACCACAAATAAATTCCGACGAGCAATTAGAACATTTAACAAAGCTAGTGAGATTGAAAGTTTGATTGATTATATTAAAGAACCAATTGTTGCAAAATGTTTAGAACATTTTTCAAACAGAGGCAGACAGTATTTGGTTCCTTGTTTTGTTCGACCAGTAGATATGTTAGCAAGTCCATATGAGGAGATTGATATTTCTGATGCAATTAGTGGTTTACCAACTACTGAAGAATTATACCTTAGACGTGATATTGGTGCACCACTACTGATTGTAAGAAGTGGAACTCTTGCACAACATTGCAACCAAGATTATGTTTATGCAAAAAATCGGAGATTCGGAAATGTTCCAAAGGGATTACCTGCTCCAAAGCGATTAGCTGAAACAGTAAGTGGCGAAGTATTGGCAGAGTTTAGTGAAGCTGCTGGGAAATTGGAGAAGAACAGAACTGAAATTGATTTTAGTTATAGAGTTCGATGACTGATTTATTTTTATTTTTACTTTTTTGATCCAACAATATAAACACTCTCCCAAAATAAATGCTTCTTCTTGATGATTTCTACTTCTAAACCGGCGTTTTTGAATATCTTGTTCAAGTAATTGGAATCTTGCATCCAATAAACATTAGGGATTACAAAGAAAAATTTATCATAATCTAAGAAAACTACTTTCCCACCTTTCTTCAGATGGAAGGCTAAATGTTTGAGGACAGTTTGAGGTTTTTGCATATATGAAAGAGCAGCAGCTGAGATGATCACATCAACTTTTGGTTGTTTACTTTTAATATTGAAATGATGCAAATGAGGATGATGATTCAAATGAACATGTGCTAGATGAGCCAAATGTTTCTCTGCGATTCTGATGTTATGTTCCACCATATCAAACGCATAGACATGACCTCCTGGCAGAACACGTTTTGCAAGTTTACGAGTTAAAGTTCCAACACCACAACCATATTCCAATACTTTTTTTCCATTTAGTGGACCTGCATATTTTAGTAAAGTGGATCTGGAACCAACTGGAAATAAAATATTTTCGAGGAGGAGGAGAGGGTAAGAGAGGAATTCGTTCACTCCTCTAATTGCAGGTGCATCATAATACATTTCAATTAAAAAATAAATTGGAACTCCTAAAAGAACCAAAGAACCCGCTAGTGAGAGAATATGATAAGCACCATCTGTGTGAGTTCCCCAGATATAAATTAGTGAAAGTAAAATTGCAATGATTGCATATGGTAAAAATTTTCCGAGTGGTGCGTGAAAATATCTTTTTGTTTTTGGTTGTTTATACCTTAAAATTGGAACTGCTAAAATTACAAAGCAGTAAAGAATCAGAACTACCGGCACCAAAAGATGGAGCATAGTTGTGTAAGAACCTGCTCCCACAACTACTAAGATACTTGTTAGAATTGTTTGAAGAAGAATCGCCTTGTAAGGAGATTTGAACTTGCTGTGGATGGCAGCAAACTGTTTTGGAAATAATTTGTCGTTTGCCATTGCGAGCAGCAGACGTGGAGCTGAGACTACCCATCCAGCAACTGAACCAATAATTGCAAGGTATACTAAGATTGTAAAAACAGATCCACCAAAAATTCCATAGTGCAAAATTCCAAGGTCAGTAAGTGGAGTTGCGGAAGCTCCAAAAAGATCTGCTGGAATAACCCCAATACTTGTGATCACAAAAAGCAAACAGATAGCTGCAATGATTAAAGTCCCATAAATTAAGGCCTTTGGCATAACACGTTGTCCATCTTTTGTTTCTTCAGCTAAAAAGGTAGCTGTTTCCCATCCAAAAAATGTTTCTGCAATCAAAAAAACTGTGAAGAAAATTGTTGTAGTGTCAGAAGTGAAAAAAGGAGTGAAGTGACCAGAGTTGAATTTGAAGATCCCTGGAATGATTAAAGCAAAAAGAGTTCCAAGTGTGATGAAAGCAAAAGTGATTAACATGACAGCACTAGTTTGCATTCCAGAGAATGCCACTAAATTGAAAATCACTACAAACATTAAGGAGAGAAGTACCTTGAAAAGAGTCGAACCTTCGGGTGCTAAGTATTGAATTGCACCAACAACCAACATGGCAATTGTAATGTTACCTGCGATGATTGTTGACCATCCAATTAGAAAACTTGCAAACCTACCATAAGCTTGTTTACAAAATTCATAAATTCCACCAGCCTTTGCGAACATACTGGAAAGTTCTGCAAAACACATAGCAATGTAAATTGAGATTACTGAAAGAATTAACCAGGCAATTAAAGAGGCTGGTCCTGAAAATTTAGCACCAACTGCTGGAAGGAAAAAAATACCTGTTCCCATAATAGAGTTGATTGTGATTAAAAGAATTGCAGGGTAGGAGAGTACTTTTTGAAGTTTAGCCAAAAGATATCACCCTTATGATTTTTTGGATAAGTTCAAAAATATTTGATTTTTGTTGTTTAGTCATTTTGTTTCAGTATTAAGAAAGAATTTATTGGTTATAAATGTAGCTTTGAATTCATAAGATTAGATTTTTTATTAAAATGTCATTTTCTTAGCTTAATCTTTTAAAAAATGAGATGAATTAGAGACTATGACTGACCCCACCGATTTTTACCAGGACATGAAGCAAAAAGGATATCTAACAGAAGTTAGAAGGTTTGTTCCAGGCTATGATGAAATGGTAAACCTGGTTGCTTCAAAAGTAATTGAGATATCTCCTTTTCAAGCAGTTGATTTAGGGATGGGAGTAGGTAATATTGCAGAGTTAATTCTTTGCGCTTCTGCTGACACTTATCTAACAGGGATAGAACAATCTGAAGCGATGGCCAGATTTGCTCAAAAAAAATTAGAACCATTTCCCAACCGTAGCAAGATCCAAATTCAAAACCTACAAGAAGGGCTCAATGAGAGAAAGTATAGTGTAGCTTACTCAAATTTAGTGTTACATAATATTGACCAAAATGAAAAAATTAATCTGCTAACAGAGATCAAAAGATCACTTTTACCAAAAGGACAGTTTATTTGGGGAGATTTAGTTAGTTTCCCATTTGGGATGCACAATCCAATAGTAGCATACCGTCATTTAAACGCTTGGATTCAAGGAGCTGATGCAGGATTTGTAAAAGAAGATTTGTATAAAGAGCTATTTGAAGATTCCAAATTATCTGTTAGAGAAACAATCAAACTTTGCCGAACAGTTGGATTCAAAGATCCAAGAGTTATTTGGAAAAATACAGCAGGGACTACAGCAGTGTTTCAGATGAGTGTTTGAAATTAACCTAATCTTTGCTTCAGAAACTCTTCCCTTGTCATCTTCAAAAAGGGATTCATCCTCTTTTCAATTTCAATAGTACTAGTCTTTGTTGGACCGTAATCGTGACCTGGATAAACAGTTGTGTCTTCTGGCATTCGTTTGATACGTTCTAATGTGTCAAGCATCAAATTAGGATTGGACCCTTCAAAATCTACTCGGCCGCAACCATGCACAAACAAAGTGTCGCTTGTGAATAAAGATTTAGATCTGCTGTTGTAAAGACATAAAGAATCGAACCTGTGACCTGGAGTATGCATTACAGTAAAAGTATTTTTGCCAAAAGTGATTTGATCTGACTCATCAACATGTTTGTCAACAGCTAATTTAATTGATCTGTGAGCAATAATTGGAATTCCTAATTTTTGATATTCTCTTAAACCAAGGATGTGGTCATGGTGAGAATGCATCACAACAACACTTTGTAAATTTAAATTGTTTTCTTTGCAGAAATTTAGAATCTCTGTTGCTGGAACACTTGGATCTATTAGAAGCGCTTGGTCTTGTTCATAAACTAAGTAAGCAAAGTTAGAATCATAACCACCCTTGAATGTTTTGATTTGCATTTAGAAAAGAAAGAGCTTGAAGTATTTGAATGTTGTTAACTTATACTATCCAAAGCTTTAAAAATCAAGTACCTATTGATAATAATCTGCTAGGGAGAGCTAGACTGGCGCGCTAGTCCTGCGTTGTGACCGTGAACGGACTTTACACGGAGTTGAAGCCACCTTGAGGGTTAATTTATTCATATTGGCCCATGTTGTCTTGTTGACAACTTGTCCTTTGGGATGCAGTACATATTGAACTAGGTCAGGACCGGAAGGTAGCATCCTTAAGATTTGTACGGTATGTTCAAAGGGTTGCAAGTTCGAGAGGCTTTATGGATCAGTCCAGTGTGGGTTTATTGATTCGATTAGGATGGCACGCCCCTAACAGCTTTTTTCTTTTTTGATTATTCTTATTGGAAGATCTTGTTCAAGAGCATATAATTAATCTCCTTTTCAGATTGATTAGAATCAAATGTTGTTCCAGAATATAGTTTCATAAAACCAAGGTTTAAATAGCTGTTTTTCTTTACGATAGTAGAAAGTTAATGAGTAATAATCTACAACTGCAGGAAATGTCATCCGGATTTTGGATGGATGATTGCATTTAACTAATATTTTAGGTAAAAGAGGTATGGGAAAATGAGAATTAACAAAGAAATGATAATACTAATGCTAGTATTCTCTGCATTATTAACAACTGTGGTTTTCGCAACTGGTTTTGAAACCGTCATAGTAGCAGAACCATCTTCAAACAGCAACCTATCTGGGAGCACATTATTTAACGTGACCCTTGTTGGATCTGATAACTTATCGAATGCAACAAACGCCACATTTGTGTTTTTGAATTTCACAACAGGTGAATTATTGTATAATGTAACAGTTGTATCAACATCAGCAACGGATAACCAAACTTTTAATGTGACAATTGATACCGCTGCATTCTTAAAAGATGGACAGTATAATTTATCAGTAAATGTGACTAATTCTTCAGGAACCGAACAAGTTGTCAGTACCAATGTTACAAACCTTACAGTTGATAACAATAATCCAGATGTGTCTGTGTTTAATGCACCTCAGATTTTTGATAATGTTAGTTCAGGCAACCAATCACTAAGTGTAACTGTAACTGATGGTGGAGTTGGAATTGATACTGTAGTGTTTAATGTGAGTAACAGAACAACAGCTGGAACTGAAGTAATTGTACAGTACAATGCAACGTTAAGTGGAGGAGCGTATATTAGTTCAATTAATTTGACAAACTTTGCTGAAGGGATCCAGACATTTGCAGTTGAAGCTGTTGATAATAATAGTAACCTCAACGCAACTGAATCTATTAATTTTACAATAGATCGAGATTCACCAAATGTAACTGTTCAGAACACTAGTTTGAGTTCAACAGACTCAACACCGATCATATCATTTTCATTTAATGATACAATCGCAACTGAAGCTAGCTGTGTATTATACTTGAATGGAGAAAATAGAGGAGAAAATACTAGCTCTTTTAACAGCTCAACAAAAGTAGATATCGAAGCAAATGTAGCATTGTCTCCTGCAACTTATGTGGCAGAAGTTAACTGCACAGACCCAGCTGGAAATGTTGGAAATAGTAGTGCATTCACAGTAGTTGTGACAGCTGCAAGTAGTAGTTCAAGCAGTTCTAGTAGTTCAGGTGGAAGTGGAGCAGGTGGTTCTTCAGCTGGTGTTTCAAGCACAACTAGTACATCACACAAAGAGATTTGGACTTCAATTTACGAAGGAGAAAGCGCAGAATTAGAAATCGATAATGACAAGATTGCAATCACAATGGTTGCAATTGATGTTGAGGAGGATATCTATGGGCCTTGGTTAAAAATTCAAACTAAGGAGGCTGAAGATTTGCCTTCTAGTGTAAACGAATTAGATGTGATAGTTGAAAGTTATATCTATGCTCAAACAAGTAGTACTCTTACAAACGATGTTTTGAGTAATGTTGAGATAGAGTTTAGAGTAAGCTTAGACTGGCTTTCTGAGAATTCCTTGAGTGCATCTGAAGTTGCATTATTTCATCTTGCAGATGATGCAGAGGATTGGGAACAATTAGAAACTACCCACAGTTCAAGTGATGACGACTATGCATACTACAGTGCAAGCGCAACTGGGTTTAGTTACTTTGCTGTTGCTGAAGGAATGAGCACATCAACTGTAGCTGAAGTAACTGAAACAGAAGATACCACAGCTGAACTTGAAGAAGTTGATGAAGAAAATGCTGAAGAAGAACTTAATACAGAACTTGAAGAAGAGAAAGAAGGAAACATTTGGGTTGTATTATTAGTAATTGTGATTTTAGGTGTTGGAGCATTCTTCTTGGCTAAGTGGCATAAAGAGAATTACCCATAAGATAGGAGAGGATTTTTTTCTTTTCTTTTCTTTTTTGTTTCTTTTTTATTTTTTATTTTTTATTTTTATTAATCTGTTATCTTTTGTTCTTTGTTTATTGTTTTTTTATTCTAAAGAGAAATTAATTGGCACAGATTATTTATAACAATCTGAGATTAAAAGTCTAAGAAATCATGGAGTTCACATTTATTTTTAGAACTATTAACTGCAAGTTCAATACAATAGAATCCTTTGTTTCTAGCTCGATAAAAAGTAAAAGGCCTAAACTCTTTTCTAATTTCAATCACTTGTTTTTTTTCATTCAAAATGATTATTTCTAAAGGAAAAAAAACAAAGAAGTTATGAAGAGATATTGTCCGCTCTTGGTTAAAATACATGATTAAATCTTGCTTCTGATGAAACATTAAACCAATTGCTTGCTGCCAAAATGATTTGGCATGAACAAGATTAGTTGAGATTAATTGATTAGTTGTTTTATTAGTAAGCATATTACTCCTACTCCACAACAATCCCTGCACGTCCTGGCATTGCAGCCTTAGCTTTAGGATGATCAGAACTTTCTGCTTTAATAATATGAATACTAGCTCCTGTTTCTTGTTCTAAAAAAGATTTTGCTGCTTGAAGTGCATTGAACTCTTCATTCGAAGAAGTTACAGCGAGTGGAAGTTTACTAGCATCCTTACAGCAACTGACAATTATTTTACTCACTTCTTTTGCGTGAGGTTTTAACTCATCAAATTCCAAAGCAGCTGGGATAATATGCCCAACATTTCTAGTTTCTAACATTTTTGATTTTATAGTCTGAAATAAAGTATACAACCAAGGCCTTGCAACAAACAAAGTATATTTTTTTGGCTGCTCAATTTTTGCTAATTTTAAAACTGAACGCATTCCGGCAATTGCAGTTTTGATATATTCTTCACTAGCAATTGCTTCATCCGAAATCTTCTTTGAATCAACAACTGGCCAAGAGGAAGTTGACACAAACTCATCTAACTCCATCCCAGTAAACTTGTGAGCTAATTCTTCAGCTAAATGTGGGGCAATTGGAGAGAGAAGCCTAACCCATTGACTTAATAACCAACTAGTTAAATTATGATTTTTTCCACCACGTCTTAAATACCATTTAAACAAATCTGGAATTTCATAAAAGGCCTTAGATGCAAGTTCCCTTAAATTGTACCCTTCCAAAGCTTGGTTTATTTTTTTTAAAGTTTGATTAAATTCAGATTCCAACCAAGCATCTATTGGATTAGATTGATTTTCTTTAATCTCAGATAAATCTGAAAATAAGCTGGCAATTTTTTCTAATTGATTTTTATAATTAATCACAACAGACTCATCCCAGGCAACATCAACATGAGGACTACCAATATGCGCATAGTATAAACGCATAGCATCAACACCATATTTTTCGATAGCATTAGGGATTGGTTCAGCACCACCCTTACTTTTAGAAATTTTATCTGCACCCTTACTTGTTACCCACCAATTTACAAAAATACCCTTAGGCCATTTATTCTTTGGTAAAATAGCTACATGATTCATCAAGTAAACTGGGAAGTGAACAGTCTTGTGTTCCTTACCACCAAGGTTAAGATTAAGCGGATAAAAGTAATCAAATTCTTCTTTGATTTTTTTCCAAATTGGTTTGATTAATTCTTTGTTTGATGGTTCTTTATTTGTGTAAATGTAATCAAAAAATTCTTCAGTCAGATCTTCAGTTTTGATCTCTTGACGTTTGATAAAACCAGCTACAACATAATAAGCAGGATAGAGAGTAGAATCACTTATTGGTTCAATTGTCCATTTGTCATCGAATGGAAGTTTTGTTCCCATCCAAGAACCGAGTCTTGCACAAGACCTTGGACCAAACCAATCAAGAATAGCAGGCAAATTTTCTTTGTAGTCGCCTGGGTAAATGTCCATAGTTTTAACGTGTTCTTTAGTTTGGTCAGTGACTTCTTGATGACTGTAATCAATAAACCATTGATCATCAATTCTTTTAATGAACACACGACCACCAAATCTACAAATAACTTCTTCGGAAAGATCGTAAAAAATATCAGCTTCTTTAGTTTTAAGAAGGTCTTCTTTCATTTGCTCCTTTGCTCTGGCAACTGGCATGTTAGCATAAGGACCGCAGTTCTCACGCATAGTTCCGGAATGGAACCCGGCTTTGTAAACTTCCTTTGTTGCAAGATCAAGTTTTTCTTTGTCTTTAAGGGAATGCACTCCATGATGCCTTGCAGCTTCACGACCAGGAAATAATTTGTATCCGTCAGTTTTAATAATTGAAATTAATTCGATGTTATCTATGATTGCAAGGTTGACATTCCACCTTCTAAGTTGAGACCTTAGCCCTTCGTTTTCCCTTAGTTCTTTTAACGCAATATAATCAAACGGAGCATCACTTGGAACACTTGTTACAATTCCACTTCCGACATCTACAGACACAAAACTTGCAGGCAAAATAGGAATTTTTCTTTTAACACCAGGTGCTAGAGCAAGTTTTCCAAGAAGAGATTTTGGATCAATTTCTGAAAGAATTTTAGTATCATCTATTTGAAAGGCAATCTTTTCTGCTGCTTTCGCACTCATAATCCACACTTCATTATGGTCTGCTTTTGGAACTTGGACTTTAACATAATCACCCTCTGTATTAATCCACAAATTTGTTTGACCAAAAATAGTTTCTGGCCTTAAAGTTGCAGCAGTGATATATTCAACTTGATCAGAGTGAGGGTTATCTAATTTGAATTTAAGTAAAGTGTATTCTTGTTTCTCTGCGTTACCACCTTTGCTAAGATCAGTTTCACTTGGATCAATAGCTACTGGTCCGCATTTTTCTGAGAAAGGTGCAAAGTAAGGTTTTTGAATCAACATTTTTTTTTCATTCAATTTTTTAAATTGCCATTGAATGAATTTATTGTAGTCTGCGTTTGTTGAACTGGTGAATCTGTCCCAATCACAAAGGAAACCAAATTTTTTCCAATACTCATTTACATAAACATCATTAAAATAATTAATAATCTCATTTGGATCCTCTAATTTTTTTAGTTGTTCGTCACTGCAACCGTTTTTCTTAAGATAACTAATCCATTTTTCATCTTTGTCTTTTACTTTCCTTGCAAAAGCAAAAGCATGATTACCAGATGCATGAGTTCCGACTGGAAACAGAACCTCTTTACCTTTCATTCGCTCTAATCTACAAATTGCATCAGTATATGAGAATCCACGCATGTGTCCAACGTGAAGGAAACCAGAGATACCAGGATAAGCAAAAATCATGAAGAATTTTTCTTTTTGAGAGTTTGGTTTTGCTGTACCTAATTTGGCTAATTGCCAAGATGATTGCCACTTTGTTTGAATTTGATCCCAGTTGATTTTATTCATAGAGGAAGTGCTTGTGTGAGTGTATTTAAAGTTTGTGTGGGGAGAATTGAAAAATTGAAGCTAAATCTTTATATGTAGTATATGTATTTTGAAAAAAATGGAATATTTCCCATACACCGAGATACAGAAAACACCTCCATTTGGAAAGTTTGAATTGAATGATAGAGACAGAACTATTACCAAACTAGCTGGAGTTGGATCATTAAGTGATTTTGCAGTTGCTTTGATTCGAAGCTATTCCATTGCAGCTTGTTTGATTAGAGGAGAAAGTCAGTTTAGTTTTGAAACCGGAGAAAGAGGACTAGATCCAAGTGTCGAAGCTGGATGTATTATGCAGTTAGGACTTGAGCTCCACCAAGGGAGTGATTTTATGTATCAAGGAAATAATGCGTCAAGAGGAGTTCTACCAATTAGGCAGATAACTGATGAAGGCCTCTATCAGGCATTTGACAACAGCAATCCAATTTATTTAGTTGATGCATTTAGAGGATTTGTGAGTTATCTATCTGAAAAACAAAATTCATTTAATCAAAAAATCAAATCAAAACAAGCTCAGAGGTGTTGAATTGGATTTTTAGTCCTTACTAAGTCTTTATTCATATCGCAGCAAGCTGTGAAGTATGAGACTCAGTAAGAAATCAAAAAATCCAGTCAGCTGCCTCAAGATAGATTCTTTTTGATAAGCATAATTCTTAAAAGGATTAAATTCCTATTTACTGTATGAAACTAATTCGCAGCTGGTTAATTGTACTTCTGATTATAACTTTGATTATGAGTACAGGTTGCACACTAAAACCAGACGCCAAAGTAATTGAATGTAGTAATGTGTTCTTCAAATGTTCAGATAACAACTGTGTGAACCAATGTGGAAAAATTGCAACAGAAAAAGGCAAAGTATTAACCAAATCAGAATCTGTGAATGATGGTTCTGGCTGCTGGTGCGAGTATGAGGACCCTGAGAACAAAATTGGGGCCGGTGAAGAAATCGAAGAATATGGATCTCTTTTTTCTTTGTTTTTTGAATGATTATGATTTTTTTAAGCAAAGCTAATAAAGAAAGGGACTGATTCTGATCTTATGGTTACAATTAAAGAACTTCGAAACAAAGGCAAAGACCTCAAACCGATGGTAAACATTGGTAAAAATGGGATGACACCTGGCGTAAGTTCACAAGTTAAACGGATTTTGCAAGTTAAGAAATTGATTAAAGTTAGATTTTTACGTAGCTTTGTTGATGCTAGTGAAGGTAAAACTTCAAGGATGCTGGCAAAAGACTTAGCTGATTCAATTAATGCTAGAATTATCGAAGTTGTAGGGATGATTGTTGTTTTAGCTAAGAAGTAAATTTGTCTGTTCTAAATTTGATATCTAGATTCAATATTAACTTTTAATTTTGAAAGAACTGGATTGCTAACTGATTCTAATTTCAATTCAAGTTTTGCATCTGAGATAATGCTTTCTAAGAAAGATTTAATTTGGTCAATTTTTGTTCCATGAATCAAAGCAACTCTGACCCTAGCTTCAACATCCGTTGTGTTTTCAACCAGTATATTGAGATTATTTTGAAGACCGAACTTTCTGATTCTGCCTCGGAGCATGACACCAGTTAATGCAGAACTAGTTGTTGATATTTCATAAATATCCCATTTGATTAGGTCTTGAGTCATGTTTAGATGAAAGAATAGGAGTTTAAAATCATTTCTAAAATAATGAGAAAAAAGATAATAAGAAAAAAATAAATGTTTAATCTTTAAATTGAGTTATTCCCAGTTGAATGAGTCAACGATCAAAGAAAGATCATCAGTTACCGGTTTTGGTTTTGGTCTCAAATGAGGTGGATTTTTTGCGTGTCGAATTGCAAGTTCAACACCAGGATTAGACAAGTCTGTTATACGAGTATGAACACGTATATTATCCTTTACCGCATTTGGTACTGCTGAATAAAAACCTATCGCAGCTGGACCGATTGCCATGTTATAAAGTCCTTGATCTTCAGTTGATAAACCATTATATTCACTTGGGTCAGACATTTTAGATACCTCGTTTTTGGGTGTTTTTAACTCTTTTTTAATGATTTAGATTCTACTAATTAATACTATATGAGGGGGAGAACTAGTATATAAACCTTTTGTTTTTTTATGACTAGTAAGTAGTGAATTTAATGAATTATTGGTAAACATGGCAATGCATGAATTTGACAGATAAATTCACCAAGACCAGGATATAAGAAAGAAATTAATTAAAAAATAAGATGAGTGATTAAAAATTTATTCTGAGTTAGATTTACTGACCAATGAAGCTAGACCACCAGTAGATCCATTAGGAGACAATTTTGGAACTTTCCTAAATCTTCTTGAATGCTGGATTGCTAGATTCACTCCATCACCATAAAGACCAGTTGAAAAAGTGTCAAACATTGCATATGCTAATGCCTCACCAGCCCCAGTATTATAAGAAAAAGCATTACCTATCAAAACCATCGTACGAAGGTAATGCTGTCTTTCTTCTATAGACAAACTGTTATAATCTGCTTTGTCTGTCATTTTGCATTACCTCGTTTTCTGAGTGTTTTTAACTTTTTTTAATTATTAAATTCTATTAACTAATAATATATGATAATGAGAAGCACTATATAATCCTTTTGTCTTTTTGTGATTTATTGGTAGTGAATCTAGTGAGTTGCAGGACTACTCTTATTTGTACGCAATTAAAGCACTCATTGGCCAATTTAACTCATAGAAAGCACCCACAGATTCTACACCTAAAATATTCCGGCAACTATCAACTGTTTGACTAATTTTTCCAGCCATATTTCCAGGCAAATTTGTTAATGCATGAAGTTGATAGATAAACTCACCAAGACCAGATTCAGACCTGAACAGCCATTTTTGAGGAAGATCAATAATTTGAATATTGCTGTCTTTAAATCCAGCTTGTTTACACAAATACTTGGCAGAATCATTTGATAAAAATTCAACATCATGACCAGTCACACAATACTTAGCGACCACATCATCAAAATGTTTGGCTAATACTGATCCTTGAAACACATCACAGACCACCATTTTTCCACCATAATCTAACGCAGAATAAATTCGTTTCATAGCTTCAGCTTTATTAGAAGAATGATGAAAAGCACCAAAACTCCAAACTTTATCAAAAGATGAAGGTTCAACAGATAAACCCTCAACCCCAATTTGTTTTATCTCCACTTGAGGCAAAGATAATCTGCTGACAAGATGAGCTAATTGATAGTTTGAAGGATCAGTTACAAGATACTTACCACTAACACCCACTCGATTTGCAATACTTTGACAAAAATAACCATTCCCCTCACCAAAACCCAAAATACGATCAGATTTATTTGGTTCTAAATGTTCCAACATGGCAGAAAGATCACGCACTCTAGCGTTAGGATACTTAGTCATTGCTTTTTCATAAAGCAATGCCCTTGTTTGATTAAACTCAATTATTTCCATTAATCTTTTGGCTTTTAACAATAATATATCTAGATAAGCCGTCGGAATCCGGCAACTTTATTAATCAGACAGAGATTAACAACAGATGAATGAAGAATTGAGAGATTTTGGTTTATCTGAAAATGAGATTTTATTATATTTGGCCTTACTTAAAACAGGCAAGGAAACCGCTAACAGAATTGCCCAAATAACTGGGATGAAAAGAAGCACCACATATGATAATTTCAAGTTATTGATCAACAAAGGAATAGTCTCACGATTTACAAAAAATAATGTACAACATTTTGAAGCTGCAGATCCGAAAAAATTAGTTCATTTAATAGAGGACAAAAAAAAGAAAATTCAGAAAATTATCCCAGATTTAATTAAGATTCAAAAAACATCCACTGAGAAGACAGGAGTTACGTTCTACGAAGGCAAAAGAGGAGTATTAACCGTTTTAAATGATATTATTGATCAAAAAGAGGAACTTTGGTTTTATGGATCAAGAAAAATGGCATTAATTGCATTTAAACATTATCCAGACAATTTTGTTCAAAAGAGATCTGAGGCAAAAATTAAGTTGCGTGCAGTACTTGCTTTGGAAGATAAAGGAGATAAGATATACAAGATCGATCAGATTTCAAAATTATCCAAGATCAAATATTCCAAAGAGATGAATAAAATATCAAGTAACACATTTATTTATGGAGATAGAGTAGCATTTATGACTTCAGAAGATGACCCCACAGGTATAATTATTAAAAATTCGAAAATTGTACAACAACAAAAGAAGATATTTGAAATTCTTTGGAAAACAGCTAAGAAATAAAGAACAATGGCAAAATATAAAAGCAGCCATTCTATTCTTCTTGGTATTGAGGTGAATTAATGCACGACATTATTGATATTATCAAAGAGAGGCGAACAACAGAAGATTTTCTCCCGAAATATGTTGACTGGGACAAAATTAGTAAAATCATCGACGCTGGTCGGCACGCACCTAGTTCTGGAAACATTCAAAATTGGAAATTTATTGTAGTGAACAGCCCTGACAAAAAAAGGGGCCTTGCTGAAGCCGCCTTTGGTCAACATAAGATCACTTTAGCATCAAGCCTAATTGTAGTATGTGGTGAAGAAGATAAAGGAGAGCGATACTATGGCCTGCGTGGAGCTAGATTATACACAATCCAAAACTGTGCAGCTGCGGTTCAAAATATGCTGTTAGAAGCTACTAGTTTAGGTTTAGGTTCAAAGTGGATTGGAGCATTTGATGAAGACAAAGTTAGAGAGATCTGCTCAATTCCAGCAGAAGTTAGACCTCAGGCAATAGTTGCATTTGGGTACGCAAAATCAATTCCACCAAAGCCGCCAAAATATCCATTAGAATCACTAGTTTACCTCGAGAAATGGAGAAGTAAATTACGTAATCCAAATCGTTATTTGAAGAATTATTCTGCAATTTTAAAAGGTAATGTAGAAGAGATCAAAACTGTGATGCAAAAAACAGCAACATTGGTCAAAGAGAAAGCTGCTCCTAAAGCTAAATCTATAACTGAGAAGTTGAGAGAGAAGTTGACACGAAAAAAAGAATAAAAAAATAATTATTTTTCTTTGTTATCATTGTCAGTACCGTCTACAATTAGATCAATGAGCCTAGGATCATTTTGACTGTTATGAGGAAGATCTCCAAGGAGTCTGTCCAATCCTTGTTTTGGTGATAGTAGTAGACCTATATGATCATATTTAGCAGAGACATTATCTTTAATAATTAAACCCACAGGATCAGGATCAATTTTTACAACTGTATGTGGCCCAAGATCAATTTTTTCAATGATTTTTGGAAATCTATTTCCGGTTGAAAGAAGATTACGAGCATTAAAATCCCCATCACCAAGTTTTACTGGAATTGATCCACCAGTATAAAGTCCAAATTCGTTTCCAGAACCAGGAGTGTTTCGCATAGGCCATGCATCTCCACGTTCGTCTTGATCCAAGAATCTTTGTGGATTTTTTTCAGTTGGAAGATATCTCATGAAACCTTGAGCAATAGGACTATTAAGAGAAGCTGGAAGTCCAATTTCTTTAGGAACAGGTTGAGAAAGGTATTTATCTCCTACAGGCAGAGGAGCAATGTTACCAGAATTTGAAAGTTTATATTGATCTACAAGTAGAGGAGCATGGTGCCCATCAATTGAAGACTTATGTTGATCTACAGGTATTAAAGCAAGTAGTTTACCATTATTGTTATCATTATTATGTTCATACATTTTTATTTACCTCGTTTTTGATTATTTTTAATTGTTTTTTATAATTATTTTGCTTATGTCGTAATAATATTGACACAGACATATAAATGTTTCGGTTGTTTTGCCACTTATTAGTGACAATTAATCCATTAGAAGTGATTTTTGATTAAAATCTTGATTTTAGTTGAAAATTAGATACAAAGAAATTAAAGAGAGAGGTGAATAATTAGAAATTTTAGTAATCTTCCCAAGCAACTGTACCTGAATCAGACTGAACAGATCCATTAGCAGCAGCATGATAAGCAGCAGGTCTTAAATTTAGAGATTTAGCAGCAACTTGTTCTAAAGTAGTATCACAAGCACCAAAACGTAAATCTAATTTTGATGGGTTCTGCAGGTTACGAGGAGTGAGAGCATAATCACTTAATGCATTTAACAAAAAAGGAGGCATGGAATCAGGATCAAATTTACCATCATCAGTTTCAGAATAAGCCAGTGCATCGCTGCCACGTAACAAAGTGACATCAATTATTTGAGGACTATAAACATTGATAATATCAAGTCTTCTGTGAACCCCAGTTGTAGTTGTTTTAAATCGAGGATTATACTTGATAAGCATCCGCAATCCATCCCCTAATGAAACAGATTCTTCTTGAACACCAAGTCGCTTTGGGGCCAAATGAGATGATATACCAGTTAAATCAACTCGGTGACTAGCACTATATCGACCGAAAGCATGATCATATATTTGTTGAAATAAACCCATAGACACAAATAATTCCAAGTCATTTATAAAGTTTGTGGTTATTTCATCACTATGTAATAGTAATTTGCAGTACTAGTAGATAAGAAATCAAAAATCAACCAAAAGGTTGTTTTTCTGTTTTTTTAAGTGGTTTTTACTGTTGAGCACGAGTTTTTTGACTTTCTCGTCGTTAATACTGAAGAAGAGTTATTTTTTATTGAAATTTAATCACGTTAGAATGACAATAAAACTTTATATAGAAGTTCTGCATGTTTTATTCTGTTGGTTATCCTTTGAACTCTGTTCGAAGATGAATTTAGAATATTAAAATTAAGTTTGAATTAGTTTAGTGTCGGTAGTCTTGTGTTGAATGTTGGATTAGGTAGTTATTGTGCTGCTCTGAAGTTTCTTGGTCTCGATAAGCGGTAGTGATTCGAGCATAACCTAATAGATATAACAAGTGCTGTACTAGTATATATTTATTTAGCTAGTACTACATATATGTTGCAGAATATAATTATTTTGTAATGTATGAACCCAGATGACAAATAAAAAATAGATTTGTCGTCTACAAAAATGATAGTCAATCTCTTTTAGAGGGGGAAAAGACAAACAAAAACAACAATAGGTGGTGAAAAACAAAATGGATTTTATTGTAGAAAGCGCATTGCAAAACATGCCAGAAGAAAATTTTGAAAACATGAGTCAAGCGAACATCAAAGTAATTGGTGTTGGTGGAGCAGGTAACAACATGGTTGGCTGGCTTTACAAAAAAGGAATTAAAGGAGCAGAAATTATTGCAACTAACACTGATCACCAGCACCTTGGAATCACAGGAGCAGATAGAAAATTCCTAATTGGAAAAGACTGTACCCGTGGACTTGGATGTGGTGGATACCCTAGTAAAGGAGCTGAAGCTGCACAAGAAAGTATGGCTATGCTTAAAGAATCACTTAAACAGTCAGACATGGTTTTTGTTTGCGCTGGAATGGGTGGTGGAACAGGAACAGGAGCTGCACCAGTTGTAGCACAAGTTGCTAAAGATACAGGATCAATTGTAATTGGAACTGTAACTATGCCATTTAGCATTGAGAAAGCTCGGTGTGATAAAGCAGAATTCGGTTTACAACAACTACGTCAAGTATGTGACACAGTAATTGTAATTGACAACAACAGATTAGTTCAGATTGCAGGTAACTTACCTATTCAACAAGCATTCGCTGTTGCTAACGAATTAATTGCAACAATGATTAAAGGAATTGTAGAAACAATTGCAGTACCTTCACTTGTAAACCTGGATTATGCAGACGTTAGAGCTATTATGACCAACGGTGGTGTAGCTGCAATTGGAGTTGGAAGTAGTGATACTAACAACAGAGTTGATGAAGCAGTTAAAGGAGCACTTGCTAACCCACTACTTGATATTAGTTATGAAGGAGCTACTGGAGCTTTAATTCATGTAACTGGCGGACCTGACTTGACACTTGAAGAAATCTCTCGAATTGGTGAGATGATTACAGAAAGTTTAGATGAAGATGCGAACGTTATCTGGGGAGCAAGAGTTACCGAGGCTATGAAAGGAAAAGTTACTGTAATGACAATCATTACAGGAGTTAACAGTCCTTGGATCTTAGGTAAAGTAGACTCTCGTCAGAAAGCTGCTAAAGCAAAAGCTTTCAGTCGTGAACTTGGAATTGAACTTGTATAAGTTTAATTTTTTTTTATTTCCTTTAACGGTGCCAGAAAAATAATATTTTTCTGAGCATTTTTTATTTTTATTTTCAAACTCAAAATATCATAATCATTCACAAATTACATTGATTGTTTAGAACCTGAAAAGAGGTGATGGCCTTGGTTTCATTGGAAACTATTTCATGTTCTTAACACCACCCCCTTTTTGTGAGGGGTACCTTCCCCAAGGTATCCTTCCTTTTTTTTTGTTTTTAGAATTCTTAACAAGATGATAATTATAATAAACACCAAACTTAGAACAGAGAAAAATTGATCACATGTTAAAACTAATCTGCCTTGCCATTGAAGTGTATTTCTCCTCTAACTCCCCTGCCTGCCACAATAGATCAGCAATTGATTGATATTCTGTGTTTTCATGACAATTAGAAGATTCAAGAACGATTAACTGTTGATCAATAAGATCTTGATACTGACTACAAATGTCAGCAACCATTGCAAAAGCATCAAAGCGATCTGTTGCAGTAAGAGACTGAACTTCTGTTTCTAGCATACTTGCTCCCTTTGATAATTGACTATATGCCAAACTTGGACCGGTTTGAACTAATGACAATGACCCCACTAAAAGATCATATGCTGCAAACATCGCAGCTCCAGCTGCAGTGATATCTTCAGAAGAGATTTCATGAGCTGAATAGTCAGCAAGTTCAGAGTTGATTTCTTGATCCGAGATTAGATGACCCATAAACCCATGGTTATGAGAGTAATTTATAATACTTCTGTTTATTGACTACTTTAGGGGAGTTACTTGATGGTGTGCAGATATTTCAAAATGAGAAAATGACAAGATAAAAAATAAGTTAAAGAAAATATAAAAAATAATTAGTTGTTTCTAGTAAACCCAGTGTCAGTAGAATAAGCAATTACATGTCCTGCTTCGCCATTAACCTGATTCACATATTTAACAAAGTCTGCAGCTAAACCAGAATTAATTGACACCACATCTAAATTAACATCCGAAGGTAAGTTAACCCTAGCATAATCAGAAGGAACACCATCAGTTACAACCAACAGGTCAGTTGCTCCACCCTCAACAGTTGACTCAATTGTAGCATACAAAGGAGTGGACCATTTTGAACAATCCAGTTCACCATCAGCTGAATCATATTTGCCATCAAAAGTGAAAACTTGAATTCCAGCAGCGTGATAATTAGCTGCCACTTCTGCTGCAACATCACACAAATCCTGACCTTTTCCTACGTCTTTGGCATTCATAGAAGTACTAGTGTCGACAATAACAGCATCATAATTTTTTTGGGTTACAAAGCTGATAATCATATTTGCATGCCGAATAGCAGGATCTTTCATAGTGTGATCAATTGTGAACCCACCCTCCTCTAAAAGAGAGTGAAATTCCATCTGCTGTTGAAACCCAGGATCTGAGCCGACATTAAAAGTAAATCGATCATCAATTTGGTAACAATGAATTTTTTGTTGATAATTTTCACAATTCCAAATACCATGAGTTGATAACATATGAGGATTATCACCATAAATTTCTTCAAATGGTTGATTGTTAACAAAGTAATTAGTAATTGGTTTTTGAAAAACAATTCTCTCTCCAGTTTTTTTGTTAAGTAGATCAAATTGTTCGTGGCTAGTAATTTTTATTTCAATTTGAGGATTTAACTGATTAACAGGCCGAGTTAAATTGAAATATTTGTCGGACCCATTATCAGAATTCATAATCCAACCATGATCAAGTAAGTTTTGCAATTTGCTAGTTCTTGGTTCTGGATCAGTAGAGCAAGCAATAGTTGGAGATAACAGACTAGCTGCAATAAGTGAAGTTAATTGTTTTCTTGTATTTTTCATTTTTTTCATCCCTGTTGTCTTTAAAAGAACAGTAGTTTATAAATCTTTTGTATTTATTGTCTCTTTGTAGTAGTTACATGCAATAAGGAAGAGAGAAGTTGACAAATACAAGCTTTTTTATAGATTCAGACGTTCCAAAAAACACCATGAATCAAGCAAATAAAGGGAGCAAAAAAGGCCAGGATAAAAAATCAAATTTAGGCCTAACTGTAACAAAAGAAGAAAACTTCAGTGAATGGTTTACACAACTTATTCAAAAATCAGAACTAATGGACTATTCCCCGGTTTCTGGTTGTTATATCTTGCGCCCAAGATCATATTTTATTTGGGAAGAAATCAGAACATTTTTGGATGCTAAGATCAAAGCAGACGGAGTTGAAAATTGTTATTTCCCGATGTTTATTCCTGAATCACTTTTGAAAAAAGAAGAAGACCATGTTGAAGGGTTCGCCCCAGAAGTTGCTTGGGTTGAAACAGGTGGACACACAAAATTGAAGGAGCGGCTTGCGATTCGTCCAACCAGTGAAACAATTATGTACGATTCTTATGCAAAATGGATTCGAAGTCACAATGATTTGCCACTTCGATTAAATCAGTGGTGTAATATTGTAAGATGGGAATTCAAACACTGCACACCATTTATTCGATTACGTGAATTCTTATGGCAAGAAGGACACACAGTTTTTGCAACGCGAACCGAAGCAGTTGATGAAGCTCACAAGATCGTAGGTTTTTATGTAGATACATTCAAAGAATTATTGGCAGTCCCACTATTAACAGGAAAAAAATCAGATAAAGAAAAATTTGCAGGAGCTGAATTCTCACTTAGTATTGAAGCACTAATGCCAGATGGAAAAGCATTGCAAGCAGGTACATCACATCACCTTGGACAAAACTTTGCAAAAGCATTTGATATTAAATTTAAAGACAAAGATGAAAAAGAAGAATTTGCATTTCAAAATAGTTGGGGAATTTCAATTAGAAGTCTTGGGACTATGATTATGACCCACTCAGATAACAAAGGATTAGTTTTGCCACCAAAGGTTGCAAAAACGCAAGTTGTGATTGTACCTTTACTTTTCAAACATGCAAAAGAGGAAGTATTGGCTGCAGCTGAAAAATTATTTGCTGAGTTGAAAGCTGCTGGCATTCGTGTGCATTTAGACTCACGTGAAAGTCATTCCCCTGGATTCAAATATAACGAATGGGAGCTTAAAGGAGTGCCTATCCGTTTGGAATTAGGTCCGCGTGATTTGGAAAATAAAAAAGTAATGATGAAAGTTCGAGATCAAGATGAGAAATCTTCTGTTTTGATGGCAGATTTGTTAACAGCTATTCCAAAAGAGTTAGAATCTATGCATGAAAGAATGTACACTAAAGCAAAAGACAATTTGGAAAGTTCAATTGTTAAGGCAAGTAGCAAAGAAGAAGTTATGGCTGCAGTTGAAGAAAAGAAAATTGCCTTAGTTCCATGGTGCGGATCATCAGAATCAGAAATTGCATTTAAAGAAGAGACAGGGATTCAATCATTGAATGCTCCGTTTGATCAAGCAGAATTACCTGCTGGAACAAAATGTTTTCTAACAGGAAATAAAGCAGTTAGATGGCACCTTTTTGGAAAGAGTTATTAAGGTGTTTTAATTTTTAATTTTTGAATAAAATGGTATTAACTGAAACAATAGAGGCAGAAATTCTAAGAGCAATAGAAGGTGCTCTTGATTCTAAAACTGCTGTTGACAGCACAGAGATTGAAGAAACAAACGAAACTGACCTTGAACAATTAGTTGATTCCATTGTTGTAGATCCAGATAGTGAAATTAGTTCTGACAACGAATTAAAAATAGATTTTTCTGACATCATGGACTATTCTAGACTTGCTGAAGAATTTCATTTCGAACAAATTCATTATGGCAGTATTGAATCTGATTATTTAGTAAGTGTTGCAGCTGAACACGAAGCTAAATACAAAGAATGGGAAGAAGCTACTGAATATTTAATGGAAGATAGCGCAACCATGGATGAAGTGGAAGCGCAAGACACTATGCAAGAAGTGATCTATGCTGCAATCTTTAATACAGCAGATGTTAGCTTCGAGAAAAGAAAAAGATTAGATACTTGGATTAAATTTAACCAAGTTGAGTTTGGTTTGTATAAAGCAGATGCCGTTGTTAGAACTGATGATGTTAATTATAATGTAAATTGATTTTTCTTAAAAAAAAGTTATTTTTTCTCATTCCATAAATCCAGCATTTCTTCTTCGCTAAAATGGAGTTTACCTGGAATCACCAAAGAATGTAGTGGTGCGCCAAAATCAAATTCTTTGATCTCCTTAAGTGGCCCTGATTTGACAATAAAATCATCGTGACCTAACCTTGCACATCCCACAACCAAAGTTTCGTCTGTAATGATCTTTTCTTTTAACCTGGACTCAATATCTTCAAGAACCTCAAGTGCTTGCAGAATAGTCATAAAGCGTGTATTAGACTCTGTTTGATCCTTGTTACCAGTTTCTTGTGCAACATTGTCAACCATAATATCAAGAAGGCAAAGAGTGTGAGCACCAATTGATTGATTGGCTTTGATTACATGATAAGGAGTTTCAAGATTTGGTACTCGATCTAAGAAAGGGATAGAAGTTGTCTTACCAAATTTGTATGGTTGCAAACCAGTGATACCAACTGCACTAAAAATTGAAGCATTATGAATTACTTGAATTTTGATATTTTGTTCTTTTGCAGTTCGATAAATTCCCATATGAGTTGTTGCCGAAACTGGATCACCGATAACTAAAAAAGCAATGTCTTTGTCTTTTGCTGATTGGATAAAATCATCCATACCTTGTTCTGACTGATTTCGGTCTGCGAGAATAATTTCTTTCCCATAAAATTCACTTAGTTCTTCAATAGTTGATGAAAGAAGAGAAGTGTAGGCCTCAAAGTAAATTTTATCACAAGATTTTACAATTTCTAGTGCTCTGACAGAGATGTCTTTTGCGCCACATAGTCCAAGGCCGATAAGGTAAAGTGTCATGTTGCTCTGAAACGATTGATTCTTTTTATGTGTTTTGGGAAAGAGAGTAGAAATCATCTTCTTTTGTTTAGAAGGCTTCGTTCGCTTCGCTCACTTGGAACGCTGCCTGACCGGGATCTGCATCTCAACTTCGCCTTAAATTCAAGGCTCAGGTCGAAAGAGATACTTTTTTGATATTCCCCCTAACTTTGGCAGCGCGTTCGCCCTTCCAAACAAAAATGAAGTGATAAATTAATTTTTAGAAATAGTTTACTTTTTCTTAGCTACTGTTTTCTTTTTAGTTGTTTTTTTCTTCTTCGTAGCTTTCTTTTTCGTTGTTGCTTTTTTCTTGGTAGTAGCTTTCTTCTTAGTAGCCTTCTTCTTCTTGCCCCACTTTTTAGTTGGAGCATTTTTAATCATTTCTTGACATTCCTCTAAGGTTAATTCCTTCGGGTCTTTATCTTTTGGAACTGTAACATTCTTGTTACCATCAGTTACATACGGACCATAACGTCCTTTTAGAACTTTGATACCTTCCTTCTCAAAAGTTTGAATATGCTTCTCTTTCTCTAATTGCTTTTTGATAGCCACAATTTCCATTGCACGTTTGAAATCAATAGTGTAAGGATCATCTTCTTTTGGAATAGACGCATAAAGCTTTGGACCGAACTGAACGTAAGGACCAAAGCGTCCGATGTTGACTTTGATATCTTCGCCTGTTTCAGGATCCTTTCCAACAATTTTTGGGAGTTGAAAAAGTGCTAATGCTTCAGTTAAATTAATGTCATCAATATTAATTGTCTGAGGAATAGCTGCGAATTTTGGAGTTTCACCAGTTTCTTCATCCTTTTTTCCAATTTGAGCAAGCGGTCCGAATTTACCAATTCGCACTAGGACTTCTTTACCGGTTTTTGGATCATTCCCAAGAATACGTTGTTTGGATGCGATGAATCTAGTCTCTTTAATATAAGTTAAAATTTCTTGACCAACTTCAGCTTCTTTCTTTTTGTAAACTACAAATAAATCATTCAATCTTTTCTTTGCGCCATCTAGAATTTTCACTTCAGTTTTTCTTCCCTGAGCTTCATCTTTGGCAGCACGAATAGTTTCCATCTCTAACTCGATATCAGCAGTTAACTTCTCATCAACAATAATTGGCGCATGTTTCTCTAAAAGTTTAACAGTTCCAATCCCAAGTTCTGTTGCAGTAATTTGCACTCCTTCAATGTAACCCCTCAGGAACAATCTGTCGAGAATGTCTGCTCTGGTTGCTTTAGTTCCAAGATTTCTCTTTTCTAATTCCTTAATGATACTTGATTGATTGTAACGTTTTGGCGGCTGAGTTTCTTTGGCTAAAGAAGTGATCTTTTCTACAGTGATAATCTCACCTTCTTTCATCTCTGGAAGTTTTACTTCTTCTAAACGAACATATGGCGCGTAGAATCTATGCCATCCAGGTTCAACTGTACGGGTTCCTTTTGTTGAAAAAAGTTCAGCTTTGACATCAAGTTCCACTGTTTGACTTTCACGAGTTGCAGCAGGTGCAAAGGTTGCGAAGAAACGTTTTACAATAAGGTCGTAAACTTTTCTCTCTCTGTCGTGCAATTCTTGATCTGGAAAAGTTCCAGTTGGATAAATTGCAGGGTGCGCAGGATCAGTTTTCTTACCATTATTTGGTTTGAGTTCTTTGTATTTTAAAAGTTCACTTGCAAGTTCTTTGTAAGTTGCCTGCTTTGCAAGCATCGAGAGGATATTTTTGAAACCAAGTTTTGGATCTAATTGCTGTGAAGATGTTCTTGGATAACTAGTCCACCCATTAACGTAAAGTTTCTGAGCAATTTCTAATGTACGCTTTGGAGTGATTTTGAAAAGTTTGTAAGACTCTGTTTGTAAATTTGTTAAGTTGAAAGGATTTGGTGCTTGTTGTTTTCTTTGTGTTGTTTTTACTGAAGCAATTTTAGCAGATTTTTGACCATCTACAATTTTCATAATTCTATTCTTTTCATTCTCATCGAAAATTTTTCCCGCTTTGTGAAGCGCTTGCACTGCTTCTTTTTTATGATCACCATCTAATTGGACCTCCCAGTAAGGAACAGCTACGAATGCCTGAATTTCAAGTTCTTTGTCTGTTAGAATTTTAAGCGCTGGACCTTGAACACGACCAGTTGATAAAACCTTGAATGAACCAGCTGCTTTTACAGCCGCCATTAAAGCACGAGAAAGATTGATACCATAAAACCAATCAAGTCGATGCCTTGTGACTCCTGCGATTGCTTGACCCCAATTTAAATGGTCAGCCCTCATTGCATAAGATTCAACTAAATCTTTTTTTACAAGCGTTGAAAACTTCATTCTACTTGCATCTTTTCTACCGCAAGCAAAACGCATAGCATTAAGACCAATAACTTCTCCTTCAACGTCGTAATCGCAAGCTACAATGATTTCATCAACTTCTTCAGCTAAGTTTTTAATCACATTAACATAATCTTTAGTGTAGTTTAGATTTTTACTCATTAAGTAAGATGCCTTCCACTCAATATCATAAACTGGATATTCATAGGTTCGTTTGCCTTTTTCAGTTAACCCATAAAGGTGCCCAACACAACTGGCAATTAGAATAGTGTCACCACCATGTTCAATTTCAATGTAATAACCACCACCTATTTTCTTCTGTTTTGGCTTACCGTCAGCTAAAGCTGCTGCAATTTTTTTAGATGAAGAAGGTTTCTCTGTAATGATTAATTTAGTCATGTTTAATTGGAAAAATAAGGATCAGTTAAAAATCTGTTGGATTTGATGAATATATCTTTGAGAAGTGAGGAGTTTGAAATAAATTAGGGAAATATTTATAAATGACTACTTGAGAGTAAGAATTATGTCGTTTTTACAATTAGATTTACAACTTGGAACATATCTGCCAAGCGCATATGGAACCTTCAGGTTATTTGGAGAGTCACCAGAAGATTTTGAAACTGTGATTGGACATTATTTCCCACAACATCTTGAACCTGGAAAAAGGATTGATCATTCTAGAGAAATTAAAGAGATTAAAAAATTTAATTTAGATGGTCATTTTGCAGACGAGAGCCAAGAAAATCCTGATTGGATTCGAATGGAGATTAGTAAGAATCTAACTTTAACAACAAAATTAGATGATCTTGGATCAGTTATGGACTACATTAGAACAGCAGATTTTCAACATCAAAAAAGAGGAAATTTGTACAAATGGAATCCAATTGATGTAGAAAATGGAAGAAAGTTATTAGCTTTTGTCCCAGAAAGAGTTCTTAATGAGTTAGTAAATTGTGATTATAGTCGCTTTGCTCAAGTAGTTGATGAATTAAGAGCACAAAGAAGACCAGCTGAGTCCCGAATATATATGGGAAGTAGTGCTGGTTGGGATTGGATTGACCCCCTTGAATAAAGTTAATCAGCCAGATATTTAAACATTAAAAATTCTCAAGTAATTAGATGGATGAAATCATTCTGTTAGAAAATAAGCGAAACAATTATAAATAACTACTGTTTAGGGACAAATATGAATTACCAGAGAGTATTTGAAGGAATTGTAGGAAAGACAATAGATGCATCAGTGATAGCAGGTGCTGGGCGTGATCAAGATGCACCAATTGTTTACATTGGCAGAGATAGAATGGATGAAGTAGTTGGAATGGTAACTGAAATGAGAGATCTTTATAGTCAAGCAGGGTCTAAAAGATTAGCAGAACATTTTAGTGGAGCAGTAGAAGAAATTTTATACGCTAGTGACCGCAATATATTAAACAGATTCAATGCAGGAGTTGATTGGTTGATAATCAACATGTGGGAAAGGCATTTTTATGATAGTAAAAATAATCAGAATTAATTACATCATCTAAATATTTAAATATCAAAAATTCTAGAATAATTGAATGAAAGGGATTGTTGAGTTAGATAATTTGTTTGAACCTGAACAAAAGAATGAATTAAAAGAAGTTCTGGAGATTAAGGAAGAATTCAAAGCTGAGACAGCAGAAGATTCTGCCAAGTTAGAAATTTCTGAATCTGAAGAAACAAAACCCACAATTAGAATTCTTTCTGAAGACATGATTAACAAGATCGCAGCAGGAGAAGTTGTGGAACGTCCAGCTTCAGTGATTAAAGAATTAATTGAAAACGCACTAGATGCAAAGGCAAACAGCATTGTTGTAGAAATTAAAAATGCTGGGAAAGAGTTGATCAAAGTTAAAGACAGTGGTCATGGAATGAGTCAAGGCGATGCCTTGCTTTCTTTGCAAAGGCATGCAACAAGTAAAATAATTACCGACGATGATTTGTATTCCATCGCAACACTGGGATTTCGAGGAGAGGCTCTCGCAAGTATTGCAGCAGTTTCAAAGTTGACCTTAACTACAAAACAGGCAGATTCACTTGAAGGGTATCGAGTTGCTTTGGAAGGGAGCTATGTTGTAGATGAAGGAATTAATGCTGCAACAACAGGAACAGTAGTTGAGATCCGAGATTTATTTTGGAATACCCCAGCACGTAAAAAATTTCTAAAAACAGATTCAGTTGAGTTGAGACATTGTATTGATATTGTAACACGTTATGCTTTGCTTCACCATGGGATTTCATTCAAGTTGATTCATAATGATAAAGTACTATTGCATGCACCAGCAACAGAAGATATGAAACAGAATATTCTACTGATTTATGGAAAACAGCTGGAGAAAGAATTGCTAGAAGTTAATTTTGAGGACAGCGAAGTTGGGATTAAAATTAGTGGATACATAGTAAAACCCTTGTCTGCTAAAAATGATAAAAGTTATCAATCATTTTTTGTAAACAAGCGTTATGTAAAAAATAAAACTCTACAACGAGCACTATATGATGCATACCATTCTTTACTCTTCGTTGGAAAACATCCACTGGCAGTTCTTTGTTTAGAACTCGATCCATCCTCAGTTGATGTGAATGTACATCCGCAAAAAACAGAGATCAAGATTGAACAGAAAGAATTAGTATATGCTGCTATGTATAAAGCAGTGAGTTCTGCACTTGAGAATAATTCATTGGTACCGACTGGAGACATTAAAAGCGAGCAGACTTTTTTAGAGGCTGATATTGCACGTCCAAAGTTACCTGATGTACCTAAATACATGTTTGAAAAAGCAGAGCAGACTGTGTTTGTGAAAGAATCTTCGGAAGGAGTAGATTATGTGTCAAATGCAGAGCCAGCAATTGAAACAAATGTTACAGAAGGACTAGTTGAATCAAAAGAAGCTGGACCAGAAGTTGCTGAACAAGTGAGCGTTGTGATCCCACAAAGTCACACTGAGTCTGCTGTGATCCCTGGATCTTTGAAACTACCAGAGATGAAAATACTTGGGCAAATTCATAAAACTTTTTTTATCGCAGAAACCCCTGGTGGAATGCTGTTAATTGACCAGCACGTTGTGCAAGAGAGAGTTTTGTATGAAAAGTTTATGACAGAATATTTGAATAAAAACGTTGCTGTGCAGAACTTGCTTGAGAGTGAGCTTGTGACATTTTCTCCAACTCAGACAGCAGTAGTTTTAGACAATTTATTCACATTGAAAACATTAGGTTTTTCAATTGAACATTTTGGTGGTAATGATTTTTCTTTATCCTCTGTTCCATCATTACTTGGAAAAGTGCAAGGAGTAGAAGTTTTGAAAGTTGTAGTTTCCGAATTAAGTAAAGGCAAAGTTACTGAATTGAATCGAATTCAAGAAGAAATTTTAACTATGATGTCATGCCGTGCATCAGTTAAAGCAGGTGATGTTCTTTCGATTCCAGAGATTACAAAGTTACTCTCTGAACTGGCTGCTTGTCGGCTCCCTTATACTTGTCCACATGGCCGTGCAATATTGATTCGAATTTCAGCTGATGAGTTAGAGAAGAAGTTTTTGCGTCATGGATGATTAAACAGAATTAATTCTTGCAAGTTTTGAGTTACACAAGAGATATTTAAATTCAGCAACGCTTTCTTCTGAAGAGATTAAGTTAGGGAATTTGAGCATTTTTGATACCTTAGTACCCGAAACATGACCAAAAGATCCGTGACCTGGACGAATATGACTATAATCGAAAGTGACCTGACCCATATCAAATAGACGAATGGATTCAGGTAACCGATCTGATTTTGGTTGATAATAAGTCAGTGTTGTGCCAAGGAGATCGAGAGTCTCTTTCTCAACTTTACGCAGACCCAATATTTGATTTGCTTGTTGTTTGTTATAATCTTTCAAAGTGGAACCAGTACGCCAAGGATTATTTTCTGCCGCTCGGACAAAAGCTGTCTTACCATCTTTGTATAAAACAGGCGCTGTGTAAAAATTTCTTCTTTTGTTGAACTCGAGTTGTTTTTGATAATTAGAAAATTTCTCAACAATATTTGCCATGATAACTTGAATTTTTCTAGGTTCCCTACGAACATGATTCTTCTCATTAACAGTGATTTGCCGATAATCCACTCTTTGAATATCATATTTACCACTAGCTTCTAAAAGATCACAGATGAATTTAGTTGCTTGAATTTTTTCGGGACGCGAGACCATTGTTATTACGTATTAGGAGTGTATTTAAAAGATTTTTGGAAAAATCCACCAGATTTAAGCTACTAGCCCAATAATCCACCCAGAATCCTATAGCTATTGAGTTCAGCTTCGCTACCCACTGGTCACTGGTCAAGTACGGCTAGCTATTATAAACCAATTCTGCTATTCTTACTATTACAATGGACCTCAACCAAATACCTCGGATCGGCGCTAAAACTATTTCACTCATTGAAGAAAAAATTGGCGAAAAATCAGTTCACACATTTTGCAAAGAATTGGAAAATTTGCAATTTAGTAGTTTGTTTTCAATGCAACTAGAATCAAAGGTAGAACAAGAAATCATTAAACACTGCTATGAAAAAAAGTATCAATTCAAATACAGTAGTAGCTTAATTCAAAATGCAGCAGTTAAAAAATTATTCCAAGAATTAGCATCCGTTTTACGGAGACAATTTCTGTTAGAAAATAACAAAAAAGAATTAATTGCATTCTCACCTACAAGTTCTAAATCTGAAATTGCCAGACGTCAAGAGTTAATTTCAAAAGCAGTTTCATTTTCCTCAAATTACACTGAAGAGCAGAGGAAAATAATTCAAAAATTGCTGCAAAAGCCAGTCTCAAAAGTGAATTTAAAGGAAGAGATCATAATTCTTTGCGATGAAGAATTTGTATTTAAAACGTTAAAATTAGTCTTACCAAAAAAAGCACTTTTAATTTGTCTAAAAAATAAAGATGAATTCAAACATTACCATCAATATGATTTAATCCGATATGTTTACAGCGATGAATCAAAATTCATCTGTGATTTTGAAGGCGCAACTAATGTGATTGGAATTAACTGGAAAGATAATATTTATGATGTGGTGCCAGAAATGCTTGAACAAGAATTTCAAGGTCACAAAGGACAGTTAGAAAATGTTCTAAAACTAATGATTGATTACAATGTTCCAAGTGAACCACTAAACCGAGAAATTTTGGAATCAGTGTTAAACAGATTAGAATTGGACACCGCAGTGATAAAAGTTGTGTCCAGAGAAGACTTAGAAGCACTTAGAAAACTTGCTGAATCACATGTCGAAACTGAACTTGGAAAATTACAAATAAGTGGGACTGAACTCTTAAAACTTTTGAAATCTCCTGTTTCAGAACATTTGCTTCTTAGAAAAGTAGTGGAAACAGTACAAGAAAGACTATCGCACGAAGACAAAGATTTAGTTAATTATTTGAATTTTGAAACAATCTTGCCAGAAATTGATGAAGACAGAGTGATCTCAATGGAGAAAGAAATATCTTTACGCAGAGCTGAATCTGCGTTCGAAAGAAGCTGTGATTTTGCTCAGAGATTTTTATCACAAAAAGGACTAATCCTTTCAGCTCAAAGATTCTTAGAGAGAGTAGATTTTCTAATTGGGCTTGGACAATATTTTAGTGGTTCTAGTTTACCAAGGATTACAAGTCACAAACAATTTAGTTGTATGAATTTGCAAAGTCAATTGCTACTTAATAAAGTAAAAGACCCTGAGTCAATACAAGCTATTACTTATTACTTGGATAATCAGCAGACTATTTTAACTGGGGCAAACTCTGGTGGGAAAACAAGTTTGTTGCAACTGCTCTGCGAAACACAGCTTCTAGCACAGATGGGTTTGATGGTTAAAGGTGTTTGTCAAGTTCCACTATATGATAACATTCATTTCTTTACCAAGTCTTCTGGAACAGTCGGGAGTGGAGCCTTTGAAACTACACTAAAAGATTTGGCACAAATTGCAGAGAAGAAAAATAAGGAATTAACTGTGATTGATAGTGATGAAAAAGAAGTTGATAGATCACTAGTATTACTTGATGAAATTGAATCAATAACTGAACCAGGGGCTGCTGGAACATTGATTGCTGCAACACTTGAATGGTTCAAACAATGTGGAGACATTGATGTAGTATTAGTCTCACATCTAGGAGATGTGTTAACCGAACTTTGTCCGAATGCTAGAATTGATGGAATCGAAGCTGTAGCACTTGATGATTCACTCCAGTTAGTAGTTGATAGAAATCCAAAGATAGGAGTTCTTGCTCGGAGTACACCACAGTTAATTGTGGAGAAATTGGCTCTTCAAAATGCAAATAGTGATTATTTTAAGTTTTTACAGAAGAAAATGTCAGCTGGTAAAAAAGAAATAAAATCTAATGTTACTACGACCCAAGTGGTCCCAGAACCAAGAAAAAGTGTAGTGGTTTGAATTGAAATAAAAGTAAAATTTAAATATACATTTGCATATCAAAGAAAAATGGCAAGACTAATAGAAGCTACACCAATTTTAGAAGGTGATGATGCAATTAAACTTCTTAATGAAGTTGCAAACGCTAGATATAGTGCCAAAAAACAAAATTTCTTAGATCAATGCAAAAAGATATATGCAATGACTAAGTGATAAATGTGGAAATAAATTTCTCAAAAGTTAAAGTAGAGGTGCTCTCAAGAGTTAATGATCTTTCTACATTTGATTGTGGGGACAAAGATATTAATGATTTTCTTCAAAATGATGCAATTATATATCAAGAAAAGAAAATAGCCACTACAATTATTTTTATTCTAAATGAGAAGATTATTGGATTTTTCTCAACAGCTGCAGATTCAATAAGACTAAAGCTGGAGGAGAAAGAAGTTCACAAAATTGAAGGAAAACCATTCCAGGAATTTCCAGCTATAAAAATTGCTAGAATCGGAAGAGATGTTAGATTCAAAAATCAACTAGTTGGAACAAAGATTCTTAAATGGGCAATTGGTTATGTTCTTAGGTGTTCTGAAATGACAGCAGTTCGATTTATCACAGTAGATTCATACACAAATAGAGTTCAATGGTATGAAAAAATTGGATTTAAAAGAAATTTGGATAAAAGGTATACTAAAAAGGACCAACATGTAAGTATGCGTTTTGATTTATGTAATTAATTAATTAAACTAAATAAATTCCCTCAAGTGCATGCCTAATTAGTCCATTCACAAAATGCATTTTCTCTTGTAGAACATGGTCTCCACCTGCTTTACGGATCTGATTTACCCGGTCTAAAACTTGACCAAAGAATCGAATTAGATCTCCTTCTTGAAGATTGGTATTTTCTAATAAGTCGAAGAAAGTTTTTCCATTATACATCGGATGAACAAGGGCAGTTACGTCATGCATACTTTCAAACAGCTTTTCTTTTTTAGTTAAAGGATCTTCAGCCAAAATTGCCTTAAGTGCATTGTACTCCTTATTCATGAATCTCCTTTTGAAAGTAGTCTTTTCTTTTGCTTCATAACATAATGAACCAAGAGTCAACAAGATTTGATAATCAGACATCTTTAGATACAGGTCAGTTGCGAATATTTCACTGATGATAATTTCGTTTACAAAAATCTTAGTTGCAAAAATACCTTTATCAGTTAATTTGTTATCTTCAGTTAAAAACCCACATTTTTTAAGTTTCTTGACAATCCGATTGTAGCGAAATAACACTCGCTCAGTTGGAACATCATTCCACTTGTCACCGAACTTTTGGTAACTGTAAAAACTCTGCCTTAGAATAAACTCAATCTCCTCTGGAGTATGCTGATCAATGATATTAATAGTTGTGTTAACAGATAATTTGAACTGACTTTGAATTGGAAGCACATCCTTGTAAGTTAGTTTTTTAACCTCTTTGTAGTTGAAATGTCTTCTATAAATTAAAGATACAACCAATCCTTCAGGATCAATTCCACGTCGACCAGCACGCCCTGCGATTTGGAAATATTCTTTAGTGTTTAGTGCACGAAATGAACGGCCATCATATTTACGGAGGTCGTTGAAGCACACCGTCTTTGCTGGCATGTTAATTCCAACTGCGAAAGTTTCAGTCGTGTAAAGAACTTTTATCCAACCATTTGAAAACATAGTCTCAACTATTTCCTTTAACGCTGGAAGTAAACCTGCATGATGAAATCCAATCCCACGGCCTAACGCCTCTCTTAGTAGTTGAGTAGTTGGAAGTTTAAGAATTTCTTTTGGCCAAGTTGCCATCTGTTCTCTGCAAAAAGTCACTAGTTTAGGGTCTGGTTTGTAAACATTTGCACGGCTTAAGTCCTTAGCTTTATTTTGAGTGTCCCTACGACTGAATGTGAAAAAAAGACAAGGTACACGGTCTGGACCTAAGTCTTTGATTAATGCAACGTGATCTGGATCTGGAAGTTTGTTACGTTTGCCCTTCCCATTTTTTCCATTTCTTCCATTTCTTCCGCCTTTGCCACCGCGGCCACCTTTTTGATGACGGCCAGCACGTCCTTGGAAAAAGGAATCGTAACCAGGCATATCTTTTACTTCTTCAATATGTTTGTTTAGAGATTTTAAATCAGTGATGCCAAGTTCGAAATCGTAAAACATATGTTTAAGTGGAACTACTCTTTCACCACTGTGGACTGTGATTACCTTATGACCTTTAATTGCTGCAATCCAGGCTGCAAATTCCTCAGCATTTGGAATAGTTGCTGAGAGACATAAAAATCTGACATTTTCAGGTGAGTAGATCACAGATTCTTCCCACACACTACCACGTTCTGGATCATTGATGTAATGTACTTCATCAAAAACAACATAAGCAACATCCTTAACTGAGTCGTCTCCTGTGAGCACCATGTTACGATAGATTTCAGTTGTCATAATCAGAAATCTAGCACCAGGATTAATTACAGTGTCACCAGTCATTAAACCAACGTTGGCTCCGCCATATTCCTTTGAGAAATCCTTATATTTTTGGTTACTGAGTGCTTTAATTGGAGCAGTATAAATAATTCTTTTAGTAGTACTTTTGTTTTTGTTGATAATGTAATCTGCAATCAATGTTTTTCCAGAACCAGTAGGAGCGGAAACTACTACACTTTTGTTCTCTTCAATTGCATTAATAGCATCTTCTTGGAATTCATCTAAAGTGAGTCCTTTGTATTTCATAGCCATGTTATTGTTTGTAGGAAGTTAGGTGTGGTTTTAAAGCTTGGGGTCTGTAGTAGATCATTCTAACTGACTTACCCAATCTTCTATAATAGTAAAACCACCTTGCCAGAATTTTTCATCTGTGATATCAATCCCAATTGATTGCAGAATCTTTGCTGGATCTTCACTGCCACCTGCTTTAAGCAGAGTTTCTAGTTTCGGTAAGAATATTTCTGCACCTTCTTTTTTGTAAGTTGCATAAAGTGAAAGACTTAGTAGTTCACCAAAGTTATACGCATAACAATAAAACGGAGAATGAAAAATGTGAGGGATGTAAGACCATTCATATGCGAAGTCACCATTTAGTTCCACGCTGTCACCAAACTGTTCTTCTAGAAGTTTGAAGTATGCGTCATTCAAATCTTGTTGACTTGCGCCATTTTGAAGAAGTTTGTGAGCTTCGATTTCAAAGAGAATAAAATAATTTTGCCGAATAATTGTTGCATAACTACTAGCTATTTTTTCCATTAAGAGAGCTTGTTTTTCTTCACTTGAGGCTGCCGCAGTTAATAATGCTTCAAAGACAACCATCTCAGCAAAAGTACTCGCGGTTTCACATAGAGGTAGCGGAGCGTGACTCACTGAAAATGGCAAATGATTAGTATGTAAATCATGAACTGCGTGTCCTAATTCGTGTGCTAAAGTAGAGATAGCACGGTTGGTCCCATCGAAATTTGTCATCACATAAGGTGCTACGTTTTCATTAATTGACATACAAAATGCACCACCACGTTTGTCCTCTTTTGGATGAGAATCAAGGTGCCCGTTATCGATGATAGACTTAGCTTTTTCTTCGAAGTCTGGCCAAAAAGAGTTGAAAGAATCAAACACTATTTTTTTTGCTTCAGCGAAAGTATGAGTTGACTGTTTTGAGTTTAGCGGAGCATATAAATCATAACGTCTTAGTTTATCCAGTCCTAATTTTTGGGCTTTGATCTTAAAGAAATTTTGAAATAATTCTTTGTTGTTTCTGCAAACTTGCAGAAGGGTGTTGATTGCTGCCCTATCAATTTTATTCGCAGAGTTTCGCATATCAATACTCTCCTCATAATTTCTAAGTTTGGATTCCTCTGCCCAGTCCCTTGCAACAGCTGAATAAATCATAAACATTTTATCTTTGTGCTGTTTGTATGGAGTAAATAGTGCAGTGTATGCAGCTTCTCTTTCTTTAGGATCATTACTGTGTACATGCTTTAGAAGTTCTTGCTGATTTTTGATCAGAACTGGTTCTTGACCTTCTACATGAAAATTGTATTCATAGTCATTTGTGATCATGGTGTATAACTCTGTAACTACCTCAATTCCAGTTGTATCTTTTCTATGAATTATTTTTTCCTCTTTTTCTGAAAGAGAATGTTTTGCTTTTGATCTGACATAATTTAAAGTAAATTTGTATTGATTGCTTTCATCAAAAAGTCTTTTGGCATTAACATCATCTAAAATTTCTGTCCCTTGATCTTTTGATTCTAAACCCTTAAGCCAGTGAGAAAAGAAAAGAGTTGCATCATTAATTTTAATTGAAAGTGAATCCAATTTTGACTGCAAAGTTCTAGCCTCTGCATTTTTGATATTGGTTGCAAGTTGTAAACTAACAAAGGCTGAAATTTTACTGAAATTTTTGGAAATTTGATTGTCAGATTGGAGAATTTTTTGGAAGTCATCAACTGTAATCTTTGGAGATAAAAGAGATTTGAATCTGGAAAATTCAATGATACTAGTTTCAATTTCTTGGTACAGTGATTCGAATTGATCCTTCGCAACAATTTGAGTTAAGTCCCAGTTAATTGCTTCTTTATTTACTTGAGTATCTGATTTTTTTCCTTCCATGGTTAGTTTAAGCTTTAGACTTGTTATAAATCTTTTTGAATGAGAAGAGCTAGTTTTATGTTGTGGTGACTGCAATCACCACTTGGATTGATATAGCTGAGTAAGTCATGAGTTTATATGAATGAAAGAAAGAAAAGGAGAGATAAGAAAATGAAGACAGTGAAAAATTTTGTAAAATTTTTTAGCCTCAATTTTTGGAGGTTACAAAAATGAAGATAACAGTAGACTTAGACGATGTACTTGGACCATACATGCCAGCGTTTTTGAATTTTTACAACGAAAGACACGAGACCAGACATATAGTAAGTGATTTGGTAACTTATTCGTTAGAGAAATGTTTAGGAGTACCTGAAAGTATAATAGGACCACTAGTAGATGAATTTGCAATGACAGAAACATATGCAAAGTTGCCAGTGACCAGTGGAGCATATAAAATTCTGAAAAAGCTAAAAGATGAAGGACATGATTTAAGTGTGCTAACATTTAGAAAAAATGAAACTAGATTTGTAACTGAAGATTGGGTTAGCAAAAACTATGCAGGCATATTCTCAGATGTTGCGTATACAAATGGAAAGTCCACAAAAGGAGAATTAGCAGTTAGAATGGGATCAAGATTACATATTGATGATTCACCAAAACATACCAGAAGTGTTGCAGCTCGAGGAATAGATGTGCTGTTATATGATGCTCACTGGAACCAACATGTAGGGTTTGAGGACGGGATCTACCGAGTAAACTGTTTTTCTGAGCTGCCAGGCAAAGTCGCCAGAGTCGAAGATAAATTGAGTCAAGTATACCACATTTGAGTAGAGTGATTTTTTATTTTTGGTTTTGTGGGGAACTGGCTCACCACTGCGATTAATATATTATGATAAGAGGAAAATACTATGAAAATTGAGATAGATCATTCAAGTGGACGTTCAGGATATTATTCTCAATGGAAAGTTGGCAGAATTATAGACCATGTTGGAGCTCGAAAACGGAGAAGTAATATTGCAAGTGTTCAAGGACTAGAAGCTGAAAATCCAAAAAGAGTAATTCTTGGTGCTGGTAACGCAAATTCAATTGATGATTTAATGTGTGGAAAATTTCAACGAGACAGATTATCAGTTGTTAGACAAATTAATGATGTAAGTGAAGATCAATTAATTGTACTACCCCAAGATTATCGAATTGGAGGATGGGACGCACAGCGCAGTATCTCGTATGATCAGAAGACAGTAGTTAGATTAGATTCAATGGCAACTAAAAAACAGCTTCTTGAATATAAAGCTGAACAAGATGAGAACAACGATAAGTTTCGAAGTGGATTTTCTTTTTCTGAGATGGTGCAATGGGATATGACTCCTGAGAGGATGTTAGCAGCTGCTGCAGCATCTATTAAAAATGATGATGCAGAGAGAACTAGATCTTGCTATGCATGGAAAAGTCCAAGTGATAATGGGTTAAGAGTTGTATCTTTACTGCGCGCAATTGAAGGATTAGAAATTCGACTAATACAAGACTTTGCATCTTGGAAAATATTACCTGCTATTTTAGAAACAAGAGGCGGAAAAAAGGCAGAACAAAAATTACGCCATATTAATGGATATATGAAATTTTTTGAGGCAGATAAATTTCTGGACAAGTTAGATGTTAATGAGTTAGATATGATTGAAAAAATGTCTCGTCCACATGATTCTCGCCGTGGGTGGCATATGGATGTCCCAAGTAGAGGAGATAGAAATGAAAGACATGAAATTAAAATTAGTAACATGCCAATTTCAAAATATCAAGCTGACGGAATGTTTGATATGAAACATTGTTATAGTCTTGTTGTGACAGACCACGGCGATACAGAGCAAAGGTACCGTGAAGGACGACGTCGTTCGCCGCGATGGCAGGATGCCCCCAGTAAACAAGATGTGTTTTACACAGCGAATGCCATCGCGGCACTTCACAGTGTTCGTAAAATTCACCGTAACAGACCAGCTGGTTGGAGATGTGGCAACTTACCAATTGCGATGCCAAAAGAAAGTTTTGTTGAATACGCAGATGCCTTGCGTTATCAGACTGTGATCTTAGATAAGAAAGGAAGATCCAATAAATGGAGTTTACGTTCTTTGAACAAAAGTGAAATAGAAGATTGGCTTTGGAGTGCTGTACAGTTATATGGTGCTAGTGAGACTATGACTACAATCCCTGGAGCGTTAAATCCGAGGGGAGTTACTCGAATGATTAAAATGTATGAAGGCAGGCAAAGAGTGAATGCTTTGTGATAAGATGATTTAGGTTTAAATTTTTATTATCTCATGGTACGCAGGCATCCATGTTTCTTCTATCATGATTAAATGTTCATGATTTCTGATTACATGACTGAATTGTTCACGCAATTCGTTGATAATACTGTTGAATTGTTGGTAATTGTCGACGGCAAACTCGAATTCTACCTCCCAGGGTGCCAAAGAACGAATGTAGTAAAGAGACCGGGGATGTTGTTTCATCCATTGACTTAAGGCAGCTTCATCCTTGTGGCTCAAAGATTTGAAATAGATGATGGCTTTAAAAAATTCCAAATTAAGTTTGTTAAAATCTACTGCCACCCGATAAGAAAGAATAATTTCTTTTTGCTCCAATATTTTCATTCTTCTTCGAACTATTTCAATTGTTGAACTTGTTTTTCTGGCAAGTTCTGCCACTGGAATCCGAGCATCGTTTGCTAAAATATTGAGAATCTTTGAATCTAACTGATCAATAGAATTTTCAACTACTTCTGCACCAAAAGTTACCACCTTAGTGGCTGATTCTTTTGAATTCTCGAGAAAGAACTTTTTATTGTATTGTTTAGTGTCAACCATAGTACCCAGAGTTTTACTAATTATCAGATGCTGCCACTTATTGAAAAGCTGGTTGATAATCACAAAATATTCCACTGTGCTCTTCGCGAGAATTGCAAGTACTGAATCAAATGCACCATCACTAATACCTAGCCAGTAAATATCTTTATTTTGTTTTAATGAAGTGTAAAATTTTTTACGCTCTTTTGGATTGTTTTCTAATTTGAGATAAACCTTAAACATGTGGTAACCTAGTTTGTTGGGATTAATTGATGTGATGAAACCCTGAAGAATGCCTTTTTGCTGCAATTGATTAATTCGGTATTTGACTGACTCTCTGCTTTTTTTCACTTTACGGGCTAATTGTGCATTACTAATTCTAGTATTCTTATCTAACTCATAGAGGATTTTACGATCAGTCAAATCAAGTTTAATTTCGTCCATTTATGTACAAAACACAGCTTTTTATTTAAAACTTGTTGTTTTGAGATGATTTAGACATAAATCGGAAAATATAGCACCATTGTTTTTATGTATTGAGAGTACCACTATTAAGTTATGAAGGTAGCGAGTAGAGTTAAAAGAGGTAGTTTAGAATCAACAGTACAAGGGCTGTTTATTAGTGCGCCATACCCAGGTGATCAGAAATTTTTTGGTCAACCAACTGGATTATTGTATGCGCTTTCGGTTCTTGCAGATAGAAAATTACAGAAAACAAGTAGCAAAGAGATAGTTTCTGTGGAGATGCCTGTTTGGGCACCAGCAGGAGTTACTGATTTTTCAAATTCTAAATTAAAAGAAGAGTTAACTGATTATATTACTGAACATCGTCCAAAAGTAGTAGGAATCTCAACATTTAGTGCTTCTTATCAAAATGCACTTGCAATAAAAGATTTAGTAAAAAAGATTGCTCCAGAAACACTAGTAGTATTTGGTGGAGCACATGAAGATAACTTTGTAAAACATTATCGAAAAAATGACAGAATTGATGCAGATTTAGTTGTTGCAGGAGATGGAAGTCATTTACTTGATGCAGTATACTCAATTGTAGAAAGTAACCCACACGCAACTGTTGAAGAAATCAAACAGAACATTTACTCTAGGAGAGAAGAATTAGAATCACTCCCAGGCACAGGATTGTTACTTCTTGAAACGAAAACAGGGATTGAAAGTATTACAACAAATGCAGCAGAACATAAACGTTTACGTAAACAAACACTATTAGGTGCACTCCCAATTATGCCAAGATATTTGCTTCAAAATGAAGACGAAGTATCATCCGGATTTGATATTTTTCAAAACCCAAAAGAAGAAAATCTCAAAACTGCGCAAGTGATGGTTGGCCAAGGTTGCCCTTACGCTTGTGCTTTTTGTAGTGAAGGAATTGGAACTGTGTGGTATGATGATGATGCACCAAATGCAAGAGAACCAAGACGAAGTATTGAACATCTTGAAAAAGAGTTACAGGAGTTAAAACAAGAAGGTTATGAAGCAATCTTCTTTGATGATAGTACCTTCTTTGCTAAACCAAAAAAATACCTGGCAGAAGTATTAGACTTACTTGCAAAATATGAATTTCGCTGGGGTTGCCAAACTACTCAAAAAAGTATCCATGCAATGAAAGAGTTCTTACCTAAGATGAGAGAAGCAGGCATGGATTATGTGTACATTGGGATTGAACATTATTCAGGAGAAATTCGTGATAATTTTGGGAAGAATGTACGAGGAGGTGTGAAAGTTTCAGGCAATGTTGAACACACACTTAGCATGCTAGAAGAAGCCGAAGTAAGTGTTGGAATATCACTTACATTTGGACATCCAGATACCAACAGCCCAACACAATCAACTACAGAAACATTAGCTTCAGCAAGATACGCAATAGATCGAACCAAAGAATTAATCCAGATGTACCACAATGTGGTTGGTGTTTCTTGTAATTTAGTAACGTACCACCCAGGAACACCAATTAGTGAAATGTTTGAGAGAGAAGTCGGCCCAGTTGATTACACAGGTTTGCCAAATCAATCTGCAGTTTATGCTCAATTTGAAGAAGGGATGGGACCACACGCAGCAGGACTAACTGATTCTTTAGTAAACTTCATTGCAAACTATGCTGCAGAAAAATTTGGAAAAAAACTTTGGATGTGAAAAAATGGCAGAGATAAAAAAATTCCAAGAAGATTGTTATGTGAGTAACATGGACCTATTTGTGAGACATAGAAATTATGTTCAAGGCATTGAACAAGTTGTTGATTTGAATCACGCAGCACTCACTAGGCCATATGAAGAAGTCTTCACTGCAGTACACACAAAAGACCCACGACAAGTTACTGCCCTTGAAGCACGAGTGAAAGCAGCACGAATAGTAAACCTACCAGATCCAACTCGAGTTTTGTTTGGAAGAAATACTACAGAAGTTTTGAACTTTGCGTATTGGATTTCTGGTGTTGAAGGTCATCATGCAGTTACCAGCACTGTAGAGAATGGATCAGTATTACGTTTGTTTATAGAGAACAGAGATCATGGAAATACCGATGGAGAGGATGGTTGGTCAACATTTCCAGACCAATGTATTGCAGAAGGCTACACAGGGTTTAATTCGCAATCTCAGAAAACGGTTGAAGTCACAGTTGTTGATTATTTGAGAGATAGAAACCTTGATGCAATTGTTGATGCTGTGCAAGAAGATACAAAACTAGTCTTAGTGAGCCATGTTGTTCGTAACGACGGTCAGGTTACAGACATTATGGACTTGGCACGGGCAGTAAAAGCAAAAAATTCTGATTGTTATTTAGTTATTGATGGTGCGCAAGCACTTGGGAATATTGACGAAGTTGATTTTGATAAATTGGAAGAAGCAGGTGTTGATTTTTACGCAGCAACACCCCACAAAACAATGGGAAGTTATCCAATTGGTCTGTTGTATATGAGTGAACGGGCTGCGAAGAAGGTTGATCGATTGAAAGTGCGCTCCGATTTAGAGCAAGTAATTATGCCAGGAATGATTGATCCAGTGTATGGTGTTACTCCAAATGTAGATGTTGCGTTTAGTCCTGCACGATATTTGTCTCTTGTGACTGCAGTTGAAACACTTGAAGATAAAGGATTACTTGGTGACAATGATTTTTCAGGAAAAGTAGAAGAACAGGAACAGTTGAAACAATACTTTTTAGAACAAGCAGCAAAAAGGAGTTGGGAATCAGTTGAAGTTAATGACAAACAATATTCTTCAGCAATTACTGCTGGCCGATTTTCTGGAGTTGATAATCAGAACCTAGTTCATGCTTTACAAAATCAAAATATCTTTGTTTCATATACTGCAGAAACAGATTCAGTGAGAGTTAGTTTTGATGCTATGCACAATTCCACATCTGATGTTGATGTCTTCTTTGATGCAGTTTCAGAGTATCAGGTTGCGCAAGAAAGAATCACTTCTTCAGAAAATGTTGTTCCATTAAACTTCTGGAAACGAAATTATCAAACAGTTGCAGCAGTTGCAGTTGCTGCAATGGCACTGGTTGCAGTATGCCCTTCTAGCTATGAACAAGTAGAAGTTGTTGATTCAGTTGATTCTAATTCTGCATACTGCGACTATGCAGATTACGCTTTTAGAGTGCAAGGAGATTGGGAAGAAAGGTGTATGTGAATGTTATGGAGAATTAAGGTACGATGAAACTCAACAGAAAATTTAGAGAACACTTGCAAAAAGCACTTCATGCGGGTCCACACCCAATCAATGAGGTTTATAATTTACTTCTTCGCTATCCTAAGACCTTACTTGATGAAGTAACAATCAATTCCATCAAAGATCCAAAAGGGGCTGCCTTGAAAGTCGAAACTATTAGTGGCACTGGATTTGCAGTATCACATTATAGGGAAGCCACAAGTAGTGTGCCCTGTATTTACCAACTTGAGTTTTATGCTCACTTCAAGCGACCTTGCTTTTTTGCATTAAGAGAACTAGCAACAGATGGCAGAGGAGTTGAAGTAAGTGTGTATGATATTGACACAAGAAGTAGATATAGATTTGGAATAGTCACAACAGGCGCACTCAAAAAACATGTTGTCACAAGTGATTTGCTTGGAGAACTGGAAACAATGGCTAAAAGACATTCCTATGACAACTATGGATTTAGAAGATTAGAATTAGATCATCCGCGTTCTGTATGGACAACAATGTCAGATGTATATAACAACGATATGTTCAAGTTAATGTTGGAGCAATATTTGATTTCTGAAGATCAAGAAAGTAAGGTAATTCAAGCATTGCACAGATAGAAACAAGAGGGGAAATAAAGACAATAACTAAATTACAAACCAATAACCAACCAAGCCATATAACCAATGTAGAGAGTTGCAAGGATTGCACCTTCACGGCGATTGATACCTTTGCCCCTGGTTGCAAAGACTAAGAATAGAAGAGTGAGTGCCATCATTGCAATTGCATCTGTTTGCATAATTGTAGGTGCTATACCAATTGGTTTGATAATAGAAACTGTTCCTAAAACGAATAGGATGTTGAAGATATTTGTTCCAACAATATTACTCAGAGCTAAGTCACCTTTTCCTTTCTTGGCTGCAATGAAACTTGTGATTAATTCTGGTGCACTGGTTCCAATTGCTACAATAGTGAGTCCAATAAAAGCTTCTGAAAGTCCAAAGTTTGATGCAAGCTCAATTGAGGAGTTGACAAAATATCTTCCACCAATTGTCAGTGCTGCAATCCCAGCTAAGATGTAGACAGTAGCTTTCCAAAGAGGAAGATTATGAATGTACTCATCCTCAATTTCTTTTTTCATTGCCTTTGGTTGTTTATGTTGCAAACTAGTCCAGATGTAATAACAAAACATGATGAAAACAATGTATAACACAATTCCATCAAATCTGCTGAGTGAAAACCCTAACTTTTGGAAGATGAATTGATCGGTTCCTAAGATTAACAGAAGGAAACTAGAAACAATGAGGAAAGGGATTTCGTGAATAAGAGCTTTGTTTTTGATTGCGAGTGGGAGAATTAATGCAGCAATTCCAATCCCTAAACCGATGTTTGCAAAGTTTGATCCGACAACATTTGCGACACTGAGGTCCGCTGCTCCGTTGAAAACTGCCATGAGACTGACAATTAATTCAGGAAGAGATGTTCCAAAGGCTACAACTGTGAGCCCGATAATAACTGGCGACACTTTGAAGTAAGCTGCTATATCACTTGCACCATCAACTAAGTAATCAGCTCCTTTTAGGAGTGCTAATAAGGATATGATGAAAATGATGATGAGAGTGAGAGTTGCCATTCTTGTTAATGAAAATTTTATGATTTATATTTGTTTGTGAAATTTAGTAGAGGTAATTGAACTGAAATATTAGTAAGGCTTCACTTTGACTTTGTCAAAGTTCGGAACGCTGCCGGGCATTGAACCTGCTTCTCCACATTCGCCGCTCTACGAGTTGCTCAGGTCGCTTGACCTAGCTCTTTCGAAGATTTAATGCTTAAGCATTTAGGCAGCGCGTTCACCCTTACTAACATTTATAACTCAGGCAAGGAATTGGAAGATACATGAAAGATCACAAGACATTCTCACAACTGGGATTCAAAAAAGCAATAGTTGAAGCACTAAGTAGTCTTGGGATCAAAAAATCAACTGAAGTTCAAGAAACAATTATTCCAAAAATTCAAAGTGGAGAACACATCGTATTTACTTCACAAACTGGGTCTGGAAAAACACTGTGTTTTCTCTTAGGGTATTTGTCAAAAATTACTCCTAAATCAGGTTTACAAATGTTAATTATCACTCCAACAAAAGAACTTGCAAACCAAGTTGGAAAAGAAGTCAAAAGAGTAACTGACCAACTAGGTCTGAAAGTTGGAGTTTTGTTCGGTGGACGAGAGTTCAAAGGTGATATGAAAACAGTGAACAGTAAACTGCAAATAATGGTTGCAACACCTGGAAGATTAATTGATCACATCAATAAGAAGACCTTGCGAGTTGGAGATGTGAAAATGATTGTTTATGATGAAAGCGATCAGATGTTTGATAATGGATTTGCAAGTGATTGCGCATACATCAAACGTCGGTCTGCTAAAGATGTTCAAATTGTACTATCTTCAGCTACCATCACAAATAAAGTTGAAGCTTTCATGGAAGACAGGTTAGTTGATTACCAGTTTGTTCGAATTGGAAATAAGATCCCAAAAAATATTGTGCAAGAAAAAGTGTATGTTGAAATTGATGACAAGATGGACCTGTTGTTGAAATGTGTGAAAAAATTGCAAAGTAGTTCGAAAAAACAAATCATTATTTTCTTGAACACTAAAGAGAAATGTTTCTTAGTTCATCAGTTGCTTGAGAAGAATAAGATCCATGCGACTGAATTACATGGTGATTTTAATCTGCGTGAGCGGAACAATCATTTGAATGGATTTACTAGTGGGAGAGTCCCAATTCTGATTACAACTAATGTAGCTGCGAGAGGATTACATATTCCAAAGGTTGATGCTGTGATTAATTATGATGTTTCAACAAGGTCTGAATTTTATGTGCATAGAATTGGTAGAACTGGTAGAGTTCAGAAAGCAAGTAGGTTGAATAAAGGAAAAACTGCAAAAGCAGGATATGCAATCACATTTATTTGTACTGAAGATCAAGAAAGATTTCAAGAAATTGAAGAAATGTATGCAGCTGATGTTATTGAAGTTGATTGGGATTTTAAGAGAGTTTAGTTTTTCTGGAAAATTTCCAGTAAACCAATAATAGAGAGTAGTGCCGAAGCAACAACAAGCAACCATTTACTAAAACCAGGAGTAGATTGAATCAAACTTGCAGCAGTTAAAGAAATTCCAACTAAAGAAATTCCATTGACCATCTTTTGTTCCATCCAGAAAAAATAATTGATTAAGTAAAAAACTTTACGAAACTATCTTCTTTTTCTTGCATACCTTCTCCTTTGTGCTCGAACATTTCCCTTATTCTTCTTATGTCGCCTAGTAAGAGAGAGACTATTATTTTTAGGATTAGGACCTTTATGCTGAGAATGCACATAAACCCCAACTAAAGTTAAACAAAAAGCAGCAAATATCAACCTCAGCAAATTATCTGTTACACCCAACACATCATACAATATTTGAACAATTAATAATGTAAACAAGTTAATTAGAAACCACTGACACATAATTTTCCAAGATGAGGTAACATTCATTAACAAATACCTATACCCATAGGAGAAAATTGTAACAAAAAAGGCAAAAAGACCAACATTTAGAAATCGGTTAAAATTTAGTGGGAGTAAAAAGTAACCAACTAAGAATAATGATAAAGTATGCAGTAAAACCCATTTTAATCTATTCCTTGTAGCAACTTCTTTGAAGCCACCAATCAAAACCGCACCAATAAAAAATACTATCGCTATAGTGATTAACCAATAAAAAGTGGAAGATGCTAAAATATGTTGCAATTGTTGTCCAATTCCAGAATAATCAGAAGCATAAGATTCTAAGCCCATATAAAATAGAATTGTTTTTGATTTATAATATTTGCTAATTATTCCTGGCAACACAAGCTTCTACAAAACCCTTGAACAAAGGATGCACAGCAGTTGGTCTGCTTAAGAACTCTGGATGATATTGTACTCCAATGAAGAAAGGATGCACTGATTCTGGTAATTCTAGAATTTGCATGATTGGTTGGTTTGGTGCTTTACCACTAAAAATTAAACCATGCTGTTCTAAAGTTTCAACATACTTTGGATCAACTTCATAGCGATGACGGAACCTTTCCCTAACTGAAGTTTGATTATTGTATAACTTGTACGCTCTGGTGTTTTCTTTTATTTCTACATCTCTACCGCCAAGACGCATATTTCCACCAAGACCTTCAATCTTTTTTTGTTCTGGCAAAATATCAATAACTTTATGAGTTACATTCGGTGCAACCTCTGCTGTGTGAGCACCAAGCAATTTACATACATTCCTAGCATATTCCACAACTGCCATTTGAAAACCATAACAAAGACCAAGATAAGGCAAATTGTTCTCTCTGGCAAATTTCACACAAGCAATCTTTCCTTCAACTCCACGAGTTCCAAAACCACCAGGAACCACAATCCCAGTTACATCTTTTAGTTCTTCTTCAACAGTTCTATTCCCATTTTCAATCTCAGTTGTTTCAATCCATTTAATTTTTAGTTTTTTATGACACACAGTAGCTGCATGTTGAAGCGCATGAATTACTGAAGCATAAGCATCACGAATTTGAGTATATTTTCCAGTGATCCCAATTACGATTTCCCCATCCCTAGAAGTTAGGTTTGTAAGAAATTGATCCCAACTGTGCCCATTACTGTTACTGTTTACATTAAAAGAAAAACCTAACTGCTTGCAAACATAAGCATCAATCCCAGCATCTTGTAACAGTTTAGGGATTAAATAAATTGATTCAACATCATGCATACTGATTACTCGCTCAACTGGAACATTAGAGTTCATACTGATCTTTTGTCTAACCTTTAACCCAACTGGTTCATCAGCTCTAATTGCAATTACATCTGGCTGAATTCCTAAACTCATCAGCTTTTTGATTCCGTGCTGTGCTGCTTTTGATTTTTGTTCACCAAGTGCGTTTGGTTTGATTGCATATGTAAGTGAGACAAAACAACAGTTCTCACGGCCTTCTTCATAAGCAAATTCGCGAATTGCTTCAAGGTAATGAGAGTTCTCTAAATCACCAACTGTTCCACCAACCTCAACAAAAACAATGTCAGCATTCTTTTGTGCTGCAATTTCACGAAATCTTTTTTTGATCTCACCTGTGATATGAGGGATAACTTGAATATCTTTTCCAAGGTATCCACCTTCTCTTTCTTTGGTTAGAACTTTAAGAAAAATTTGACCGCTAGTCAGATAATTTTGAGAGTTGAGATTTTTGCAAAGTACTCTTTCGTAAGTTCCAAGATCCATGTCAGTTTCTAATCCATCGTCGAGAACAAAAACTTCACCGTGCCGGTATGGGTTTAAGGTACCTGAATCAATATTGAGATAACCTTCCATTTTTAATGGTTCAACACAAAATCCTTTATCTTGCAAGAGTTTTGCTAAACTACTAGAAAAAACGCCCTTGCCAAGTCCACTGATCACTGTACCCATCACAAAAACAAATTTAGTTTTTCCTTTGATGTAACCTGGAACATCGTCGTAAAAGAATTCATCATCATCAGTTTGATTAGCACTTTGTCTTAGGGCTGTTTGAGTTTTGTTTTCAGATACATTTTGTTCTCTGGTTTCCGTTAGAGCACTTGGTGAATGTTGTTTAGAATCAGCTGCATTGAATTGCAAGTTTTGCATTTATAATCTGGCTTTGCTGAAGTATAAAAAGATTTGTTGTCTCGAGTGAGTGTAAGAATAGGTTGAGAATAATAAAAATTAAAGAAAAAGAAAAATAAATTAAAAATAAATCAAAATTAAATCAGCATCAAAATAAAACCAGTTAAAGTCAAAGTAACTCCAAGTAAAACACAAGGATAAGCTACTTGCTCAGCAACTGTCATCTGAGCGTAATTCTTTAATCGCCAAATCACAAACTGAATTATTTTGGTAATCTTCTCTTTTAACTGAAGCAAATAAGCATTGATTTTTGCGTTCAACTCTTTTATATCCACCATTTTATCACCTAGTTGAATTCAATTCTTATTCTTTTTTCTCTTCAGCTGCTGGAGCGTCTGCAGCAGGTTCTGCTGCTTTTCCTGCAAGAGGATTTGGTCCTTCTTTAGTTACCTTCAAATTAATCTGACGAGTGTTAGTGTTAATCATTTCACCTGAAACAGTTTTTCTTCGAAATAGACCCTTCTGTTTTGATTTAGTTCTAGTTTTCCCAGATAAACCAACACCATTTTGAGCCATAATTCTTTTACGTTCTTGTAGAATACCTTTACGCATAGGAAATCCTGCTTTATCGGATCCACCAGTAATTAAAAATTCATAACCTGGGTAACCACAAGAGTCACCAGAAACGTTTTCACCAATTCTTTTTCTCATAAAACCTTCAGCAGCATCGCCTTTGCATTCAAATTGCTCAGTTTTTCCGCTTTTGGTTCCAATTACTAATTTATAATCTAATTCTTTTGCCATATTTATATCTCCCCGAGTCCTAAGCAAGTAACCTTGCAGCCAATATATGGTGACTCAGCATTCATACATTTATTTTGAAGAGTGGTTTATAAATGATTTGGTTATTTTTAATTAATTAAGGTCATTGGCGCGCGCGTCCCTTGCCGAGACAGAGAAGAAGAGCATTGAATTTCAACAAGCATTTTGTTTGCAGAGCAGAATCAAAATCAAGGCGCAGTTGAATAAAGTGGCCCGGCCTTGACCAGCGCCGAAATGACCTTTGAAAAAAAAAAAAAAAGCAACAGTATTGAAAATCTCGCTACGCTCGTATGTGGCTGAGTATCAGGTTCAACATTGTTGTTTAAACATATCCCTACATATACTAAATATGTGAAAAGTCCTTAAACTATTCAAGGTGCTTTGATTCATGCAACTAACAGAAACACTTCTCAAAAAAGTTGTTCTTTGCAGTAGCTTAATTGGCCTGGTTTTCTTGTATCTCTATTCTGGGACCATCACAGTTGATACTGTCGATACACTTGATGGGATTCGCGAGCAATCAGAAGTTAAGATTAGTGGCGAAGTGATTTCTGTGTCGCAGCTTGAGAAAGTGGCATTTGTTACAATCGGTTTTGAGAAGTTAGAAACAACCGATGTGGTGTTATTTTTGGATCGTGATTTACTTCTTTCGTCCGGCGACACCGTTGAAATAACTGGAACGACAGAAGAGTATAATGGAGAGATGCAGTTGGTTGCGAGTAGTGTAGTGAGAGTTAGTTAGGTTGATGTTAATCTAAATCTTCGTATGTGACATATTTTCCAGGAAAGTTTATTTTATGTGAGACAAAATCATATGAAACATAAAGTGGTTTTTTTCTTTTATGACGACCAGTGGTTCTAGGTTTAGAGTTAGTAATTTTTTCTGTTAAAGGTAAGATAGAACTGTTTAGAATATCGCTGCCTCCAGAATCACCATGTTCAGGGTATGAGTTGAGTATTATACTAGTCAAGCTGTCTTCTCGTTCTGTTGGTTGAGCGGAACCTAGAATGTCATCTTTAGCTTGGCCAAGAAGACTCTCCCTATGATGTGCAAAAGCAATATCAACTACGCCTTCCATTGAGTCAACAAAATTTGGAATATTAGCATCAGCTTCTCTCTGTTGATATTCCAATTTAATTGTTTCAACAATCTTTCTTGGAGTAATTAAATCACCAGACTCTTGACGTAAAGTTCCAATTGTTTCAAGTACTGATTCAAGATCTTCCTTTGGAACAGTAGACATTAAATCAGATAGACATTCTATGAATTGATCATAATGATATGTTTGAGAAATGTTTGCATAGTCTAATTTATTTTTTCTAATTTTTGTAGTTAAGGAATTAAACCCATTAGCAAAAAATTCACCTAATTTAAATGTAGAGTAACCAATTATTGCAGCAGTTGCGATTCCTGCACCAACACCCACGGCAGTCCCAAGATTATTACCGATTATTGGATCCAAATAAGAATTCAATTTAAGACCAGCATAGAGAGCAGAATATACCCCAGCAGGTACTGACACAAGCCCGGCTCCAATAGCTCCAAACCCGCCTGAAGGTCTATACTTTTCAAGAAGTCCTTCACCAAATTTTGCATCTATACTCAGACTAGAATCTGCATTACGATAAATCAACTCCAAAGCCTGCATTCCTTGACCATCAATATCACAGAAAACTAGCCCTTCAACTTCAGTTTCACGATTACCATCTTCAATGTCATTAATTACTTGAGTTAGATTCTTTCGGTCTATAAGTTTACCTTCTTTTTCATCAGTATTCCAAACTCTCATTCTACCAAGTGAGTTAAGTAATGACACTATATGATCAGGATCATAACCTGAAGATGCTACTGTTTCAATATAATTCATTAAAGTTTTTGACTGCCTGATTCTACCAAAACTCATTTTACCAGGAGGAGATCCATTAAGAATTATAGAACCATATTCAAAAATTGTTTTTCTACCCATACCATAAATTAATTCTGGATCTTCACGGTTTAATTTACGCATTCTGCGATTAATTTGAACATCATATTCTCCTTGTTCCAACATGTCAATTGCAATATTAATAACTCTTTTATCTCTCTCACTCACAGGCTGAGTAATTAAATAGTCATTAAGTGTGGCTAATTTTTGTACATCACGCCCACTAGTCCCAATAACTCCTTCAGCAAACAAAGATGCCTCAACTTCTGGAACATTCCAAGGATCACGATTTCCTGAAAGTGAAATTTCAAGATTAGATTCAACTAGTGCATCTAATTCAGGAACAGGAGGTTTACCTAAACGAATTTCACGTAACTTATCTACTACATACTCTGCAGTTGGACGTTCATTAAAATCACCCTTTGTACAATACTCAATTAAAGAAACAATTCTTTGATCATTAGTTCTGTTCTCAACCGCTGCAATTAATTTTTCATGCTCCCAAGTGTTATCCCACCTAAAGTATTTCGCACTCTTTTCACCAGTGACCATATAGTGTAATAACATACCTAAAGAAAATACATCTGAAGCAGTATTTGCATTCATATTCAAAAGTTCAGGTGCACCAAAACCCCTTGTCAGACCACGAGTAGTTGCATCTCCTTCTCCAGGAGTTTCAAACATCCCAGCACCATGATCATATATCCTTGCAACCTCACCATCATACTTTACATTTGATGGACTAAGGTCACCGTGCACAATTGGATCTTCAAATTTATTTCTTCTTTCGGAGTTGTGTGCATAAACAAGTGCACTAGCAACGTCTTCTGCAATTGTTAATACATCAGAAATTTCTAGCAAATTATGTTCCATTAAATCAGTAATTGTTTCTCCTGGAGCGACAGTGTGATATAATCTATGCACACCGTTCTCTTCAGTATATTGAATTAATCTAACATGATGTGGGTGTTCACTCAGAGCATCACCAATGTTACATTGATCTAAAATTCTATTGAGATATTTGTCACGATCAGAAGCTGCAGCTGGGACCACATAAGTTCGAACGAATGAGTCTTCACCGTTAGGTGCAGTAGTTCGATATGGTTTTATCTCCCTTACTTGTCTATCTTGAATAGCAGCATGAGCAATATACTCCAAATCACTAGGTCCGGTATCATTTTTGGCATCGCGAACCCTAGCTGCCGCTGCTCTTTGTGCTGCTAAATCTTGATTTGACATAAGAAATTTACGACAACTCCGATTTATAAACTTTTTGGGTGATTATTACTGAAGAGTAGTTATTTCGTAGGATTGTGTTATTGGACATATAAAGCAATTAATTCAAAATTTAGAAAAATAAAAATGAAAATTTAATAAAAATAAAAAAATTACATACTTGACAAATACTCAACTATTAACCTAACACCAGCACCAGTTCCGCCTTTTGGTTTATAGAATTGAGATTCTTTTAGAAACGCAGTTCCTGCGATATCCAAATGTACCCAAGGAGTACTTTTTACAAAGTGTTGCAAAAAGATAGCAGCCGTAATTGTCCCAGAATCACGACCCTTACTAATATTTTTAACATCAGCAATATCACTTTTCATATGGTCTTTATAATCTTCCCAAAGAGGCAAACGCCATACACGATCTCCAGATAATTCTCCAGCATTGTGTAAGTTAGTTGCCATAGTCTCATCGCTAGTCATCATTCCAGTTGTGAAGTAACCTAAAGCTACAACACAAGCACCAGTTAAAGTTGCAAGATCAATAATTTGGTCAGGTTTGATGTTCTTCTCAGTGAAAGCTAGTGCGTCGCTAAGAACAACTCTTCCTTCAGCGTCAGTGTTACCAATTTCAATAGTTTTTCCTGAATAAGTTTTGATAACATCATCTGGCCTATAAGATAAAGCACCTGGCATGTTTTCAGCGGCAGGCACAACTGCAATTACTCGGTGTTTAATTCCAAGATCCTTTGCAGCCTTCACAACTGAAATTGCGCAAGCAGCTCCAGACATGTCACACTTCATGGACTCCATGTATGCTCCAGGTTTGATGTTTAATCCACCACTGTCAAAAGTAATTCCTTTACCAACAACCGCCAAAGATTTTTTAGCGCCTTTAGGATTATAATCAACAATGATTAATCTTGGTTTTCTAGCACTACCATTTCCAACTGCTAAGATTGCATTACAACCCATTCGCTTGAGAGCTTTCTCATCGAAAACAGTAACTTTAGTATTTGGAGATTTTAATTTCCTAGCTTCTTTTGCAAGAACTTCAGGATATAACTCATTTGGAGGAGTGTTCACCAAATTCCTACAATAATTAGTAGATGCTGCGATAATTTTTGCACGAGCTAATTGTTTGATTGATTTAGATGGATTTTTCTCGTCAGTGTTCCAAAGGAAAAGTGTTTTGATTTCTGATTTACTTTTGCCTGTTTCAGCATCTTTCTTTTTTGTTTTGTAAGAATCAAAAGAGTAGTCTGAAAGGTATGCAGCTTCTGCTACAGTGAATGCAGTATCAGGCAGATCAACTTGATTCAGTAAAGAGAGATAGTCAGATGACTTTGAACGTTTTACTGCCTTATGCGCAGTTGCTACAGCACGTCTTAAAGTTTCATTGTGTAACTCTTTGGTTTTTCCAAGACCAACTAAAAAAAGATAGTTGGCATTGATTTTGCCCATGCAAGAGATCTTATGAATTTTATTCTTCTTTGCAGAAAATTCTTTGCTCTTTCTAAGTCTTTGATACTCATCAACAAAATCTGAGCCAAGCAAAGAAATGTATTGATTAGTCTTCTCATCTTCAAAGCAAGGAATAACAATACTGTCAACTTTTGCTTCATGAATGTTTTTAGGGAGAAATTGAACGTTCATCATAGTTTTCATAGAGAAATTATGGGATTGTGTTTTATTTAAAGTTTGTTGTTTTAGTAAATTTAAAAAAATCATTTATGTACCACCTGAGTTTTGGAGAAAGAAGTAGTTGATAAAACTAACTAATCTGTAGAGTTAGGGAGTAATAAACAGAAGATTAAGAAATATCAAGATTACGCATTTTCTCCTCTAAGACAGATAGATTTGAAAAATGAGGCAAGTGACGTACATACCGCTCACCTTCTTGATGTAGAAAATTATCTTCAGTAATATATATCTCAACGAACAAGGCAGACACACCATACAGATTTTGGATAAACCCTTCCTTTAATTTCCTCTTCCTTTCCGTCTCTCGACAACTACCAGTTTTTACTTCGAAAATGACTGGCACTCCCCCATAAACTAAAAGTCCATCAATCTCTTGTTGGCGCTGTAGTTTATGGTTAAAAAGATAAAGATTATACCCAGTTTCACCAAAGCGAACAGTAGTCTTACATCTTTTGATATTTAGTTTTTTACCAGGAGTTCCAACATAGAGGCCTTCACCATACAGATTGGATTGAACATTTGGTGGTTGATGACCTAATTCCTTCAAACGTGTAGCTACCTTTTTCATGATAGAAATACCAATTACTTCTCCAAGGATCCCTTGCGTAGAACCATATTCATTGCTCGATTTCTGTAAATGATTAACAAGATACCAATCATTTTGTAGCGCAGAAGCCACGTTATCAAGAGAGTGTTCTTCTCCTAAAACAGAAGAAAGCACAGATAAAAGATAATCCTTCTTCTCCTTAACCTGATCATCAAATCTTTGTTCTAACTCTGCACGTAGAGGTAAGTTCTTAACAGAGTTAAGACATTTGCCAACATAACGATAGACCTGCCGATTAATATAAAGATGTGCAATTAAACTTGCTTCATCAGAGTTTGGTTTTTTGAAATCAATAATATCATTAAGTTGACCTTTCACTGAAGTTTGATCTTTATGATCTATGGAACTGAGTAAATTTTGGCTTAAATTAAACTTGGTTGGTACACTATTTGTATGAGTATATGGGTCCAGAGGAACAATGATTTCTGCTCGAGTGGAAGATAAAGAGACATTCCTAAAAGTTTGGATATCACAAATTAAATCGTTAAAATACTTTCTACCAAAACCTTGTTCCAACTGATGCAAGAGTTTTCTTCTTTCTTGAGAAGTTACCCCAACAAGACTTAGTTTGGCACCAGAATCGATTATTGCTCGAAGAGTTTCTCTACCACTATCAAAATTATTACTAGTTAAAGTAGAACCCAATGAGTGGTGCAGTGATGGAAGGTCGCCAGAGACTTTTTGAGAATGAAAGTCATACTTAATCTCACGGCAGTCGTTTGAGAGGCGCAATTTTCCAGGTGCAGATTCAACAGAGTAGCCGCAATAATCCATTAATTCAGAGTCAGATAAAACACTTGCAAGAGAACTAGACTCATCATTTGAAGGATCATAAGTTAAGATGATATCATTACGCTCTTTAGCTAACATAATTAATTGTGATAAATCACGATAAGTAGTAGGTACTAGATCAAGAAATAGATCAACGACTTCATCTTGCAAAAAATTTAAACATTCAGGTAAGTCTCTAACTGCATCTCGCTCTGCAAGAAGTACTTTATCTGTTGCAATACATGAGACAATATTTTCAATGGAGACCATATTTATTTTTCCTACTAAGTCACCCACACACCAACTATTATTAAAATAAAAAAAATAAAAAAAATTAAACTATCTGAACTATAACTAACGAAAACTCTCACCACAACCACAGGTTCTCTCTGCGTTTGGATTATTGATTTTAAATCCAGCACCTTGTAGTGAGTCCGAATAATCAACTTCTGCGCCATTGATTTTTTCTAAACTTTCTTGGCTGATGATGATTTTTACATCTTTGCTTTGAATTTCTTTGTCTGTTGGACCAATTGTTTCTTCATTATCAACTAAATCAAGACCATATTTGTATCCTGAACATCCGCCAGGTAAAACTTTGATTCTTAAAGCTGACTTATTGTGCTCTTTACAAAGAACTTTTAGTTTCGCTGCTGCCTTATCTGTGATAGTTAAAGTAAGAGCAGTTTGATTTGATTCATTGGAACTTGTTGAATCAGTAGTTGCAGGTGCATTTTTAGCAATTTCAGCATTGATTTTCTCAACAGCTTCGTCAATTTCAGCTTGACCTAAACCATGGCCATGAAATCCATCTTCCAATGCTTCAAACGGTGATACATGACATCCAACACAGTGGACCCCGAAACTTAGTAAAATTTTAGCGGCCTCTGGGCAGCGTTCTAGGATTTCTCCAATTGCATTTTTTGATGTGATTGCTTCTGTCATGTTTATCTCTCCATAATGTGTTTAATTTAAATGTTACTGTGAAACTTTTCTTAAAGCATTAACTGACCTGATTACAATCTCTGCTGCTTGTTTGATCTCTTTTTCCGTAGTTTGTTTCCCAAGTGAAAATCTGATGCTACTTGTGCTCCTAAATTCATTTAATCCCATCGATTCTAAAACATGACTACTTTTAATAGTTCCAGCTGAACAAGCACTGCCATTTGAAACGCAAAGGTTCTGGCTACTTAATGTATGAACCAGTGTTTCAGAATCAATCCCTAGGAATGAAAGATTCAAGATATTAGGTAATCTTTTTTCTTTGTGACCGTTTAGAAAAACATCTTTAAGATCTTTGGAGATCAACTCTTGCAAGAGGTCCCTAAGATTTGTTAAACGCTGTGATTCTTTTGTTTTTTCTTGTTCTAAAAGTTTTAGTGCTTTTTCAAAACCAATGATACAAGGAAGATTATGGGTGCCTGCACGCAAGTTATTTTCTTGAGAACCACCAAAAATCAAAGGTTTAATTTGAGTATTTTCTTTGATGAATAAAAGTGCAGTGCCATTTGGACCATAAATTTTACTGGAATTGATAGTCATCAAATCAATTCCTAGAGATTCTGCATTAATAGTTAAATAATTTGTAGCTTGACAAGCATCAAGATGAAATAGAATTTTGTACTTGCTTGCAATTTTTGCAATTTCTTTGATTGGATTAATCACACCAGTTTCATTGTTGGCATAAAGAAGCGTGATAAGAATAGTGTTCTCTTGAATAGATTGCTCTACTTGTTTAGCTTCGATGATTCCTTGTTGATTTGGATTAAGATAAGTTACTTGAAAACCATTTACCTCAAGCCACTGACAAGTTTTGAGAGTAGCTGAGTGTTCAGCCGCACTTGTGATAATATGACCTTTAGCATTTGCTCTTGCAACTCCTTGAATTGCTAAGTTGATACTTTCGCTACCAGAAGCTGTGAAGATAATTTCAGTTTCTTTGCAGCTGATGATTTTTGCTATTTCTTTTCTGGCTTTGTTTACTGCATATTTAGCATCGAGACCTGCTTGATGCACAGAACTTGGATTTGCAAAAACTTTGTTGTAATAAGGTTGCATAGCTTCGACTACTTCCTTTGCAGTCGGCGTTGATGCCGCGTAGTCCAAATAAATTTGTTTGTTTGTTTCCATATTATTTTTATTAGCTTGATTTAAAGTCCCAACATCTCCCTTAACTCATCTGGAGCTTTCCACGCTGGCTCAAAAGTAACATCAATGTCAACTTCTGATGCCCCCTTATATTTGATAATATGAGTTAGATCATCGACCATCTCAGGACCAAAGGGACACATTGGTGAAGTGAAAGTGATAGTTAAGTGCACTTTGTTTTCTGGCTGTATTTCAATGTTGTACACGAGACCAAGAGACCAAATATCAATGTGAAGCTCTGGATCTTCATAGTTTTTACAAATTTCAATAACTTGTTCTTTTGTGATAGCCATTATTGATTGCCCCCCTTATTAGATTGCTCATTTTGTTTGATAAACTCAGCAAAGCCTTTCTCTTGGATTTTCTTTGCAAGTTCAGTTGAACCTTCCTGAATCACTTTACCATTACAAAGAACTGAAACCCTATCAGGCATTAACTCGCGCATAAAATGTTCATAATGAGTGATTAAAATAATACCCATAGGAGAATCTTTTTTTGCCAAATGGATTGCATCAGCAACAGCTTTAATTCCATCAACATCCAAACCAGAATCAGTTTCATCGAGGATGGCAAAAATTGGTTTTAGTAAAAGAAGTTGTAACATTTCACTACGTTTCTTTTCTCCTCCACTGAAACCTGCGTTTAATTCACGGGTTCTGAAACTTTGATCCATATGCAAAAGTTGCATTTTTTCTTTTAGTAATTTGTAAAAGTCAATTACAGAGTAAGGTTTTTGATTTTGGAGTGCTCTTTTTGTGTTAACTGCTTCACGCAGAAAATTATTGATCGTAACACCAGGAACTTCTGCAGGATACTGAAAGGAGAGGAAAATGCCTAGGTCTGCACGCTCTTTAACTGAAGAGTTTGTGATGTCTTGATCATTGTAGATGATTTGGCCTTTAGTTACCTTGTATTTTGGATTACCCATAATTGCATTTGCCAAAGTAGATTTACCAGAACCATTTGGTCCCATGATTGCATGCACAGTGTTGGATTCGAATTTGAGGTTGATGCCATGAAGAATAGGTTTGCCATCTACTTCAACGTGAAGATCCTTAATTTCAAGGATATTATTTTTGTTGTCTGTTTGTTTTGTATTTTCCATTTTTGTTTTTTTATTGATTGAGATTGATTGCTTTTTGAACTGTTTTGATTGAAAGTAAGGCACATTTAGTCCTAGTGTGACTGATTGGAATTCCAAGTAAATCATAAATATCTTTTTCAATTAGTTTTTTTGCAAAATCAAGATCCTTCCCAACTAATTCATCAGTTAACAAGGAGACTGAAGCTTGCGAAATTGCACAGCCATCGCCAGTGAAAGTGATTTCTTCAATTTTATTGTCTTTAATAATTAAATAAATTGTGATATGGTCACCACACATTGGATTGATTCCATTTTCTTTATGAGTTGCATTTTCTAGTTCTTTTTTATTACGAGGATGTTTATAGTGATCAATGATATTTTCTTTGTAAATTTCTTGTTCTTCAGTTAGCTGACTGGTTGACAGATCAGTTGGATTTGCAATATTCATTTTATTTGTCAACCCCGAATATTTTTTGCGCAGCTTTGATAGCTACAATTAATTGATCAATGTCTTCTTTGCTGTTGTAGATGTAAGCAGATGCACGGCTGGCACCATTGAGTTTTAGTCTTTTGAATAAAGGCATTGCACAGTGATGACCACCACGAATTGCAACACCATGACTGTTTAAGATCTCACCAATGTCATGAGGATGCATACCCTTGATTGTAAATGAGAATACTGGCGCACGATTCTTTGCGTCTTTTGATCCAATAATATTTAGACCATGAACAGTATTTAGTTGTTCCAAACCATAAACAGTTAGATCATGCATTTGCTGTTCTATTGCATTCATAGTGAGTTTTGAAAGGTAAGTTAAAGCAGCAGCTAAGCCAACAGCGCCAGCAACGTTAGGAGTTCCAGCTTCGAATTTATAAGGAGCTTGATTGAAAGTTGTGTTGTCTTTTGTAACTTCCAAAACCATCCCACCACCAGTATGATTTGGTTCAAGATTTACTAGAAGTTGTGATTTACCAAAGAGGACTCCGACGCCCATTGGACCAACTGCCTTGTGCGCAGAAAATGCTAAAAAGTCGCAGCCCAGATCAGTTACATTGACACTGATATGAGGAACTGATTGCGCAGCATCAACAATTGCGATGACATTTTGGTTGATAGATTTTGCTTCTTTGATTATTTCTTTGACTGGATTAATTGTACCAAGTACATTTGACACATGAGTTAAAGAGATAATTTTCGTTTTCGTTGTGATTAATTTAGAAATAGTAGTTAGATCTAATCTGAAGTCATCAGTGATTGGAATCCATTTGATAACAGCACCAGTCTCTTTCGCAACTTGCTGCCAAGGCACAATATTGGAGTGATGTTCCATCTCAGTTAAAACAATCTCATCACCTTTTTTTAGTTGATGTTTTAAAGAGTTGACTAATTTATTTAATGAATCAGTGGTTCCGCTGGTGAAAATAATTTCTTCAGTTTTTGCTCCGATGAACTTTGCTGTGATTGTCCTTGCATGTTCATATTGAATTGTTGCTCTGCTAGCTAATTCATGTACACTTCGATGAGTGTTAGAATTATCATGAGAGTAATAGTTAGAGATTGCATTGATAACAGCGTTCGGTTTTTGAGTAGTTGCACCGTTATCTAAGTAAACTAAGTCATGTCTGTTGATTTTTTGGTTTAAGATTGGAAAATCAGATTTTATTTTTTGTGAGTTTAGTTTATTCATTTGAATCACCTGCACATAGTTTTAAATCAATTTGATTAGATATTTTATTCCTAGTTTCTTCAGGTAAATTTTTTAATTCCTGCATCAAGAATCCCTTAAGTAACATTGCTCTGGCTTTTGATTCAGAGATTCCACGTGATTGCAGATAAGTAAGAGGTTCATCTTCAATTCTGCCAATTGCAGCACCATGACTACAAGAAACACTATCGCTTGAAACATCCAAAATAGGAAGCGCATCACATTTTGCTTTGTCACCAATAGTTAAACATTTCATATTTTGATGACTGTCAATATTTTTTAAATTACTAGGTATTGAAATTTCAGCTTGAAAATTTGCTTTGGCACCACCCATTAACACTGCACGGCAAAGCATATTACCTTTTGTTTCATTCGCAGTATGTAGCATTTTTGTTTCAACTACAATTTTTTCTTGAGTGGATCCAAGGAAAATATTTACATGATTTGCTGAAGCAGAATCTTCTTGAAGCAGAATTTCAGTTTTAGATTCAGCAGAACCAAAAAGAATTGTTTCATAAATTTTGGCAGTTGCATTCTTTTTTACAGATATAGAGATTTGTTTTGGCGAATAATTAGTAGTTGCAGCTTGGTGTGAAATCAAAATTGTTGCGTTTGCGTCCTCTTCAATTGTAATTTGAATCTGTTTGTTAGATAGATCAGGATTGTTTGTGTTGATTGTGATTATTTTGTCTGGGCTTTGAGTCTTAGGAACAGTAATTGAATGGATGCTGTTCGCTAACTCGATGTTTGCGGAACTTGCTGTTTCTACATTTTTGGTATCAGTTATCATCTTATTCACATACCTTGCACTTCTAACTCGATTAATTTGTTCAACTCAATTGCATATTCCAAAGGTAGCGCTTTAACAATTGGTGAAATAAATCCACTAACAATTACTTTAGTTGCTTGTTCTTCACTTAACCCGCGGCTTTGAAGATAGAAAAGTTGTTCTTCACTGACTTTACTAACGCTTGCTTCATGACCAACAGTTGCTGTTGGTGAATTGATTTTCATATAAGGGAAAGTCTTGGAAACAGATTTTTCGTCTAACAGTAGTGCGTCGCATTGAACATTACTTTTGATATTTTTGGCATTTGGCATAACTTTTACCAATCCCCTGTAACTTGAGATGCCACCATCTTTACTGATACTTTTTGCTTTAATGATACTAGTTGTGTTGGATGCTGCATGAATTACTTTGGAACCTGTGTCTTGATCTTGCTCACTGCCTGCAAAAGCAATACCTAAACTTTCACTGTGTGCATTTTCTCCACGAAGAATTGAACAAGGATAAAGCATTGTTCGGCTACTTCCCATGTTGCCATTAGTCCAAATCATTTTTGCGTTTTTATCTACCAAAGCACGTTTAGTGTTTAAGTTGTAAACATTTCTGGACCAATTTTCAATACTAGTATAACGCATAGTAGCATTTTCTTTTACAAAAATTTCTACGCAACCAGCATGCAGACTACTTTGTTGGTAACGAGGACTTGAACATCCTTCAATGTAGTGAAGTTCTGCACCTTCATCAACAATGATCAAGGTGTGTTCGAATTGACCACCTTGTTTTCCATTCATACGGAAGTATGCTTGCAGAGGCAAGTCAACTTTGATTCCTTTTGGAACATAAATAAAAGTTCCACCACTCCAAACCGCTGCATGCAACATGACAAACTTGTGATCATTAACAGGAACACAACTAGTCATGAAATATTCTTTGATCATTTCTGGATATTTGTGAATCGCAACATCCATGTTTTCGAAAATTACCCCCTTGTCTTGCAGAGATTTTTTTAGATTGTGATAAATCATCCCTGAATCATACTGAGCTCCAACTCCCGCTAGTGCTTTTTTTTCTGCCTCAGGAATCCCAAGTTTATCAAAAGTTTTTTTGATCTCATCAGGCACATCATCCCAAGAGGTTGATTCAGTTGTGTTTGGATCGATAAAATAAATTATCTTCTGTAGATCTAATTCACTGAGGTCTGGACCCCAAGTTGGAGTTGGAGTTTTTTGAAATAATTCAAAAGATTTTAATCGTTTATTTAGTACCCATTCAGGCTCATTTTTAGTTTTGGAGATTAATCGAACGACTTCTTCATTAATTCCAGGTTTTGATTGAAACTTTGGCTGATGATTGTCTGCTGCGTCATAGAGGTCTCTATTGATATCAAAGTTTAGTTTTTGATTTTTTGGATCAACGTCGCTTCCTGCGTTTTGTGTTGCTTGTGGTGGCATTTTATATTTTTTTATTTTTATTTTTTTTTTCTGATATTTGCGTTTTAGCAATTGATTCTTTTGTTTTCTTTTGTTTTAGATAATTTGACCATGATTTTATTCATTTAGAAATCAACTTTTAGTGAAGCAGATTTTAGCTGTTAGCTCTTCTTTATTATGATGAGAACAACTATTACAAGGACGTTCTTCTTTGCTCAAATTAGTATTATTTGCGTATAGCTGGCAGAGTAGACCAGAATCTTTGACTAGTTTATTGAGTCTTAGGATTTCAGCTGTAAGCGAAGAGTTGTTTTCAGTGATTTTCTCGACTGCAAAAGAGATTTGCTGTTTGATATCAGGTGTTTCTAAAATATTAGATGAAGCTCTTTTGTCTTTTTTGTAATGAGAGATTGCAGCTTCAGTTACGCCCATAACATTCGATACTTGCTTTTGAGTCATACCTTTTTTGATTAGAGCAATAGCTATTTGTTTACGAATTGCTGGCAAGACATACCAGACTTCAATTTCTTGAGGGAATGTTACTTTTCTCATTGTAATTTACCTATTCTTCTTCGCCAAAATTGGCCTTCTTCCAATCTGGACAAGTGAAACACCTACCTTTAGGAGTTTTGTAACTTTGGCAACAAGATTCTTTGACAAACTTGGTTCTTGCTTCTTTGATTTCTTCTTGAGTGATTTTGATTTGCATTTTGTAGTTTGTTTATTTTGAATTCTGTTCTTCAGAAACAACTTGCTTCATTGGAACTGCAGCACTAGAACCACCACGTTTGCGTCTTAACTATAGTTAATTTATAAGGTTTATGGTGTATTTTGGACTATTCAAAGATAAACTAAGTGTGCTGTTGGAAAAAAGACAAGCACAGTAGAAATACTTTTAAATGGTGTTGAGAAATAGAGTTTAATGGACAGATTACCAATTATAGGAAACTATGAAAGAGAGTTAAATTATAGAAGTTTTAATTTGCCTAATCATTGGAAAGACCCAATTAGAAAACTAGGTACATTCTATTTTTTTCAGCCGACAAAATGCCCATTTATGTCAGTAATCTCAGAAAGTCATTTTCAAAGATATGTAAACAATATAAGAGAGAAGTTACCCAGCCCAATTGATTGCAATGAAGGAAACTTAGATGAGTTCTTAGCGACAGTGACAGCAGACTATGGTCCAGTGAAAATTGATATGAATGGAAGAGGCCCATATATCAACTTGACTATTCCCTACGAAAGCCCATTTATTCAAAATAAGCCAAAAAGCAGTAAAGTATCACTAGTTGGAATGGATGATTATTTTGTAATCTTGTATGGAGAGTTTGTTGACCACATTAAGTGATCTGATTAAAATAATTTCTAAGAGAAGAAGATTAGGAAAATATAGTGAACATTCTTTTAAATGAGGCTAGGAAATAGAGATTAGATGACATTGAATCAATTTATTGGAAGTTATGAGAGAAAACTTGATCCTAAAAACAGATTAAACGTTCCTGCACCATGGAGCGCAGCATTACATAAATACAAAGAATTTTATCTCTACCAGGCACATGGAACTGATTTTCTTTCAGTAATATCCAAATCACACCTTGAGGAAAACCGATTTAAAATGAGCCCACTGGAATGTAATGGCGAAAACAGTTACCAGTTTATTGCGCAACACATTCCAAAATATGGTCCTGTGTTAGTTGGACAAAGCATTATGAAAAAATTACACAAGTTTACAATTAAAAAAGGCACTCCATTTATCGATGATATTAGAGAGGATAGAAAAGTCACAGTAGTTGGTGGATTAGATTATTTCTTAATGTTTCATGGAACTGTAGAAGACTTGATGCAAAGAGGCAGAAATTAAATTAAATGATATACTTGTTAGAAGATAAATCATTATAAATGAATTAATTGAGAATATTTAATGACTTTCGGATATGATGAAGCACGCCCAACAAAAGAACAATATGACAGATTTGTGGAAAATTTCTCACAAAGACTAGAAAAATCAAACATAAATGGGCTTAGTTTGATGATTTATGGTTCTTATCTGCGACCAAAAGATTTTAACCCAGGGAGAAGTGATATTGATGCAGTATTAATCTTCCCAGGTGGAGTTGAGATCAATAAACAAGATTTATCTGAAGTTGGAAAAATGCTTGCAAATGTGCTTGAACCACAAAGAATCCCTTTTCAAGTTACAACAACCGATTTAAAAACTATGATTGATGGAAGGTTTAATTCATACAATCCATCATTTAAAGATTACTTCACAAATGAAGGCAAAGTTATAGTTGGACCAGACTACAGACTATCATTTAATTACAACCCAATGAAATTTTCTGATCACAGTTCATTAGTATTTAATCTGCGCAAATCACGCCAAGGATTATTATTTGCAAGCTATGATAGAGAAAAAGATTACAGCAAGTTCATACAACGTTTTAACAAATCATTAGATGCAGTTACTAGAGGATCAAAACAAGTTCTCAGTTTGATAGATAAAAAAGTTAGATCAACAAGATTTTCTGCAATTGATGAAATTGGTAACATTTTTCCAGAAGTTAATTTTGAACAATTAGAAATTCTTTCAAGATTGTACAAAAATCCAGAATTGTTGGATGAGATATATCGTAACCCAAATGAAGTTCAAAAAACTTGGGAAAATTCATTAACTTTTTTAGAACAATTAATTGATGCATATATTGTGGAATTCGAATCATAAGTTAGAACTCAGTTAACTTAGTCACAGCATTAAAATGTAAAAGAGTTGTGTTACCTGCTTTATCCTGCTGCTTCTCTGCGTTAATGTATTTGCCTTCACTCAATTTGGCAACCCTTCTTTGGAAGCTTTTATAACTCATCTCACGACCTTTATCACAAAACATTTGGTACAGTTCACCAATCTTCTTTCCACTGTTAGATTTGATTAATTCCAAGAGTTCCAGCATTTCTGCACCAAGCGCTTCTTTTGGTTTAATATAAAATTCATCCACTTTTCGAATCGCTTGGCCAACATGAACTTGAGTGATGCTCCTAGATGATTTTTCTTCTGCAATGTTACCAGATTCACGCATTAAGTAAAGCCCAATTCTAACGTCACCAGTTTCAGTACATTTTTCAGCCAAATCTGCGAAAGCTTCCTGGTCCCAGCAGTTCTGCACAAAGGCGTACTTTTGACGTTCAAACAAGATACCTTTAATTTCTAATTCCTTATAGGCCCTGAAAGTTACAAATTCAGGAGAAAGTCTGCTCCTGATTCTTTCATCAAGATTAGAGAAAGTGTCACGATAATTTGTGATTAAGATAATTGTTTTTCGATAAATATCTTCAAGCACAGTATAGAGAAAATCAGTGTCTTCCAATTTATCGATTTCATCAAAAACAAAAACTGCAGCTTTTCCTTGTTTGTTAATCTTATTTTGAATTAAATCAAATAATTCCGAGGTTTTTTTACTTTGAATAAACTTGAACCCAAGCTCATCACAAATTTTGGCAAAAACTTTGTAAGTTGTATTTTCTTTCCAACAATTAACATAAAAGGTGTAAATTTGATCCGTCTCTTCTTCAAGTTCTCTTAATACGTTTTTGCAGGCAGTTGTCTTACCAATTCCAGGAACCCCGTCGACAAAGAGGTTACGTCCAGTGTGACCATCTAAAAGTGGTCGAATAGCAATTGCAAAACGCTTTTGCTCTGATTCACGAAATTTTAGAATCTTTGGTTGGAAATCATAGTCTAGAACAATTGTATCTCGAAATAGTGATTCTCCACTCCTTAGCATATTTTTGAATAAAGACATAGTAGAAATGCTTGGTGTAGGGTATTTATAGTTTTTGATGTTTGAGTTAGGTTTTTACTTAATATAAAAAATAAATTACAAACTTTTAAAATAGAGTTAATGTTTTTTTCAGATATCATAATGGAACAAACAGACACATTTGGAGTTAGGTTACTTTGGGCATTGCATCTGATGATAGTTGTGACATTGCTGGGATTATTTTTTGTACCAAAATCATTAGTTCCACAGATTAATTCAATCCACCTATCTTATACATTGTGGGTTGCTTTATCACAAGCATTTTGGGGCGTCTTGATGATAAAGATTAAGAAAAGATTCACCATCGTATGTCCATTGACAACCATGATGCAATACCTTCGTGGATATTCACCAACTGATGCTCGCAATTATGAACATTCATTTATTGTAGAATTCTTGGATAGATACAACATTAGTTTAACACATAAAACAATTAATATTATGATGTATGTAATATTAGGGTTAGTGGTTGCTAGATATTTGTGGTTTTAGAAGAGAAAAAAAGATAAAAGTTAAAGTTTAAAGAAAAAATTATCACCTATTACCCAGATATTCTGGTTCTGGTTTTAAATCTTCAGACCAGCAAATTCTATCCCCTGAAGTTCCCGATTCACGAAAATGCCAAGATTCAGCACCTAGTTCGTATTTATGAGCTACAATAGTTCTATCACGAAGAAATTCAAATTCAGCTCTTTCTACATTAGAACTTGCAGCACAATAATCTGGAAAAACAGTGTTCTCTAAAGCATCACCTAAATTACCAGGATAAACACTTTGGTAATGAGAAGTTGGATTGAATAAATCAATATCCAAAACAGTTGATGCACCAATTCCAACACCAGCTAAGCCAGTTAATATACCTGCAACTGCTGCAATATCACGTCTTTTTTTAGTTTTTGAATCCATATTGAATCCAAAGAACAGTTCATTTATAAACTTTTTGGTTATTTGTTACTTTGTAGTAGTTATTTTAGAAAGATTTAAATATACGCTTGGTTTTGTCAGAATACACACACTTGTTATGAATAATATATTCAACAAAGAGGCAATAAATATGACAATAGAAAATACAGTAAATGGAATTCAAGAAGAGATAAAGAGATTAGAGTTAGAAATACATACTCCACTAAACATAGATCTGACTTGTGGATCCACACTTGGAATGATAGGAGGAGGATTAGCTGCATATGCATTAATAGAGACAGGCATGACAGATGATCTTGTGGGGATGGGAATTGGAGGTGTGATAGCTGCAGTTGGAACATTTTGGGGTCCAGTACGAGATTCTATTAACAGATATAGAGTAGGAAAGTTGGAAAAACAATTAGAGGATCTACCAGGCTACAAAAATCAAAGTATTTAAGAAATTTTTTCCGAATACACAATGCTTTGAATAATAGATTCAACAGACATAAGATGGTTATGGAAAAAACAGACACATTAGAAACAGTCATTGAAACTTCTCTACCGCCAGGAGTTATCAGAGATTTTCCAGATGGAATAATCGCTGGTAGAAGAATTATTCGACCAATTGGAGAAGGTGGAGAAGGATACACTTTATTGGTAGAAGGAATTAATGGAGAACCAGAAACATTAGCTGCAAAAATCACAACTATAGCAGCAAGTTTAAGTGGTGGTTCTGAAGCTGAAAAAGAAGCCAGAATTCTAAAGGGACTAGACCACGAAGATATCCCAAAATATTTTGATGATACTAAATTGCCAGGAAGATTACATGCTATCTTTCGAGAGTATGTACCAGGACTTAGTATCCGCGAAGAATTAGATTCTAGATTAGAAAATCAAAGAGGATTTAGTGAAAGAGAAGTTATTGATGTGCTTTTGGGATTAACACCCCAATTAATTTATGCACATGATGCTACACAACATCCAGTTTTAGATCAAGTTATTCATAGAGATATTAAACCATCAAACATCATTCTTGGAGAGAAAGCCAGATTAGTTGATTACGGAATTGCAAAGCCAACTGCTGACACAATGACTCATGCTGCAACTGCAAGAGGAACATTTGGTTATATGGCTCCAGAACAATTTGCACGCTTAGAAGAAGTTGGACCATGGACTGATGTATATGGTCTGGCAGTAACTGCAACAGAAATGATTCTTGGAAAAGTACCTCAAAATGTAGAAGATAGTAGATGGGGAAAACAAGTGGCTCCTAAACTTCCAGAATCAATTTCACCTGGACTCAGAACTGTTTTAGAAAAAGCTTTACAACCAGATATTAGTCAGAGATATGCTAGTGCAAGTGATTTTGAGAATGCAATTAGAGCAGTTAAATTAGGTGAGGTAGTTGAACCTTTGAGCGCAGAAGTTGTTGTAGGAGATGAAATTTCGGATGTTCAGAAAGAGATTAATAGGTTAAAAGTAGATGGATCTAAATTAGATATGAAGGGAGGAGCCGCATTAGGAGCAATAGGGGGTTTGTTCGTTTCTGGGATAATACAGGGAGCTGTTGAAGCTGTATGGGCAGGAGAACCTATTAGTAATAGTTATATGATAGGACTATATGGAACATCAATAACTGTAGGAGCACTCTGGGGCCCAGCACGAAGGATATATGACAAGTTTAGAATAAGTGAATTAGAGAAAAAATTACGAGTTGAAGCATTGGATTCAGAAGTTGTTGTAGTAGATGAAGTTGATAGCTGTGGGATTCAAAATGTCCAAAGAGACATTGCAAAAACTGAATGGGCCAGAAGCACATATGCAACTTTGGCTAAGATAGGAATGAGTCTTGGAGCACCTTTAGGGGCTGTAATTACAACAATTGTAGGAGGAGATGATATTGTAAAATTACCACCAAGAGATATGATAGCAGTTCTTGCTGTTGGAACAATTACAGGCACAATTATGGGCGGAGGATTAACTCCAGGAATACCTGATTTGTATAATCATTTTAAGAGAAAAAGATTAGAAAAAAAATTAGAATTAGAAACTAGTGCAGCATTAGAAACTAAAGTTGAAAGTCAGGAGATTCAGAAGATAAAAAGATACATTGAAATAACTGAAATGGCTGGAATTGAATATGCAAGTTTGGCTTTTACAGGAATAGTTACCGGAGGATTCTTGGGACATTTATTTACAACAATTGAAGCTGCAAGTTACCTTGAGAAATCATCATCTGAAGAAATGATACTTGCAGCTGGCACAGCTGCAGGCGCAGCTATTGTAGGAACATTAGCTACAGGACTACCTTGGTTATATAATCGGCTCAAAAGAAAAAAATTAGAGAGTGGACTTGCGCAAGTGAGGGAATTAGAAGCAGAGCAACAAGTAGATAAAAGTCCCAAAGTAAGTGGATCTGAGCTTAAAGGATATGAAAAGAATTTTTATCCTAGAGGACCAACGAGTTATAAAGTTTGAAATAATATTGATTAATTGTAACTAAATAGTAGTTCTAAGCCCAAAAGTTTATATTTGACCATTATTTTGTCGTAGATACTCGACAAAATGGCAACTGAACTTCCACAAATCATTCTAGATAATTTTCCTGACCTAATGATAGACCACTACAAAATAACTGGAATAGTTGGAGAAGGTGGCCAAGGAGTGGTTCTGGCTTTAGAAAATGGGGACGAAAAAAAATATAATGGGAAAGTTATTGAAAGGCCCAGGCTAAAGCTTGCTCTTTCTGATCCTGAGTTGGAAGGAATTCTGCGAGGAGTTGATATTTCTAAAGAACTTAATCACCCAGGAATTCAAAAGGTTCGAGAAGTTGTGGAACTTGACAGTCAGAACATGATGGTGGTTGTGAAAGAACATGCTGAGGGAAAAAGTTTAGCAGAAATTGTGGAAGAAAAACGGCATTTGACACCTGAAGAATTAATGCCAATATTAAATGGAGTCTTGGATGCTGTTGGATATTTGCATGACGAATCAAAACATCCAAGAGCAGGCGTTGTTTGTCATCGAGATATAAAACCTAGCAATATTATTGTTGGAGAAGATGGTCATGTGACCATCATTGATATGGACACTTCTAAAAGAAAAGGAGGAATAACCACCCGTTATACCAGGGTTGGAACTGAAGACTTTGCATCACCAGAAGCTATGCTTGGACACACTTCAGTTAAATCAGATTTGTACAGTGTTAGTACTACTGCAATTTATGCACTACTTGGTTCGGTGCCTGAGTCTTTGCGTGATAGTCGTGCACATTGGAATGCTGCGTATCAATTGCCAGAGTTTCTACCTTCTTCATTACGTGATGTGTTAGAGCAAATGGTTTTGAATGACCCTTCAGACCGATTAGAGAGTGCTTTGGAGTTTAAGGAAAAGTTAGGGTTACTTGATGAAGTTAGTAGTTTAGATGTTGTGGTAAGTTCTGAAGTTGCTGCGAATGAAACAAGTATTGGAGACACTGAAATAATACTTCAAGATTATACAACTGAACTTGTTAAAATCAGAGAAGAGATGGAAGCAACTGCAAATTCACAAACACAGATTGGATTAGTCACCATGGGGATTATTGGTGGAATTGGTACAGGGGCGCTTGCTGTACCATTAAAAATAGAAGAATATTTTGGAAATTTTGAATCTCTTTTGTCATTAGGAGTAAGTGCAATTGCAGGAATAGTAATTGGTGGAGCACTGGGGGGATTTGCAGTTGATAAAATCCTCCAAAATTATAATGAGTTTAAAAGAAAAAGGTTGGAGGAGAAGTTAGATGCGCAGCTGTTACTTGAGTCCAATGTTGTTGAGGAAGAGTTAGGAGTTGAAATAATAGAGCCCGAAGAATATAAACTGAGCGAGGGATCAATTACTGCACTGTTTGGTCTATGTGGTTTTGGAGGCATGTTCTCAGGGGCGTATATTGCTCCAGTTGCATTTGCAAAATATTTGCCAGAGTTAGCATCTGATCCAGCAATGTTTGGAAGTTATGTTGGAGGAATGATAGGTGGAGCAGTATTGGGGGCAATTGGAGGCCTAAAAATAGGTGAGATTTATCAAAATTTGAGGAGAAAAGGATTGGAGAAAAAAGAACTTTTGCTTGGTGGAGAAAAGGCAGTTAGGAGAAATGTTGAATTTGCTAAATATAATTATGGAAGGTCCAAAGAATTGTTTGGTCATGCTATAACCCCAATTTCATTTGGTGTGGGATCGATAGGATCAGCATTTATTATGAATGATGTTTGGGAAAAATTATACACACCATTGGATGCTGTCCAATATACTCTAATGGCAGTAGCAGTTGGATTAACAGCTGCTGCTGGGATTTATACAACTAAAAGAACTTTGGCTAAGAGAAAATTAAACCAAGCAAAAGAATTGGAAGCGATGTTTGATGGAACATTGGAACTTGAAGAATCTTTGGATCAAAAGATAACTGACGTAACAGTGAGTGATGAAGTTGCTGCGATTCAAAAAGAGATTGAAAATTATAAGGCAATTGATGAACATGTACAGGAGCAATCTACATTCAAGAGATTAGTTAACGGAGGAATGTTTCCAGGAGCAGTTCTTGGAGTGTGTGGCACAGTTTTAGTGGAAAAATACACTACAGGGTACGGATCATTTGGGATACCAACTTACGCTGTTTGGGCTACGGCTGGTGGACTTTTTGGAGCAACAGTAGTTGAAGCTGTTGAGAATTTTTATAGAGGGTTCAGGATAAAAAGGTTAGAAAAAAAGTTAGATGCGCAGTTGCAAATTGAAACTGAAACACTGGATGCGAAAGTGATTACTGGAGAGACTAGTTCTGAAATTATTAAGATTCAAAAGGAGATTAATAGATTAGCAATACTTGAGTTAGATGTCATACAGAATTCAGTTACTATGGGAATGTGTGGAGCTTTAGTTGGGGGAGTTTACGCAACCTCAGCAGATGAATATTCATTCATACCAGCTTTGGTTGGAGGTGCTATTGGTCTAACGACTGGGCTTGCAATGGCGGCCAGAAGTTATGTTAAACGAAAGATACTGCAAGGAGAACGAAACAGAGAAGAGACATTGCAAGTAGAAACTGTTCCTGAAATTGAAGACGCAAAAAGAGAACGCTTCGCACTTGATAAAAAAAGAAATTTTCAAGAGAACCTGTACACAGTGATCACAGATGGCGCTATCTTAGGAACTGCTGGCTATAACATATTAGCTAGGGCATACGAAGGAGATTGGCAAAGAGTTGCAGCAACAGCAGGAGTTGGAGTAGTTGCAATGATAGTAACTACTGTTTTGAAAGAATTGTTGCTTAAGAAAAAGTATAACAGACTCTACGAGTTAGATGAAATTGTGGGCGACGCAGACATACAAGAACAAAAGAGACGTGGATGGGGAAATAGATTGTTTGATTTGGTTAGCTTTGTAATTTCTGAAAGACCAGAAGTACCAAGTGTAAGTCGTCTTCGTTATATGGCATCAGAGAATACTGGAGATATCAATGAAGTTAAAATGGCATTAAACTCACGGATCCCAGAAAAGAAAAAACTTGCTGAAGAGATGATGGATTCATGGCGCAAAGAAATCGGATTTGCAAAAACTTCTGTTTATCTACTCAGAAATATCCCACAATATATTTACTCCGTTGGCCAAACTGATGGAGTTAGGTACAAAGAACTTTTTGATAATAAAGATAGATTTGATTATACGATTTTGGAACGGATTCAAGATATTGCTAAACATGATTCTTCTGAAAGAATACGTTCGCTTGCAAGCGAAATGATTCGAAGTTTTCAAAGACATGACAACTACACTGGAGTTTCAGAGAAAATTGATAGTGAAACTTTTGGACAAGAAACTGCAAGTTCTGATTTAACTAACAAAGTAAAAAAGGCCTACTTTGGTGGAACTAAAGTGTGAAGTTATGATAACAGATACATTGAGAGATAAACTGAGTGCTTGGAAAGCTGATCAAAAATAACCTCTGCTTTTTCTAAATATATAGACTGAATAGAGATAAGTAATATAAACTTGCAATTCTCTCAATTTGATAGAGGTGCAAATATGAAAAATTATTCCAAAATTATTACAATTATTCTAATGATTACATTAATCTCAACAACAGCATTTGCTGCAACCCAATCTTGGGGATCAGATGATGGCACAGTGATTGCAACTGGCCAAGAATTTAGTGGCGCTGTTTGGGATGAAACAAGCGAAACATTATACTCAGTTCATGATAATGGATACTTACTTTCTATGAACGCAGATGGCAGTGATTTTGAATCCACTTATTTAGGTGGAGACTTAGAAGGGATCACAATTGTACCTGGGCGTGAAGGTTATTTGTACGTTGTTGTAGAACACCCAGATACTATCAAAGAAATTTATGATGGAGTATTCACTGGAAAACAATGGACTCTTACAAGTTGGATGACTGGTGATAGTAACAGAGGAGCTGAATCACTCACATGGATCCCATCTGGAGAACATGGGATTGCAGGATTAAATGAAGGTGTGTTTGCTGCAGGTTTGCAAGCAGATGGAAAATTCTATGTTTTTTCTGTAGACTTTGAAACAAGTGAATCAGTTACTTTTCATGAAACATTTTCAGCAACATATGCTGGATCACCAATGGTGTTTGATTTATCAGGATCACATTATGATATCGAAACTCAAACAATGTATGCAATCTATGATGCTGGCTATAATGTAATGGCAACATTACAACTTGATGATTCAGGAGATTGGGAAACAGTTGCAAAATATAGCCTACCTGGAGATAACGAAGAAGGCGTTGCAATCATCGGTCCTGGAACTGTAATATTAGCAGAAGATAGCGGTGAACTTTACAGTTATACAAACTGGGATTTAGGTTACCCTGAAGAAGAAGAAGAAGTTATTGATGTTGACACTGATGGAGATGGACTACTGGATTCTGTTGAATTAGGATTAGGTACTGACCCTAATGTTCGCGATACAGATGGAGATACATTCAATGATGCATTCGAAGTTGCAAGAGGAACTGATCCACTAGATTTTGATGACCGAGTTCCAGAACTGGTTAATGCAAGTAATTTTATTATGGACACAGTTTCAATTACTTTAGCATCTGGTCGAGAATATTCTGACACACCATTTGCAAGCGAAGAAAATTCTGAAATTATTTACACCTGGACAAATTCATACAACAGGGTATTATATGCTACAAATGGATACTTGATTAAAGGATACATTAATGGTGAAGTGATTAAAGAGATGCCAATGTATAACTGGAGAATTGATAGTTATGAGTTAATTTCTGACACTGAAGTTGAAGTAGTTTATAACTCAGGCTATACTGTAACCATTGAACCATTTGCAGACAGAGATTCCACAGAGATCACCCAAATGTGGACCAATGTTGGTAGCAGAGCACTTTATGTTGGAAATGCAGACAATGAAGGGATTGGCTACAAGAATGGATTTGCATACAAAGAATTTACAGTGAACCCAAGATGGTTTATTGAAAGCTAGAATAGATTTAAAAAATAAAATAAAAAAAATATTTTTTTTCTTTTTTCTTTTTACTTCTTCTTACCAATTACAGTCACACCACTCATATAAGGATGCAACACTTCAGGGACCTTAACAGTACCATCTGCTTGTTGGAAGTTTTCTAAAATTGCAGCAATAGCACGAGCAGTTGCAATAGCAGTATTGTTAATGATATGCGCATACTCTCTCTCTTCAGTTCCCTTTACTTGGAACCTAGTATTAAGAGTTACACTTTGATAATCAGTACAATTACTACAGCTAGTTAACTCACGATAAGTTCCATTCTTCTCATTTTGTCCTGGAAACCAACCCTCAATATCATACTGCAAAGATTGTTTGTTACCAATGTCACCAGTACAAATTTGAACTACCCGAAAAGGGATTCTAAGTTTGGTGAAAATTTCCTCAGATAAATTTTGAGCATAATCAAAATATTTTTTGGATTCTTCAGGTTTACAATAAATGATCTCTTCGATTTTATTAAATTGATGTACTCGAAAAATTCCTTTATCGTCACGTCCATGAACACCAGCTTCTTTTCTAAAACAAGCACTAACTCCACAAAGTTTGATTGGAAATTCAGACTCTTCGATTAGAACATTTTGTTTCAAAGCAACCAAAGGATGTTCACTGGTTCCGATTAGATAGAGATCTTCATCTTCTATTTTGTAAATAGTATCTTCAAACTCTGAAAGGTTTACTCCACCAGCTAAGGCTGCACGATTTAACATGAAAGGTGGATAAATAAGATCGAATCCTTTCTCTCTTAGTAAATCAATTGCAAACCTTTGAAGTGCTAAGTCAAGTAACACAGCATCATTTTTTAGATAATAAAACCTAGAACCACTAACCTTTGCCGCAGTATCTAAATCCACAAGATCTAAGTCTTGCATTATTTCTTGATGATCTTTAATTGGAAAATTGAACTTTGGTTTATTACCAACTTCCTTGATAGTTGGATTATCAGCGTCACTCTTACCAGTTGGAACACTGTCTTCAAGAACATTACCAATTGATTTTTGAAGACTGTCTCTTTCTTTTTTCAAGTTGTTTGTTTTTTCTTCTTGCGCTTTTAGATCTTCAACTAACTGTTTCATTTCTTTGATAAAAGTTTGAGCTTCATCTTTCTTTTTCTGCTTCATCAATTTGTTGATCTGTTCTGAGGTAGTGTTTCTTTGTTGTTGTAAATTTTGAAGAATCCCTTTTTGTTCACGCCAGTTTTGATCCAGTTCCAAGACTTGGTCAACAACTTTTGGATCATGATCACGTCTCTTCTCACTAGCTTTGATGATATCAGCATTTTCTCGAATGAATTTTATGTGTAACATGGTAGCTTTTGGTGGTTGGTTAATTTATTTAAAGGTATGCCAAAGCAAAGTTGTAAAAATTGTAGAAAGTGAATAAGAAAGAGAGAATAGCGAAATGAAGGAAAGGAGGTAAAAATAGATCATTGTAGGTTGTCACCTTGGAGTGATGATTTGACCCGAAAGTTTATAAATAAGTGTCACTTTTTGACAACTATAACAGATGACAAACATAATTGAGGAAAAATAAAATGTTAGAAAGACTATTTAGTGGAATTAAAAGATTTAGTGATCAAAGAGGTAGGTATGAAGGCTTTCAACAAGTTGGAAGCGTTGATGAGGGACAATTAGTGTTCAAATTACCAGGAACAGATGTGATTATGAGATACTCAGGTGGAACTGCACATGTTAACAGAGGAGATGTTGGATATCTAGCATTGAATATGGTTGATGTAAATATTATAGGCACAGAAGCTAAGATAAATCCAGATGATGATCCTTTTAACATGCAGGGAGTACTCGAGCGATATGCAGGACCTTATAGAAAAGTGAGTACTAAACTAAGAGAAGTATATGAAGCATCAGATGCAGACTTTAAAAGAGCACAAAATGCTCAATTTTCAAGTAGACCAATTAATTTACTTTTCTCACAAGCGGGAGATGGGAGCAGTATAACATTCCTCCCATGGGCATTAGAAGAAGATAAAGTTAAAATTTATGGTGAGAATAGATCTGCAGCAGGATTTTATCATATGAAAGATGAAAATGCTCCAACAGTAGAAACTCTTTTTCGACTCCATAAAAGCGTAGTTAGAAGTGTTAACTTAGCAAATAACAGAGAGAGAACTATCAGAGGAACATTAGAACTAGCAGATTCTGCAAATAGAATTTATGAACATTTATTAACTTCATTTTTGGACAAAGATAGAAAATTAATTCAGGAATCAACGCGGCGATAAAATTTCTTTTCTTATTTTTTTATTTTCTTGTTCTTTTAGTATTATCATGATGATGATTTATTTCTAAAAAAATTTTTATATTTAGTATTTGTTAAATTTCTTTTACAGATGTACACTCTATATACACCCCTAAAAACAATAAGATATATAAAGCGAAAATGCTTCATTTATCCTGATAATTATGCAAAAAGAGGTGTACAGTAAGTTAGTTCTAGTTTTGGGATTAGTTATTACACTGATTAGTTTATTTTCTATGACAGTTTTAGCAGTTGATATCTGTTTTGAGGATAGTGAATGTAGCGATGAACTTGGCGAAGGATGGGTCTGCGATATGGCGACTTATGAATGCGTTGAAGTAGATATTAGTGGAATTGAAACAACAAGTGACAGTGATTCCAGTCCCATCAGTTCTGAATCTGATAGTGAAACATGTTCTGATGGAATTGATAACGATGAAGATGGATACACTGATACCGACGATCCTGATTGCTTGGATTCAGACCTTGATGGAGTTCTTGATGGAGCTGACCAATGTGCTGGCTTTGATGATAGTATTGATTTAGACTTAGATGGTACGCCTGATGATTGTCAGAGCGATCTTGATACTGATGGTGACGGTGTTCTTGATTCTGAAGATGCATGTGAAGGTTATGATGACTATGAAGATTTTAATCTTGATGGAACACCAGATGGATGTGAAAGTGGGGCAACCTATGATGACTCATTATTAGTTGCAGAGATTAGTGCAGTTGATCTACGAGTAGATGATATTGAGACCAGTGTTAATGATATGGCACTAAGCGTCGACGAATTAACTTTAACTGTAGAAGAATTAAACACAAATGTACAATTACTTTCAACTGATCAATACCAACTCGAACGCGATGTTGAAGAACAAGTTAACACTGTTTCAACTGGCCTTGCAGTATTACAAGAAGATGTAAAAAGTACAAAAACAGAACTTGAAAGTACCCAAACAGATTTGGAAGGAACCAAAACCGAAATAAAGGCAAGTGAAGCAAAAGCATCATTTTTTAGAACTGCAAGCATTGTGATTGCACTTGGGATTATTGTTGGAGCACTAGGTTTTTTCCTTCGAACACATAAACAAGAAGAAGACATTGAACTTACAGATGAAGTTAGAAATTTTATTACAGGAAAAATTAAACTGGGAATGAATGAAGAAAAAGTTGTTAATGCATTAGTAAAAAGTGGATGGAAAGTTCACGATGCAAAATGGGCGTTTGAACACACAACAGTTCATAATTATAATAAATTCTTAAAATTACAAGGAAAAACAGCAAAAGATTTGCCAAAGCACAAACCAAGTCCTGCACATTATCAAAAAATTGCAGTGATCTCAATAATTAGTGTGCTAGTACTAGGTGCAATGTTATTATTTGTAAAACAAAGCGTTGGGTTTGCAGTATATTATGAAGGGATTAGTTCTGAAGATTTAAGTAGCTTAGTTGAAGAAAGATTGGAAGCTGCAGTAGAGTTAAATTCTTTTTATTCATTAATTGATTACGCTGAAATATGTATACAGATTGAAGACAGCGACGACACTAGTGTAGCATTTGAAATGCTAAAAACACCTTATGGACACAGTATGAAAGAGATTAACACAATGTGCGATGAAAATTCCAAAGACTATGATTTTGCTGTGAAATTCAGTAATTACAACACATTTGAAACATTAACTGGATCAATGACATGCAGTGGATTAGAATCTGCTCATGCAGTTGAAAGTGGTTCAGTTGCATCTCGTGGAATGTATATCCTCCCATCTTATTATGTTGGAGAAGGGTTAGAAATAGTTAGTGGTGTTGATTATTCTGATTATTGTGCTGCTTTATCTCAGTGTTTAAGCGCAGCTGATTTGGCTTTGATTGGAATTTCTTGTTAACTTAACTTTTAGGACAAATTTATCAAAAACATATACAATCTATACTTTTGCAAGGTTTTTTAAATAGAAGACAATGTGAAGAGGAGCTTGGCAATCGCAGACACAATTATTATGGAAAGCACAGGAAGTGCAGCAGTTAGACCAGATCCGAGTAGATTCTACAGAGACAGTACATCATCCTCGCTACCACACCAAATTGGGTTAGTATGCCAGTTAAAAGGATATTTACCAATAGAGGAACTAGGTCAAGGTGCGTTTTCATATGTTTGGAAAGTACAGGAAACTGAGGGAAAATATGCTGGAAGAACTGGAGCACTAAAAGTACTAAGACAAGTACAACATGAAAACAGCCCAGGGTTACAATTATCTGATGAAGCTGAACTTCAACAACAAATATACAGATCAGTGAGAGAACAATTTGGAGAGAGTTTGGTCCCAGAAGTTTACGACTTCGAACAAAATCAAGACCACAGTGGGTATATCTTGATGCCAGCATATGATGCCACAGCATGCCTTGCTAGTGCAGAAATACCATATGGGATTGAATTACTCACAACTATTAGAAATGTTGCAAGAGTCCACCAAGTAATACATGCAGCAAATAAACACAACGGTGATTTAAAGCGACGTAATGTGTTTAGAGGGGGAGTCGTAGGAGACTTTGGAAGTTGCGGAGACAGCTATTCACTTAGAGAAGGAGTAAGAGAGATGACAATAGCTTGCACTTTAGGATATGCATCTCCAGAACAGATGTCACTGGTTGATTCAGCAGATTCTAGAAAAACAGATGTCTTTAGTTTAGGAGTTATGACTTACATGTTTGCATCCGATAGACAACCATTTGGAGGTAAATCAGTTAGAGAATACGTAAATCAATTAAGAACTGAAAGAGTTACACCTCTGGAAGAATTAAACATTGGTGTTCCAAAAGTATTTTCTGATTTAGTACAGTCAATGATAAATTTTAACCCAGAGGAAAGACCAAATATGGACGACAGTGCAAACAGGTTAGAAGGAATTTTAGTTGAAGAATTGAGAAGTAGGTTTAGCAGAGAAGACCAAATTCAAGAATATAATTAAAAAGATAAAATAAAAATTCTAACAATAAATCACACGAAGATCATAGTCGAACCTTGCTAAGAATTCTTCAGCTGCAACTTCATTTAGTTCTTTGATCTGCTCATACACATCTTTACTAAAACAGTGCGCACACAAACTCATTTCACTACCACAACCAATACAATGAGTGTCGCCTGCATAGTTGCTAGTTACAATTTTTTCTGCTAAAGAAGGATCAATCTCGCCGAGCATCTGCTTCATCTGTTTACCAAGACATTCAGAACAAATCGGATTACTGATGATTTCTGTACAATCAATACAACGATGAAAAACTCCCTTACTGGAATCACGCAAGGTGTTATCCCAAGAACCTTCTGCTAAAACATGTGCCGACATTATCTCACCTCAATTTTGTTTGTATAGTAGAATAGAAACGACAATGAATATATATACTTTGTGGAAAGAACATATGTTTTGATATATATTGTAAATGTTTTCTACTTCAGCCAAATCAGAGTGGAAGATGTTATGGGGGCGCTATGCAGGAGCAGATTATTTTCGAAAGAGCTTAACTTTACGACCTGAGCTTTGTCAACAAAGCGAACGTGGAGAAGCCCGATCCCGATGCCCCGCCCCATGCGAGCATAGCGAGATCTTCCACTGATAAAAAAAATTCTAAGAAAAAAGCAAAGGGAGCCCAGAGGACTCCCAACATCCATCCACCTCTTGTGACACTAGTTACCTAATAAAAGAGGAATAGGTTAAGATTGGACTCCCACACGAGAGGGGGTGAGGGTGGTAGAATGGTGAGGGAATCCGATCTCAATCCATTAATGATAAGTAATGTGCTTTACATATATAAATGTTACTATTTAGTATACTGGTGCGTTTTTGAGGTCATTAGCATCCTGATTTATGTAGAAACTAGAGTGTTCTGTTGCCAAGAGTTAGTAGAAATTGATGTAGGTGGCGCAGTTTTCAGAGAAATCGATGAGATTAAGCAAAGAAGTTCGTAATCATCTCAACAGGTTCACGCTTGACAACCAAACCTTCCTTTGGCAGACAATCGTAATATTTTTTCCACGCGAACCTCTCATCTAGATAGATAATTACTCCACGGTCTTTTTCTGAACGGATGCAACGACCAGCTGACTGAATACATTTGTTGATTGCAGGATAAGTGTATGCGTAATCCCATCCCTTGCCAAATTTACTGTCATAGTAAGTGATTGTTTCTTTAGTTTTTAAGTCCGGTCTCGCTAAAGGAATTCCAACAACAACAACGCCTTGAAGCAAGTCTCCTGGAAAATCGATTCCCTCTGCAAAATTTGCGCCAGTAACTCCAAGCAGCACCGCACCCTTGTCTTTGTAGGAGTGAAACTCTTTTAGAAACACTTCTTTAGCTTCTTTATCCATGCCACGGGCTTCTTGTAAAATCTTTTTTGTAGTTAATATTTTTCTAGCAACTTGATCTCTTAAATAATATGAGGGAAAGAAAACCGCAACATTTCCAGGAATTGCATGAGAATAATTAGAGATGAGTTTTGCCATTTCTGTGTACATTTCATCTGAACGGCTGGCGTATTTAGTACTGGTTTTTGGAACAATAATACACCTGCGATTTTCAGCTGGAAATGGTGACCAGTATTTCTCTTTCTTAGCGTCTTTAACACCAAGCAGATCTGCATACATATTAAGTGGCAAAAGTGTACCACTCATAACAACACCAGAATGAAATTGACTAAAAATATTTTTACTTGCAAGACTTGGATCCAAACAAGAATATTCTAATTCCTTGTATGTTCCAATTTTCCCTTCAGCTTCACGAAAAATTCTTGCGAACCCATGATCTTCACCAACCCATTTTCTAAGGAACTCTGCAACTGATCCACAAAAACTTTTCTTTTGCTTTTCTCGAAGCTCGTCTGCTACACTATCAAGGTCTTCAATTAATTGTTCATAATCAATTGTGGTTTTAATGATAGCAGTAAAATTTTCAGTTGTAACTTTGGCTTCCTTTACTTTGAAACTTAATGGTTTTAGCTTTTCAAATTTTGTTTGAATTTCCTTCAGAACAGATGATAAATCATCAGCTCCAAATTTCTGCGCTTCTTGAATTGCATATTTTAGGACGTTGACAGAAAGTTTAGATGTTAACATATCCGCAATTCGAATTGGTAAATTGTGACCTTCATCAACAATCACAATAATGTCGTCAAGCTCGATGTCTAACTTCTTAAGCACATTTTGCCTAACTATCGGACTGAAAAGATAATAATAATCACCAACAATTACATCAGCTTTTTTAGCAAGTTCAATTGCAATTTCATAACTACACATACCTTCAGCGATACTTGCCATTTGAATTTCTTCAGTATGCATTGGTTTGGCTACTTTTAATTTTTCAACAAGGTACTGCGCTTCAACTGAGATTCCCTTACTAGTTTTGACTTTAGTATAATATGAACATTTTCCTTTTTCAGTTAATGATTTGCAGTACTCATTGAAGTCAGATCCGAAAAGTTTAGCAACTTCTTGAGAACACATACTTTTTTTTCCAATAATATCACTTACAACAATTGATTCACCAGACTTTGCTTGCATGGCTTGCAAAGTATCAATGGCAATTTTATGTTGAGTATGACGATTGGTTAAGAAAAAAACTTTCTTTTTTAGTTTCTTTGCAAGTGGGACTGCAACACTTAATGCACTTGCTGTTTTACCAAGACCAGTTGGTGCGTGGGCTAAGATAATTTTTTCATTATGCAATGCTTCTTTGATGTCTTTAACCAAATCTGCTTGACCATCACGCATACTATCATGAGGGAAGAGAATTGCAGGATCGTTTAGTAATTCATCTACATTGACATCACTTTTAGGTCTGTTTGTTAGAATTTTTTTAGTTGGAACATAATTATTTGAAACTATGTTTGTGACTGGTTTCCTTACTGGTTTCGGTGCATCAGGGATGTCAGTGTACTTAACAGCAGGTTTTATTGACAATAAAGAATGTTGTTCGGCCATCAAGATATTTTGGATAAATAAGGGTACTTAAAGTTTGTGTGTATGGAGGTATATGCATGATTATTTGTCAGCTAACAATCCACTGATAGAGCGATCGTGATTCAAGTTCCAGATAACCTTCGCAAAGTAACCAGCAACAGAGACTTCAGTGTACCAAGGGTGCTCTTTTTGAAATTCTTTACCACCATGATAAACTGCATCTGTTCCAATGATTTTTGTAATCTGTCCTTTTCTAAATGATTCATCAATCCTCTCAATTGCAGGGTGCGTAAATAATGGGAGTGAAGTTGCAAAATAGATATTATTAGCACCATTTTCCTTTAAAAGTTCACAGCCTTTAACCAAAGTTCCGGCTGTTGCAACCATATCATCAACAAGTAAAACATCTCTGCCATTAACTTCTCCAATTAATTCCATTTTTTCAATTTTACCCGGTTGAGTATAATCTCTTTTTTTTCTGATAATTGCCAAATCAGTTTTTAGCATGTTAGCAAAATACTCACTACGCTCACCACCACCCAAATCAGGAGAACATACCATTAAATTTTCTAAACTGATATTAGATCTAATGTAGTCTAAATGATTCTTTGCAGCGTGTAAATCTTCAAATCTTGCAGTACTGCAAACCCCTGCAATTGCAGGATTATGAACATCTAATGTTAGAATATGGTCTGCATGAGATGCTTCTAAATCACGAATCATTTTTGCTGCAGCAATACACTCACGGCCCCGAGCCACCTCTTGACGAGAGTAAGGCAAATAAGGAAGAACAGCAGTGATGTTACCTGCGCCCGCTCTCCAAGCAGAATCCATTGCATGCCTCAAAGATGTAACATTTTTATCAATAGCTTGTTTTGTAACTTTATTTTCTGGATCTTGAACTACATAGATATCCATCCCACGAATACTTTGATCAATACAAGTTTTAATCTCACCATTTGGAAAATGAGTTTCAGTCATAGGAATATAATTTACTCTTTTTTTCTTCTTTACCCCAAAGGCTTTTTTTCTTTGACGTTCAAGTCCTCTTAAAATTTTTTTAGCAAAAACATCACCAGAATCACAAGCAATTACTCCGATTTTTCCACGACTTCCCATCTGTTTGATTAAAGACATTTGATTTATATGCATTTTGGAATTAGAGAATATGTTTTTTGTTAAGTTTTAATTATGTTTATTTCTCTTGCACTATAAACTATATTCCAAAGAGAATATTTCATTGGAATTTTATCGACTATAAGTGACGAAGTTAAGACAATTATTGATATAATTCTCCATACGAAGCAAAGCTTTAAATAATAGTCTTCAACATAGATATTTATCAAAGCATGCTTGATACTGAAAAATGTATCATATAAAGAAAGAAATCAATATTTGAATGTTGTTTCTTTCTAATATAGTTTACAACAAAAGTGTTTAACATTTTTGCGTTCACTATGAATGTTAGGATACAAATTTCAGATTAGATAAAACTCAAAAGACGGTTGGTGGATACGACGTAGGAGGGAAAAGTCTATGACATTAAACAAACAAATATTTGAAGTGTTCTTTCGAGAAAAACCAGCTATGATGTTAGTTGAGTTAAAAAATGCCAACAGCCAAATTTATGCATCAGTTCTTGCTAAACAAATTGACTGCACTTATTCACATGTGGTGAAAATTTTGCAAGAAATGCAGAAAGCAGAATTGATTAAATTCAAAAAGGAAGGCAGACTCAAGTTGCTTGAGTTAACAACTAAGGGTCGAGATGTTGCAAGTAACATTGAAACCATTAGAAGTATATTGTAATTTTTTTTTCTTTTTAATATTTATTTTTTTATTTTTGTTACTTAATTTCTAAATACAAAAGATTAATATGCAGCTAGTTTCTTCTCATTTGTATGAATCTAAATAAAATTGGCGAGCAAGTACGACGTTGTACACGTTGTATTCTTTGGAAACACCGCTTGCAAGCACTCCCTGGTTCTGGAGACCAAGGAGCAAAGTACCTAGTAGTTTTGGAATCACCAGATGAACATGCTGACAGACTAGGAGAGATATGGGATGGTTTATCTGGGAAAAAATTAAAGAAGTTGATGAAAGAACAAAATGTTAACATCGATGATGTGTTCTTAACAACGCTTGTGAAATGCAGCCCACACGGATCAGAAGTAGATGATCTGGAAATAGAAGAATGCGGATCTTACCTTAAAGATCAGATAAAACAGCTAGAACATGTGAAGAAAATATTTGTTGTGAGCGATAAAGAAAGTTTAAACTTGCCGAAAAAAGCTGAATTAGTTAGTTCTGTGAAAAAAATAAAATTTTAAAATAAAAAATAATGCAAGTATTATGACAACAAATCAAGTTTAGAATAAGGTGTTTCGTTGATGATCATATTTAGATCATACCTACTAGCACCATTAGTTCTCATTTGTTTCTTCCACAGACTAAAGCTATCTGTTGTTCCGTTGGATTCTTGCAGATGAGTTTGGTACATGTTTGCAAGCTCAGTTCTGAATGCATCTTTTCTTTTTACATTTTGTTCACGGCGACCAAACCCATTTAGGGCAGTAGCTTCCGCACGAAGATTTTCTTTAACACCTAACTGAGAATTAATGTCTTTAACAGTTACAAAATATTCTGACTTTTGATCACCTAAAACATTGTAAACATCAATTGCAAGTTGCTTAGTCTCTTCATTTGAAAGTTGAACTTCCCCTATTGAAACTTGCTGAAATAAATCATAAGTTGCTTGTTGTTCATTAATACTAATTGACGCAGAATTAATTAATGAATTATCTGCTGTTCTTAAAGATTTTTTTAGCACCGAGTATTCTGAACCTACAGCGAATGATTCTGAGACAGTGTTTGACAAATCAGTATCAATTGCAAATTTGTCTGTAGATTCAGATGAAACAAGTAGAGCAATTGAAGTTCTAGTTGGAGCTAAGAACATATCTTCTTGATCAAATGATGGGTGGAGGTTAGTTGGCACAGTATCTAAAGATGCGCCTCCTTTACTGATTAATTCTTCAACAAAATAAGCATCAAGTTCACATGAAACTTGGGATGTGATACTAGGAGACTGATCAGTCCCAGCAGTTGGGTTAAAAAGTAATAGATTATTTGTTTGATATGTCCAAACATTAGTTGTTCTTGAAGGATCTGCATTTTTTACTTCATTTCTGACTACTTGTTCTTCAAGGCATGATTGTAATTGTTTAAACCTAGCATCTTTGAATTCAACACCCTTAAGGTTTGAATCGATAATTGCATCTTTTGCTGATTCGCGATCCATTAATTGAATGTTAGGGTGAGCATAAAGCGCTGCAATTAAATTTCCAACACCAACACCATTTGCTTGAAATTCAGTTGCAGTAATATTTCCCCTTAAAACATAAGTATCATCAACTTGATCAACCCAGAGTAAATCTTGATTGTGACTTTGGAACCTGGAATCTTGAGAAGTTTGATCTTCTATTTTTTTGGTCTCTTGTTGCTCTGCTGCTTGTGCCTCTAATGCTTGTGCTTCCAATGCTTGTTCCAAAGCAATTTGTTTAGCCTTTGGCCCAGGAGTTACTTCGATTGCATGTGCTGAATCATAAGTTAGTAAAATTGATGATGCTGCAAGTAATGCAGTGGATCCCAGGAATAATTTTCTTAATGTCATTTTTGTACCTCAGTAAAAATTTTTTAGTTTGTAGTATAGTTTGATTAATCATGCGTTATAGGAATCTCACCATCACAAGGAGTAATACCCATCTGATAAATTAAATTGATAGCGCTTGATTCTAATGTGAAAGGCAATTTTTCATCAGCTAACAATAAATGGTAAACTGCAGTTGCCCCTTCCAAATGTTTGAACTCTGAATCTTTGATAGTGTCACAACCATCATAAGTAAATAATAAATGTTCTGTATTTGAAGTATATTCATCTGGATTGCCTTGGACATATTTTACCAAGCAAGATTCTAGATCAGTAGAACTATTCGAATTAGTAGCTGAAAGTACGCAAGCATAAGTTTGATTATTTACTTTATGTTCAAGAGTTATTTCTGGTACTTGTTGGACTGCAGGTTCAAGAGATAAACCTGAATTGTTGGTGTAAAGAGCGTTAAAAACTGTTGCTGAAATAGCTAAACCAATTCCAGCTAATGAGCCATAAGCAATTAATCTTGGGAATAAACTTGAACCACTAGAATCCCCATCATTTGAAGATACCTGAGTTGGAGTTGAATCATGACTGTAAGTTGGAGTAGATTGTGTTGGAGTGACACCAGGATCAGTATTAGCATCAGAGATATCTTCATCAGAAGAATTTGGTAGTTCTGGTAGATCAGCATTATCATCCCAGACAATACCAACATAGGTAGCCGATGCAGGAGCTGCAGGAGTTGAGTTTTGATCAAAAGTAGGAGTAGTGGATTCTTCAATTGGAGGAAGGGCCATGCTAACATCAACAATTTCATCTAAAGTGCCAGAATCATTTCCATCGCCCATGAAATCCTCACTCGAGAAAGCTTCAATTAACCCAGGATCAGTATCGCCAGGATCAGTATCATCACGACCAAAACTATCATAAGGTATTTGAGATGGAGAGTTGCTTCCTGCAACAGTAACAGAATGCACCGATCGTCCAGGAGGGTGTAGAAGATATCTGCCAGAATTATCAGGTGCTGGTTTTGGAGATGTACCCATAGATGTTTCTGGTGCTAAAACAACTTTTTGTTCTGCCCGTGAATCTTCATTGATACTGTATTGACCTTTTTTAGGATCATTCCGATCATCATTACATTCAAACAACTGATCATCATCAGAATGTTCAACCCTGCTAAAAAAATCACGAACATTAGCAAGTTCACGATCACCTAAAGACCCACCCGGTGTATCTTGACCTTCAACATAGTTTACAGAACCATCAGATGGAACACTAATTAAGTTAGCAGCAGTTATTTGATGACCTGCTTGACCTTTTTGACCTTTATCGTTATTATTACCTGACATTTAAACACCAATACAAACCATTACCCATTATGCACAGAAGATATCTGCTTTTTAAATATTTAGTAACTTTAAAGTGGTTTGGGTAGAAAATTACGACAAGTACAGACCAATTTAGAAAGGATAAAAAGAATAAATTAATCCCATTTTGTGTAATTTAAGTTTGATTATTGGATTTGATTATACCAATATTGCCAGAGGACAAAAAATGCTCCAAAGATTGCAGCAAAGAACCAAAGAATACTTGGGCCACCTTCTAAAGCACCCCATAAAAGCCCCAAAGTTGCAGAAGCCGACCAGATTAACTTTAACCTGAGCATGACAATAAAAGATTCAAAACGCTCTGTATTCATCCAAAGAGACATTCCACCAATTGCAAAGAAAGCAGAGGCGACAATCCGAGATAAAGAGGGATCAACAGCTAATGGATCAAAACCAAAGAATGCCAGAAAAGAAACTGGTGCGAAAAATAAAGGAAACGCTACAAACATGTCAATTAGAAAATGGATTTTAAACCAATTTCGAACTTGTTTTGGAATGGATTTCATCTTAAGGATAATGTTGAGGTTTGGCTTTAAGAATCTTTTGTATTTTGTGATTAATCATCTTGGGAAGTAGACCCATGACCCAATAATTATTAGTGCCCTAAGTTTTTCCAGTTAGAAGCCCAATTGCCATCACAGAAATTCCAAACAATACTAGAACACCAAGAATCTTTGGGTGGAAAATTACTTGAAAAATATTATTTTCAATATCTTCACCATTACCTGTTCCATCATCAACTGATTGAGACTGGTCCAAAATATCTTGACCAAAAGTGAAAGTAAACCCAGCTACAACAATGATAATTACAATACCTAAAATAGTCCAAGTAACAGCTGCGTCACGAGTTACAACATTTAAAATATCAGCATCAGTTGTACCAAAAGTTTTCATGATCAGTAAGAATAGTAAGATCAGAATAAATACAAAAACAAACCAAGGTGCCATGAACACAATCAAAGAAACAACACCTTCAGAAAGTGAAACTAAAATTGCACAACAAATTGCAACAATAGAATTGATTGCAGTTGATTCACCAAGCAGTTTAAACTTACCTAGAATAGCATAGACTAGAACAAAAACTAGTAAAGTTGGAAAAATAACTGCAAAATATTGCAATAATCCTAAATCAAGTGCGCTTGCCATCTTATTTTTTGTATGTTTGTTTTTTGATTGTTGTTGATGTTTTTAATTTGATTGTTGTCTGTTGAATGATTGTTAAAAATGAATAGGAAAATACTTAGACACTCAAAAGTCAAAGACTTTTTGTGTACAGAAATTCAAAGAGAATTTCTCGCAAATTAATAAATTAATTTCTAGCACCGTCCTGTGGGAATAAAAAATAAAAAAATAATAAATTATTTCTTCTCAAATAGTTTTCCAAAACTATCAAGGAAGTCATTCCCTTTAGTCTTCTCTGGTTCACGAACAATAAACCACACGATTAGACCAAATATTAACATGATGATCATGAGCTCCGTCACATCGGCCGACCACCAACTAAAGATATCATATGGACCTGTCCATAAACTAAGTGATGCTCCGAATACATAAACAACAAAACCAATTGAAGTTACAGCAATAAAAGGTGCTGCTTTTTTGGAAAAATCAGTTCCGAAAATTCCCATTAATAATAATAACATAATTGCTGCAACCGAGATTAAAGAAATACTTGGAAGTGCATCATTCATTACCTGAACTGGATCGTAACCTAGAGGATAGTTCCCAGTTATGTGAGGTACCACAAACAGTAAAGATAACACAAGAGCTATTACTATTGCAAAATTTTTATTTTCTTTGAATAAAGGTAATTTTTTTGCTACTGCATACACAATTGTGAACACTAGTAAGAAGGGTAAAAGAAAATCCACTACACCCATTGATTCGAATAATATTGCTAAATTTGAAAATGTTGCCATAAAACCATCCACCTCTAATTTTCAGTTTCTAAACTTAAGTAAATTAAGTATCATAATAGCCTTTTTAATTGTTTTCATTAAATGACCATTAATCTTTCTTTTTTGAAGGTTCACGAATGATTAAACCAACCATCCCTGCTATCAATAATAAAAATACTAATGAGCTAACCCATGCCACATCGAGCATGTAAAATAATCCAATAATACTTTCAAGCCATCCAATTGCATCTAAAAAGATAGCAATTATTCCAATAAACATCATGATCATTAATCCTTGAATCCAAGCAGGAAAATCCTTAAGAGTGAATTCGCCATCACCATGAAAACTTCCAACAAGTAATAGGAAACAGATTGATAAGATTAATAACAAAACAACATGTGCAATCACAGTGTTAATTATTGAAACTAGTTGAGTTGATGCAATTACTAAAAAAGCACAAATGAATGCAGTCATAGCATTAAGGTTCTTCTTAGTTGTTTTTTGACCATCGACTTCACCAATACCTAAAATCTTAGTCTTTTCTAAAATTGCAAAAACTAAAGTGAATACTAGAAGAAATGGTAGCACTACATCGTAAAGACCAATGTCATTTAAAAATTCTATTGCGTTACGAAAAACTGTCTCTGCCATCTAAAGTACCTCTTTAACGTCTAATAAACAAATTTGAGTATTTAAATGTGTTGGTGAGGAGAATTAATTTTTCTTAGTGAAATATTAAAAAATTAAAAGTAAAAAAATAAGAATTAAAATTATTAGAATATAGACCATGACTTTCTGATTTGGATCTCAGCAAAGTTATTACTAGAACCACAAAAAAACGTACAAGGAGCAACTAAACGATATTTGTTTCCTGGCTTGGCAATTTCTTGGTTGCTTGGATCAATTTCCATTCCTTCAAGATATCTAGAACCATTTTTTGATCCCTTATCTTGAAACCAAATCTCTTTTGGAGAAATTTCTATCAGAGCATGATCTTCTGAAACAAGATAATCACGAGGGACACTGATGTCAGGTACAAAATTGAGTACACTTCTTTGTGCTGGAGTTGAGATTGCAGAACCTTCTTTTAATTCATTCTTGATCATCCCTCTTCTAGTCCATCTGCCATGCCTGCCGATATGAATCTGCCTCACTTCTCCTTTGTGTAGCCTAACTTTTAGGACTTGGTGAACTGATCGCTTGCGCTTAGAAACTAAAAAGATAGTTATGATGAACAATTCCCTTTCTGAAAATAATGCCATTTTATTCCTTGTCTTCTTTGATCTTACTGGTGATGCTCCTAAGCTCTTTCACATTCTCAGTAAAAACAGGCACCACATCTTTGAAGACTTTACCAACTGCTTTTAGTTCTGTTCCAACTTCTTGCATTCGTTTATCATACTCTTCAACTTTACCAAGTACACCTTGATGTAGAAGTTTAAAATCTTCTTTTAATTTATTCAAAGTAGTATCCATCTTTTGCATTCTTGCATCAACAGTATTCTTCCACTCAACAACCTTCCTTACTTCTTTGATTAAATCGTCCCATTTCTCATCAATCATTTCTTCAGTGATTTCTTCAATTCGATCATAGAGATCTTGAGGAGAATCAGGAATTCCATGACCCACCGGACCTGGACCTGCACCTGGAGGTAACATCCCAGACGGACCATCATAAGCACTTGATGGAGGTGGCATGTTTGGCGGCATCGATGGCATCCCTACTGGATTTGCACCCATATTAGGTCCTTGACCTGCATTTATTTTACCTAAACTAGAAATTACTTGAGCTTCTTTCGCACCTTTTCCAGTTAACTCACTCACTATCTGATTGTCAGTTAAACCTTGCATACGTAATTGCCCAACTTCAGAGTCTATATCCATATGTCCATGTCCACCTTGTGCTCCTGCTTGAAATAATGCCATTATTATCACCTATTTTATTCTTAAGATTATTGTTAAGAGTTATTTTTTTGTATTTATAATTTGGGGTTTATTTTTATTCAAAGCATCCTGAACTTTTTGCTCAACAGTACGCTCTAAATCTTTCTGAGAGACAAACTCCATTGGATTCCAAAACTCAATATATTTTTTTAACACATCAAGTTCTTCTGAACCTGCAGTACGTTTTAACTCGGCTATGATTAGATCTAATTTTTCTTCTATTTTACTAGTTTTGTGCTGCAAATCAGTTAACTCTTGATTAACACTTTGTAAATTTTGTTTAGTATCTTGACCAGAACGAGTAGAGTTGTTTTTTACCAAATCAAATTCGCGTCTTAAAGAATTTAGCTTTGATTCTAGTGCTTTCATCCAAGTAAACATCTTTGCACTATCAAACTCTTGCTTGACAACCGGAGCACTTGCTTTCTTTCCAAAATCCATCCTAGAAGGAATAGAAGAGATTGCTAATTTATAAAACTAAGGTTTTAGAAAAATGAAAAATACTGCCATCAACAAATAATTCTGGATTAGATCATACAACAGATCAGAAAAGTATTAATAAAGAAACAAAGAATAGTTGTACTGATGGATGAAAATACTAAAAATTGCTTTGAGTTTGATTTATATCATGAAGGCGATCATAAAATTCTAAAAATTTACTTAGAGAAATGTAGTTTCCCACCCTCAATTGAGTACAGTGAACAATGCATGAGTAAAGTTATAGACCTGCTACTCACAAATAGTGGGATTACAAATATTATTTTATCACAACAAAGAGAATATGATTATGATTACTCTCAAGTAAAATTATTGGTTGAACTAGCATCACTTTATCGGAAATTAAGCAAAGATGAAAGGTTCAAGTATTCTCACATAGTTGTAGATCCAATTCATGAAAAGTATATTAGAAATAGTTATGCTGGATTTCAAACCATCATTTCTAAAAAACTTAAAGAAGATCCACTTGGAGCTTATGTTGAATTGAAAAGACTTGAGCGACGTGAAAAGATAAAATTGAACAATATAGTCTCATTTGAACATAAACAAAGCCAAGAAAAATTTGTGGCAATTTTAATGGATGCAATTAATCAATTTGAGACATTACATATCCTACGAGAATTATTCCCACACCTTAAAGATTATGAACATGGGGATCGACAATTATACTCCTATGTATTTCATCCAAGTACTCGCCCAGATTTTATGTTTACAAAATTACAGAGTGAGTTCCCAGCAGATGGAAACTTGTTAGAAAGCTATTCTTTTGGAAAAGGAGATGATAAAGTTGAGATAAACATTTTTGGATTTGATGACTCAATTAGATTTTTATATCATATCACCCCGCCAGAGATGACTTTCTCTGAAACTGAATACGAATTACTTGATACAGCTAAAAGAATTTTAAGTGAACATAAACCTACTCAAAAAGAATTTGTAGATCCTGAAAGAATGCGTGAAGTATTTTTTAACATAGGGAAAGATATGTTAATGGATTTATCGCAGCACAAACAGTTGAAATTAAAGGAGAGCAAAATTGAGTCCCTGGCATCTGCACTCTTACGATATACTGTAGGGTTTGGATTAATTGAATTGCTTCTGTCTGATCCGAAAGTACAAGATGTAAACATCAACTCGCCAAATGGAGAAGTGCCAATATTTATTGTACATCAAGACTATGGAGATTGTTATGTAAATGTTTATCCAACTACCCAAGAAGTAGATTCATGGGCAACTAAACTACGTTTGATTTCAGGCCGTCCACTAGATGAAGCTAATCCAATATTAGATACTGAACTAAAAGTTACTGGATTTAGTTCCAGGGTTTCAGCGGTAACCGCACCACTTGATCCATTTGGGATTGGATTCTCATTTCGCCGTCATCGAGATCACCCTTGGACTTTTCCATTATATTTGCAGCCAAAATTTAGAATGATGAACTCACTTTGTGCAGGTTTGTTAAGTTTTCTAATTGATGGAAACGCAACTATGCTAATCGCAGGAACACGTTCATCTGGGAAATCATCATTTCTTGGAAGTGTACTTGTTGAGATTATGCGTAGATATAGGATTATAACAATTGAAGACACACTAGAAATTCCAAATGAAAGTTTGCGTAAACTGGGATATAATATTGAAACTTTGAAAGTTGGATCATCACTTTCAGTACAAAAAGGATCCGAAGTGGATGCATCAACTGGAATTCGATCTACACTTCGACTAGGTGATAGTGCATTAATAGTTGGAGAAGTACGATCAAAAGAAGCGATTGCACTTTTTGAAGCGATGAGAGTTGGAGCTGCTGCGAACATTGTAGCTGGAACCATTCACGCAGCATCACCTTATGGAGTTTTTGATAGAGTAGTAAATGATATTGGAGTTCCAAGAACTTCGTTTAAAGCAACAGACATCATAATTAATGTGAATCCTGTGCGTTCGGCTTCAGGGATGAAAAAGTTAAAAAGAGTTTTACGAGTAACAGAGATTAGAAAATTATGGGAAGAAGACCCACTTAAAGAGGGAGCTTTTGTTGATTTAATGGTTTATAATCCAAAGACAGATGAACTTGAGATTACAGATGATTTGCGAAATGGGAACTCAGATATTTTGAAAAGAATGGCAGGTTCGATTAAAGAATTTGCAGGAAACTGGGATGCTGTTTGGAACAATATTGTTCTTCGAGGAAAATGTAAACAAGCATTAGTTGATGTATCAATAGCAGCTGATGACCATGATATGCTTGAAGCAGAGTTTGTAGTTCGAGCTAATGATAAGTTCCACATTCTGAGTGGGAAAATTCAAGAACAATATGGGAGCCTTGATAGTGATAGGATTTTCTTTGAGTATAAACGTTGGTTAGATAATGAAGTTGCTAAACGAAAAAGAGAAAGACAGAGTGAGCTTTGATAATTTCTTAGAAAAAACAGATGATTAAATGTTTTAGAAAATTGCGACATATTTATAACATGTTAAATTTACACTTAGTGCATGGGAGATCTTGGATTAATGCAAGTTGCAGTTGATGCAGTGGTGTTCACAGTAAGTTTTGATGACTTGAAAATTCTACTAATTAAAAGAAAATATGCCCCATTCAAAGAAGCATATGCGCTCCCTGGTGGATTCGTTAAAAAGGATGAAGAACTTGAAGATGCTGCTGCAAGAGAATTAGAAGAAGAAACTGGAGTTAAAGATATTTTCTTAAGGCAGTATGCAACTTACGGAGATGTGAATCGTGATCCAAGGGGAAGAGTACTTTCAATTGCATTTTTAGCTTTAATTAACCAAGACCAAAAATTACATGCGACAACTGATGCAAGCTCAGCTGATTGGCATAGTGTTTATGATTTACCAGATTTAGCATTTGATCATCAAGAGATTGTTGAAAATGCAATTAAAGAGTTACGTTATCGACTGCAGACAACCAACATTGCTCTGCAAATTTTGCCACAATATTTTACACTAACACAATTTCAAAGATTGTATGAACTGGTCTTAGATAAACCACTTGATAAACGAAACTTTCGTAAACGAATAAAAGAACTTGATGTTTTGAAAGAAACAAATAGAGAATTCAGAGAAGGTGCACATCGCCCAGCTAAACTCTATACATTCAAATATCAGAAGTATCGCACAATTAAAGATAAGATTAATGTGTTTTTGAATTGATTTCTTGGATCAAATATTACCTTATTGCTGTCAAATACATTGGCGCGTGGGTCCCCTTGCCGGAATATCAAATAAAGAGATTGATATACAACTAGCATTTTTGGTTTGCAACGCAGAGCCAAAAATTGCAGCGTAGTTGTAAGGAGTAGCCCGGCCTGACCACCGCTGATTTGAATCTAATGACATTTTTTCTGTTTATTTGAACATAAATGATGAAAATGACAGAAAGGTTTATATATTAGTGTAGCATTCACACTAAGTATAAGGTAGAAAAGGTAAAATAAAATGAATGAGTATATAGAAAGATTAGGAATTATCCGAGGGAAAAATGGACTTAGAGAAATTTTTATGTTTGAAAGTATAAATGGCCCTCTTTTTATGGGATAGTTAGTGTATAAAGTACGTTAAGTGAGAAAAAGTTTGAATGGAGACAGAATAAAAATGGAATACATCGAAGCGCCAACAAAGTATCAAGGGAACACAGATACAAGCATGAAAAGCATCTTCTTAGCTGGAGGAATCACCAACTGCTATGATTGGCAGAGTGATATTTGCGATTTGTTACGAGATGAAGAAGTTGTTTTACTAAACCCCCGTAGAAAACAATTTCCAATTGATGACCCAAGAGAATCAATGACACAAATTAGATGGGAATATGATCAAATGCGAAAAGCAGATGCAATTTCTTTCTGGTTTTCAAAAGAAACATTGAACCCAATTGTTCTGTATGAACTCGGAGCACATTCAATGACAGACAAACCATTGTTTGTAGGAGTTGATCCTGAGTATTTGAGAAAAAGTGATGTAGAAATTCAAACTGCACTTGCAAGACCAGAGATTAAGGTAGTTTATGATTTGAATGAATTAGCTGAGCAAGTTAAAGAGTGGATAAGAGATTAGGTTTGGGAACAAATGGAGATGAAAAAAATGAATGATGATAATAAGTTAATAATGGCAAAAACAGAGGAACAACAAGAGTTCTGGGATCGCCTGCGACCAGTGAATCGAGTTGCAACTAGTGACACCTATAAACGTACTATGTCAGGTAGTTCTGATTTATTTGCTAACAGTTTTGCATGTTACAATTTAGCAGCTCGTCGACCACTAAAAGAAGATGGAGTTAACGGCCGATTTATTATGGCAGGAATTGAAAAGATGCTATATCCTTGGTTTACAAAACCAATAACGGAAAGAGAAGTTGATAGGGCAAGAGAGTTTTTTCAAAAAAAAGGAGCTGTCAAAAAATTTCCAGAAGCAGCTTGGCAAAAGGCACTAGACAATGATGGATTTATGCCAGTTGATATTTACTCATTACCTGGTGGGCAAACATTCTTGGCAAAAGATGGAAAACACGTTCCAATGATGAGCGTTGAAGGAGTTGGTGCGATCGTAAGTCATTTGGAACCACACTTAACAACAATTTATGCACCACTAATTCAAGCAACAAAAGCTAGATTGTTTAAAGAAATTGTAGGAGACAAATTTGCAGAATTTGGCCTGCGTGGTGACCGTAATAGTTTAGAACATGTAGCACTAATGGGTGCACTGTATGTTGGTGGTGGAATTAATTTGACCTCTGATGATCAAGCAGTATATTTGTTTTCAGAATATTTCAAAGATGTTGGAACCATGGGACACGAGTTTGTAATGGCACATCAACGAAGTGATATTAGTTTAGAAGAAGCTCAAAAAATCGCATATAAAAGTTTTGTTGAAGCAAATGCCAGAAGTGCATTACTACCTGACACAATTGACACCATGCAATCTGGACTCCCAGCAATATTGGCTTTGATGAAAGAATACAGAGACGCTGGATCAGATAAAATAATCATGCCAAGATTTGATTCAGGCGATGTTACTGCACAAGGAATTCACTGGGTTAACAAAATGGTTGGACCTGCTGGTTTACATAAAATGCATGTAATCGAAGATGGTAGAACACCACAAAAAGCAAGACAAACCCAGAGCGATTACTCTGCAGTTGGAATTGACCCAACTGTTCCAATTGAAGGAGCAGGAGGATATTTTCAAAATGGAGTGAGCCGCGATGCACCAAGTGTAGCATACAAACGAAGCGCAACAATGCACACAGTAAATGGTAAGGATAGATTAGAAGCATCACTTAAGTTCTCTGATTCAGAAGGGAAAAGATCAATCCCTGGACAGATCAGAATTTATGCACGTGATAATACCATAATTGTAGCACAAGCTGGCGAAGAAATTGATGGAGAAGCTTTGATGCAAAAGGTAGTATCTAATGGTCGAATTAGCTACAACGAAGATTGGCATGTGCAAGCTGACCGTGCAGATAAAACATGGAACAAATATTCAAACATTGAGTATAGCCCATTAACGCAAGCAATGATTGATGTACGTGTGAATGAGAGAAATGCAATTCTTGAAAGATTAGTTGGAGAAGGATTGCAATATCAGAGTTAGTGTATAAAACACATTATCTGGAGAAAGAATTGATAGATGAATTTGGAGGAAATAAAATGAATGATACAATATATTGGAATGTCGATACGCAAAATGATTTTATGCGTAGCGATGAAAGTTTTAATGGTGCATTACCTGTGCCAGGAGCACGTGGGATTGAGAAAAAACTTGAAGAATTAACAAGTTATGCAAGAGACAATAATATCAGAGTAGTTAACACAAAGGATTGGCACAACGCAGACTCTGCAGAATTTTCTGAGAGCCCTGATTACATGACTAGTTTTCCGCCCCATTGTTTAGCTGGAACTAAAGGCGCAGAATACGTGCCAGCAACAGCACCTGACGACCCTTATGTTGTTGGTTGGGAAGAAGGGTCAGCTTTTGATGTTGATGAAATGCTAAAACATCGAAATGTGACTATTTGTAAAGATGCATTCGATGTCTTTGAAGGAAATTCTAGAACAGACAAAATAGTTGCTGCGATTGCACCTGCGCGTGCAGTTGTCTATGGAGTTGCAACTAATGTTTGTGTTGATTATGCAGTTTCTGGATTACTTGCAAGAGGAGTTGATGTATACGTGCCACTTGATGCAATCAAAGAACTACCTGGTTTACCACTTGATGCGACACTCGATAAGTGGAAAAGTCTGGGAGCAAAATTATGCACAGTTGAAACACTTGATTCATTGCTAAACAATAGCGAGGTGAGATTATGAGTTACGCAAGCATCCAAACAAGAAATGAATGGGGATATGAGTATTCCTTTGTTGATAAACAAGAACTTAACTTTAATTCTGGCGACGAAGTAAGAGTTCGCTGGCCAAATGGAGAAAAATCCATTGAGACAATTGTTAGAGGTGTTAACTACCACAATAGCTACAACGTGAGAAGTCCAAGCTTCTCATTTCAGTATGATGTTAATGGAGTTGAAATTAGAGTTGATCTTTACAAAGTTGGAGTTCACAAAGACGACCTAAAATTAGGTAGAGAGTTACCAGAACATATTTGGAGGAAATAAAAATGAGAAGTAGAATTAGATTACCAACAATGGATGCTGAATACGTTCGGCAAGAGATAGGAGATAAAGTAATTGATTTTTGTAGAGGTACTCGAAAATCTGGCCTTGTAATTGGACTGTCAGGTGGAGTTGATTCCACTGTTAGTGGAGGAATTATTAGCAGCAGATTTGCAGAATATAATAACACTGTTGCTGGAAAAGCACACCCATTAGAATTAGTAGGATACATTCTACCATCTAGCACTAACAACCCAGCAGACGCAGAAGATGGTATTGATGTAGCAAAGCGCCTAGGTATTCGCCATGAAGTGATTGATATTGAAGGAATTACCCGAGCTCATATGGGAACTGACCCAAGGATTGCAGAAAGTGTTTACCACAAAGGAAACATGATGTCAAGGATCCGGGCAAATATACTTTCTACACAAGGAGCATTAGAAGGAAAACTAGTCGCAGGTACTGGAAACAAAGATGAAGATTTTGGAATTGGTTACTACACATTATTTGGAGATGGAGCTGTCCATATTAGCCCAATTGGAGAATTATCTAAAAGATTAGTTTGTGAAATGGCAGACTATTTAGGATTTCCAGATATTGCAAAACGAGTTCCAACTGCAGGCCTTGAACCTGGACAAACCGACTTTGGTGATTTAGGTTATAGCTACGGATTTGTAGAGTTATTGTCTTGTGGACTCGAACAAGGATATAGCAGAGCAGATTTAGTAAATGACCCTGTTGTAAATTTAGTTGCAGGTAAAGATAGAGCTGAATACGCAACATTGTTTGGTGAGTCCAAATTTTCTGACACCACCTCAATGATAGATGATATGTTGCATCGACATAGAGGAGCTGCAAAAAAAGTAAGTTTGATCTCTCCAACTGTAGTGCCGGTGACCTTGCAGTATGCAGTTTGAACATTGGTTTTTACTTTTTGTTTTATTTTTTATTTTTTTTATCGCAAAAAGTATTTTTCAAAAAAAATATGTGACGAAGGAGGAAAAAATAATGACAAACAATCAAAAGATTTTTGGCACACAAAAGGTGACAACAAATGCTAATGAAAAAAGAGAAGGATACCGAAATCCATTCCCTGCAACAGACTTTATTGTAGAATATGATATGGGACAAGGCGCAGGAGTAAAAATCCCATTAATAGAGAGATTAAACTTTCCTTATGGTTTAGCAATCCCTGGTGGATTTCATGAAAGAGGGATTAGTGGACTTGAAAATGCTTGCAAAGAAGCAAGTGAAGAGATTAATTTAGAGATTATAATCACTGATCCCGATCGCCCATTTTTGTATATGACTGACCCTAATCGAGATCCAAGAGGCCATGTGATTAGTGCAGTGTACTTAGCAACTGGGACAGGAGTACTTCGCGCAGGAGATGATGCTGCTGCAGTTAGCCTCTATTCACCACAAGAGATCAAAGGTTTATTTGGACAAGATAAGTTTGCATTTGACCATGAGAAAATTTTGACTAGGTATTTGTCCGAAAGGTGGGGAATTTGAGTTCGGAAAAAAAGTATGGGCGAGTTGCAGCCATTGGAAGATTTAAACCACTGCATTTAGGAGGAGCTGCGATGCTCGAGTCTATGTGTGAATCTGCTGATCAGGTTTTGATCGGCGTTGGTAGTTGCAATAAATACAACTTACGTAACCCATTTACTGCGCAAGAAAGTGAGGAGATGATTGATTCATACCTTGGACCCAGATTTGATAACTACTCTGTACTACAAGTACCAGACTTTGCACAGCTCGATGTGGAAGGTGCGAAAGATGGAAGCCTTTGGAAAAATCATGTACTAAAAGAATTTGGAACACTTGATGCGTTTGTTAGTGGAAATCCCTACGTTGCAAAATTACTAGGTGATGAGTACGAAATTGTTCACCCAACAACACTGATTGATCCATCAAAACATATTCGCCTTCGTGCAGGGATGGTTCGATTGGCAATGGCACAAGGAGATGAAAGATATGCATTGATGATGCCAACTGAAGTTCACAATTATATGATTAAAAATAATTTGGTTGAAAGATTTTGCAAAGAGTTTGGATTAGCAACACTTGTTGGTTTATTCACAGATGCAAACTACAGCAACACAGAATCAGCACAAGAAGAATGGAGACACACACTGGAAGTTTGATGAAATCACAATAAATGAGGAGACAAAAAAATGACACGACTTGGAAGCTATAATTTGGTTAGAATGATCGGTGAAGGAGGGTTTGGACGAACATACGAAGGCAGACATTATCTTAACCCAAAACTTCGAGCTTGTCTAAAACAAGGAATAAACATATCTTCTGCCGACGAAAAAATCCTGATTACTGAAGCAAATGTACTTGCAGAAATTCACCACCACTCACTCCCTGCATTTCGTGATTTGTACAAAGCAGATGATGGAAGTTTAGTACTTGCAATGAGTTACATTGATGCCAAAGACCTAGAACATTCAGTAAAAAAACACAAAGCAATTCACCCTGAAGATGTATGCTGGATTGCACAACGTTCACTTAATGCACTGTATTATTTGCACAGCCATGGGATTATCCATGGAGACATTAAGCCACCAAATATTATGATTAAAGCTAAAGAAAGAAATGTCTTTTTGGTTGATTTTGGACTTTCATCGATTCGACCAACTGCGTCTACAAAACCAGTTGGTTACACAGAAATATTTGCAGCACCAGAAGTTTACAAAGGATTACCACCGATCCCTCAATCTGATTTATACTCACTTGGTGTAACAATGATTTACGCACTTGGAGGAAATCCAGTATCAAAAACTATGCCAAAGTACGTACCTCAACCAATACAAAAATTTTGCCAAGACCTTACCCGCAGCGATGCTATGCAGCGACCATCTTGGGGATCTGAAGATTTAGTCTCACGATTATCTGATGTTCGAATGGAATCTTTTGGCAGACGACATGTAGGATTGCCTAAAACAAAAATGTAGTATAAAATTAGCTAAAATTTGTATGGAGATCATTGATTTTCACAGTTAAATCACAATCACAAATTGAACTGGAATTTTTAATTGAGCTAGTGTGAGCTAATTTGATCTAACACAAGTTAGCGCGAGCTATGCACTGAGATAATTTCAGTCTTTTTGTGATACAAAAAATAACCACAATTGGAGGAAAATAAAATGTACAGCTGGGGAAATGATGAAAGCACCTGGAAAAATCCAGGCGGCTACCAATTCGACGATGCACCTTACCTAAAAAAGGTCGCTGACGAAGTAAAAACAAAAGGAATTACTGAGAGAACATACTCGACAAATTTAGGACCTGATATGGGTCTTGTCGATCCGAAAGGAAAAGTGATCAGGTCAGAGAGTAAAAATCCAATCATATTTGGAGTTGACGGAACAATGTCAATGCAAAGTTGGCCAGGAGAAATATTTGATCGATTGCCACTTTTTTACAAAACTCTTGCACAATATAGAGCAGATGTAGAAGTGAGTTTTTCAGTAGTAGGAGATGCAAAATGGGATGACTGGGCTTTGCAGGTTGCAGACTTTGGAAAAGGAACTGTGCTTGATGATCACCTTAAAGCATTGTACGCTGAAGGAAGAGGAGGACCTGGACTTGAAGAGAGTTATGGTCTTTGGGCGCATTTCATGAACACACAAGTAGAAACACCAAACGCTGAGAAACCAATTCTGTTCTTAGCATGCGATGAAATGTTTTACAAAACAGTAGACCCTGCTCACATCAAAAAATATCTTGGTGTGGATAGTCAGGCAATATCTGGAGAGGAGGCAATTCAAGAGCTAACTGAAAATTATGATGTGTTCTTGCTTCGAAAACAATTTGGTAGAGGTAAAGATGATCGGATATTGGACAGATGGCATAAAGCAATTGATCCTCAACGAATAGTGTCAATATCAGCAGATGATGAAATTAGAGCAGTGGATATTGCAATGGGAATTGTGGCAAATCGCTGGGGTAATAATTCTGACTTCTCGAAAAATATTGGGGCCAGACAAGACTTGGAAACAATTGATACTGTGATGGAATCAGTTAGAGCAGCATCACAATATATTCCAGGTAGTTCTGAATCTGTTATGTTTGGAGGATCTGCTGCTTTGTTGAAAAGTAGTAAACTATTAATTGGAGGCGAAAAATAAAATGGCAAGCGTATTAGACGGAGCGTACCAAACATCAGGAGAAATTTGGGAACAAGCAAGTAAACTCTACAAGCCAAGTATGCTTGAAGAAATCAGAGGAATTGAGACAGGAGAGATTGTAGTAGTTGCAGGAGTACATGACCATGTAGAAAGACTTCTTGATACATTAAAAATACCCTATGACACAATTGCTTCAGACAATATCCCAACACATAATGGAGGCCGCGTTTTTTTTGCTAATTGCAAACGCTACAGTACTTCAAACAAGATGCAAGAAGCTACTCGCGAATTGGTTTCTTCTGGAGGAAGACTTGTTACGACAGACTGGGCACTAGATCTTGTTTCACAAAGTTTTCCTGGAAAATATACCAAAACTGGGTCAAGTCCAGATGCAGTTGTTGAGATTGATTGTATTACACCAATCTCTCGCGAATTGATTGGAATGAACTATGCGCAATGCAGACCACAATGGTGGCTAGAAGCTTCAAGTGACATTTATTCCATTGGAAAAGGAGTCACACCAATTATCACCAGCCGTGAAATGGAGTCGAGATTTGGGCAAGCATATGTGATGAGTGGTTTTCAACATGGAGAAGGAGAAGCAATTCATTTCATTAGCCATTTGGAACTGCAACGTACAAGACAGAAAGGGAAATCTGCTCAAGGTTCACTTGATGACTTCCTAGCTAAAATGCAAATTGAGCGAACTGACGACATGGACGATATGGGAATTGCAGAATTGGAGGCAGCATACAGTACCTTAAACACTGTTGCATACCTTTGTCTGAGAGGACCAGTTTTGGAGCGAAGCAGCAACAGTGTGATGGCAACAACACATGTTGGTTCGGTTGCAAAGAGTACAAGGTTAGTTTAGGAAAACCATACCAAAATATTTTTTTATTTTTTATTTTTTATTTTTTTTGATAAAAGAATAGAAGGAAAAGAGAGAAGATAGAAGGGAAGAAACAAAGAAGAAAGAGAGATGAGAAAGAATAAAGAGAGACGAAAAAGATGAAGGAAATGATCAGAATAAAAATAACAGGAGAAGAACCATGGCAGAACTAATTGTAACTATCCCACCTTATGCACCATTCATAGAAGAAGTTGCTTCGCAAAAAGTAGTATCTGGACTGCGGCTGAACACAGTGATGCCAACAAAAGGTAGATTGGAAGATGTATTACAAGGAATTAAAGATAAAGCTCAAGAAAAAGATGTTTGGATTGATCTGAAGGCTAGGCAGCTTAGAGTTGAAGGATATTGGACGCCGCCATTTACTGAACTTAAAGTTAGTCATCCAATTTCTGTTCAAACTCCATGCCGAGTATACTTTAATGATGGATTGGACTATTCAACACTGTTGGAAGTTGATGGGCAGCGTTTGATTATGCAAGATGGACCACGCAGAGTCGTTGGACCAGGAGAATCATTGAACATCCTAGAAGCAAGTTTAGAAATTAATGGTTTCTTAACTGACACCGATAAAGCATACATTGCAGCAGCAGAAAATGTTGGTTTGAACAACTATATGCTTTCATTTGTAGAATCAGAATCTGACATTGATGCATTTCATTCATTGGTTCCTGATGCAACAGTTGTTGCAAAGATAGAATCAAGAAAGGGAATGCAATATGTACATGCTGAATGGCCAGAACACAAAAAAAGCAGATTGATGGCTGCGCGCGGAGATTTATATGTCGAACTACAAAGGCCACATTATATTGTCCAAGCAGTTGAATCAATAGTAAAACAGGACCCAAAAGCAATTGTGGCGTCCAGGATCTTCCCATCGCTCTCGCATGGACTCCATCCTAGTTGTAGCGATATTAGTGATGTAGATAATCTTTTGCGAATGGGCTATCGGAGCTTCATGCTTGGAGACGAAGTATGTTTGCAACGTGATTCAGTGCTTAGTGCAATTAATTTATTTGAGTCTATTGCTCGCAGATATAATTGAGGTTAATTAAAAAAATTAGAGACAAAAAAATGGAACTTGACAAAAGAAGAATGAAGAAATAGAATAGGAGAATAAAAATGAAAGATTTAAACGGAAAAAAAGTCACTGTTGTGTACAAAAAAAGTAGCTACGATCTATACAAAGATTCTAGTGATTCTTTGACTAGAGAGTATGCACAAGGAACAGCAGCATTACGTGAAAGCCATGAATGCAACTCTAACAGTTTGGAAACTGTAGTTGACATGTTGAATGAAACAGGTGCCATAACCACAAAATTATACCGAGGAGACATTAAGGAACAGCTTGAGGAGATGATAGCTTCTGATTTGATTGTAGTAGTAGGAGGAGATGGTACTGTGCTGGATGTTAGTCATTACCTTTTGGATTCGAAAGTACCAATACTTGCAGTGAATTCTGATCCTAAACGCAGCGTCGGCTTTTTCTCACATTCAGATGCTAAAGGTTTTCGACAAACACTACACTCCCTTGATGACAGATCTGTTGTGCCTGAGAATTACTTGCAACGTTTAGAAGTTAGAATTAATGGACAGAAAATTTTAGAACCTGTTCTTAACGAAGTTGCATTAGTGCACCAATCACCTGCAGCCTTGACTAGATACTCTTTGCAGATTGCAGGAAAACAAATATACGATGGTAATAACAGTGACTCGCTACGTAGTGCAGGGATCATTATCTCAACTCCAGCAGGATCTACTGCATGGAATTATAGTTTAGGTGGAGAAGTTCTCTCATTAGATAGAAAAGTAATGCAAATACATGAAAGGTCACTGCGCGGAATGGAAGGAAAAGGAGTGATCTCAAAAGAAGCAATAATTTTGGAATCCAAAAGTAGAGAAGGAGTACTCTACATTGATGGAGAACATTGTAAATATGAAGTTGGGTTAGGTGACATTGTAGAGATTAAACTTGGAGAACCGTTACTGGTGCTTGGAGATATTCAACATAAACAGCAAGAATATGCTAGGCAAAAAATAACTAGATATCAAAGAAGTTATTGATGGTTGATGATTAATTGAAGCAAATGATTGTTGAAAATCAATGGTTATCTTGAATATGTTCTACAATTTTTTGAACTGCTCTTTGTTCACCATCGTCTGTTTCTAACTCCTTTGCTAAAGAATCACCTGGCACAAGAGGTAAGTCAGATACATGCCCTACAAATCCAAAATGGATAGTTAAATTTCTCTGATATACTCTACTGGCATGATTAATGGACTCTGCACACCACATAGATTCCATCTCAACTGCGCGGCATCCTGCAGCAATTGCTGCCTCTAATTCACCATAAGTTTCATTGACAACAGATTTTACATTAAGAACTGTTTGCTCAACCCTACCTTGACTACGATCACCCAAGATATTATGAAAAGGTAATATTGGTCTTGTTGGAGAATAAATCTCCGACAAATCAATAACTGAATTTGGCATGATAAGGTCGTCTCTCTTCATCTCTTTGGTAAGACCACCAACTCTACCAAAAAGATACATTGTTATTTCTCTTTTCAGTTGATCTTCTCTGGAAATTGCATCATACTCTCGCAGTAATTTAGAGATTATTGTAGCTGCTTGATCTGCGAACACGTAACCAATGTTCAATACTTTTTTTCCATGAATATTTAATATTTGAGCATCCAAATATTCAGATTTTCCTTGAGCGATTAACTCTCCTTGTTTTGCCATTGCAGATGGAGGACCAAAAACGATAGTATCAATATCAGAGATATCTTGATTCTTGAATATGCGCTGTTTATTATGCCTTGGTTCTGGTACAACTAGACCAGTTACGAAATCGTATGCATAATTATCATAATGTTGCAAAGTTAAGCGATGATTCTGCGCCCCATGTTTATCAATTGGAGCATGAGCTTGAAATCCATTTGGATCCATGTTTGAAACTTGGAGATATGCTTTGATCATTTCTTCATATCTAGATTCACGAGAGATCCCACTGTATTGAGGGATGTGAAGTGCCCTTGTGTCTGGTGTAAAAAACAATGGTTCTCGTCTATTTTTTTGTCCCACTAGTATGATGTTATTTCCATGATTTTTTGCAAGGTGTTTTTTCATATCTGATGGGAGCACACCATTATACAGATGAAACTTATCAACATCATCTCTTGTGACGTTTGATCCAAAAAGACGAGTCTCTGCATAAGTGATTAGTTCTTCATTTGAGAATATTTTTGTT